>Ga0326727_10015284_pt1 | contig 16521 bp, 13 predicted proteins | sample MB2enrmetagenome_FD_207643 | JGI IMG/M metagenome (GOLD analysis project Ga0326727, IMG submission 207643) | Lab enriched peat soil microbial communities from McLean, Ithaca, NY, United States - MB29MY | ecosystem: Environmental > Terrestrial > Soil > Wetlands > Peat | place: USA: New York...
CGGCTTCAACGACAGCATCATGACCATGCTGCCGAACATGCAGTCGAAAATGCGCTGGGACATCCTCAGGGATTTCGAGCCGGTTTCGCTGGTGGCGACGATCGAATGGGGTCTCGTCGCCGGCAACCAGACCAGCTACCGGAGCGCGGCGGACCTGATCGCCGCCGCCAAGGCGGCGCCCGGCACGATCGATTACGGCTCCGGCGGTCCCGGCAGCCCGCAGCATCTGGCGATGGCGATGTTTTCCTCCGCCGCCGGAATCTCGCTGACCCATGTACCCTATAAGGGCGCGACGCAAGCCGCGACCGATGTTGCCGGCGGCCAGGTTCCCGTTGCCTTTTTGGGGCTGGCGACCGTCGCAGGTCTGGTCCGCGGCGGTCAGCTCAAATTGCTCGGGGTAACCACCGAAAAGCGTCTGCCGCAATTTCCCGATGTGCCTACCGTTTCGGATTCGGGATTGCCCGGCTTTTTCTTCAATTCCTGGTTTGCGATCATGGCGCCCGCGGGAACGCCTGCGCCCATCGTCGCAAAATTAAATGCCGAAATACTGAAAGCGCTCGGCGATCCCGAGGTTCGCCGCAAGCTCGAGGATCAGGGTTTCGCCGTGCGCGGCAGCTCGGCTGCGGAACTCGGTATCCTGACCCGCGAGCAGCTCGCCAAATATGCCCGCGTGATTAAGGAGATGGGCCTCGTTATTGAATGATCAGGCTGTGCATCTTATGGATGTGGTAACCATAGTATACTATCCGCTATTGCGCGGGGCGGCGTGAAGGTGTCATCAATCATCGCGTCTTTCCTGAGCAGCGCCTCATTGAATGGCGATCGTCAGGCCTTTCTTGCTGCGCAATCCCTGCAGGGATATAGTTCATGCGGCGGATTGATCTCGCCTCGCATTTCAGCGCGATCCGCCGATAACGGGCAACGGAACCTGGCAAATGGTCGTGACCGGCGCGCCCCAGGATGGCAAATCTGACAGCAAATCCGCATCTCGTCCGGTTGCGAGAAATGCGTTGTCGGTGCTGCGCCAGCATCCGATCTTCTGCGATCTTGAGCCCGAGGCGCTGGACCAGCTCTGCCGCTACGCCAAGCACGTCACGCTGAAGCGGGGAGCCACGATCGTTTCCAAGGGCGATCCCGGCAACAGCCTGTTTGCCGTGATCAGCGGCACGGTGAAGATCAGCATTTCTTCGGCGGAAGGCCGCAGCGCCATTCTCAATCTCATCGGCCCCGGCGAGATTTTCGGGGAGATCGCGGTGCTCGACGGGCAGGCGCGAAGCGCCGATGCGACGGCAAACACCAATTGCGAGATTTTCATCATCGATCGCCGCGAGTTCCTTCCTTTCGTGCGCAGCCAGCCGACCCTCGCCATGAAGTTCATCGAGCTGCTGTGCGCCCGCCTGCGATGGACCAGCGAACAGGTGGAACACGTTATTCTCCAGCACCTGCCGGGCCGGCTGGCCGGCGCGCTCATTCGTCTGACCGAAAAGCGCAAGCTCGCGCCGGGCGGCCGGACCATCGCCATCACCCAGCAGGAAATCAGCGAGATGATAGGCGTGACCCGGGAAAGCATCAACAAGCAGTTGCGGGTCTGGGCGGCCCGCAAATGGGTTCGCCTCGAACACGGCGCCATCGTCGTGCTCGATGCCGAGCCGCTCGAGGCGCTGGCCGAAGCGGGCTCGGGCGACGAGTAGAGCCATTTTCGAGCTTATCGGCTTGATCCTTCGAGACGGCCGCGTTGCGGCCTCCTCTCAGGATGAGGTCTGCAGATCCTCACGGTGAGGAGCGCGGCTGCGCCGCGCGTCTCGAACCGCGAGGCCACGGTCCGCGACCCAGATTCGATTTCGAAACCGTGCATCTCTATCCCGATGCAACTGGCGATCAGCTAGCGCGGATTTTATCGGCCTGTGTGAGACAATTCACATTTGTATCTGGCTGCTTGAGCTAATTGAATTGGGGGCTCTTCCGAACACAGGAGGCAACCATGCATGGCACGTTCGAGAAATTCGGCAAGAACGATAATCGCATCCAGCGGAGCTGGAGCATTGGATTTTTTGTCGTACCCACGTTGCTTGCGATTGCGTTGATCGCGCTCGCAATCTTTCAGCCGAAGGCATCTGTCTGGATATCGGAAGCCGCGCAGGCTGAGTTTGCCGGCGCCTATGCGTTGCCCGACGCGGCCCCGGTCCCACTGGCAAAGCCGACCGAGCCGGTTCGCACGGTCAGGGCCAATTGAGACGCCGTGGTCCAGGCGGCGGTCGCGCGGCGCGGTTTCACCCGTCGAGGATGGCGACCGCCCGGGTCCAGCCGGCCGAGGCGCGCTCGATCTTGACCGGGAAGCAGGACACGGTGAAACCTGTCGGCGGCAATAGCTCCAGATTGTGCAGCTTTTCGATGTGGCAATAGCCGATGTGACGTCCGGCCTTGTGACCTTCCCAGATCAGGCTCGCATCACCGGTTTCGGCATATTTCTTCGCGGTGTAGACGAACGGCGCATCCCAGCTCCAGCCGTCGATGCCGGTCAGCCGGACGCCACGCTCAAGCAGATACATCGTCGCCTCATAGCCCATGCCGCAGCCGGAGCTGACGTAGTCGGGCCTGCCGTATTTGACACCGGCGCTGGTATTGACGACGACGATCTCCAGCGGCGAAAGCGTGTGGCCGATGCGCGCAAGCTCGGCTTCGACGTCCTTTGCGGTTGCGACATAGCCATCCGGAAAATGACGAAAATCCAGTTTAACCCCCGGCTGCAGGCACCATTCCAGCGGCACCTCGTCGATGGTCCAGGAACGCTCACCGTGATTCATGGTGGGATGATAATGGTAGGGCGCATCGAGATGGGTGCCGTTATGGGTTGAGAGCTCAACGGATTCCATTGCCCAGCCCTGGCCGTCCGGCAGATCTTCGGCCTTGAGGCCTGCAAAGAAACCGAGCATCCGCGGCAGGCTTTGCTGGTGATCGTTGTAGGTGATGACCGGATGCAGCCCCGGCGGGTCGGCCGCCACGTCGTTTTGCAGCGGCACGGATATATCGATCAGCCTTCGCGCCATGGCGTCTGCTCCGGAGATTTTGCTCCGGAGTATTGTGAAGGCCACGCGCCTTCCCGAGTCAAGCGCCTGGGCTTACAGATGCCGGCGGCATCACTCGAACGAGCCTGGCCGAACTCGACGAGAATGCCCAGGCCAGCGAGTAGAATGCGAGAGCGAGGAGATAGAGGAAGGCAAATCCGAAATACATCGAATTGTATTCCATCACGCCGCCGAACAAGGCGCCCATCAGGTTGTAGGCAAACGCCGTGGAGATATTGACGTTGGCCTCACCGATCAGGCTGGAGAAGATGATCCCGGCAAAGAACAGCGGAATGGTCAGGACCAGGCAACTCAGCAGGAGCTGCACCAGGGGTGGACCGGAGATCCATTGACCGTGACTGGTCGCAAGGCCGTAGCCGACCAGCAGGCTGGCGAACAATCCGAGATAGGCATACCCTGTCAACTTGAACGGTGTCCGCGTCACGAGCAGGTTGGCGAGGTAGGCCATCACCAGCACCAGCATGATGGCGGCCGCGATCACGAACCAGGTACCGCCGAGGTGCAAACCGAGTTCGGTGATCGCCTTGGTCTCCACCAGCATGAAGCCGGCGCCGAGAAAGAAGAAGGGCAGGTAGCCGCGGTCGATCGGATCCGAAAAGCCAATCGTCTTGCGCACGAAAATGTAGCTGAGCAGCAAGATCATCCCGAGCGCGATCATGTAGGTGACGGGGTAGGCCCGCTCCACCATGTAGAAGAACGGCCAGTCGTCGGTCGGAACGGCAGAGTCCGGATAGGGCTGCGAGAAATAGCCGGAGACATCGGTAAAGCCCATGGACGCGAAGGCGTTCGCATCCGGCATTGTCACATCCTGGCCCTTTTTGACGATGAACGCGGTGGTTTGCGCGGAGTCGTACAGCACGCGAACCGCGAGCGGCTTGCCGGCGCCCGGAAGGCCGCGGAAAATATTCGACAGCTTGAACCCGAGCGCGTCGTTGACCAGCGTGAACGAGATCGAAAGCACGCCGTCCGGCTTGAGCAGCCGATACGCTTCGGCGATGCCTTCGCGGGTATAGACATAGGAATCCACCCGCAGGTTGGAGGCGTGGCTCAATGCGGTATGCGAATCCAGCACGCCATAGATGATCAGATCGTATTGCTGGTCGGCGGTACGAAAGAAATTCCGGGCATCGTTGATCGAAAGCGTAACGCGCGGGTCGTCGTAAGGCCGCTCGGGATGATATTTAGTGCCGAGAAAAGCGATCGCGGGATCGATCTCGATCGCATCGACATGGGCCGCGCCCATCCGCAGCGCGGTCGCCGCATCGTTGCCGCTGCCCGCGCCGACGATCGCGACGCGCTCCGGCGCCTTCTTGAAATTATAGGGAAACTCGTAATAGGCGCGGACAAAGCGGTCGGCGTCGGACTCGTGGCCGCGCCTGTCCTCGGCAAAATTGTAGACCTTCTGATAGTAGCTTCCGCCGGAAAGGATCTGCATCAAGCCGTCAGACTTCGCGGTCCGCTCCAGCAACTGGTACGGCGAATAGATCCGCTGCGTCTCGGGTTGCACCGGCCAGGCCAGAATCGCCAACAGGACGCAAAAGCTCGCGATCCCACCAGGCAGGAATTCGTCTCGCGCGAGTACGCACAACAGCATGATCCCGCCGACCACGGCGAACCAGATCACCGGCGGCAGCCAGTAGAGGCTCATGACGAACAGCGCCACGACCCCGAGGATGCTGCCCATCAGGTTGAGACCATAGGCATTGAGCGAATTCGAGCTGTGCAGCAATTTGCCGCAAAGCTGGCCGACCGGATAGCAAATGCAGGCGCAGATGATGAAGCTGGCCCCGAGCAGGAAGTAAACCGGCAGGTCGAACGTGCTGAGCCAGCCGATCGAGAATATCAAATAGGCGGAATCGGTATCGTAGCGCAAAAGCGTGATGACGCCGACGAAGACCGCGAGCATGGGCAACACCAGCGCCGGGGCGCAGGGCTGCCGCTCGGCCACCGCGTAGCCCGCGCCAAGACCGAGGAAGCAGGCCAGCATGGTGAAATTCTTGTAGAAGGAATAAACCGGAAACATCGACGCCAGCCAGCGGATCATCACCAGTTCCAGCAGCAGGCTGAGCATGGTCACCAGAACGATCGCCCTGATCCTGGCCCTGGTATCCAGCTTGGCGTAGTCGGCTTCGAACCTCGTGCCCATCAGGCCGACCTGGCGTTGCACCGGCTCGGCGAACCGGTTCCAGCCGAACAGCATGCACAAGGCCATCACGCCGAGCGCGATCCGCAGCCCGCCAGTCGCAAGTTCCGCCGCATGCATGTTCTCGCCGGTGACAAGGCGGTACGCAGCGATGGTCGCGTAGAGCACCAACAGGCCGCTTACCGACGCACAGAAGATGCGAACCAGGCTGCGGTTGGGATTATGCAAGGCATTTATCATGATTGGTGCCGGGAGCGTTGGGGCGCGCTGCGCGTAAGCGTCAGCCGATCGCAGGATCAATGAATGGCATCGTGACCGAATATTCAACGACGGGCGAGCGTATGTCGAATCACAAGCAAAGGTTTGCTTAAAAGGCCGTTAGTGACAAGCCGAGACTGTGCAAGCGTCTGTTATCGGAATATTTTTGACGAGCGAATCCTGTGCCGAAGCAGCATCCAGCGGATGGAGCGGGTTCAACACATCGGCGCAACATAACGGCGGAAGGCAAGCATCGATGCCGCCGGCATGACCAGCGTCGTTCGCACAAGAGGAATGGAAACAGGATGGCGCTGGTTCGAGGGTCGACGCGAGTTACGCTCATCATCGGACATCCGATCGCCCAGGTCATTTCACCCGCGCTGTTCAATCAGCGTTTTGCGGACCTGGGTCTCGATTCGGTGATGATCCCGGTCGATGTTGTGCCCGATCGTCTACCTGACTTTCTCCGATTGCTGCGCGGTTGGGAGAATGCCGATGGCTGTGTCGTGACGATCCCGCACAAGCGTTCAGTTGTTGGGGACCTGGACGAACTCACGGACCGGGCCCGGAGGCTCCGGGCCGTCAATGTCATCCGGCGCACGCCCGACAGTCGGCTAAGCGGGGATAACGTCGACGGCTTTGGTTTTCTGAACGCAGCTGCAGCCCACGGCTTCGATCCGAGGGGCCGGAGCGCACTGGTCATCGGTTCCGGCGGGGCAGGAAGCGCTATCGCCGATGCGCTCTGCGACAGCGGCATCCAGCATCTGACGATTACCGACGTTGATTCCGGACAAGCTGCCTGGCTGGCGAGTGTTCTGCGCACGGCCTTTCCGTCGGTCGATCTCGCCATTTCCGTCAATGGCGATCTCGGCCGCTTCGACCTTGTGGTCAATGCATCGCCGACGGGGATGGGAGGGATCGATGAATTGCCTATCGCTGCGTCGGCTATCGCGACCATCCGGAGCGACGTTCTCGTAGCCGACGTCGTCACCAAGCCTGCGCTGACGCCATTTCTGCGGCTGGCGCGGCAGGGAGGCCGTACGATCCAACAAGGCCCGGAGACCGCCGCGGGACAAACCGAGTTACTGGGGCGTTTCATGGAGTGCCTGCCGTGAGTGGGGTCGGCGAATCTCACGAAGCCCTCGACGTCGTGGCGGTTGGCGCGGGCATGAGCGGCACGTCGACAAGCTCGGCCGAAGCGCTATGGGTACCGGGAGCCTTGGCGGCAACCGCCGAGCGGCGACGACGCACCTGCAGCTTCCGGCAACATCTGGATTTCACGTCGAACCGAGATGTTCCTGGAAGAACCGGCAAACGCGTTCAACTGCATCGTTGGCAGCGGGGTCATTGTCGGCGAAGTCGAATCCGTGACCTTTACCGGTATATTTAACCTGTTCCCCCGGCGCGCCAACCGCCTTGGTCAAGGTGACGAGCGCTTCGCCGGCCTGCAATGGCACGTTGCGATCGGCGTCGCCGTGAAGTTCGATCAAGGGAGGCATGCGCTTCACTTGAGGAGCAAACTTGTCCGGCATGCCGCCGTAAAGCACGGCCAGGGCCGAAATTCGCTCATCGCGTGCGGCGGTTGCGGCGGCAACGAAGCCGCCTAACGAGAAGCCAAGTAAGCCAAGCCGGTCGGAGCTATCGCTTCTCGTCAGGATCGTGGCGAGAGTCGTCGAGACCCGCTCGGTCCACGCATCGTATCGCTCGGCCTCGTAGGCCTCGCGACGCTCCTTCGTACCCAGCTTTGCCAACGTCCGTAAATCGGTTTCCGTATAGTAGTGCAGAAAATAGGCGTCGATACCTTTGCCCGTCAGCGCGTCGGCATAACGTTCATATGCGCGCGGTTTGCGTTCGAAGCCGCGCAATCCATGCAGAAGAAATACGCTCGGGCGCTTGCCGCTGCGATTTGCGGCGTAACGAGCCAGGACGATTTTTCCCTCACGCGAATCCACATTGAGCGTTTCTGCGCCCTCAGCGGACCAGGCGCGGGATGTCACGACGAGAGCAAGGCCGCCAAGGATGCTTCTTCGGCTGACTTTATTCACGGCTAACCTGAATGCCACCCTTTCGACGTCACTACTGACACTCGCCGATGTGCTCGCCTTCCAGCTCGGTGATGACATCGTTGATCTGCGCGCCGGCCATCCAGGCCTTGCTCACGACCGTGGCGGTGTAGTGCGTCGGACTGTCGAAGTTGAAATCGGCGGCAACGTCCATATCGAGTTGTCCCTTGCATTGCATTCGCCATTTCAAGGTTTGGTCGGCCGCTTCAAATTGAGTGCGCTCACAGGTCGAATTCACCGCGCCCATCTCCGGGCCGAAGGTTTTGCCGAGGTCGCCCGCCTGTTCCGGGGTCAGGCACCGCGGCTTGACCCGGGGCGGCATGGCCGCGCCGTTCATCCGGGTCTTTGCAGTTACTTTCCACTGACCCGGTTTGATCGAGGTCTCCGCCGCGGCCGGGAGCGTCAGGGCGGGGAGCGCGCAGATCATCATCATCATTGCAAATTTGTTCATTGGTTGTTTTCTCGCGCTATGTTCGCCCGCTTAGAAAACCGGCGCGGATGCGCAACGGCTGCTGCTCCTCGCCGGTCAATAGATCGATCAACACCTCGGCCCGTTGCGCGCTGGCGGCTTTGGTTGTCACCGCCGCGGTGTACATGGTCGATAGCTCGCATTCCGGCGGCAGCGATCCGGACAGGATCACGCCCGGCGTGCTGATGATTTCGGTGGATTGGGTACAGCCGATCGGCCTTTTGTCGGTAGATGCCGCCAGATGCCGCATCGCGGTTGCGCCATTGGCAAAGATCTTGAGCCGGGTCGCCACGGCATCGCCAATGCCGAGCTCCCGCAGCACGCTTGCTACATGAATGCCGGCCGTCGAGGCCTTGATATCCGGAACGAAGATCGCATCCGCCGCGAGCAGTGCCTCGCGCAGGCTTGCAGCATCGGAAACCGCGACCAGCGGATCGCCAGCGCGGACCGCAAGCGCGGTTTCGACTAGGCCGACGTCCGAGATCGACGCCGGCGCGACGAGGCCCTCGCTTGCAAGCTTCGCGACGATCGCCGCCGTCAATACGACGAGGTCGGCTGGCAGGCCGCCGCGCAGTTTGTCGGCCATGGCGCCAACCGCGCCGAATTCGCCTGCTATGTCGAGGCCGGTCAGCGTCTTGAATTTGGGCGCAAGGCTTGCGACCAGTCCCTGCGCGGCACCGCCGCTGAGAATGTGAAGTTGGCTCATGCGGACAGTTCCATCGCCGCGATCAGGCGCTCACGCGTGATCGGCAGATCGCGGACCCGCACGCCCAGCGCATCGAACACGGCATTGGCGATCGCGGCCGTCACCGGTCCGTGGGCGGCCTCGCCGGCGCCTACGGGGTCGATCTCCGGCCGTGGGATCAGTTCGACCTCGACCTCCGGCACTTCGCTGAAGCGGAGAATCGGATAGTCGGTCCAGCTATTGCTGGTGATGCGTTGGCGGTCGAAGCGGACGCGCTCCTTCAACACCCAGCTGGTGGCCTGGATCGCGCCGCCCTCGATCTGGTTGATCACGCCATCCGGATTGATGGCTTCGCCGACATCCACCGATATCGTCAGGCGCCTGACGCGGATATCATCAGTGCTCTCGATCTCGGCGACGACGGCGCAATAGGCGCCGGTGTTCTTGTAGCGCGCAAAACCAAGCCCGTAACCGATGCCCGAGCGGCTCTGCGGTTTCCAGTTGGCGCGGCGCGCCACCGCAGCGATCACGTCCCTGGCCCGTGGATCGCTCAAATGACGCAAGCGGAAGGCGACCGGGTCCTCGCCGCGCTCGGTGAGCAATTCGTCGATAAAGCATTCGATCGCAAAAACGTTGCCCTGCGCACCGAGCGTCCGCAACGCCGAGGTGCGAATCGGCATCACGGTGAGGCGATGGCATTCGATCTGCCATGACGGAAAATCGTAAGGGGGGACCGAGTTGCGATCGGCGCCGCCGCCATTGGCGGCCGGCGGATTGGTTGAGATCATGCGCGGAAAGGGCTTTGCAAGCTCGCTCGCCGCCAGCAATGCCGGCTGAGCCGCGCGCCCCGGCCGCGCGGTGTGGCCGTTGCCCCAGACGCTGTGGCGCCAGTCGACGATCGCGCCTTGCGCATCGAGATCGGCCTCGATCTCGATCGCCATCGCCGCGCCGAACGGCGGATGCGTCATCTCGTCGGCGCGCGACCATTGCACGCGCACTGGCCGGTTGCTCGCGGCTTTCGCCAGCAACACCGCGTCGAGCGCGACATCGTCGGCGGCATTGTGGCCGTAGCAGCCGGCGCCCTCCATATGCTCGACCGTGATGTTATCGAGCGGCAGTCGCAGCACGAGCGCGAGGTCGGCGCGGAGAAAATAGACCCCCTGGCTATGGGTCCAGACATGGACACGATCGCCGTTCCATTGCGCCATGGCGCAGGACGGCGCGATCGAGGCATGCGCGAGATAGGGGCGGCTATATTGACGCCGCACCGTGCGGCTCTTTTCAGTCGGATGCGAAGCCGTCCTCCTGTCGATCAGCGTCAATTCCGCCGGCTGGGCTTTCAGCCACGCCGCCAGGTCACTCTCATCCGGCAGCGCCGGCTCGGACGACCACGTCGCGCCCTTGCGTAAGGCGGCAAGCGCGGCCTCGGCGCTTTCCTCTGTTTCGCTGACGACGCCGGCGAAATTGCCGTCGCGGACGATCGCGACCAGACCGGCAACGGCGCGGGCGCCATCTTCTTTCAACTCGATCAGTGTTGCCGCAGCCATTTCCGATCGCAGCACCCGGCCGTGTAGCATGCCCGGCAGCGCGGTGTCGTGAATGAAGCGGGGATGGGCAAAAACCTTGTCGGGAATGTCGATCCGCTGGACTGAATGCCCGGCAAGCGCGCGTTGCGTCGATGGCTTGGGCGCGGCATTTCCCGCCGCGTGACGATCGAGCGAGATTTCGCCCGTGAGCTCCCAGTAGCTGGTGCTGATATTGCCGGGGCCGGAAATGGTGCCATCGCTGATGGCGAGCGCGTCGACCGCGACGCCGAGGCGGTCGGAGGCGGCGACAAGAAAGATCTGCCTGATTTCCGCGCAGGCCTGCCGGATGGCGCGCCCGGACTGCTGCACCGAAAGGCTGCCCGAGGTGACGCCTTCATTGGGGCTCGCGGCGGTCGAGGCGCGCACCATCCGCACGCGGGCAATATCGACATCGAGTTCGTCGGCGGCGATTTGCGCCAGCGCCGTGACGATGCCTTGGCCGATCTCGACCTTGCCCGGCGACACCTTAACCTCGCCCTCGGGCGAGAGGCGGATCCACGACGACAGCACGGGGTTGGCCGCAAGGCTGACCGGCAATTTCGGTGACGAAGGGGAGAGCTCGCTCATGAGGCCTCCATCTCGACTGCGGCGCGCAGCACCGCGCGCACCATGCGGTTATGCGAACCGCAGCGGCACAGGTTGCGGTCGAGCGCCTCCCTGACGTCGTCGCGGGAGGGATGCGGATTGCGCTTCAATAGCGCGGCCGCGCTCATCAAGATGCCGGAGACGCAATAGCCGCATTGCAGGGCCTGCTCGGCGATGAAGGCGCGCTGCAGCGGGTGCGGCTTGTCGATGTTGCCGAGCCCTTCGGGCGTCGTGACGTCCTTGTCCGCCACTGACCACATCGGGGTGTCGCAGGCGGCCACCGCATGATCGCCGATGATGACGTTGCAGGCGCCGCATTCATTGGCGCCGCAGCCGAAATGCGGACCGCTCAGGCCCAGGCGGCCGCGCAGGACGGAAAGCAGCGATGAATCGGGATCGGCGTCGAGCTCGGTCTCGACGCCATTGAGGCGGAAGCGAATACTGGGCATCGGGCGGTGACCCTGATCTCACATCTTGTCGGCGAACTGCTTCACGACATCGGCCCATTTGGCAATATCGCCGCGCAGAAATTTGTCGAACGCCTCCGGCGTCATCGCCATCGGCACCGCCCCCTGGTCTTTCCAGAGCTTGACGATATCCGGGCGCTGGATTGCGGTGTTCACGGCGGCATTGAGCTTGTCGATGATCGGCTTCGGTGTTGCGGCCGGCGCCATCAATCCGAGCCAGATGGTCGCCTCGTAGCCGGCAACGCCGGCTTCATCGGCGGTCGGCACGTCGGGCAGCACGCTCGAGCGTGTCTTGCCGGTGGTGGCAAGCGCCCGCACCTGGCCGGCGGCGACATTGGGCGCCATGGTCGTGACCGCATCGATCATCATCTGCACCTGTCCGCCGATGACGCCGCTGCGCGCCTCGCCGCTGTTGCGGTAGGGAACGTGGACGAGATCGATGCCGGCCATGGCCTTGAACAGTTCGCCGGCCATATGATACGGCGTGCCCTGGCCCGAGGACGCGTAGTTCAGTTTTCCCGGCTGCGATCTGGCGAGCGCGACGAATTCAGCCAATGTCTTGGCCGGGACAGCCGGGTGCACGACGATCACGAGATCGGATGTGTTGATCGGCGCGATCGGCAAGAGATCGCGCATCAACTCGTATTTGCGCTGCGGCACCAGCGATTCATTCGCGGTCTGGGTGTTCGACATCATCAACAGGGTATAGCCGTCCGCCGGCGATTTGACGGCCTCGAGCGTGCCGATCACGCCGCCGGCCCCGGGCCGGTCCTCCACCACGATGGGCTGGCCGAATTTCTCCTGCAGAATGTTGCCCATCAGCCGCGCCGTCACATCGGCCGGGCCGCCGGCGCCGAAGGGCACGATGATCCTGATCGGCCGGGTCGGATAGTCCTGCGCGCGGCATGGCGTGGCCAGGAGTGGAGTGGCGAGAAGAACTGCCGCCAGCGCCAGCGCCCATGCCAGTCTCGGGCCCGTCATTTCCGCCTCCCGAATCCAGACCTTGTTCCTGGTGTCTTGTTGTGTGCAAGCGCCAGCGGTTTGCCAAATCCTGCTGGCAGGTCTGGCTGCCAAAGTCTAGCGGCAATGGCAACGGGCTGTCGACGAAAGACTAGAGACATGTTTCCGGAATAAGCGATAGGTTCGAGCCTAACGAATGCGTCAAGACAAACGGATTATCAAAATGCACATCGGGAGCTTATCGCGCCGCAAGGTGCTCAAGGGCGCAGGGGCCTTGCTTGCGGGGACAGCGTTATCGACCCGCGTGCTGGCCGAAGCTCCGCCGGCTGAAGCGGTTACCCCTGAGCTGATCGCGGCCGCCAGGAAGGAAGGTCAGGTGATCCACTACACCTCGACCGATCTGCCGGTAGCCGAGAAGCTCGCCAAGGCATTTGAAGCGAAATATCCCGGGATCGCGGTGCGCGTCGAGCGCACCGGCGCCGAGCGTGTGTTCCAGCGTATCGGCCAGGAATATTCCAGCAACATCCATGCGGTCGATGTGGTGAACTCGTCCGATGCCGCGCATTTCATCATCTGGAAGCGCGACGGCATTCTGGTGCCCTACGTGCCGGAGGACGTCGCAAAATACTATCCGCCCGAGCACAGGGACATCGACGGCCAGTTCGCGAGCTGGCGCATCTGGCTCAGCATCATCGCCTACAACACCAACCTGGTGAAGCCGGAGGAAGCGCCGAAGAGTTTTGCTGACCTGCTCGATCCGCGCTGGAAGGGCAAGATCGTCAAGGGTCACCCCGGCTACAGCGGCACCATCATGACCGCGACCTATCAGATGCAGCGCGATCTCGGCTGGAGCTGGTTCGAGCAACTCGCCAGGCAGAACGTGATGCAGGTGCAATCCTCGACCGATCCGCCGAAGAAGCTCGAGCTGGGCGAACGGGCGGTGATGGCCGACGGTAACGAGTACAATATTTTTGAGATGAAGGAGGCCGGGGGCCCGGTGGCGCCGGTCTATGCCAGCGAGGGATCGCCGCTGATCGTCGGCCCGAACGGTATCTTCAAAGGCTCGCCCAATCCGAACGCCGCAAAACTGTTTCAGTCATTCTGCTTCAGCCGCGACGCCCAGCAGCTCATCATCGACGTCGGCGGGCTGCGCTCGGCCCATCCGCAAGCTCAGGACAAGCCCGGGCGTACGCCGCTTAAGGACATCAAGACCATGAAGGACGACCCGGCCGCCGTGGAACAAATGGGCGAAGCCATCAAGGCCCGTTACAGCAAAATCTTCCGCGTCTGATGCGCCCGATCCCGGGCGGTCAGGGGCGGATTGCCGTTTTCGCAAGCCTGCATTGCCGGATAAATGCGCTCGGCACTCCCGGCTTTTGATGCTAACGATTGGCCATGAACCGGCTGACCAATTTCGAGATCAGGCATTCGACCTGCCCGCATGACTGCCCATCGGCCTGCGCGCTCGATATCGAGGTGATCGACAAGTCCACGATCGGCCGGGTGCGCGGCAACAAGCAGCAGAGCTACACCGCCGGCGTGATCTGCGCCAAGGTCGCCCGTTACGCCGAGCGCATCCATCATCCTGACAGGCTGACCTATCCGCAGTTCCGGGTCGGGCCGAAGGGATCGGGCAAGTTCGCGCGCATCTCCTGGGATGACGCGCTCGACGAGATCGCGGGACGATTCGATGCGGCGGAACGCGAGTTCGGCGCGGAGTCGGTGTGGCCCTATTACTATGCCGGCACCATGGGGCTGGTGATGAAAGACGGCATCAACCGTCTCACCCATGTGAAGAAATATTCCCGCTTCTACTCGACGATCTGCTCGACCATCGCGCGGGCAGGGTTTGTCGCCGGCACCGGCAAGATCGCCGGCGTCGATCCGCGCGAGATGGCGGTCTCTGATTTGGTGGTGATCTGGGGCACCAATCCGGTGAACACCCAGGTCAACGTGATGACGCACGCGATGCGGGCCCGCAAGGAACGCGGCGCCAAAATCGCGGCGATCGATATCTACAACAACGACACTGTAAAGCAGGCCGACATCAAGATCATCCTGCGGCCGGGTACCGACGGCGCGTTTGCCTGCGGCGTCATGCACGTGCTGTTCCGCGAAGGTTATGCCGATCGCGACTATCTCGCGCGCTACACCGATTGTCCCTCCGAGCTCGAGGCGCATCTTGCGAGCCGCAACCCCGAATGGGCGTCCTCGATTTGCGGCGTGCCGGTGGAGGAGATCGAGGCCTTCGCGCGCGCGGTCGGACAGACCAAGCGCTCCTTCTTCCGCCTCGGCTACGGTTTTACCCGCAGCCGCAACGGCGCGGCGCAGATGCACGCGGCGCTTTGCATTCCCGCGGTGACCGGCGCCTGGCAGCACGAAGGCGGCGGCGCGTTCTTCAACAATTTTTCGATCTGGAAGTTCGACGAATCCATCATCGAGGCCCACGATTCTATCGACCGCACCACGCGTCAGCTCGATCAATCCAAGATCGGACGGATTCTGACCGGCGATGCGGCCGCGCTCAAACATGGCCCGCCGGTCAAGGCGATGCTGATCCAGAACACCAATCCGATGACGGTGGCGCCGGAGCAGGCGCTGGTGCGCCAGGGCTTTGCGCGCCCGGACCTTTTCGTGGCGGTGCATGAGCAGTTCATGACCGAGACCGCGCAAATGGCCGACATCGTCCTGCCGGCGACGATGTTCATGGAGCATGACGACCTCTATTACGGCGGCGGCCAGCAGCACATTTCAGTCGGCGCCAAGCTGATCGAGCCGCCCGGCGAATGCCGCTCCAACCACGAGGTGATGCGCGGGCTCAGCCGGCGTCTCAAGGCGATGCATCCCGGATTCGAGATGTCGCCGCGCGAGTTGATCGATGCCACGCTTCGCAAAAGCGGCCGTGGCGGCATCGCAGAACTGGAAGCCGAGCTGTGGCGCGATCTGCAACCGGATTTCCGCACCTCGCATTATCTCGACGGCTTCGCCCATCCGGACGGAAAATTCCACTTCAAGGCGGATTGGGCGCGCGTTCCCCTGAGCAATGCCGGCATGATGGGAGAATGGCAGCAGATGCCATCGCTTCCCGATCACTGGACCGCGATCGAGGAGGCCGATGAAACCCACCCCTTCCGGCTCGCCACTAGCCCCTCGCGCAGCTACCTCAACACCAGCTTCAACGAAACACCGTCCTCGCAGGCGCGCGAGGGCGCGCCGAGCGTGATGATGCATCCCGAAGACGCGGCTCGGCTCGGCATCGCCGAGGGCGACGCCGTCACGCTGGGCAACCTGCGCGGCGAAACGACGCTGACCGCGCGGCTGTTCGACGGCGTACGCCGCGGCGTGCTGATCGCCGAGTCGGTGCACCCGAACAAGGCCCATATCGGCGGGCGCGGCATCAACATGCTGACCGGGGCGGAAGCGGTCGCGCCATTCGGCGGCGCCGCCTTCCACGACAACAAGGTCTGGGCGAAAAAGGCGGTGCCGTCGATCCCGACGCCTTAAATCGCCGGCGGAATCACCCTTGCAGTCCCCCGCCATCCTGCCGTTAATGTCCGCCGGCGGACGAGGCGAGCGGGAAAATGACGGACAGCGTGATACTCGAAAGGCGCGGGCAGGCGCTCTGGATTACCATCAACCGGCCGGACAAGCGCAACGCGATCAACGGCGAGGTGGTCGCCGGCATCGCCCGCGGCTATCGCCAGGCGCATGACGACGCGGAGGTGCGCGTCATCATCCTGACGGGGGCCGGCGACAAGGCATTTTGCGCCGGCGCCGATCTGCAGCATACTGGTGCTGCCTTTGCGGCGGATTTCGCCAAGCCCAATGTCGACTACGCTGATTTGCTGAGGCTGTCGCAGAGCGCCACCAAGCCGGCGATCGCGCGGGTCGGCGGCGTCTGCATGGCCGGCGGCATGGGGTTGTTGTGCATGACCGACATGGCGGTCGCGGCCGATCACGTGATGTTCGGCCTGCCCGAGGTCAAGGTCGGTGTGTTTCCGATGCAGGTGCTGAGCCTTTTGCAATCGATCGCGCCGCGCCGGCTGGTCAATGAATGGGCGCTGACCGGCGAGCCGTTCGACGCGAAGGTTGCGCTCGCCGCCGGGCTTCTGAATTATGCGGTGCCCGCGGCCGAACTCGACGCCAAGGTCGACTGGCTGACAAGCCGCATCATCGACAAATCGCCGACCGCGATCCGGCGCGGCAAATATGCCATGCG
>Ga0326727_10015286_pt1 | contig 16520 bp, 14 predicted proteins | sample MB2enrmetagenome_FD_207643 | JGI IMG/M metagenome (GOLD analysis project Ga0326727, IMG submission 207643) | Lab enriched peat soil microbial communities from McLean, Ithaca, NY, United States - MB29MY | ecosystem: Environmental > Terrestrial > Soil > Wetlands > Peat | place: USA: New York...
GGTCGCGGATACCGAAGACGTTGCGTCTACCTGGCTGATCGTCGGTGCCCCGCTCGCGCCCAGCAGGTCCCAGGTCATGTTGATCGTTGCCGCTCCATCGGCGAGTCCGGCAAACGAGACCCCGCTGACGTTGGTCGCTGGATTGACCAGGTTGCCGTCGGCATCGAAGCTGAGCGTCCCAGTCGCATTCGGCGATGCGATCGGTTCCTGGATGACGCTGCCGGTAGTCGTGATTCCCTTGCCCACAATGCTCAACTGCCCTGTGGCGTTCGCCGTAACCGTGACGCCGGTGATGCCGGCCGCGGTAATTGAAGTCTGAAGCGCCGTGGCATAAGCGCCCACTGTTTCGCCCGCCGTAACCGTCGGAGCGGTGATGGTCGCAGTCGAAGTCGCTGTCGGCCCCGTAATGGCCAGATTTGTCCCCGGATCGACGGTAGCCAGTGCGCCGGCGTTCGACCCGAACTGATAATCGATCGTGGTGACGCCCGCCGCCGCACTGGAGTTGGCCGTCAAGGTGTCCGGCATCGTGATCGCATAGGACCAGGCATTGGTGCCGGTCTTGGTATAAGTGATCGTTGCCTCATAACTGTTTCCGAGCGAATCGTAAACTTGCACCTGGCTGGGGACGCTTCCACCCACTGCCGTTTGCGAATCCAGGGTTGCGGTCATGCCGAAACTGGTGGTCGCACTCGGCGCCTGGACCTGGTCTTCCGGAACGTTGATCGCCGTCAGCGGAGCATTCGGGTTCACCACGCCGCTCACCGCCGGGTAACCCATCACACTCAATCCGTCGCTGGTCACAAGATTGCCGTTCGCCGCCAGCGAGAAGTTGCCGGCACGCGTGTAAATGTTTGTCCCCCCGTCGTTGACCACAAAGAAGCCGCTCCCATTCAGGGCTGCGTCGGTGGCTACGCCGGTGGAGTTGATCGAACCCTGCGAATAGTCCGTTTCGTTGGCGGCAACCTGGACTCCGCTCCCAACCTGGATTGCGTTGCCGGAGCCGCTGGTCCCGATCTGCTGCGAAAAGAGGGTTGCGAAGCCGGTCGACTGCGCCTTGAAGGCCGTTGTGTTCATGTTGGAAAGGTCGTTCGCAATCGTGTTCAGCGAAGTCGAATCGGCGTTGAGTCCGGTAAGTGGAATGTAGAAACTTGCCATCGCGTGTCTCCTGTCGGTGTTTGCTCATGGGTGGCGCTGGCCTCGCCGGCCCGCGGTTGAAGAAACCTTATTGGGCGCCGGACAGCCGGCCCGCGGCAGATTGTGCCTGGTTGCGGCCTCCCAGGGCCTGTGCCACCCGCAATGAGGCGGGCGTGGCATCGGGAATGCTGAGATTGCCGGGAGAGCTTTTGCCGGTCGCCCCCGGATTTGGGGGAGTTTGGGCGCTGGAGCCGGACACGCCGGATCGGGCGGCGGCCAGCGTTTGCGGAGTGGCCCCGACCGCAGTCTTGCCAGTGAGACTGGATGTGGCTGCTGCCACGCTGGGTGCAGGCGAACTTCCGCTCGCGCCTGTCGACGAACTGCCCAGATCGGTCGTTAGCGTCTGGTTGATGCTGATCAACTGTTCCAGGCTGTTCACATTGACCAACTGGTTGATGTACTCATTGGGGTCGGTGTTCGCGGTTGGATCCTGGTTCTTCATCTCGGTGACCAGCAACGTAAGAAAATCGTTGGCCGAGATGGTGGCCGAGGAGCTGGACGAATCGGCTGTGCTCCCGGCCGTTGCCGCTGCGCTGCCCACCGGGGTCGCGCTTGTGGCCGCCGGCGTTTGCCCGGCCGCCAACGGGTGATTCAGAATTGCTGATATTGCCGCCATTTCCCCTCCCTGCTTTGCTCTTTCACGGTGTTCCGATGACCCGGCTGTTGCCCGCCAGACCTATCGTTTCCTGCGTTCCCAGAGTGCGTCTTCCCTCTTTCCACCTGTCCCTCGTTCCGGGTTCACAACCTCGATCCCCCGCATTCCGCATCCTCATGCGATCACCGAGATGTGCGTGCCGCCCGCGACCGCCGTCTGTTCCAGAGAGTCCACGCTGGCCCCTTGTACGGCGCGATGAGGGGCAGGCGCTGCAGCAAAGGAAATGGGGTCGCTCTGTGCTCCGGATTGCCGGCCCTCCGCCCCACCTTGTCCCCTGTCTTGACCAGGCCCCTGCTGCAGGTCCTGACTTGTTCCCCGATCCAGGGCGAGTCCAGACGAATGGCCTTCGGGCGCAGCCAGCGTCAACGAATCCACCTGCCTGTGCTGGTCGGCCAGGTAGGCGTTCAATCCCCCCAGCTGGCTGCCAAGCACCCGCGCCGCCTCGTCCGAGCCGGGGACCACCGCGGCATGGACCCCACCCCCACCGGTCTCGGCGCGCACCCCAACCCAGCCCAGCGCCGGGTCCTGGAATCCGGCCTCGGCACGTTGGGCTCCGGCGTGGACCCAGACTCCTCTTCCTGTGGCTGTTCCCGCATCGAGGGTTGCAAAGGACTCACGGCTGTCCGCTTGACCGCCGGTTCCGGCTGAGTTCTCCGTGGCTTCGATCGCTGCGCTGAGCGGCCCGTGCGGGCTTCCGGGGTCACGCATCAGCGTGACCGTGTCCCCTGCCGTGCCGCCCGCCTGCTCCACGGCGGCTGAATTTCGATACTGGGCGCCATCGGCGGCGGAGCGGCTGCGCAGCCCCGCAAGGGGATCCTGCGTCCTGCCCCGAACTCTCCCCATAGTGCCGGGGCTACCTGGAGCCCCGGGGCCGGAGACGGAAGGTCCAGATGGGCCGGCAGATTCCTCTCCATTCGATGACTCTGCGTTGAATCCACTTGTCACCGGGGGTCCTCCCGCAATGGGCGGCCCCTGGTCAGCGTCTGTCCCCGGGAGCGGGATTGGATTGTCGCCATGAACCGTAACCTCGGCCCGAGACCGTGTCCGACCTGGCAACCCGGCGCCATGGTCAGCGGAAAGATCCGTTTTCCCGGCCGAGACTGGTGTCCCTGTTTCTTCCAACTCCTCTATCTGCAGCCCCTGCAGCGGCTCCGTAGAGGACCGTGGGCTGGGGACCGGCACGGAAGTCCCCCGCAGTCCTTGTGCCTCCAGCCCGCTCGCCGCTGAACCGGCAGACGCTGTGTCCGTGCGGCCAGGGCCGTCGGGAGAACTCGGAGGCAAGAAATGCAAGCTGAAATGGTCTGCTGTCGGGCCGCCGGGCAGTTCGCGGGAGAATCCGCCTGAGAAGTCTGCTTGCTGATCCGCCTGGCGCGCCTGCGGAGAGGAGATCGGGGGCGTTGGCACGGTTGCCTGCTCGCTCCCCGCAGATGCCGGGGCCTGAGCCGGCACGCTGGCTCCTGGAGCACTCTCCTGCTTGATGTCCTTGCCTGAGTTGACTGAGGTTGCAGCCTTTGCCGGCTCGCCCGGCCGGGTGCTCGCTGGGTTCTTCGCCGCCACGTTGGCCGCCATTGGACGGGAACCGGAGTTCTCCGCCCTTCGCGCGGCGATTCCGCCTTGTCGGCTGGTCAGGATCGATGGGGCGGGTTCTCCCCCGCTTTGCTTTTCTCTCGGCAATGACCCCGCTGCGGAAGCCCCGCCGCCCAACGCGTTCGAGGGAGCTTTTCCCGCTTTCCGGATCCCTGAGATATCGACCGAGGCGCCGATGACGCTGGCATCCGTTTGTTGCCCACTCGTGCTGTCCTCTCCTGCGCTCAGGGAGGCCAGCAGGGACTGCCAGTTGGAACGGAAGCTCTGTCCGGCGGGCCCCTCAACCGCCAAGCCATTCGCGTTGGCGCGAACAGCCTGTCCTGCGCCGGACGGATTGCTGGCCGTTCCGGCCGCAAACTGGTTCGGGCCCGGCTCCGGGCGCCCCCCCGGAACAATCTCGACGCTCGCGGCAACTGTCATGGAGTTGTCTAGTGCAGATGCCATGCCAAGAGCGGGCCGTTCCGGGTTAAAGGGTTGTCAGGAACGGAACCGCCGATGCCGATTCAGGACGGCCGCAGAGACGGATTGTGAATTCTCACTCAAGTTTCCTCCTCCGCGGGCGCGCTGCCTTCGGTTGAGGGCCTGGCTGGGACCGGCCGCTCCGCCTCGCCCTGGACTGCGGCCCGGCGCAATCCGGAGCCGTACCAGTCGTCGAGCGCCTGCTGGCCACGCCGCCGGGTGTCGATGGCATCTCTGTCCTCTGTCTCCCGGATCAGGGTGTCGGCCTGGCGGCGCTCGATCCTCTTGTCAAGAAACTCCTGGCGCAGATCGACGACCTCAGCTTCCGCGGACGCGATCCTCGGAGCCAGCAGTGCGGCAACCCGTGCCGCTGCCCGGCTCTCCTCCAGGCCGGCCAGCCGGTCAGGCAGTTCTCCGCTGCGGGCGCTGGCCTCGACCAGGCACCGGCCGCGGCGGTCCCGCGCGTCGCTGCCCTCCAGCGCATGCTCCAGGCGCCACAACTCCGCCAGCGCGGATTCGAGCGCCAGACGGCTCTGTTCTTCTTCGAGAAAGCGGATGCGCAACAACCGTTGCAGCGCTCGGGAGACGGCCATCGATCAGACCTCCGCGGCCAGGTCGGCCAGTTGGCGCAGACAATCGCTGAAATGGATTTGCTCGTGGGCGTCCTGGGTCAGGAAGGCCCGCAGAGCAGCCCGGGCGCGAAGGGCACGGTCCAGATCCGGGTCCGCGCCGGGTTTGTAGGCGCCAATGCGCACCAGGTCTTCGGAGCGGGCGTAAACAGCCATCAGGCGGCGCAGAAGCGCGGCCTGTTCGCGATGGTCGGCCTTGATCACTGACGGCATCAGACGGCTGATCGAATCCAGCACCTCGACCGGGGGGTACCAGCCCTCGGCCGCCATGGTGCGGGAGAGCACCACGTGGCCGTCGAGCAGCGAACGCACCGCGTCCACCAGCGGGTCCTGCTGGTCGTCACCCTCCATCAACACCGTGTAGAAGGCGGTGATGGAGCCGCTGCGGAATTGCCCGGAACGCTCCACCAGGCGAGCCAGCCGGGTAAAGACCGAGGGCGTATATCCCTTCGCTGTGGGCGGCTCGCCGGCGGCCAGGCCAATCTCGCGGGCGGCCATCGCGAAGCGGGTGAGCGAATCCAGCACCAACAACACGTTCTTTCCCTGGCCGGCAAAGAACTCCGCCACCGTGGTGGCAGCCAACGCCGCCCTCATGCGCAGCAGCGGCGACTCGTCGGAGGTCGAAACCACCACCACCGAGCGCCCCCGGCCGGCCTCCCCGAGCGAGTCTTCCAGGAACTCCCCCACCTCCCGTCCACGCTCGCCCACCAGCCCCACCACCGTCACATCCGCCTCGGTGTTGCGGGTCATCATGCCGATCAGCGTGCTCTTGCCCACCCCCGAACCGCCGAAGATCCCCACCCGCTGGCCCCGGCCTACGGTCAGCATTCCGTCCAGCACGCGGATGCCGGTCCCCAGCGGCGTGCGGATCGGCGCCCGGTCGAGAGGGGACCGCACCACCCCGTCCAGAGGCATCGGTTTTGCCGCGGCGGGCCTGCGGCCTTCGTCGATGGGCGCGCCCAGCGCATTGAGTACCCGGCCCATCAGCCCCGCACCCACTTCGATCTCGGGCTTCACACCGAGAGCCGCAACCGAGTCGCCGAAACGGATTCCCTCGGTGCTTCCCACCGGCATCGACAGTACGTTCGAGCCGCGAAACCCGATGACCTCCGCCAGATGCACGTGGCCCGCCCGGTCCTGAATCTCGCAGCACTCGCCCACCGACGCCAGCGGTCCGGCCGACTCGATGGTCTGGCCCACCGACTCGAGAACCTGCCCACGCCAGCGCCACGGCTGGCCGCGCTCGAGCCGGCTGAAATAGTGGGACAGGAGGGGCGCACGCGCTTGGGTCATGGGTGTGTCTCGGCGCCTGGCTTCGGAGCCTCCCTCGTCCAGGTCGGAGGGCTGGCCAGCCGGTCGCCGGCACGGTCGAAGAAACCGCGCTCGATCTCTCCCAGTTGCGAGCGGATTCCAAGGTCCACCGAGCCCAGTTCGGTTTCGAGGGCGCAGTCGCCCAGCCGCATCCCATCTTCGCCCAAAATGGTTGGCTTGACCGCCAGGTTCGGCACCAGAGCCATGGCCTCGGCCCAGAGGTCCTTGTCGGCCACCGGCACGCGCAGCCGCACCTGGGTCGACCCGGCAAGCTGGCCCAGCGCCACCCGCACCGCTCCGCTCAAAAGCAACGGGTCCATCTGCGCCTCGCGGCGCAGAATGCGGGCCGCGACTGCCAGCGCCAGTTTCACCACCTCCTGCTCGACAGCCTGGAGATACCGGTCGCGCTCCTGAGCGAAGCTCTCGATCAGCTCCGCGGCCTGGCGCATGCGCCGCTGCTCGGCAGCCGCCTGGGAAGAGACCTGCGCCTCGCGCTCGTTCTCGCAACCCTCCTGCCGTCCGCGTTCCCGGCCCGCCTCAAAGGACTGGCGCGTCTCTACTGCCAGCCGCTGCGCGAATTCGGCCCTCAGTCTGGCCTCCACCGGGCCGCCAGAAGTTCCCGGCCGTGGATCGCCCGTCCCCTGGGCCGATCCGTCCGCCGCTCCGGCATCGGGCCAGCCTTCCCATCCCGGCAATCCGGGCGCACCGGCACAGGCTGGATACTCAAAACTGTCGATTCGCACCCGCGCGTCCTTTCCGATCGCCGATCCAGCCTGTTGCACGGCTCGCCCCCCCTTGTCCCTCTCTGTGGTCAGCCTTCAGTGGTCGGTAGTCAGCCATGAGCCGGGAACCGGCGGCTGGGCGCCGGCCACTGAAGGCCGCTCAGGCAAGCATCTCGTCCCCGGTCTCCAGCTTGAGAATCACCTTGCCCTCGGCCTCCAGCCGCCGCGCCAGGTTGAGGATCTCCTGCTGGGCCTGTGCCACCTCGCGCGACCGCACCGGCCCCAGCACCTCCATATCCTCCTTGAGCATCTCGGCGGCCCGCGAACTCATCGACTTGAACATCTGCGCGCGCAACTCATCGTTGGCGCCGCGCAGAGCCATCGCCAACTGCCGCTTGTCGACGCCGGAGACGATCTCGCGGATGGTAGCCGGCGGCACCGTGACCAAGTCTTCAAAGGTGAACATCAAGTTGCGGATCTTCAGCGCCAACTCCGGCTGCCCGTCTTCAATCGTTTCCAGGATGTGCTTCGACTCTTCGGCGTTGAGCCGGTTGAGCAGGTCGGCCACCGCCTTGAATCCGGAGTAGCTCTTGCGGACGGTATCGCCCACGTTCTCCAGCCGCCGGTGCAGGATGAGCGCGACCTTTTGCGCCATCTCCGGCGAGAACTGGCGCATCTCCGCAAGCCGCTGGATCGAAACCACCTTGTGCTCCTCGCTCAGGGTGTCGAGCACCATCGATGCCCGCCGCGGGTCAAGATGCGCCAACACCAGCGCGATCGTCTGAGGGTGCTCCTGATCGAGCAGCTTGCCCAGTTGCTGCGGATCGGTGCGCTGGAGCTTGGCCAGGTTGCCCTGCGCGGCCTCCTGGGACCGGCGCACCAGCATCAGCAGATCGTCGGCCCGCTCCTTGCCGAAGGCATCGACCAGCAGGCGACTGGCGTAATCCAGGCCTCCATGAACCATGAAGTTCTGGGTTTCCAGAAGCTGCCAGAACTCCTCCAGAATCTCCGCCGAGAGCTCCGGCGTGATGCCGCGCAGATCGGCCAGCTCCTCGGTGAGCCGCTGCACATCCGCCTCCGGCAGGGCGCGGAGGATCTCTTTGGCCAACTCCTCGCCCACCGCTACCAGCAGGACAGCGGCCTTGCGCACTCCGGACAACTGCGCCGACAGGCTGTGCCGCGCTGCCCCGTTCTCTGTTCCCTGGTCGGCCAAGGCCACGTTCCTTTCCCCGCTTGCGCTGTTTCTCCCGGGCTCCCGGCCGGGTTTGGGTTCGAGTCCCCGATCCTCGCCTCAGCCGGATTTGACTTCAATCGCTCTCAGAGGCCTTGGGAATCCACTTGAACCTCTCTCCACTCTTCCGCTCTGCACACCGCCTCTTGGCCGGCGCCCCTTGGGCTCAATCGGAATGAATCCAGCTCTGCAACAATCGCGAACTCTGCGTCGGCTCTAACCTCAAATGCTCCGTGACCTGCTCGAAGATCTCCTGGGCCCTGATCCGCTCGGGGTCCATTTCGGCCGGCTCCGCCGGCTTCAGGGCCGGGCGCGCGGAGGCCGCCGTCTCGCCCGGCAACTCTCTGCCGGCGCCCTTGGACGCCTCCTTTGGCCCGGGTTTGGAGCGGCGGAGGGCGGGCCGCACGCCGAAGGCGAGCAAGACCAGGAAGCCGGCCAACAGGGCGGCGTACTTGATCAGTTGCGGCGAACCCTGAACTACTGTCAAAACCTGGTCCTCAAGCGACGGCGGTGCAACCGGGCGGTTGCCGGCAAAGGCCAGATCCTGGACCGTCACCAGATCTCCGCGCGTTCCGTCAAAGCCAACCGCAGCCTGGGCCAGCGCGGCCAGGTTCCGCAATTCATCTGCCGAACGGGGCTGCCAGACCGGCGCTTTCCCTTTGTCGGGCGCCTGCATCAGCCGGTCGTTGACCAGAATCGCCGCGGTCAGCCGTCGCACCCGGCCCGCATTCTCGATCACGTGGCGAACGGTCTTCGAGGCCCCGTAGGTCCCGGACTCCGTCTTGGCAGTCTCCGGGGGTGTGGTCTGTCTGGGATAGACCGGCAAGGCTTGGGAGTTGGGCGCATTCGAAGCCGTGCCGGGAATGCCGGCTGCCACCGGCTGGGCTCCCGTGGTCTGCTCGGTACGCTGCATGGAAAGGGTCACCGTCTGGTCCGGGTCATAACTCTCCTGGGTCTCCTCGACGGCGGCCGGATCGTAATCCAGGGTGACGGAGGCGCGCACATTGCCCTCCCCGGTGACCGGCTCCAAGGTGGCGATCAGTTTCTCCTCCAGGGCCTCCTCGGCGCTCAATCGAAGAGCATCGGCGGTCTTCGGCCCCAGCGGCAGGTGGCCGGCGGCGTCCACCAGCACCACCCGGTCCGGCGCCAGGCCGTCGACGGCCGAGGCAACCAGATTGCGAATCGCCTCCGGCTCCCCGTCCGCCAGCGTGCGATGCCGGAGCTTGAGCACCACCGAGGCCTTGGCCGGACGCTCCTGATCGCGAAACAGCGAGTCGTGGGGCAGTACCAGGTGAACCCGCGCCGACTCGACATCGGAGAGCGATGCGACGGTGTGCTCCAGTTCCCCCTCCAGCGCCCGCTGATAGTTGACCTGTTCGTCGAACTCCGAGCCCACCCAGTTTGGTTTGTCGAAGATCTCAAAGCCCAGCCGGCCGCTCTTCACGCTGCCCTTGGCGGCAGTCACCAAACGGGCCTTGTCCAACTGCGCGGCGGGAACCCGGATCCCCGCTCCGTCGGGAGTGGGTTCGAAAGGAATCTGCGCCTGGGTCAGAATCTGGCCAGTCTGGCGGAGATCCTCCGGGTCGAGACTCGCATAGAGGGTGCGCCATTCCGTGTGCATGGAGAACCAGAGCAGGCCTCCGGCCAGCAACGCGATCAGCGCTCCGGCCACCAACGCCCAACTGCGCTCGGCCGGCTGCATCTGAGCCCAGCGCACTCGTCCGCCGGTCCAAAGGGCGGCCAGCCGGTCCGTCCACTGGGGTTGGCCCGGCTTGGCCGGCGCGCTCATCTCCAACTGTGTTCCGGTGGCCATGGCTCCACGTGTCCCGCTGTTTTTTCCCGCCTCATGAGGCCCGATCCCGGTCCCTGGCTAGAAGCTCGCCGGTCGGACTGGGTCGAGGGCCTCCGGAAGCCGCCCTGCAAAAGTCCTAGAACTGCATCCCCATGACCTGCTGGTAGGCCTGAACCGCCTTGTTCCGGACCGCCAGCGCCATTTCGAAGGCCATGCTTGCCTTTTCGGTGGCGATCATGGCCTGGTGCACATCCACTCCGGAGCCGGAGATCAGGCCGGCTACGGCCGCGTGCGCCTGGTCCTCAAGTTGGTTCACCCTTCCAACCGCGTCGGTCAGGAGGTCGGAAAAGGGTACCTGCCCAGCGCCCGCCCCGGCGCCCAGAGGTGCTGCGGCCAACCCTGCGCCCGACCCGGTCACGCTCGACAAGGCCCCCGCCACCGCTGCCGTGGGGTTCATTCCGATCTGCATCGCCCCTCCCTTTCCCCCTCAACCCTGCTTGCTGTTCCCTGCCTCGGGGTTGCCCGTTTCAGGACTTGGCAATCTCCAGCGCCGCCGTGATCATGCCCTTCTCGGCTTGCACGGCGGAGCTATTGAGTCCATAGGCACGTGTTGCCCCCATCAGGTCCACCATCTCTGTGAGTGGATTAATGTCCGGATATGCGACATATCCGTCCGGTCCCGCATCGGGATGGCCCGGATCGTAGCGCTTGAGCGGGGGCGAGGGGTCCTCGACCACCTGGACGATATGCACCCCGGGAGCCACAGCCGCAGGGTTGGAGGGGTTGAGAACCGGCAGACCCGGAGCGGCAATTCCGGTCGGCGTCGCGGGGCCCGATGCGGTGGCCATCGAGTCCAGAAACCCGGCATCGCCCCGGTCCGCGGCAAAAACCACGTGCTGGCGCCTGTAGGGCCCGCCGGAAGCCGTCCGCGTGGTCTCGGCATTGGCCATGTTGGCCGCCACCACTTCGGCGCGCATGCGCTCGGCCTGCATGGCGCCGCCCGAAGTCTCCATCAATCCAAACATGTTCATTGCGGCCGATCCCTTCTGCCCGATTGCCCGCCATGGGGGCCCCAACACCCGCCATGCCTTCTACTTGCTGTCGGCGTGAATCGCATCCATCACCTTCTGGTTCTCAACCCGCAGCAGGGCCACGCCCACTTTGAACTTCAGTTGCGCCTGGGCCAGGTTCAGGCTTTCGCGGTCCATGGAGACATCGTTGCCGTCGGGCCGCGCGATCAGCCCGTCGACCGCCTTGAGCCGCACCTGCCGGGGTGCGCGCCCCCCATCCACGCCGTCCATCGCTTCCCGCATCTCGGCTTCAAAGTCCATCCCCACGGCCCGGTAGCCGGGGGTATCGATATTGGCCATGTTGGCCGCGGTCAGCTTGGTCTCGGTGGCGGCCAGATCCAGGTATCTGGCCAGTTGGTCGCTGAGTCGGGTCTCTACCTGCAAGCTCATCCCGGGCTCCTCTCTTCCCTTTCGGACTCTTCCTGCTTCTCTTCTTTCGCGATTCGCCCCCGTCGGTGCCGGTCTGCCCGCAGTCCAGAGCCACCGGCGTCCATCCCGAGGCGTCAGTTCACCGAGAACCCGAAGTCGATCTCGAGCGGGGTGAGCAAGGGCTCATCGCCGGCCAGAATCGCGGCCCGCTCCAGGACATGCTCCAGTTCACGGACATTGCCGGGCCAGTCGTGCGCCGCCAGTTTTGCCAGCGCTCCCGAGTCGATGCGTTTGACCGGCGCGCTCCGGCCCATCTTCTCCAGGAAGTGGTCCACCAGCAGAGGCAGATCCTGGGCGTGCTCGGCCAGCGATGGGGTGCGGATCAGAAAAACGGCGAGCCGGTAGTAGAGATCGGCGCGGAAGGCGCCCGATTGAGTCTGCTGGGCCAGCGCCTGGTGGGTGGCGGCCAGGATCCGGACGTCCACCTTGACGGTCTCGTTGTCGCCCACCCGCTGCAGTTCGCCGCTTTCGACAAAACGGAGCAGCTTGGACTGCAGCGCCAGCGGCATCTCGCCGATCTCGTCCAGAAACAGCGTGCCACCGTCGGCGGCCTCGATGCGGCCCGTTCGCCCCTGGACCGCCCCGGTAAAGGCGCCGCGGGTGTGTCCAAACAGCTCGGCCTCCAGCAGCGCCTCCGGGATCGCCGCGCAGTTGATGGCGACAAACGGCTTCCGGCTCCTCGGAGAAAGGCGATGGAGGGCTTCGGCAACCAGCTCCTTGCCGGAGCCGGTCGGTCCTTCGATCAGCACCGGTGTCAGCCGTGGGGCTACCAGGCGGATCCGGCGGCTGACCTCGAGCATGCAGGGCGCGTTGCCGACCAGTTCCGGCAGCCTGGCCGCGGCGCCGGGTTCGCCTCCGGCCGCAGGCAACTCCGGCCGGATGGAGACGACCGGAATCCGGACGGGCGGCGCTGCAATCGGGATGGCCGCACTCTTCCAGGTTGAGGCGGAACCGGCGGTGGCGCCGCTTGCCGCTCCAGCCAGCCAGGAATCGCCTGGAGCCGCACCGGGAGCTGGGTTCGGTGGGTCGAGCGCGGGCGCGGTGTTCCATGCCGCCGTGTCTGTGTCCTGGCTCCGGCGCAGGGCATAAAGCAGTTCCTGGCGATAGGGTCCCCGCGGGCTCTCCTGCGGGATGGAACTCCCGGCAGTCACAAGGTCCACCTGAGGAAAACTCTCCCGGAACTGCCCCAGAAACTCGGCCAGTTCAAGATCGGGCAGCCATGAATCCACAATCAGCGCCTCCGGCAGAGAGGACTCGGCTTCCACCCATGCCTGGGCGCCTCCCTCGGCTTCGCGCACCTGCCATCGCAGGCCGGTCAGAATCGCGGAAAGCCGCTGGCGGAAGCTGCTGTCGGCGCTGGCCACCAGCGCGGTGCGTGGGCGGATGCGAGCGGAGGGCTGAGGAACACTGGACGGAACGACCTGCATAGCGCTTCTCCTCGATATTCAGCGGGTGAATGAAGACTAGTTGACACCGGGGACGGGACCGATGGCCGGTGGCCGGGCCGCAACGATGGGAAGAACCGCAGGGGCTGGCGGCGCCAGATCGGCCTCCGAGGGCACCAAATAACCTTGTCCGCGCACCGTGCGGATCAGTTGCCCGGGAGGTGGATCCTTGAGCTTGCGGCGCAGGTAGTTCACATACACGTCCACGATGTTGGTGCTCTGCGCCGGTTCCATGTTCCAGACCGAATCCAGAAGTTCCACGCGCGAAACGCACTGGCCGCGGTTGAGCATCAGGTGTTCGAGCAGGGCAAACTCTTTGTTGGTGAGAACCACTGGACGGGTCCCGCGGCGAGCGGTGTGGTCAAGCCGGTCCAGCTCCAGATCCCCTGCGCGCAGTTCGAGCCGGGCCTCCCGCTTGCGCCGCAACAAGGCTCGGCAGCGAGCCCTCAGTTCATGCAGGCTGAAGGGCTTGGTCATCAAGTCGTCGGCCCCGCGATCCAGGCAGCGGACGCGTGTGTCGACCTCCTGCCGTGCGGTGAGCACCAAAACCGGAAGGTCGGCATTCAGAGCGCGGAACTCCTCCAGAACCTGCTCGCCGTCCTTTACGGGCATGTTCAGGTCGAGAATGGTCAGATCGGGCATCTCCAGGCGAAATGCCTCCACTGCGGCCCCACCGTCGTGAGCCAGGCGAACGCGATGGCCGTCGGCCTCCAGGCCGCGGCTCAGAAACAGTCCCAGCGCCTTATCGTCTTCGGCAATCAATAACCTCATGGCTACCTTTCCGTCTGGCAGGGTCCGTCACCGCGGCGCCTGCTTGCACGAGGAGAACCCGGCCAACGGGCCCAGGTTCCAGCGGGCCTGCTTAGCGTCTGCTAACCATTGGCCCTCCTTCACCATCCCTCGTGGCGGAAAGTACTTCAAGGTGAATGAGAAGAAAGTGGTCGCGATGATTCCGCGATTGGCACCTTGCGGGGATGTGTCCCAAAACGGATCGACGGGCCGGCGTTCAACTCCAGCCTGCCTGCGAATTCCAATTCCCGGCTACGCCTTGGGGGACCTCAGAATCTCCGCTCTGGACGAACCTGTTGACTGGCGCCCGCGCCACTCTCCCGCGAAGCTGCTTTGCGCTGGTACATCGCGGCATCGGCCCGGTTCAGGACATCCCTCATCGTGTCGCCCGGAAGGCATTCGGCAACACCGATCGATACATCGACGGTCAGGCTCACGTGGCCCGAGTCCGCCTGGATCTTGTAGCTCCCGCAGACCCATTCCCTGAGGCGATCGGCCTGTGTGCTGGCCTCTGGCAGGCCGCATTCCAGCAGGATGATGAACTCGTCGCCGCCCCAGCGGCCAATCAAATCGGTGGAACGGCAGACCGACGTGAGTTCGGTGGCAAACTGCTTCAGCAACTCATCTCCGATCAGGTGCCCGTGCCGGTCGTTCACCTTCTTGAATCCATCGATATCGAGGATTGCCACGCACAGGGGAAGTCCGCAGCCGATCCGGCGCTCGATCTGGCTCTCGACGCAGAGGCGGCTGCGCAATCCCGTCAGAGCGTCGCGGGAAGAGATCTCTTCGGCTTCTTCCAGTCTGGCTTGATAGCTCGAGACCTGCGCCCTCAGACCCTCGACGGCGGCTCGACCTTCGGCAGCCATTCTGTCGACGGACTCCTTCAACTCCGCGGCGTTCTTCTTGATCGAGGCTCGAATCTCGCTCAGATCCTCGAGGCTCGCGATTCCCTCCAGGCGGCGAGTCACCTCGTGGATTTGCCCCGCACAGCGCTGGTCTCTCTCCCCCACCGCCTCGGTGGTGCGGGCCATGACGATCAGCAACTCCCTCACTTCGCCGGCCTTCTGCCGGTAGTGCCGGGCCGCGTTCCTGCCCCAATCCTGCAAATGTACCGAGACCGTGGTTTCGGCTGCCGCGAGCGCCTCGGGGCTCATGCCGGTCGCAAGGTCCTCCCCTAGCTTGTTGAGACTCCGCTTCAGACCCTCCCCCAGGCCCGGACAGGCATCGACGCTGCAGCTTCCCATCTCCCGCAAGGCGGAGCGGTAGGCGCGCATTGTCGCTGGCAGGATCTCCCACTCCTCCAGTCGAGCCGGAATGGACGAATCGGCGGTCGCGGGATCGACGGATGCGGATTCAAGATACTTCTTTAATGAGATCATGGGTCCTCAGAGCAACCCTGCCGCTCGCGGCCGGGTGGGCAGGCGATTCTTCATCTCTATCGGCAGAACCTCGATCTTCCTTCTGTCCGCCCCGTAGGCCGAAGGGCCATCCGATTTTTCAGTTGGTCCGGTCCCCGCCGTCGGAGTCCCCGGGCGCGCCTGCCCTGCAATGAAGACTTCCAGACCTTCCTCGGCAGCATGACAAAGATGCCCTGGCGCTACTGCCCCGTCGTAGTGGATGCCAGCGGCCGTTACAACTTCGGTCGCGTAAAGCTGCCCGGCACTAAAAAGGTGGACGGACCTGAGGTGGATGTTCCCCGCAAGACCGGTTCGTACCACCTGGACTACCGCGAGAACGGGGTTCGCAGTTGGCCCACCGTTATCAAAGTTCTCAGTGACGCTGGCAGGAACTGGATCACAGCAGACAACCTGAGTCCCCGGGACATTACCGATGCAATCGGGATTGTGGAGCGCCGGCTCAACGCCATCCGGCACGGAGACATCGAGCCGGTCCAGAGAAAGCCGAAGAAGCTGGAGGGGCTTCGCTTACCCTTGCGCAACCACGTCGCTAGCGTTCCGTCGTTTGTACAGACACGTGTCCCAACAAAAACTGAATCCGCCGCCGCTCCGGTTGACCCGGCTGGACAGGAAGAGCACAATACAAAATCTCAGTTTGCGTCACGATGCACGACAGATGACCGGACAAAAGCATGCTGCGCTTGTTCAATGGTTATACGTTCAGGCTCCGGTTTCCTTCGCTGGAGTCAGATATGTTCGACAGTTTCCTGGCGTGACGTGAGCTAAGTTACAAGTTACAGCAAGCGCTTGCAAGACGTTGCGTATTGGAGGAATAGAGTCCGAAATGTCGCATAGGTATTCATCAAAGGCGCGTTGGCTTGCGAGTGGGTCAGTGTTATTGTGGCGGCGCATTTTGTTCGTCGCAAGTTATGGTGCCGAGATGCTCCATGGTCGTTCTTGAAGCATCGATTTGTCTTTCCACGCGCAGCCAGCCTCAATCCAGGTCTTCGAGATCCTTCACTGCGCGTTTCGCATCCAGCGTTCGCACTCGCACCCAGGGAAGTGCCATGCACTCATGCTTTCATGGCTCCACCCAGCACAGGTTTGATGCTGGTTCTTCCTGTTATGGAGGGAGTTGAAGAGACCTTTCGATTGAGCGGAATCCGAAAGTGAGCCGTCATGACAGGTCGATCGTTGTTTGCGGTCATTCTTTGTGCTTTTGTTCCTTCCCACTTCGCCGTCGCACAATCGAGTTCCATCGTTGCCGACGGCAAGACGCAGACAACTGTCTCCACCGCCGGCAATGTCACAGGAGTGACCACCAGCACAACCCGCGGTGTGAATGCCTACAATTCCTTCTCGACCTTTAACGTTGGCGCCGGTTCCACGGCCAATCTCTTTCTGCCGTCAGGCACCACGAATCTGCTGAATCTGGTCAACGGGTCCGCGGCCACGATCAACGGCATTCTGAACTCCATCAAGAATGGGCAAGTCGGCGGCAACGTTTTCTTTATCGATCCGTTCGGCCTGGTCGTCGGCAAAACCGGCGCGATCAACGTCGGCGCCCTCACCGTCGCCACGCCCACCCCGCAGTTCATGACCAGCTTTTTTGACGCCAGCGGAAACATCGTGGACGCAACGACGACGGCCGTGTTCAGCGGCAATATTCCGCTCAGCAGCGACGGCCTGATCTCGGTTTACGGCCGCATCAACGCGATCAGCAACATCACGCTGGCTGGCGGCAAGGTCACCAATGCTGGGAGCATCGGCACCGGAGCGGTCTTTGTCGCCAAACAGCCAGACTTCTCCG
>Ga0326727_10015287_pt1 | contig 16519 bp, 17 predicted proteins | sample MB2enrmetagenome_FD_207643 | JGI IMG/M metagenome (GOLD analysis project Ga0326727, IMG submission 207643) | Lab enriched peat soil microbial communities from McLean, Ithaca, NY, United States - MB29MY | ecosystem: Environmental > Terrestrial > Soil > Wetlands > Peat | place: USA: New York...
AGTAAAAATATTTGCCTTTTGACGGGATTCTTATTACAATATATTTACAAGGAAGCCGCAAATGCGACCTTGAATATCTTATTCCCGTGGAGGTGGCACCATGAGAAGGACCGGAAGGACACCGCGCCCTGAGAAAGAAGGGGAGACAGTGCAGAACCCGAAGAAGTTGATCACGATCCGTATTGAAACGGCTTCCATCGACTACTTCAAGAAATTGGCGGAGGAGACCGGGATTTCTTACCAGAACCTGATCAACCTCTTCCTTTCCGATTGCGCCAAGCGCAAAAAGAAACCCAACGTTCGCTGGTCGGCTTTTCGCGCGGCTCGCGGGCGCCGTGGTCGTCCCGTCGGACGCACTGCTCGCCGCAACACCAAGAAGGATTCATAAGAACCTTCGCTGCGAGCCGGAATTCTATTACCGTGTAATCCTGGGTGTCGTTATTCTATACGACACCCAGGGGCGGGCGGTTTATGTGTTTCCGAGTGGCTCCGAACTGAAATGAATCCCGAACGTTACAGGAATCCGGTGGTATTAAGGCGGATTCATTCCCTGTCCTTTTAACTAATTTGCCTTAATGAACCTCCTCCTTTTTGTCAAGCGATCCAAAATTTCGAAGTGATTTTTTCTTGACGCAACACGTCCGTGGATATTCCGGAGTGCTCGTACTCAAAAATTCTCCAAATCAGAAAATCAGTAAAAATTCAGTTCTTAAATATTGCTCTCTGCATTCTTTTCATAGAGAATTAACCCCAAATTCATCCGCGCCTCTTAATTTCTCTTCTAAAATGAAAGGAAATAGGGAGGTGTTCCATGGCTAACTTGGAGATTTCGGCGGTCGGAAACCGCTTACTCGATTCTACTCTATCGGATCTCACTACGGAACGCTTACGTTTTGGCAGAAACCGATGCCGGTTTTACCTCACCGATGCCGCCGATACGGGATTTTTTACCATAGAGATGAGAGACATCCTGGACGAGCTGGTCAATCACTTCCAGCTCGCGAACCCTTCCGCCGATCGGAAATCAGATTATAGCCTCCACCTTCAAACCATTGCGGAACGAATCCTGGTGCTACAGGTACGTGAAAATACTCACGGTTGGCACATCCGTTCGGACGAGGACGCGACCGGTCACCTGATCCTGCGAATCCACGATCCGGAACTTTCCGAAGACCAAATTATGAAGTGGGAATGGGCGGAGAACAGTTTCCATCTGCTTTTCAAAGGAAGCTTCCACGACTCTCCCGCCGAATGAACAAGACCCGTTTCAGGGGAAAGGGTACAGGACACCTTTCATTACAGCCCATTCGAGGCGGCAGCTTCCGCGCTCAGCCGTCCCTCTCGCGGCATCTGCCCCCTGCGCTATGATGCACCACTGAGCCATTTTTTAGGGAATTGCAGGCTTTATTTCCTGGCAATGGTATAATTAGATTTTCCCTACAGCAGATCGCTTGCCAGTTCCGCAAGACTGCTTCGTTCGCCTTTCTCCAGAGTGACATGGGCGTAAATTTCCTGGCCCTTCATCCTGTCAATCAAAGTGGTAAGGCCATTCGAGCGCGCATCGAGATAGGGCGTATCGATCTGGTGAGGATCGCCCGTAAATACGATCTTGGATCCCTCGCCCGCGCGGGTGATGATGGTTTTGACTTCGTGCGGCGTCAGGTTTTGCGCTTCGTCCACAATGAAAAATACCCGCGAAAGACTGCGTCCCCGGATGTACGCCAGAGGAACGATTTCCAGTTTATCTTCCTTGATGAGGTCCTGCAGACGCTTGAAATCGGAAGAACCTTCAGCAAACTGGTCCTGGATAACGGACAGGTTATCAAAAAGCGGCTGCATATAAGGGTTGAGCTTACTGTCGATGTCGCCCGGAAGAAAACCCATGTCGCGGTTTGAAAGCGGAATAATGGGACGGGCGAGAAGGATCTTGCGATAGATTTTTCTTTCCTCGATAGCGGCGGCGAGAGCAAGCAATGTTTTTCCCGTGCCCGCCTTGCCGGACAATGTGACCAGCGATATCGTCTGGTCCATCAAGGCGTCCAGGGCGAAGGTCTGTTCCGCATTGCGCGGCTTGATCCCGTATGCCCTCTGTTTGCCAACCGGCATGAGTGCGGAATATTTCTTTGTATATCGAACTAACGTACTTTTTTTGTGGTTTTTCAAAATGAAGTATTCATTCGGAACAGGTTCTTCTTTTATTTCTGATTCGGCTAACGGAATGGCGCCATCCTGATAGAGCCGGTCGATGAGTGCTCCGGAGTAATTTTCGATCAGGTTTTTTCCCCGGTAAAGACCGGACAGGTCTTTCACTTTTCCCGTCCGGTAGTCTTCCGCCAGAATACCGATACTCCGGGCTTTCACACGCAGATTGATATCCTTGCTGACCAGAATGACCCTTTCCTTCCCGTGCTTTGCCGCCAAGTTAGCTGTCAGGGCGAGAATCCGGTGATCGGCGTTGTCTTCGCGGAAAGTTTCTCGTATTTCCTCGTCCATCCTTATATCGGTTTCCACGACCAGGACTCCCCCGTCCGGCAGAGGTATTCCTTCGCGCACGTTTTTCTCGCCCATAAGCGTATCTAACTCGCGCGTAAATTCCCTGGCGTGATAGTTGATGGTATCATTGCCCTTCTTGAAAGTATCCAGTTCCTCCAGAACGGTAATGGGAATAACCACGTTGTGCTCCTGAAAATGCAGAAGGCAACGCCAGTCGAAGAGCGCGACGTTCGTATCCAGTACATAAATCTTGTGCTCGTTGTATTGTGCCATATCAGTTACCTCCGCATGCAGCGCCATTTTCCATCCGCATTTACTCCCTACGGGCTACAATGCTCCATTGTTCAAACGTTGCCGTAAGTCTTCCTTCCATTGCTCTGCAGTAACTACAGGACCGAGGTGCACAGGCGAAACCGGTCCAGTTGGTTCATACTTCCCAGGCTCGATACCAAGTTTTTCCCGGCATTCGGCAACAGTCACTTTCCAATATACAACAGGAGAATGGCTCTCATATTTACCATATTACATCTTAAGAATTTCATAACTTCAAAGAGAATAATCCAAGATCGTGTGGACATTCCGGTCTCGCCCGATGTCCGTTTAGTGATCGGGCGAGGCGGTTCATTGCTCCGTTACGCGGAAGCCTTGTCTTTCTTCATCCGGCTCAGCCGTTTCCATACGAACCAGACGACGAGCGCTACGATTGCCAGGATGATGAGCAGATCGAAGATCTTGCTGAACTTCATCACAGCGTTCCAGTTGTTCTTGAGGAAGAAGCCGCACCAGGTCAGGGTGCAGTTCCACGCAAAGGCGCCGACGGCCGTCATCAGAATGAAGCGCCAGTAGCTCATCCGTCCGACTCCGGCAGGTATCGAACTCAGATGGCGGACGATGGGGATGAAGCGGGCGATGAAGACCGTGGCGTCGCCGAACTTGTGGAAAAACTTCTCGGTTGCATGCAGGTGGTCTTCGTTCAGCAGCAGATACTTGCCGAATTTCAGCACGAAGGGCTTGCCGCCGTAGTATCCGGCGATATAGGAGAGGGTGGAGCCGATAATGCTTCCGATTGTGCTGAAAATCGCCACGGTGACGAAGGAGAATTTTCCGCTCGCCACGAGGAAACCCGCGAAGGGCATCACGGCCTCGCTGGGTACCGGAAGGACGATGCTTTCCATGGTCATGAGAAGGGTCAAAGTCCAGTAACCGCCCCATTCGATAAATTTGGTGATATAAGTGGCCAGGAATTCCGTCAAACCCATGAAGATTCTCCTTATCTGTTTATGATGATCCGTACGCGGAAAAGCGTGTCCTAGTTGAATCCCTCATTGGTCAGGAGGGCGTCGTTGCGGCGGACCCGGTATTGTTCCTTGGCCTTGTCCATCTGCTGGGACATCCAGAGCTGCATCTTCTGGCCGGAAAGCTGATTGACGATGTAGGAACGGATCTGATCCGCCGAGGCCCCCGTCTGGTCGAACTTCTCGCGGTTGTGGTTATAAAAGTCGCTGACTTCCTCTTTTGTGGGAGCGAAGCGGTTGGTGTCCTTCGGAAGCATTCGCGCGAGGTAGATCTGGACAAGTGCCTGCCGGAGCGCGAGGCGCAGGGAGATGCGCGCATCCGGATCATTGAACAGGCCGTCTTCCATCGCTTTTCTGGCGATTACCGTGGACAGGAGCGTGTTGTTGAAGATTTCATGCTTGAGGGTGTTGGTGTCCACCGGCTGACCCTGGGACGATTGCGAGAACTGTTCGAGGCCGCGCGTGAAGGCGGCGCGGAGTTCGTCCATCGGAACGGCATTGTCTTCCACCGAAAACGCCCAGTTCGGCAGGTTGGTGCCGTTGCAAAGGAAAAGATCCCGGATGAAGGAATTGATCAGTTCGGTGTCGTTCGTGCGTTTCGCGTCGCCGAAGACGGTGCCGGCCAGAAAAATAGCGGCCAAAAAAACAAGCAGGAAAATACGCATAAGCTACCTCCGCAAAAGAGCCATGATTATAGCGGGCGGTGTTAAAAACCGCAATCCTTGCACAACGTCCTGAAATTCAACGCAGGGTCTTTCCCGGTTTCACGGGAAAAGGCTAACGTCATTGAAGAAACAAGAACCAGGAAAATGATTTTCCGTTTCGCAGACGATCGGAATGGGGGATGTTCGGGACCCGTTCAACGTGTCCTTCAGAGAATAACGTGGCAGAGGATTTCCACCTGTTTTCGAAGCTTCTGCAGGGAAGAGTTATTGAAGATGATGAAGTCGCAGCGGTCTTTCAGAACGCGCAGATGCTCCTGCGCTCGCAGAACCCGGCGGCTTCTGCTTTCTTCCCATCCGCGGTAGCGGGCGGCCCTTTCCACGGAATCGGTATCAGGGGCCTCCACAGCCACGATATAGTCGCAAAGCGAGTCCAGGCCGATCTCGAAAAGGAGAGCGGCGTCGATCGCCACTCTTTTCAGGGGCGCTTTTTTGAGATGTTCGGCGATATCGGCTTTCATCCGCGGATGGACGACCGCGTTGAGTTCGAGGAGCTTCACCGGATCGGAGAAGACAATTGCGCCCAGGGTTTTCCGGTTCACTGCCCCTTCGGCGTCGATCACTTCCGGTCCGAAGGCGGCGGCGATCCGGTCTTTTTCTTCCTCCAGCGCGGCATGTCCCCACTGGTCGATATCCATCCGGTGGAAATGGTATTTTTCCGCGAGGATTTTCGCGACCAGCGATTTTCCGCTGCCCATTCTGCCGACGATGCCGACAATCACCCTCCCTTCTTTCATGCGGCGTACACCTTCAGGATGATCGTTCCCGAAAAGATACCGCTATTGGACAAGCGGAAGGCGGAACGGGCACAAGCATGGCGCATGGATAGAATCCCCCGTCAGTCCGGCGGTCGGACGCCGGTATTGAACCCTTATTATAAAGCGGGACGAGCGGAAAATCAACGAGTACGTTCACTCGCAGTTTTCCGTCCATGACTCTTGAACCCGCAACATACTGAAGAATCGACCTCACCGGCCGCAGAATGCAGCGCGAGCCTTGGCCGACATCTATCGAGTGTCAGCGGACAAGGAAAGCGAGGAAATCTCCGGTAAAGTAATTACCAGTTGATAATTTCCATCTCTTCCGTTATAATGAACGTTGATTTTCCAAACGGGAGCAGCCTGATGAGCGATACGCCGCAAGCCAATCTGACCGATGAACGCGAAAGCCGCCTGAAAAAACTCTCCGCTTTCCGCGAGAAGGGCGTGACGCCCTATCCTAACATCTACAAGCCCGGGTCCTTCTCGGCGGACGTGAAGGCGAAATTCGCCGAGGACGAAACAAAGGAATTCAACGCGAACGTCGCGGGACGCATCATGTTCTCGCGTGATTTCGGCAAGGCGCGCTTCTGCAGTCTCAAGGACGACCGGGGAACCATCCAGGTGTACGGCCGCAAAGACGTTCTGGGCGAAGACGCCTACGCGCTTTTCAAGCTGCTCGATATGGGCGACATCATCGGCGCCGAGGGCAAAGTCTTCAAAACCCATACCGGCGAAGTCACCATCAATGTGGAACGTTTCACGCTACTCGCCAAGGCTGTCAACGCGCTTCCCGAGAAGTGGCACGGCCTGTCGGACATGGAAACCCGCTACCGCCAGCGTTACGTGGACCTGATCGTCAACGATGACGTCAAGCGGGACTTCATCGTGCGCTCGAAGGTGGTCACTTACATCCGCAACTTCCTCACGCAGAAGGCCTTTCTGGAAGTCGAAACCCCGATGATGCAGGCGATCCCAGGCGGCGCGACCGCCCGGCCCTTCGTTACGCACCACAACGCGCTGGACATGGACCTCTACCTCCGCATCGCGCCGGAGCTGTTCCTCAAGCGGCTCATCGTGGGCGGCTTCGAACGCGTGTTCGAACTCAACCGCAACTTCCGCAACGAGGGCATCGATACCCGCCACAACCCCGAATTCACGATGCTGGAACTGTACCAGTCGTACGCCGACTACCGCGACATGATGAGCCTCTTCGAGGAGTTGATGGCGGGAGTGGCGAAGGAGATCAAGGGCGATACGAAGTTCGAATACCAGGGCGCGACGCTCGACTTCGGCAACTGGAAGAAGGTGAAGTGGGTGGACGCCATCAAGGAATACGCGGGCGTCGACTGTTCCGCCGTCAAGTCCGCCGCGGACGCCGTCGCAATCGCCCGGCAGAAGGGCATCGACGTCAAGGGCGAAGGGGCGGGCAAGTGGACCGTGCTCAACCTTCTTTTCGACGAATTCGCCGAAGAGAAGCTCCAGGAGCCGACCATCATCTACGAGTTTCCGTCGGAGATTTCGCCGCTCGCGAAATACAAGCAGGACGATCCCGAGTTCACCGAGCGCTTCGAACCTTACGCCGTCGGGCGCGAACTCGGCAACGCCTTCAGCGAACTCAACGACCCATTCGTCCAGAAGGAGCGCTTCCTGGAACAGGTCAAGCGCAAGAGCACCGGAGACGACGAGGCGATGTTTATGGACGAGGATTACGTGACCGCTCTCGAATACGGCATGCCTCCGACGGGCGGAATGGGCATCGGCATCGACCGTCTCGTGATGCTTCTCGTGGATACCAATTCGATCCGCGACACCATTCTCTTCCCGACCCTCAAGCCGCGGTAGAAGCCCAAGAAAAGAGCAAGGGGAAAACGATGACCAGAAACAAAGAGATGATCGTGAAATTTTACGAAAGCCTGCGCGGCAAAGTGGAATACGCGCGCAAGGTCCTGGAAAAGCCCCTGACGCTCACCGAGAAGATCCTGTATTCCCACCTCTGGGAGAAGGCCACCGTCGAACTCGCGCGCGGCAAGGATTACGCCGACCTCGCTCCGGACCGCGTGGCGATGCAGGACGCGACGGCGCAGATGGCGCTGCTCCAGTTCATGCATGCGGGACGCAAGACCACGGCCGTTCCCTCCACCGTCCACTGCGACCACCTCATCACGGCGGAAGTCGGCGCGCAGGATGACCTCGCGAAGGCCCTCGGCGAAAACGACGAGGTCTACCATTTCCTTTCGAGCATTTGCCTCAAGTACGGTATCGAGTTCTGGAAGCCGGGCGCGGGTATCATCCACCAAGTGATGCTCGAGAATTACGCGTTCCCCGGCGGTCTCGTCATCGGCAGCGACAGCCATACGCCCAACGCGGGCGGACTCGGTATGATCGGCGTGGGCGTGGGCGGCGCGGACACGGTGGATGTGATGAGCGGGATGAGCTGGGAACTGAAATGGCCGAAGATCATCGGCGTGAAGCTTACCGGAAAGCTCTCCGGCTGGGCGGCCGCGAAGGACGTGATTCTGAAGCTTCTCGGCATCCTCACGGTGAAGGGCGGCACGGGCTCTGTGATCGAATACTTCGGCGATGGCGCGGAAAGCCTCTCCTGCACCGGAAAAGGCACCATCTGCAACATGGGCGCCGAACTCGGCGCGACCAGTTCCGTCTTCCCCTTCGACCAAAAGATGTACGCCTATCTCAAGGCCACCGGACGCGAAGACGTGGCGGAACTCGCGAACGATTTGAAAGACAACCTTCGCGCCGACAAGGAAGCCACGACCGACCCGCTCAGCTTTTATGACCAGGTCATCGAGATCGACCTTTCGACGCTGGAGCCTCATTTGAACGGTCCATTCACGCCCGATCTCGCTCATCCCGTCTCGACGATGAAGGAAGCCGTAGAAAAGAACGGCTGGCCCGGGGAAGTTTCCGCCGTGCTCATCGGGAGCTGCACCAATTCGAGCTATGAAGACATCGACCGCGCGGCGCACCTCGTCAGGCAGGCCGTCAAAGCGGGCCTCAAGATGAAGTCCGCCTTCTACATCAGCCCGGGCAGCGAGAAAATCCGCGCCACCATCGACCGCGACGGACAGCTAGAGACCTTCCGGAGCGTCGGCGGGAACGTGCTCGCCAACGCCTGCGGCCCCTGCATCGGCATGTGGAACCGCACCGGGATGAAGCCTGGCGAGAAGAACACCATCATCACGAGCTTCAATCGCAACTTCGCCAAGCGCGCCGACGGCAACCCCAATACGCACGCCTTCGTGGCGAGCCCCGAGCTCCTCACCGCCATCGGTTTCGCGGGCAGGCTCGATTTCAACCCCGCCGTCGACGAGATCGTGACGGAGAAGGGCAAGCACTTCCACTTCCAGCCCCCGACGGGCGAGGAACTCCCGAAGAGTTTCGCCGACGGAACGCAGGGCGGCGTGCAGGAAAAGAGCCGCGGCGAAGAGGTGGAGATCATCGTCCATCCGGAGAGTGAACGCCTCCAGCTTCTCGCACCCTTCGCGCCCTGGGACGGGAAGGATGTGGAAAACGTTCCGGTGCTCGTCAAGATCAAGGGCAAGTGTACCACCGACCACATCTCGATGGCGGGCGAATGGCTGAAGTACCGAGGCCACCTCGATAACATCTCGAACAACCTCCTGCTCGGCGGAGTCAACGCCTTCACGGGCGAGGCCGGAAAAACGAAGAACCCCCTCACCGGCGCGGCGGATTCCACGCCGAAAGTGGCCCGCGCCCTCAAGAACGCGGGCTCCGGCTGGGTGGTCATCGGCGACGAAAATTACGGCGAGGGTTCGAGCCGCGAGCACGCTGCGATGGAACCCCGCTTCATGAACGGAAAGGCGATCATCGTGAAGAGCTTCGCGAGAATCCACGAAACCAACCTCAAGAAGCAGGGCATGCTCGCCCTCACTTTCGCGAATCCCGCCGACTGGGACCGGATCCGCGAGGACGACCGCATTTCGATCCTCGGCCTTGCCGGCTTCGCGCCCGGCGTACCGCTGATGATGAAGCTCGCGCACACGGACGGCAGCACCGAAGAGGTGAAGCTGAACCACACGTACAACCAGGCACAGATCGCCTGGTTCAAGGCCGGCGGGGCTCTCAACCTCATCGCGAAGGGCGGGAAGTGACAGCCCGAATATGGTTACGAAAAAAGCCGATTCCGCCATCACGCTCAACCGGATCGTCACGGTCTTTACCCTCGTGCAGGCCGCGCTGAGGGTTCCCGTGAGACGCGTCGCCGATATTTTCGGACGCAAGCGCGTCTTCACCGAATCATGAGTCCGGTGGAAAAGCGCAAGATCGGCTTCGCATCGGTGACGCTCGGGACGATGCGCACGGTGGGCCAGGGCATCAGCATGGCCGCGGCGCTTCTGCTCACTTCGATTTTCGTCGGACCGCGCGTCGTCACCCCCGCGCACCCGGGATTTTTCCTTTCCGCGATGCGCACGGTATTCGTTCTCTTCGCTTTCTTCTGCTTCCTCGTTCGCCTCGCTCGTGCGGGGAAAGATGAAGCGTCCGGGAGAAAACGGGGCGGATTGAAGAATCAATGGTCGACCGAGTCCTCACCTCTAAATTCAAGGATTTTGAAAACGGGCTTCCGTATTTTGCGGCGGTTCAGACTGGATGCAGCACTTTCCTGACAAGGAATCTCAAAGTGGAACCCGGTGTACGGTAAGTCATGAGATGACCCGTCCGTGAATCCCGTTTATTCGATAATGCTGAAGCCTTCGATAATCCCCGCCAGATTCAAGGCGATGCTTTTATTGAGTTCGATGATTTCTATCACGTGCGCGATCATTCCTCGGACGGATTCCGAGTTCTTCCTCACTTCCGATGCCTGGGACGCGGCTCCGCTGTTCAAACCGGAGATCGCGGTTTTTACGCTCCGGCTCGTCTCGTTGATGCGGCCTGAAAGCGCGGAAATGTCGTCGGTAACGGCGACCAGGTTGGTGATAGCCGTCAGTTCGTTTTTGAGGGCTGCCGACTGTTCTTCCATCGCAGCGGCGATCTCGTTGTTGGTGGTTTTCATCCGGTTGATCAATTCGTGAATCAACTGGAATTCGTTTTTGGAGCGGTCGGACAGCTCCAGCGTATTGGCGACCTTCCGGAGAACTACCTGAACGAGCGCGTTGACTTTGCCGGCGGTTTCGCTGGTGGTTTCGGATAGCTTCCGCACCTCCGACGCCACGATGGCGAACCCCTTGCCCGCCTCGCCGGCGTGGGCCGACTCGATGGACGCGTTCATCGCCAGCATTTTGGACTGATCGGTAATGGAATCGATCATTTTATTGAACTCGAAAATCTGACGACTCGCGATTTCGATTTCCTGTATACTCGCCGAAGTCTGCTCGATGAGCGACTTGCCTTCCAGCGCGGCGGAAAAAAGCTTGTTGGCATCTTCGCTCGCCGTTTTCGTCCGCTCGCCGATGCTCAGGATATTGGATGTTTTTTCCTCGATGGAGGACGAATTTTCCGAGATCAGTCCCGTCTGCGTTTTGATGTTCTCGAAGATGCTTCCGATGTTTTCCGTCATTTCCATGATCCGTTTCTCGGCGCTGCCGGAGGATTCCATCTGGCTTTCCGACAACTGGATCAGCCGGATGAATAAGTTCTCCATGTCGCCGATCAGCGAAACGATCGATTTCTCCATTTTTTCGGCCGACTGGTTGATGTCGCCGGACGCCGAACCGGCGGCCCGGATCACGTCCGACAGGCTCCTCTGAAGCATCGCCATAGATCCGCCCAGGTCACCGAACTCATCCCTGCTTTCGATGGCGATGGATGCCGTAAAATCTTTGCCCGCAGCCGAGCGCAGAAACGCCGTCGAACGGGTCAGATTATCGGAGAAGGACTTACTGATTTTCACGAGAATGATGAAAAGCGGGATGGTAAAAGCGGTGGTATAGAAGATCATCTTGAAAATCAGAAGGGAGTTGGAATCGATACCCAGGCAGCCGATCAGGATGGAATACTGGGAAACCGTCAGGAGCGACAGGATGACGATGAAAACGAAGAGAATCCTGCCCCGAAAGTTGATGTAATTCTCTTTGATGTCGAGATATTCCTGGATGTCTTTTTCCATGAAGATGTACTGCATCAGCAGCATCATGAAACAAGCCAGGAAGCCGCCCATCCAGCGAAGGACCTCATAACGGGTGAACGGACTGCCGCCGATGACCAGGGCTTCGAAATTCGTGATCCATGCTATAGATACCAGCATGCTGTGAACGGTCATGAAGGTGAAGAATTTCTTTCCGGAACCGTTTTTCTTCGCGCGTTTGATAAAGTAATTGAAAGTTGTGGAAAAAACGAGGAAAAACAGCGAACCTCTCCAGAACCATGTCACCAGAGAAGCCTGAAACATTCTGTTGCTGAAATCCAGATGGATAAAGCTATTGAAATACGCGGGATTGACAAAATTATTGTGCGTAAATCCATACAATATGCAACAAAAGACGCCGATATAAATGTATTTTAAAGTCAAATTCACGTCCGCTTTTTTATGATTGAATAAGAGATAGATAAAATAAGCCGCGAATAATCCGGAAGAAATAAAACCCGCATACAAGCATATATTGAAAAGCATGTCACCCGCCTTCAGAAGTGATTCTTGGTTTTATTATAACTCGAATTCTCAAATTGTTACAAAAATTTTCTCTTTTCCCAAGTCATCCCTGCCGGCCGTCGGCGTTCCGTTCCACCGCCGCGGACCAATGCCAGAGGATCGTGAGGAAAACGGGGACGATTGCGACAAACCCGGTCCAGGGGCGGTAGATGTTCGGGCCTCCCGCGAACGGGAGGAGGATGGCCGCCTGGACAAAGGCAATCATCAGTGTGATCTCCAGGATGACGAGCGACATCATCGATAGTGCGGCCCGGATTTCCCGCTCCCGGTTTTTATCGGTGACCGGGACGAACCAGTTCCATCCCTTTCCGCCGGTTCCGATCAGGCGGGTGCCGAAAAGGAATACCGCCAGGATGAGGAGATTGATTGATGGCAGCATGAAAAGCATGGCTCGGCTGTCCTGCTTGACGGGATGACCGGCGGAGTTGAAGCTCATCGCGACCTTCTCCGGCAGATGGGGCCAGATCTGACAGAGCCAGACGAAGATAGCGGCGGTCAGCACCGCCGAGAGCAATAGACAAGTCCGGTCGAATGAGGTTAATTTCACTTTCAAAAATGCCTCCTCCGAACAATTTTATTTTCGGCACTCCAGGTAAAGCATCGGGATGGTCACCCGGAACTCGCCGTTTTGAAGGGCCGAGGCGTTCAGGTTGCTTTCCAGGCGGTCGAAGAAGCTTTCCCGGTCCTTTTCGGCGATGATATTCTTCCAGGTTTCCATGAAGCCGCCAAGGATGAAGGAATGATTCAGGAACGCGGAGCCGTTGCGAAAACGCATCGCATATTCCTCCTCCACCTTCCGGACAACCCGGAATCCGACCTTTTCGGCATGGCCGGAGTGGGATTCCGGCGTTCCCCGGTGGCGGATGTGCTCTTCCAGTTTCGGGAAACAGTTGTTTATCCCTGCCTCCCGGAGGGTGCGTCCGAAGATGCTGAAGAACTCGTCGAAGCAACCGGCGAGGTTGGTGGTGATGCAGAGGGAAGCGCCGGGTTTCAGCGTCCGGAAACACTCGGCCAGAACCGCCTGCGGCTGATCGAAATTGTTGACGCCGAGGTTGGAGGTGATGAGGTCGAAGGTTTCATCCGGAAAAGGAATGAGGGAAGCATCCTGCTCGATCAGACGGATGTTAGTCATGCCCAGGGTGTCGATTTTCGATTTGGCGCGGAGCATCGCCTCTTTCCAGGGATCGAGGCCATAGGCATGACAATCAGCACCCAGTCTCTGGGAGAGCTCGATGAGCGGAAAACCGGTTCCGCACCCGATATCCAGGTAGTTCTGATAGTCCCCCATAGGAACGTGGTCCAGGAGCAGCCGGCCGAAGGGAGAAGACCAGAGAGGCAGTTCGTCGTACTGGTTCACGAAGTCTTTCCGTTGCCAGTCGAGCGTTTTATTCAGATAAGTTTTCATCCAAGCATCCCCTTCATAACAGGCCGCGGGTGTTTCTCAGACCGAGACGAGGATTACTCCGGCAACGAGTACCGCGATTCCGACGATTTTCCGGACGCTGACCGCCTCGCCGAAAAGCATCACGGATACCAGCGCGACCAGTGCGAGACTGGCGGCGGAGAAGACGGGGTAGGCGGTATTCAGCGAGATGCCCTTCATTGACCGGGTCAGGAGGAATGCATTGCAGGAGCCGATGCCGAGACCCGCCCCGAAAAGCGCCAGGCTGAGCAAACGCTGGCCGGAATGGAGGCTGGAGAACTTGTAAAAAACGTTGGACAGAGCGTTGAGCAGCACCGCCGACACGAGGAAAATCCAGAACCGGTTCACTGGCAAACCTCAGAATTTCGCGCAGTAGTTGAGGCCGAGAATGCGGTTGACCTGCGAGGAGTAAAATTCGTACTGGAGTTCGATGAAAACCCGGAATTCCGGTATCGGCATGAAGGTAACGATGGCCGAGGGCAGGATGCGGTCGTAGCGCTGGAAGTCCAGATACAGGTTTTCGATGGTCGCGCCGAGTTCGAAATGGTCCGAAATGGTCATCGAAGTGCCGAGAAACAGGCTGGAATTCGTGAGCGAGGGAAGTTCGTAGGGGGAAAGGGGAACGCGGAATCCGAAGGACAGGAAATCGGGGCCACGGAAAATCCGGTAATTCCATCCCGCGCAGGCGAAAAATCCGCTCTCGGGGTAGCTCAGGCCGTTCGACAGAGCGACCGATCCGTTCCGACCGATGGCGAAGGTGTCGAATCCCAGCGCGATACCGAATGCGCCGGTGTTCAATACGTTGAGTTTCACGTACGCGCTGGGAAGGTTGACCGTCGTGGAGTCGCTGCCGATGAGCTTGTCGAAGTTCTCCGAGACGCCGATGGAGAGGAAATCGAGGATGCCGACCACCGCGCGGGCGGTGAGTCCACCCTCGTCATAGAATATGGATTCCACGAGAAAACTTCCCTTGGGGAGGGTGGCGGTGGTGGGTACCGATCCCAGCGAAATCGCGGTGAGTTTGACCGCTGACATATCGGGAACGTTCGCTTTTGTCTTGGACGGATCGGACTGAGGCTCGTCAATGACGAAATCGTCCGCGTAAAGAACGCCCGCGGAGAGAACGAGGGCGATGACCGGAATCCAGAACTTCATGGGTTTTTCCTCCTCGGATGGGGGCGGTCTTATCCATTTATCGGCAGGTTTTCGCCGTGATTGACTTGCCGGGAGGAAAAATCGCAAAAATCCGGTTCAGGGATTAACTTTTCCGATTCTTGACATTCCGGCGATCCGAACATAAAATAAACCCATCGACTTTTCCGGAGATACGTTTTACATTCGATAATCATTAAGGAGGAACATATGGCCGACACTTTCGATAAGGTGAAGGAAATCATCGTCGACAAGCTGGGCGTTGACGAAAGCGCTGTCAAGATGGAAGCTGCTTTCATCGAAGATCTGGGCGCTGACTCGCTCGATATCGTTGATCTGGTGATGGCTCTCGAAGAGGAATTCGGAATCGACATTCCCGACGAAGAAGCCCAGAACCTCAAGTCCGTTGGCGACGCCGTCAACTATATCAATAATCACAAGTAAACCACGGCGGGGGTGAAAGCCCCCGCTGTCTTTTTCCGGAGGGGCGGTGCGTTTGCACGGCCCCTTCATCTTTTACGGTTCTGTCCGGGGGCCGATCCGGGTTTCTCCGGATGGATCACCGCGACCGGGAGGATTGAATGCGTTCACTCTGGGTGGTTCTGGCGGTATTCGCTGCGATTTCGCCGCTCTTCTCCACCGTATTCCAATATGCGAACGAGTGCGGAAGAAAGTTCCGCTACAAGAGCCTGGTGCATTTCGACGCATACAAGGACGGCCAGGAGATCGGCAGCTTCGACGAACTGGACAAAGTGGTGCTCGAGATCCTCTCCGTGACCAACGGTTACGGCGTCTACTCGGGACGCTGGGACAGCCTCCAGAAGAACCCCAATCTGAACGAAAGCTATCGTCTCGTCGAGAGCCACGAAGGCTCGTTCATGCAGGATGAACGCGGACGGATGATAGCGCCGGCGGACTCGGTCTATCCTTCCAGTCATTCCATTCCCCAGTTCCCGGAAACCAACGTGACCGAAGGCCAGTCCTGGAAGGCCGACGGCGAGGAAGTGCGCACCGTCCCGGGCAACGAGACTCGGGTGCTGCACGTCCCTGTGGAGGTGTCGTACCGCTATCTCGGCGACGAACAGATGGACGGGAAGACCCTCGCCAAGATTGCCATCGACTACTATGTGATGTATTTTCCCCGCGTAGACCCGGATCTCCGCGGCTACACCGGCTTCGTCCACAACACGCTTTACTGGGACGCGTCCGCGAAGGCGCCCTACTGCTACTTCGACGAATTTTCGTTCATGTATACGATGCGCTCCGGGGAAAGCTATTTTCTGCGAGGTTCGTCGGAAAGCAAGGTGGAATTCGTCAGCGACCTCACGAACACCTCCCGGGACGAGCTCGCTCAGGAACTGTCCAACCGGATGCCGACGAACAAGGGAGTCACCGTTCAGTCGTTGGACGACGGGGTTCTCGTCAACCTCGGGAACATTCTTTTCGACGTAAACAGGGCGTCGGTGAAGCAGGACTTCGAACCTCAGCTTGACAAACTCGCCGATATCCTGCGCAAATTCCCGAGGATCGACATTGCCGTCTCGGGCCATACCGATAACACCGGCGCCGACGATTACAACCGCCAGCTCTCGGAACTTCGGGCGAAGGCGATTTCTGACGCGCTCATCCGGCGGGGAATCGACCCTACGCGTATTTCCTACTCGGGCTACGGCAGCGACAAGCCCGTGGCGGATAATTCCACCGAAGCCGGACGCACGCTGAATCGGCGCGTCGAGATTAAACTGATCACCAGGGAATAGGAAACGGGGTGCTGAAATGAAACAGGGACGGCATCAAGCCGCCCCTGTTGAGGGTAGTCGTTTTTTACAATTACGGCAAAGCAATGACGTGCGGGGTTTCTATAGTGATTTTTCCCGTTTGAATAATTCCCTGTTCCCATAATTCTTTTCCGATGCTGGTTCCGCTGAGTTCCCAGGAATCCGTAACCTCAACCGTTTTGTTCAACAAAGCGGTGTTGGTGATATTCCAAACCTTTTTCTGTTCCTGCGCGTCGTCGCTTCTTTTCCAGTAATAGGTGATTTCCA
>Ga0326727_10015288_pt1 | contig 16518 bp, 14 predicted proteins | sample MB2enrmetagenome_FD_207643 | JGI IMG/M metagenome (GOLD analysis project Ga0326727, IMG submission 207643) | Lab enriched peat soil microbial communities from McLean, Ithaca, NY, United States - MB29MY | ecosystem: Environmental > Terrestrial > Soil > Wetlands > Peat | place: USA: New York...
CCATAAAGCTCTCGATGTGCCAGATCACTGCCACGCATCGCCTGGAGAAAAGGAGCACTTACTCATGAAGAAGTTATTTAGCGTAATTGCCGGCATCATTCTACTCGCTTGCACGATAAGTTCATCGCGTGCCGATCTTGCTATCATTGACGGAGGCTTCGGCCAGGCAAAGATAGACACTACCGCTCCTGCGCTATCGTTTCTGTGCCTACGAACGCCCGACGGCACGCTCGATGCAAAATCCCTCCTATCGCCGATGGAGATTCCATGGATTGGCCACACCTCCAAATCCTATACCCAAGCTTACACATACGTCGTGGATGTGGCCGGCAACCGATATGAGAGTCGCGTATGCCCGGCCCAGGGCGTGCGGCAGGAAAAATCGGGCCAAGACCTCATCACCACCGTCAACGGAATCAAGCTTGCCCTGCACGGAACCGCCGATCCCGTTGCCGTGGAGAACTGGACTCTCACTGCTTCCGGAAGCGACCTGATCTGGGGTGTGGAACGCACGTGGCTGCAGGATTTCGATGCTCGAATAACCGGAACTCCTGCCCTCTTCTTCACATGCAGGCCGTACTACCAGCCAGCGACCTCGGTCGTCGAAAACTCAGTCGTTAGCGCCTATTGGTACGATCCGGATTACACAAAGGGCTGGTATGAACCTCAGTACCGAACCGATCCGATCAATCAGGATTATATGGCCAAGACGGAACTGGATAATTCTCAACTGATAGACGTTCCAAACACCTGGAGTATATTCAAACTCTTTACCAATTGGGACAACAAGGAAGACCTCAAACTGGCGGTCGAAGGAGGCTACCTTTACCGTCGCGGCTTTATCGCGTACGTAGGCGAGGCAGGCGCGGTCTCCCAGGACACCTCCATTCAGCATTTCCACAAAGGGCAGGTTGAGCGCGTCACGTTGCGGATTTCCGGCGTGGATAAGACCAGCGTCGGTTATCAACTCTCTGTAACAGTGCCCGACAAGCACCTGACATCAACACTGAATAGTTTCTATGGTTCGCTTCTCAACTGCGGGGCGATCAACGATCAATTGAATTATGATTTCGGGAATGAAAGCGATGGCTGGTACTGCAACTCTTCAGGCGCACAAGGGTATGCGCTCCTGGCGGGAGTCCCGGCCGCCGGAAAACTTTCCGAGCGCCCCTACGATGTAGCAGCGGCCTTCAGGGATCACATATCGCACATTCTAGGCACAATGTCGCCAGACGGTCGCATCAGATACGGTTATATGTGCGGGGGCGAGTGCGCTGACGACCAGCCGGTGGTGATAATCGGCGCATGGACCTATCTAATCCATTCGGGTGATGTAGCGTTCATTCGTCGGAACCTGCCGGACATGGAGAAACTGCTTAACTATTTCATCCAGCATAGGAATTCCAGAGGCCTATTCGATCTTGGTCCTGTGCATACAGGAGATCTTTGGTACTACGATAATATGTTCACCAGCGGCGTAACGAGCGAGCATAACTCCATGTTCTATCTGGCTTTGAACTGCATGGCAGACATGCAGAAGGCAGCAGGAAATACCGCAAAGGCGCAGAGTTACCTCGATATCGCCGCTCAAGTGAAAAAGGCCTTTAACGAATACCTGTGGGATGAAGATGCGCCAGGCGGTCCGCGATTTTGCGACTGGATCACGGATTCGGGCAGGAAAGTAACGTTCGCTTGCGATATGTGCCAGTTTCCACCACTCGCGTTTGGAATCGCCACTCCCGAGCATGCTCAAAAGACTCTGGCGACGCTCGACAAACGAATTAAAGAGTTGCACGATGAGGTCGGGTACCCACATTGCGCTCCGCTTTCCGCATATTGGCCGATCCCAGACGATCTTAACAGCATGAAGTTCGCTCGGTGGGACTACATGAACGGTGGATCCTTCCTCATGATGAGCTACTTCGAGATAATGGCGCGCGCAAACAATGGAGACCCGGACGGCGCTTACGGAATGTTGAGCCGATTTGCAGATGCGACGGTTGCTCAGCCGTCTCCAGTGTTCGGGGATAACTGGGTGACGGTCAAAGGCGAGCGCCCCGCCGTACGGCACGATTACGAACCATATCTGGCGGATGAAGTGATGGTTCCTGCCGCCCTGGTGCAGGGGATACTCGGCATCAGACCGACCTGGGATAAGCTGGAGGTGACTCCTCATCTTCCATCGGGCTGGAAAAGCGCTGAAGCGGAAGTATTCTATAAGGGCAGGAAATACAGGATCAGCATCAACGGGAATCGTGTGGATGTCAAACCGCTTGAAGAGACCATAACCCCGCGACCGCAGGTCTGGGAGGTTCGAGGAAGTCTCGGCCCCGACTGGGAATTGTCGGTGGCGCGTCCGTTTGCCGTCGATGCAAGCCCGAGCGCTGTGGACACGATCGACGCTAACGGGGGCAGTTATGTCTCCCTGAAGCGTGTCAAAGGTGTACCCATCGGATTGTGGCGGCTCGACGAGACGCAAGACCCTATCACCGATGTCGGTCCCTACCATTACGAGGCTAGAATCGATGGAAATGGAGTTGTTCGAGGGACGTCCGGACACGCGCCCGGGACAAGGGCATACTCGTTTGGAGACAGGGGATGGATATATGTCAGGTACAGCGATCGATTCGTATTTGGCCCTGCGAACAGTTTCACCATTCAGGCTTGGGTCAAAACTCGGGGGATGAACAGCAGTACGATCATCTCAAGGCCGACCAATTACAACCTGGGGATCGATGGCGGAAAGCTAATCGCATGGTTTGCGCTGTCCGACAATCAGTACAAGAAGGTGGTTGGGATACGTCCGGTTTCCGATGGAAACTGGCATCAGGTAGCGGCGGTCTTTGATGCCCTGACGCAGAAGCTTTCGACCTATGTGGATGGCCGGCTGGAGGCTTCGGACGACAAGCCGTATTCGAGTAAGGGCGTGAGCATTCCGTGGGTGGGAGCGCCATGGGATCCCAGCGTCTTGTACATCGGATCCTACGGGCCGGGAGCCGATCCATTTCACGGAGACTTGTCGGATATCTCAGTCACCGACAGGGCGCTGTCACCGGAGGACATGGATCGGCATGTGGTCGGCAAATGCCCATTCGTTAGTAGAGGCGCGTATCAGAGCGAATTATGCGACTGGCATACGCGCGTTACCATAACCGGCCTGCGCATTCTTGCGGAGTTAAACGGCGGCAGGGTTGATGCGGTACTTGAAGTCTCGAATGATGGCTTCAATACCGTTGCGGAGAGCGCGAAGTTTGATCTGAAGGATGGAGTCGCTTCGTACCCGGTGGCAGGATCGATCAAAAGAACTTATCGTTACGCGCGAGTGCGGTTTAATCTGACCGGTGGGAACGGAGGGGCAACCAGTCCAATGGTTAGGTCATTCAAACTGGAAGGTAATCCTTAGAGACTATTGGCACTTGTCCTGGGCCACTATTCAAACATCTGCAGGCGGTCGTTAACGTCGCGTTCGGAGAGACCCTCGATCTGGAAGACCTTGTCACGGCCGGTCGCGCCTGACACCAGCGTGATCGAACCTCTTTTCACCCCGAGGACATCGGCAAGGAAGTCGATGCACGCCTTATTTGCCGCTCCCTCCACGGGAGGGGCGGTCAGCTTGATCGAAAGAACCCCATCCTTCCACCCGGTAACCTGGTTTCGGGAGCTTCTGGGGTTTACTCTGACTTTCAATAGTGAGTGGTGGGAGCCGTTAGCATTTAGCACTTAGCAGTTAGCCTCCAGAGGACCCGGATTATCTCTGGTCATCCTCGCGCTAGAATGAGAAGCAGGACGAAGGAGACGGCGTTGTTCAGACCGTGCGCGACCATGTTGGAGAGGAGCGAGCCGCGGAAATTGGTGAGAATCGCAAACACGCATCCAAGCATGAATATCGGAAGCAGACCCTGCGGCAGCGGATGCACCATGCCGAAGACAAAGGCGGAGAGCACAACCCCTGCGGTAAAGCCCCACCTGGCCCGGAAGCTGTTGAAAAGCACCCCTCTGAAAAAAGTCTCCTCGAAAAACGGCGCCGCAACCGCTGCGAGAAGAAAGAGAACAACCTGCTCCCAGGAGCCGTGAGACTCGACAAAGAGGGGCACTACCGGATTCTCGGGAGTCCTTATGAAGGAATTCAGGAAGTTCGCCAGATAGCTTGCGATCCCCACCAGTGGAAGCGCGGCAGCATATCCGCCAATCCCCCACAAGATATCGCGCCCGGGTTCTTTGGTCTTCAATCCGATATCTTCCCAGGAAATCCGATAGACTCGCATTCGGTCAACGAGATATAGAAACGCCAGACCCGAAGATAAGAGATAGACCAATACGGTGAGTCCTACCGTTTGGCCGGAAGTCAAAGCTTCCGAGCCATGCTTGAAAAGGTCAAGCGCTCCACCGGCCGCAGTTCCCACAAACAAAACGAGAAAGAGATACAGAATAAAGACCTCCAGCAGAACGCCGGAAATGATGTTTCGACGCGCCGGCTCCATCGCCGAAATGGGGCTGCGGGATACGATCCTTCCGTTTGATACCTCCATAATGTACCATAGTATAATTCCAAGCCCAACGATTCCCAGGAGTGTGATTACCGATGATACGCCGAACAACCATCCCAGCGTGTGGGCCGCGGATGATGCCGCGGCAGACCTCGCGGCATCGGCGCGTGATCGCATGCCGGCGCGAGCATACATATCTGAAAGAGCAAGATTTTGATACCACCCCAGATTGAGTCCACGAATTTCAGCCGAATACTCCTTCACCTGGTCTGCTCTCACAGCGGATGTGCCTGAGTAGATGGCGGTCCACATCGCCATCTCGCTCTCCGCCTTGGATTTTGTTGCGTGTTTCTTCAACGTGGCGCCAAGATTATTGAGCAAGGCAGGCCGATCAGCCGGAGTATCGATGATCAAGAGATGACGGTAATTGGAGGTCGAAGGATCTTCCGCAATGGCCGTCTTGTAGAATTTGATCGCCATGTTCCGCTCCATCTCCTTGGTGGAGGCGGTCGATCCCATGAATGTGGCGTTGACGGCTTTGGAGAGAAACTCTGAAGCGTAGTAAGTCTTTATGGAAATGTCGCCCTGGAAGGCCGACATGGAAACGGATGCGCCGCGGGTGACCTTTATATCCGATCTTCCCGCTATCACAATGCCTATCAGAAATATGGCAAGCAGCGCAAGGAGAAAATTGAATCGAGAGCGGGAAAACTCCTCGGATTCACTCTCCGGACTGATTTTCGGTTCTTCTTCCAACCCCATTGCCCTCACAAATATCCAAATAGCTCCTCAGCAATGCGCGAAATTCCAACTCAAACCTGTTCCGGGTTCTATAGACCTCTTCAAGCTCGTTTCGCGCGCCGGAAAGTTCGGAATCCAACTGCTCTTTGGCCGTCCTGGTGATCAGATCAGCTTCCTTATGGGCGTTCGTCTTCACTTCTTCAGCCGTTTGCTGAGCCAGGATCAGTACCTCGTGGAGCGTCGATTCCATCTCCCGGAAGCGCTGAACCTCTTTTTCAAGCGAACTCACTCTCTCCCGAAGCTGGGCATTATCGGCCAACGCCTGCTCAAAACCCGAGGCTGCGATCTTCATGAATTCGTCAACTTCGGTTGTATCATACCCTCGAACACGGTGATTGAACTTGGTATTCAGCATATCGATCGGCTTGACTTGCATCTTCATCACCTCATGGGGAAACGAATCAAACGGATGAAAAGTGTGCTCCGGATTACCCTCACCCCAGCCCTCCCGCCAAGGAGCAGGAGTGGACCCTTTAGACGCAATCCAGGTTCACGGGAGACTAGCCACTCTTCGGTTTGCCCAGGGCGGTCGCTTTGTCAGTCGCGGCTTTCACCGCTTCCATCACGGCACCCTTGAATCCGGAGCTTTCGAGAATGTACATCCCCTCGACCGTGGTGCCTCCCGGAGTCATAACGTGGTCTCGAAGTTGGGATAGATGCTCCTTGGTCTCGAGCACCATTCGGGCAGAGCCGGCCACAGTCTGTGCAGCCAGCAGAATTGCGGTCAATTTCGGAAGCCCCATGCGCAGGCCCCCGTCGGCGAGGGCTTCAATGAACGCATATACATACGCCGGGCCGCTTCCGCTGAGGCCGGTGACCACATCCATTTTATCTTCCGTAACGGTAACCACCAGGCCGGTGGCGCTGAAGATCTCGCAGGCGATCCCGACATGGTCGCGAGTCGCGTATTTGCCCGGGGCAACGGCGATCGCGCCCTCACCTATCAGGCATGGGGAATTGGGCATGGCGCGCACGACGGGGATTTCTCCGCTCAACTGAGTGAGAATCGAATCCGTAGTAACTCCAGCTACGATGGAGATAATGAGTTTGCCGACAGGCATATCATCGGCGATATCAGCGATAGCGTCATGGGCAATGGCGGGTTTAACGGCAAGGATAATGACGTCGGCGAAATCCCGAACTTCCTTATTCTCTTCAACTGCCTTGATTCCAAGAGCAGAGTCGAGGTGCTCGCGGCGCGCCTGCACGGGGTCCGAGATAATGATGTTCTCGGAAGCCACCCCTGCCTTGACCAGACCGCGAGCGATGGCCTCCGCCATCATCCCGCCACCGATAAAACCTACCTTCTTGTTATCAAGCAAAGCTGCGATCTCCCTTGGAAAGGATTTAGGATTCAGGGCCGGAAGCTGGAATTAGGCTTTAAGGGAATAGGAACCGGATTTCGGACAACCAATACCTGATACCTAATACCTGAACGCCCTCCTGCGGATTCGGGGCGTTGAAAGAATGTATGTGGATTAAGAGGAGCGGGAGGATTATCCGGAATGCCGGACTTCCGCTCTTGAGACTCCTTCTGCTCCATCAACCTCTCAAAAAACGGGATTCGGGGGAATCCTAGACGTCGTTTGACAGCGCCTGGCTGCCGAGTCGTGCCACAGCTTGGACCCCAATGCCGCCTAAGCTGTCAAAAGCGGTTAAACCGGATATCCCCAGGCAGTCAACAACCCGGATTATCTGTCGAATAAGGTGGGGGATGACTTGTGCATATCTTCCGGCATGTCTATCATGACATTGCTCGGAGCGAACATGTACACCCGATCCCCTACTTTCTCCACAAAGCCGTTAAGCGCATATGTGACACCGTTCAGGAAATCAATGATGCGCTCGGCCATTTCCGGAGTTGTCTTTTCCAGATTGATTATCTGCTGGCGACCGTCTTTGAGACCATCCGCCGCTAGTCTTGCATCGTCGAACGATTGCGGGAGTCTGACTGACACGTAACTCACCCTTGTTGAATGAAGTCTTAATGTGACGGGGCGCTTTCTCGGATCGGAATTGGGATCTTCGTCCACGTATTCGTCGTCGAGTTCGCTGATTCCGAACAGTTCCTTGGTCTTCGTCCACAGTCCCCTTCGCTTGAGGTCATCAGCGGACATATCATTATTCATCGCTAGCCCTCCCCACTATTCTCATTGGGATTCAGGTGCTGGAGAACTGAACCTCCAATTAGTTTCAAATCTACTTTCTAGGCCCGAAGATGGCGGTTCCAACCCTCACCATGTTTGAGCCTTCCTCAATGGCAATCTCGAAGTCCGAAGTCATTCCCATGGAAAGATACCTCCGATTCGGCTCCGGGAGTTCCTCCCAAAGTTTTCGCAGGCGTCTAAAGGATCGGCGAACGGCATCGGGGTCATCCACGAAAGGCGCCATCCCCATTAGACCGCAGAGTTCGATCCCCTCTATGCTCGCGATTTGCGCGCAGAAGTCGCCGGCCTGATCGGGTTCGACTCCGAACTTGGACTCCTCGCCGGAGATATTCACCTCGACCAGCACGGGCATTCGCTTTGCTATGTTTTCGGATCGTTTGCCGATCTCCAAAGCAAGCTCCAGGCTGTCAACGCTGTGTATCAAATCGAAAATCGGCACTACCTGGCGGACTTTGTTGGTCTGCAAGTGCCCTATCATATGCCATCGCACAACCGGGCCGATTTCGCCGAATTTGGCGACCGATTCCTGAACGTAGTTTTCGCCGATATCGGTCGCGCCTGCCTCGATGGCCTCTCTAACCGTATCAGTGTCCATGGTTTTGGTCACGGCAATGAGCGTAATCCCGCTCTCATCGACACCTGCCCTGTGGGCGGCAGCAGATATCCGCTCTCTGACCTTCGCAATGTTATTTGCTATGGACATAAATGAATCGCCTCAGAACCGTTGGGAGACCCGGCCGATTTGTAATATTATAGCACATGAGAAATATGCGAACAATGAAGGTTGGAGCCTGCGGTATATTTATTTTCTCGCTACGAAATAGACCCTGTCGTTCTTTTCCGTTCCCTTCCGAAAAGTGTAGGCCTCATATACCGCAAGCACGCTCAGTCCGGCGTTCTGCAGCAGTTCGACGACTTCCAGGATGCCGTAAGCCCTCTGATAATGGCGCAGTTCCACACTTCGATTTTCGCCCTGTCGATCCACCTGGAAAGTCATCAGTATTTCGCATATTCGAGAGCCGGGATCATAACTGCTGCGCCAGCAATATTGCAGGCCGGGAAGCGCGCCCAGATCGCTCTGATCGAAGAACCCCGCCGCAAGCGCGTATTCGGTGTTCATGTCGAAGATGAACATGCCTCCCGGTTTTAGATGGCGCTCAACGCGCCGAAACGCGCGCTCCAGGGCTTCGGGCTTGAGGATATAGTTGAGGCTATCAAAAAGGGAAACGACCAGGTCGAAATCTCTTTCCAGTTTGAGGCACGAAGCGTCCTGCACATGGAACTCAATGTCGATATTCTCCAGGGAGGAATGCGATCTTGCGATTTCTATCATCTCGGCCGAGATGTCCACACCGGCCACATTGTATCCGGCCTTTGCGAGAAACAGACTGAATCTCCCGGTGCCGCAGCATAAGTCGAGCACCGACTTTGGATCAGCGCCAAAATGCTGAACAATACTTCTTATGTACTTGACCCAATCGTTGTACGGCACGCCGGTCATGAGATCGTCATAGAGAAATGCGATCTCGTCAAACTGCTCGGCGGCATTGGGCCTCGTGGGTTTTTCAGCGCCGGAAAATGATTTCATAATCTCTAATAATTTTACCAGAAAAGGCCTTCCAGTGCATCGCGCTTGAATGGCTGAATGCCGACAATCCGGCAAATGGGAGTCCTTTGCCGTCGCTATGTCGGTTTACATGACGCCGGATACGGTTCAGTCACTCTCAATACCTTTCAGCCTCGGGTACTCACTCAAACACCCTCATTCCCTGCTACTCGGCTTCAGCCCGAACGTGCCTTGAGCAATGTATGCTTAACTTATTATGGTCACTCGTTATGTTTTATCATATTACGCGTCGGGGTAACTTCATCACGACGCGAATCCTTATGCGGTGGCATGCCCTGCTGTTCCAGCGAACTCGTTGTTTGCGGAAACCGAGACTGTAGCTTACAAAGCAGCCTCAGGCCGGATGACGCCGGAGATCAACTCATGCGAATACTGTTTGTAGTTCCATATGTGCCGTCACTCATCAGAGTGCGGCCTTTCAACTTTATAAAGCACCTTTCGCTCTCACATGAGATAACTTTGGTTGCGCTTGGACAAGGCGATCCATCGGAAGACGAATCCGTCGAAGTTATGCGCGAGTTCTGCGAGCGGGTTCATGTATTGCCCCAGAGCAAACCTAGATGCATGGCGCAATGTCTGGGCAAGCTATTCACAGGAACTCCTTTGCAAGCGGCCTACACCGAATCCGCGGATAACAGGCGGATGGTGGAGGAGATCGCGGCTTCGACGGGGTTCGATCTCCTCCACGTGGAGCATATCAGGGGAGCGCACCTGGTTACGGATATTCAGGGCATTCCGCGCGTGTTCGATTCAGTCGATTGCATAACGCGCCTGCTCAAGAAGAAGCTGACGCGCGACAACTCTTTGCCGGGGTTGGTATTGGGCCTCGAAGAACTGCTCAAAATGCGTTCTTACGAGCCAAGGATAGCCGCTCGGTTTGACTCGGTGGCAATCACGTCACAAAAAGACAAGCGGGTGATGGAATGGCTGATGAATCGCTACGCGAAAGACTGGGATCACAACCCGGCAGGCGCCCAGACCCGCAGGCTTATGAGGAGCCAAATCGAGGACAACCAGGACGCTCGATTGCAACGCCTGGTGGACGGCTCGGCGGAGCGCGTGGTCGTTGTGAGAAACGGTGTCGATAATGAATACTTCCAACCTATGGATGTACCTGTCAAAACCGATCTCATAACGTTCAGCGGCAAGATGAGCTACTTTCCGAACGTATCCGCAGCGTTGTGGTTCTATCACAATGTCTTCCCGCTGATAAAACAGAAGCGGCCTCAGGTAGTTTTCAGAATAGTCGGCAGCAATCCGGCCAACTCGATTCTGAAACTATCCGGCGATCCTTCCGTTCAGGTGACCGGATTCGTGCCCGATATCAGGCCGCACATCGCCGATGCAGGGGTTGTAGTCTGCCCGTTGACTGTCGGTGTGGGCATACAGAACAAGGTGCTGGAGGCGATGGCGATGGCAAAACCGGTCGTCGCAACCGACATTGCATGCTCCGGAATCCCTGAGGCGGTTGATAATACCCATCTGGTGCGAGCGGATTCACCCAGGGAGATGGCTGACAAAGTACTGGCACTGATGGATCATCCATCGAAGGGGAGGGCGATCGGGAAAAGAGCCTGCGAGCTTGTCAAAGAGCAATATAGTTGGCGAGCAGCAACAAGGTTCCTGGAGAAAGTGCATGCCCAGGCAGCGTATGAGTTCCGAATTCGCAACTCTGTGCCCAGACATTCACGGACTGTGGGCGCTCAGAGATAAAGTAAATCGACATTACTGGGAGGGTCAAGATATGGGAGCAATAGACGGTTATATCCTCAGGCGGTCGGCCAAAATCGTCGGCCAGACGATAAGTCCCTGGTATAGACCGGTAAAACGGCTTATGGATGTCTCGATTTCAACCTTGATGCTCATTGTCGCCCTACCAGTATTGATTCCGTCCGCCGTGGCGATCTTACTCGACAGCGGTTGGCCCATATTCCACAAGCGCACGGTGGTCGGACTAGGCGGCAAGGCGTTTGAAGCGTTCAAACTCAGAACCATGTCTGAAGAGGATGCACCCATCCTGGATCACGGGGGCCTGTCCGAGGAGTATAAGAACAACCATAAGCTAAAGGAAGACCCCAGAGTTACGCGCGTCGGAAAGCTTCTGAGAAAAGCAAGCATCGATGAGTTGCCGCAATTGCTGAACGTATTAAAGGGTGAGATGAGCTTGGTGGGTCCCAGGATGATCTCTTTCCCCGAGTTGGAGAAGTTCGGCGAATGGCAGGACAAGATACTGGAGGTAAAACCGGGGATCACCGGATTGTGGCAGGTGAGCGGCAGAAGCGATCTGGACTACGAAGATCGGGTTCGGCTGAACGTTTATTACGTGGACAAACGGTCGGTAATGCTTGATTTAAAGATACTGGCGAAGACAATCCCGGCGGTTCTCTCCGGAAAAGGGGCATATTAGAAAGCGCCTCGGCCCCTGAGAGATTCGGCAGCGGCATCAGCCTTCGTCGGATTCTGACACCGAAGCATCGTGTTGGATACCATATGTGTGCCCTATCCTTGCACAACCATCGGCTCTACCGGTAAGGCCTCCCTCTCCTGACCCCTGGTGGGGGGGGCGTAAATCCGGAGGACAACGCATATTGGCTGGCCCTCCTGAACCTCCCCTAATCCCTTCCTTCGCTACGCTCTGGACAGGCTCTTATTAAGGCGGGGAGCTTAGACCCACGTTCTTCACCATTCTTACCATGGTACCGGTTTCCTGAGGGATGAACTCCACTTCATCCATGGTCGAACGCATGAAATGAATTCCTCGTCCGCCCATCTCCATCCGATCGAAATTGACAGGAGGGATGCTTGCCGGATCAAAACCGGGGCCGCAGTCGGTAATCTCCACGGTGAGAGACTTGTCCGTGCCCACGCAGCGGACGTGGATTTGGCTGTCACAGCCATTCGGACAGCCATACCGAAAGGCGTTAGCCGACGCCTCGCCGACCGCAAGCTTGATATCCTCGATCTGATCGGTATCAAAAGGCATCGAAGCCGCAATCTGAGCGATCCGCCGCCTGATATCCGAAACGAGGTGCGGAACACAGGGGACGTAAAACTCCGTCATTTGCCAGGTGAACGGCAATGTCGGTTCTTCAGCAATACCAATCCGTTTGGCTACCTTTGGCTCGTACGCATACTCAAAAAGCCTGCTGAACCCGGACATTTCGAGGACGTGCAAAAGCGATTGTGTAGGAGATACAAGCACGAGTTGCGCGCCTACCTCCTTGATACTCTGCTGGGAAACGAGAAGCGCGGAAATGCCACTGCTGTCCATGAAGACCACGTCTCCCAGGCAAATATCAATTCGGTTGTTCCCATCTTTTAGCAGGCGCTTTACGGCCTTGCCGATCGATGGGGCATCACGAAAATCGACTTCCCCGTGGAGTATAATACGAGCGGCAACTCCCTGCTCCCGGCATCCCGGCTCAATTTCCAGGAAATCCACTTTTCTTGTGCTATGCATTTTGCTCTAATTCTCGCCTCAATGTAATAATTGCAACGTCATCGCTAAGTTTTCCGTGACCGAACCTAATAATGCTGTTAAAGGAGTTTTGTGTAACGTCATGTGCCGATTGCCCAAGATTTGCTCTCAAGATCCCCTCGAGTCCCTGTTCACCCAACATGCTGTGGTTGCCGCTACGAACGTCGGTTGCTCCATCAGTGAAGATGAACAGAGTATCACCAGGACAGAAGCTAATAACCCTTTCCGCAAATTCGGCTCCGGGAATAACGCCCAAACCAGGACCTGTTATATCCAGCCTGGTCAGCAAGTCGTTTTCACGGCAGTAGTACATCGGCTGGTCATGCCCGGCGCTGGTATAAGTCATGGAATGGCCATCGACGTCCAATACGGCATAAATTGCGGTTATGAACATCCCTTCCGTCAAGAAATCACACAGTGCGTTGTTGCTTCTCCTGAGCACACTGGCCGGAGATGGATCCTCCTCAGCATAAGATCGGATCACATATTTGCCCATTGCGGTATACCCGGCCGCGGCCAATCCTTTTCCGGAGACGTCGGCCAGGACTATCGCATATCGTCCGTCCTTGAGCTTGAATACGTCGTAGAAATCTCCTCCCACATCGGATTCTTTGAGGGCAGAGCGATATCCAACCGATGCTTCATAACCGGGAATCTTCGGTAAGCTCGCTGGAAGAAAGCTTCTTTGGAAGGTATCGGCAATGTTCCGCTGACGCTGGTACAGGAGTGCGTTTTCTATCGCCAAGCCCGCCTGATTAGCAAGTCCCTCCACGATCGAAACCTGATCCGGCGCAATTTCTCCCTCCTTGCCGAACAGGAGCCCTATTACGCCGACGACTTTTGCCCTCACCATTATAGGAACGGCAAGCATAGCTCGTGCGTGCTCCTTCATCTCAGGTATTCGATTGGCAAAGAGGGCATAATCGGGTATATTGACGGTCTGTCCTGTAGCGAAAGCCATGCCATTGGCCCCCTCCCCAGGCCTGATTTCACTGGGCTCGGCGGCGTCCAGCTCCTTTTGCTTTTTATCGGGCATGTAACCGGGCCTGTTATAAACCGCCATGCGGTGAAGTTTATGCACAGGCTCATCGGGTAGAAATATCATGGATCTGTTTCCGCCGGTCAAGCTTACAGCTAATCTGGCAGCATGACTTAGCACTTCATCGAGGTCCAGCGTTGCTGCGAAAAGTTTTCCAGCCTCGAGTAGAAGACTTAGCTCATTCTTGCCTTTGGCGTCTTCATACAACACGGCGTTTTGCACGGCAGATGCCGTCGCTTCAGCAAGAGCTTGGAAATAATCCGTTTCAAACTGGACAAACTCATGTGGATGGTTCATTCCTATGAGGATGCTGCCCAGCACCTGGCCCGAAGCGACCAAAGGGACGCAGGAAAGCGCCATGATGCAGTGAGTTTTGCACGTTTCCGCCCACTCCCGAATACTATCGTTGGCGCTGATATCGTTTACAGTGCAGGCGAAATGGATGTCCGGAAGCTTCACGATTTCAGGGCCACACCCAAGCGCGCGGCAAATCTCCGGGATAATGGGATACATCTCCTCGCTAACATTATATGCGCCCCTTACTTCAGACCCCGTCTGTTCTCTACTCGCTATCACAATTGCGGCACAGTCTGAGTGCAGGCTATTGCTGATGAACTTCGCCGAAGTAGAGGTTACGACTCCCAGGTCCAGGGTCTTGTTGAGTGTCGCCGCGAGACCATAGACCCCGGCGAACCGTTCCTGCAGCCGCGCCTGAACTTCCTGATACACCTCGAAAAGATCCAGGATGACCGCCTCATACATCCCTCCGGCGGATCGGTATGCCGCAAAACGCTCCGTGAGACCGTCCGAATAACCGTCAACCAATTTGAGAACGGCGGCCCTGAGAATATCGACTCCGCCTTCAAGATCCACCAGAGAAAAATCCTGATCCTTCCTTTGGGCTACCACGTCCATCAATCGCCGCCTGTCTTCCTCCATATTGCCCGTAGTGAAAGCATCAATCATTACATCTATCGTCAAACCGAATGATGTTTCGAGATACTCTCTGCTCAACTGCTTATAGGAAGGAATACCGGACGACAAGACGCCTTCAATCCAGCTATCCAGGAGATACTTCCGATTCTTTAGGCAAATTTCCGCAAGCCACGGATTCTTGACCGCCGACCACCTTGAACTATCTTCCGCTCGCTTCGTCATAATGCTCTCCTGGAGTACCGATTGTTTCTTACCCCATTCGCCATATCTCTAATGCCGGAGCAGAGAATTGATACTGCTTTGCTATAGGCGGGAATGGAACTCTTTTTTACAAGTATGCCGTTATCGCTATGCATCCAGCCGTGAACATCCAATTGCTTATCGGAGTTCAAAGGTCTTGTCGGTATGCAGAGAGAGAGGCAGTTTACATTCCACTCATCGTATTGCCAGGATTCATCAGCCGCAGCTTCAGTTATTACGAGAGTATCTGGTCCGAGTACAGATCGAACCAGACTTTCAAGGCGCATTATTGCCTTGTTTGATAGGGAGGGGTTTTCCGCCGAATCCATCTTGCAAAAGAGATTTTCAACGGTGAATGCGTAGTCCGCGTATCCCTGATCGGTCACATCCATAACAACAACCATGTCGGGGATTACCGCCGTTCCCGTGAGGAACTGCATTGTTTCATCGACGCCTCGGGATTGGTCTTCTTCATCGCCCGTGAAGGCAACGACAACATTGGCAGGAAGAGCGCTTCTCAGCATCAAATCAACCAGAACGGCATTGCAAATGGAGTTATCAAGCGTTCCAAGGATTTCATCGCCGACATCGATATGAAAGTATTTGTGATAGACGGAATCAACGTGACAGGAAAGGAGGATTGTCGGAAAATCGGGAATGAAGCCGGTTTGGCCCCAGACAAGCGAGAGGGATCCGCTAAAGAGAGGTCGGTATCCGCTGCTTCTCAGTAGCGAATCGATCACTTCGATGCGGTCTTTGCTGGTGAACTTCACCCCATCGTCCGCGCATGGGACATTCACAGCAGGCAGAATACTCAGAACAGAATCAAGAGCCGATCCATCCACTGTCTTGCATCCACCACTGAATCGCGAACAGACCGTCGTTCGGCCTGCCGACGAATATAACACCAATATATCACAATATCAATTAAAACGCAAGCAACGATCAACAAAAATTGTCGTGCCGCAAGCTACGGGCCGGTTCGTCCTGAAAAAAAATAAAGATATTCCTGAACAAATCATCGGGCAGACCGTCTGAACTGACGAAGGCACGATCCTAGCGGCATTTTTTTCTGGAAGTTGATTTTTTCTGAGGAAGACAATGTTCTCAAAGACAACCAAGATTTTAGCTATTGTTTTCGTAGCCATATTGGCGCTCGCGGTTGTTGCTTATACTCGAGCCAAACACAGACCGCTTCAACCGAGAGGGCCGGTAAGCATAGAAGCCAGGCTATTTCCTACCAGAGCCAAGCTAAGAATTCTCTCAAGAAGACTGAAACTGACTGATGACCAGATCGCGCAGGTCCGAACCCTTGGACAATCCTTCCGAACCGACGTGCAGCCGGGTATCCAGGCAGCGATAGCAGCACGCCAGGCGTTCAAAGCCGATGCGGTGAACACGGACGAAGCCAGGCTTCGCGCTGATGTGGACAGTATTACCCAGGCTAATAAGCAGATTTTGAACAGTGAAGTCACCTTCTGGCTTGGTTTCAAGAAGATGCTGACTCCTGACCAACAACAGAAATTACTTAAACAATTAGGGGACACGCAGGAAGCAGGAGAATAAGCTTCCAAAGCACTATTACCTTACCTCTCACAGTCCATCTCATCCACACACACACCTAGCCCCGGCAAACATCTTGCCGGGGCGCTTTTTTTTGTCGGGAGTAAGGGGAGTAGAAGGAGTAACAGGAGTGTCGGGGGTAATGGAGTAATGGAGAGCTCTCGTGATGAGCCAGGGCT
>Ga0326727_10015290_pt1 | contig 16516 bp, 17 predicted proteins | sample MB2enrmetagenome_FD_207643 | JGI IMG/M metagenome (GOLD analysis project Ga0326727, IMG submission 207643) | Lab enriched peat soil microbial communities from McLean, Ithaca, NY, United States - MB29MY | ecosystem: Environmental > Terrestrial > Soil > Wetlands > Peat | place: USA: New York...
CCTATGCTGTCGGCGGCCGCGTTCGCGATTTGCGCCTGGGCACGGACGGCGCTCCGCTGCTGGCCGGAGCCTCGCTCCAAGATGTGCCATGAGGGACGCGCGATGAGGAAAGTGCCATGAACCTGCGGCAAAAGCTGCTCTTGTTGTTCTCGCTCACCGTCGCTGCCGTCGTACTCGCGGTGGCGTGGACCGTGCTGGTGCGCATTCGCCTGGTCTTTGAGCAGCGCGATCAGCAGGAGACCGCGCTCTTTGTCAGCCAGTTTCAGCGCGAGTTTCAGCACCGCTCGGCTGAAGTCGCCGCGGCGGTGGACCGCATGGCCGCCAGCGAGCGCGTGCGCGCCATGGCCTTTGCGCTGGCGCATTCCGGCGATTCGTCGCTGTACGTGAACGAGGCGCAAGCGCTGGCGCAGGAGTCGCAGCTTGATTTTCTTGAGATCGTCGGGCCCGGCGGAATAATTGTCAGCTCCGCGCAGTGGCCGGCGCGCTTCGGCTATCCCGAGCCTGCCGTGGCTCAGACTGAGGCGCCTTTTCTCAAGCGCGAGGAACTGCCCGACGGCAGCGCTGCGCTGGGTATCTTTGCCGTGCGCACACTCCGCTCTGGCACTGAGCCGGAACTCCGGCTGGTTGCCGGCAAGCGGCTGGACCAGGGCTTTCTCGCTGATCTGCCCGTTGCGCCGGGAATGCAGATTGGTCTCTACAGCGACGCCTCGTCCGCCGCCACGACAACGCCAGCCGCGTATGATCCTAAATTACTCATCGCTCCCGGCGGCGAAGTGACCGGCGCGGACCGCTATCAATCTCTGATCGACTCCGCGCGCTCGAACGGCCAGCAGACCAGTGGAATCATTTATCTCACCCGCCAGCGCGAGGACAGCTTGAACGCCACCGCGATTCCGCTCAAGAACGACGCAGGCAATGTGCTGGCAGTGCTCACGGTGGCCATCTCGCGCGAAAACATGATCGAGGCGCAGCAGCATATTCGCGCCATTGCCTACGGGGTCGCCGCCGGTGGAATTTTGCTGGCGATTCTGGCCAGCCTGTGGATCGCAGCGCGCGTCTCGCGGCCCATCGAGCAGTTGGCGCGCGCCGCCGAACAGGTCGCCGCCGGCAATTGGGAGACAACGGTGCCAGAGCGCGAGCGGAGCCGCGGCCGCGATGAGGTTGATGTGCTGGCAAGCGGATTCAATCACATGACCGCGCAACTGGCCGCGCAGCGCGACCGTCTGGTGCAGAGCGAACGCGTGGCCGCGTGGCGGGAGCTTGCGCGCCGGCTTGCACATGAGCTTAAGAATCCGCTCTTTCCTCTGCAACTGACCGTCGAAAATCTGGTGCGAGCGCGCGAATTGCCAACCGTTCAGTTCGACGAGGTCTTTCGCGAAAGCACGCAGACGCTCAGTATGGAGATCGCCAATCTCAAAACCATCATCAGCCGCTTCAGCGACTTCAGCAAAATGCCCAAGCCGCTGTTGGAGCGCATCGACGCCCGGGATGCCGTGGAACGCGTGCGCTCGCTGTACGATGCCGCGGGCCACAGCGAAGCGAAGATCCAATTCGAGGTGACGCTCTCCGCGGAACCAATGTCGCTGGACGCCGATCCTGAACTTCTGCATCGCGCACTGTCGAATCTGGTTTTAAATGCAATCGACGCGATGCCGGAGGGCGGCACGCTGACTCTCTCCGCCGAGCCGCGCGGCGATCAGGTGGAGATTCGCGTAGCCGATACCGGCGCTGGCCTCACGCCCGAAGAGTGTGAGCGCCTCTTCACTCCTTACTACACAACCAAGCAGCATGGCACCGGGCTGGGACTGGCGATTGTTCAGTCCGTGGTCGCCGACCACGCGGGAACCATCGCTGTCGAAAGCAGGCCCGGCGGCGGCGCCGTCTTCGTAATCACGCTGCCCCGAGCGAGCGAGGCATAATTATGACCGTCCAGGCAAAAATTCTCATTGTCGATGACGAAGCCAACACGCTGGCCTCGCTCTCCCGTGCCTTCCGCCTCGCCGGCCACGAGGCTGTCGTTTGCGACAACGCCGCCCGCGCACTCGAACTCGCGCGCTCACAGCCCTTCGACCTGATCCTCAGCGATGTAGTGATGCCGCGCCGCGACGGGCTGGCTCTGCTGGAGGACCTGAAGGCTGCCGGCGTCGCCGCCCCGGTGGTGATGATGAGCGGGCAGGCGCACATCGAGATGGCCGTGAAAGCTACGCGCCTCGGCGCGCTGGACTTCCTCGAAAAACCGCTCTCCACGGAGAAATTATTGGTCACCGTAGAGAACGCGCTCAAGCTCACCCGCCTTGAAACCGAGAATCAGGACCTGCGCACCCGCGTCGGCAAGCATTCCCTGGTTTTTACCGGCGAGACCATGCGCCGCATGATGGCGCAGATTGAACGCGTGGCTGCCAGCGAGGCGCGCGTTTGCATCTACGGCGAGACCGGCACCGGCAAGGAACTGGTGGCGCGCACCTTGCACGAGAAGAGCAACCGTGCGTCAGGCCCGTTTGTGACGCTGAACTGCGCTGCCATTCCAGTCGAACTCATCGAGAGCGAACTTTTCGGCCACGAGAAAGGTTCCTTCACGGGCGCCGCTCAGCGGCACACCGGCAAATTCGAGCTGGCCCATCGTGGCACCCTCTTTCTCGATGAGATCGGCGACATGCCGCTCGCCATGCAGGCCAAATTGCTGCGTGTGCTCGAAGAAGGAGAGGTTGAGCGCATCGGCGCTTCCAAGCCGATCGCCGTCGATGTGCGCGTCGTTGTGGCCACGCATCGCAATCTCGAGAAGCTGGTCGACTCCGGCCTCTTCCGCCGCGATCTCTATCATCGTGTGGTTGTGTTTCCCGTCGAGCTGCCCCCTCTGCGCCAGCGCACTGAAGATCTTCCCGCGCTCGTCGAGCACTTTGTCCGCCAGGTCTGCGCGCAGAACGGCTGGAAGCCCGTTTCCTTTGCCGATGAAGCCATCGATGCGCTCAAGTACTACTCGTGGCCGGGCAATATCCGCGAGCTGCGCAACGTAGTCGAGCGGCTCCTGTTATTGGCAGGAGCCGTGATCAACGCCGAGGCTGTTCATCTCGCGTTGCCTGCCGCTCACCTCAATTCCACTCGTACTCATCAAAGCGCGGCTGCGGACTATCCCTCATCCGTGAATTCCGGCGGCGCTCTTGCCGAGCGGGTATCCAGCTTCGAGCGCGCGGAGGTGCTCCGGGAGCTGGAGCGGCACAACCGGCACATTACGCAAACCGCCAAGGCGCTGGGGCTCGAACGCAGCCACCTTTATAAGAAGTGCCAGCAACTGGGAATCGATCTCAAAAGCCTTGACGAGCGGGAGTGATCGGTCAATCTCAATTCGCGTACATTGTTTATCGGAGAATCGGATTCGGGTCACGGACTTCCGGACAATTCTACCCAACCTTGAGGACGTTTTCCTCAAGCTGACTGGTCACTCCATTCGCGAATAGGAAAGACAATGATGCTGCGTGGACTCTGGAAACTGACTTGGATTGAGATCAAGGTCTTTCTGCGCGAGCCGCTTGGCGCCATCGGCACCATCGTTGTACCGGTGCTGCTTTTTGTTGTGTTGGGTCGTATCACCAACCGGAAGCTTGCGCCATCCTCATATTCAGTCAGCGGACTTTCCGGCGCGGGTCTCCTGGTTCTGATCTCGCTCCTGATCGCCATCAGCGCCGTGCTTTCGCTGGTCACCATCATCTCTATCTACCGCGAAGGCGGCATCCTCAAGCGGCTTCGGGCTACGCCGCTTCGCCCATACACAATCCTCACTGCCCACGTAATCGTCAAGCTGATGCTCACAGCGGCAACGCTAGCCTTAATGTTGATGGCGGGCAGGCGCTACTTCCCACCAGGCGCCCATGTCCCATGGTTCTCTTTCACCATTGCTCTTTTGATCAGCACCTGGAGCATTCTCTCTATCGGGTTTCTCATCGCCAGTATCGTTCCTACCGCGCGCTTTGCGCAGCCCATAGGCGCCGTAGTTCTGTATCCTATGATCGCAATCTCCGGACTGTTTGTGCCCGTTGAAGCTCTTCCGCCGGCACTGCATGCTGTCGCTCGCGCCCTCCCGCTCACCTACGCCGTAAACCTGCTCAAGGGAATCTGGAACGGCGACACATGGTTCACTCACATGAGCGATGTTGCTGCACTAACCGTCTCGTTTCTCTTTTGCACGGTACTCTCGGCAAAGGTCTTTCGCTGGGAATAGCCACTCTGCTCCGGCATCACCCATCGATAGCGGAATCCGTTGCCGATGGACCACGCATGCTCGCAAGTTTATGCACAACTCGTTGAGTGATTCCATCCCAAGCCAAACCAAATCATCCTCTACATTTTTGCAAAAGAGTCGAAGCTGACACTTGCAATATCGACAAAAGCATGGGACAAAATAACTGAAGGACTGAAACCAATGCGCGTCATCTTAGTCAACTCCGATCGCCTCTCATCGTTCAGCTATCTGCTGGAATCGGGAGGCTTCGTGCGCTGACGCCATTGGAATGGTCAGAATCGAAGCCCTCCGAGAAATCGGGGGGCTTTTAGTTTGTGCGGGATTGACGAAACGGAAGCCGCGCTCGACTTAAGATCGAGTGTCTTCGGACGTGTAGGTTCGAGTCCTGCCGTCCGTACCAAATTCAACGCCGAAATAGCTCAGTTGGAAGAGCGCCTGCCCAGGGGTTGTACCTGAAGGCGATTGGTAAAATGCCGAAGCAAAAAAGGTCAAAAAGGGAGGAATTTAGAGATCGCGGGTTGGATCGCGGGTTGAAAAAGTGCGACAAATAACCGTAAGTGCTTGATAAATATGGTAGGCACGACTGGACTCGAACCAGCGACCTCTTCCGTGTCAAGGAAGCGCTCTAACCAACTGAGCTACGCGCCTGCAAAGCAACTTCAGGTAGTCTATCAGGAACCGCGCGGCGGGAAAAGTTGGGCATAGAGCGCCCGCCATGCTGTACCATCATTGTTTGTTGTCTTGAAACCCTTATGCCAGACGCTGCTAACCAACGATTCCACCGATTCCGCACCGCTCCCAACCTGCTCACGCTGTCGCGCATCTGTCTGGCGCCGTTATTGGTGACCGCCATCCTGGACGGCAACTATAAGATTGCTTTTGGCCTCTTTGTGGCCGCCGGATTGACCGATGCGCTGGATGGCTTGTTGGCTCGCCTGCTGAAGCAGTACACCATGCTGGGCCAGTACCTTGATCCGGTGGCCGACAAGCTGCTGCTCAGCACGCTCTTCCTGGTGCTCACCTACAAAGACCTGATTCCGGCGCGGGTGACGGCGCTGGTTCTGGGCCGGGATGTGGGAATCCTGGTGGTGGCGGCCATTCTGTATGCGGCCGCCGGCCGGCGGGAGTTCCGCCCCAGCATCTTCGGCAAAGCCAGCACCCTGGCGCAGATAGCCGCGGTGGCTGCCGTCCTGTTTCATCAGCTCACTCCGGCTCACTGGGTGGTGATCTGTCGCCTGGTGGCGCTTGATGCCACCATGGCGCTGGCCGTCGCCTCCGGACTGCATTACGCCTGGATCGCGGCCAGGCGCATGGGCGCGCAAAACGCCAACGGCAGCGGCGTCAATGGCCAGGGAGGCAAATGATGAAATTTCGTAACTCAATCAAGCCCATTCTCGCAATCGCTCTTACGGCTGCGGTGTTCGTGGCGTCCAGATATGCGGCGAGTTTCGTGCCTCTTCCGCCGGGAAGCTTTATCCCGCGGACTTCCGTAATGCAGACAATTTTTCTGGTTTTCTGCATCGCGGCCATGTTGCTGATCTCCAAGGGACGGCTGGCGAGCTTCGGATTTACCAGGGGAACGTACATATTCAGCCCCCGCATCCTCTGGTGGGTTCTTCCGGCGGCGGTTTTCCCCATCGTGGGGGCGATTGTTTCGCGGGGAGGGCCGAGCGCGGCTGGGCCCTTTGAATTCACCAAAGTTCAGTGGATTCTCTTTATCTGGCTCTACTCCAGCTTCTGCGAGGAGGTGTTGGTGCGGGGCCTTCTGCAAACGCTGCTCAGCAATGCCGCCCCAGCGGGCGCTGCCGCTCGCCGCTGGCTGAGCATGCCGGTTGTGGTGAGCGGGCTGTTTTTCGGAGCCATGCACCTGGTGCTCATCCAGCGAATGGGGCCCCAGGCGATTCCCATCGTTCTAATGGTCACGTACCTCGGCCTGGTGGCGGCGCACTACCGTGAGAAAACGGGGAGCCTTCTTCCCGCGATCCTCCTTCACGTGCTCTTCAACATCGTTGGCATATTGCCGTTCTGGGTGGTGCAGTGGCTGCGAGGAGGCCTGTAGCGGTTCTCCATCCCGCGCGATGCGCGAGTTTCTTCGCTTTGGCAAATACGCCCGTGGGCGGGAAACCTACCCGCCGTCAGGAGCCAAATGCCGGAGTTGTGCTTCAGGAGTCTTCCAGGCTGGGTTCTGGTTCGGCGGCTTCTTCAATCTCCATATCGCGAAACTCTTCGGAGTCAAAGACCTCGCCACAATCCAGGCACTCGACATATTCGGTGTCTTCGTGCCGGGAGACGACGCGTACCCTAGGGTGTTTGCAGACGGTTGCCATCGGTCGTGGTATAGGTGGAAAAAGTACTCTTCCCGCCAAATTGTATCGGCATTTCCCTCAATTTGAAACCGGTATTTGTTGAATTTTTTGCCCGCTGGCGATTTTTCCGGCCGGCAGTCCCAAGTTCTACCTCAGATTGCGCTTGATCTCCTCCGCCAAATAGTGCCCGGTAACCCTGGACTTGTTGCCCCAATTGCCGCCGTTGGTCTGCATCTCCTGGGTGATGAACTGCTGAATCAGCTTGCGGTCGCCGCGGCTCAACAATGTGACCTCGACTTGAACATGGCCGCCTGTCATACCGTTGCTATGAAACTTGACAATCTTGCACTCCAGCACCACCGCGCCAGGATCGGAAATCGCTCCGCCCTCCTCGGCCACGGTCCCGAAGATGCCCTTCTTGGCCAATTCCTCGCGCAGTTTGTCATAGGTGCCATTCAGGTATTCGGCCGGCAGGTCTATGCCGTCAGCCACGGTCAAGTGCTTCACTTCGACAACCGTGTATTTTGCCGGCGCGTTCTCCTTAGCCGCCGCCATCACCGAGGCCGTAAGCAGCAAGGCAACCAATATCATCCATGAAAAATATCGTCTCATCGCCATCTCCCAGTAAGCTCAAAATCCATCCAAAGTCTAGGATTTTGAGCAGGTTACGCAAGTCCATAACTGCAACGTCTAGCTATGCCTGCACGCTGCCTGATCCTTGCTCTGTCGAAGAAATACATGTCCGCTGGTGATTATTCCAGCCGGCTTGCCAGGGATCTACTTCTTCAGATTATGCTTGACCCAATATGCCAGGCCCTCCCCGGTATCCTTAGCTTTATTGCCCAAATCGCCTTTGACTTGAATATAGTGGTCAGGGATCGTAAATTGCATAATCAGCTTATGGTCGCTTCGGTTAGACAGCATGACTTCGGCGACCACGTAAGATTGGTTTCCCATGAGTGGGCCGTGGAATTTTGTGATCTTGCACTCCAGCACCACCGCGCTGGCTGCGTCGGCATCGGGAATCGCGCCACCATCCTCGACCACGGTCACGAAGACGCCTGTTTTGGCTAATTCCTCGCGCAGACTGTCATAGGCGCCATTCAAGTATTCGGCCGGCAAGTCGACGCTGTCAGCCTTCGTCAGGTGCTTCACTTCCACAACCTTGTATTTTGGCTGATCGTTCCCCTTGGCCGCTGCCATCCCCGAGCCCATCAACAGTAAGGCAGCCAATATCAACCACATAGTAGAATGTTTCATCGCAACCTTTCTGTGGACGCCGCATCCTCTGAAGCATCAGACGCGGGCCTGAGTTCTACTTCATATTGCGCTTGATCTCATTCGCCAGATTGTATGCAGTCCATTTGCCCCTCACATTGTCCGGACTCTTGGATGCGCTACTCTGGATGGAAATCTTCTTGATGGTGAACTGCTGAATCACCTTGCGGTCGCCGCGATTCGACAGCGTGACCTCGACGATCACGGATGGGGAGGAGGCGAATCCGCGCTGGAGCTCGGTGATCTTGCATTCCAGCACAACCGCCGTGGCCGCATCGGCATCGGAAATCGCGCCGCCCTCCTCCACCACTGTCCCGAAGATGCCCTTATTGGCCAACTCCTTGCGTAGATCGTCATACAAATAATTAAGAAATTCTGCGGACAGGTCTATGCCGTCAGCTTTGGTCGGGTGCTTCACTTCCACTACCTTGTATTTCGCCTGGTCGTTTCCCTTGGCCGCGGCCATCCCTGAAGCCGTCAACAGCAGGGCAATCAAAATCAACCATGAAAAATATCGTCTCATCGCAATCTCCCAGTAGACTCAAAATCCTCATGAAGTCTTTGATTTTGAGCAGGTTACGCAAGGCATAGCTGCAACTGCGGATTGCTACCTACTTGCCGCAAGATCCTTGCTGGTGGATCAGCGAGGGAACTTTCGTTGCCGAGTCCCCTCAATCCTCTTTAGACGATGACCCAGTCTAGTCACGCGAAAAGCCGCTGGAATGTGACATTTGTCACGCCAAAAGAAAACAGTGCAGAGGGGCTTGCAATGCCGACAGAAATGGTCGTATACTAAATACGGACCGAAGAAGTCGGATATTCCATGCTGAAGTTGACCAAAAAAGCGGATTACGGCCTGATGGCGCTCAAGTACCTCGCCGAGCACCCGGAGATCTCCGCGCTCAGCGCCAAGGATGTGGCCGATGCCTATGGAATTCCGGCGCAACTGCTGGCCAAGATCCTGCAGCAGTTGACCAAATCCGGGCTGCTGCGCTCTCACGCCGGCATGAACGGCGGCTACGCGCTGGCCCGGGAGGCGCGTTCGATTTCGGCATACGAAGTCATATTGTCCATCGATGGGCCGTTTTTCATCACCTCCTGCACCAAGGGCAAGACCGGCTGCGAGCTGGGGCCGAGTTGCACCATCAAAGAGCCGTTGGCGCGGGTGAACGAAACGATTGCAGGAGTGCTGAAGAGCATCAGCATTCAGGACCTGGCCGAGTACGAACAACCCGCGGCGCGAGAGCGCGAAGACCGAGTCCGCGAGGCACAGGCATTGGTTTCATTGACTCTGTAATGAGCTCTGTTAGCGGTCATGGCGAGCACCGCTAACTCCGCTATCAACGCTAACTCCGCTAACGAAGGATGGAGACACAGATGAGTACATTTGTCAGCCAAGTAAAAGTTCCCGCGGGCGTAAGCCTTCCGATTTACATGGACAATCACGCCACCACCCCGCTCGATCCGCGCGTGCTGGAGGCGATGATTCCCTACTTCACCGCCAAATTCGGCAACGCGGCCAGCCGCAACCACTCCTTTGGATGGGAGGCGGAAGCTGCCGTGGAGACGGCGCGCGAGCAGATTGCGCGGCTCATCGGCGCCACCGCCAAGGAGATCATCTTCACCAGCGGCGCCACTGAGAGCAACAACCTGGCCATCAAGGGCATCGCCGAGATGTACCGCGAGCGCGGCAACCACATCATTACCCAGGTGACCGAGCACAAGGCGGTGCTGGATACCTGCAAGCGCTTGGAGAAGGCCGGCTATCGCATCACCTATCTCCCGGTCAAGGCCGATGGGCTGATCGATCTGGACGACCTGCGGCGGGCCATGGACGAGAAGACCATTCTGGTTACGATCATGGCTGCCAACAACGAGATCGGCGTCCTGCAACCGATTGCCGAAATCGGCAAGCTCTGTCATGAGAAGGGCGTAATCTTCCACACCGATGCGGTGCAGGCGGTGGGCAAGGTTCCCATCGATGTAATCGCCGACAACATCGACGTGCTCTCGCTCTCCGGACACAAGATTTACGGACCCAAGGGCGTGGGCGCGCTCTACGTGCGGCGGCGCAATCCGCGGGTGCAAATCGCCGCTCTGATTGATGGCGGCGGACACGAGCGCGGCATGAGGTCCGGCACGCTGAACGTGCCCGGCATCGTCGGCCTCGGCAAGGCCTGCGAGTTAGCCCAGGCAGAAATGCAGCAAGAGGGCCGCCGTCTGCAAGACCTGCGCGACCGCCTCAAGAACAAGCTCGAAGCCAATCTTGACTACATTCACGTCAACGGCTCCATGGATCATCGCCTTCCCGGCAACCTGAACGTGAGTTTTGTCTACGTCGAGGGCGAGTCGCTGCTGATGGGCATCAACGACGTGGCGGTTTCCAGCGGTTCGGCCTGCACCTCGGCCACGCTGGAGCCATCGTATGTGTTGAAGGCGCTGGGACTGGGTGACGATGTGGCGCACAGTTCGATACGCTTTGGTCTGGGTCGCTTCAACACCCAGGCCGAAGTTGATTACGTGGCCGACAAGGTCATCGACATCGTCAAGCATCTGCGCCAGCTTTCACCGCTCTACGAGATGGTGCAGGACGGCATCGACCTCACCAAAATTCAATGGGCGGCGCATTAAAAGCTAGTTGTCAGTTATCAGTTGTCAGTAGTCAGCTGCAACGGACCGGCAACAAACAACTGAAAACTGACGACTGACAACTGACAACTGTTTTTCCGCGGCTTCCCCCGCAGAAGGAGCAATAACATGGCATACAGCGACAAGGTGATCGACCACTACAACAACCCGCGCAACGTGGGCCAACTGGACAAGAGCTCGACGGAGGTCGGCACGGGTCTGGTGGGCGCGCCGGAGTGCGGCGACGTGATGCGCCTGCAGATTCGCGTCAACCCCGCGACGCAGGTCATCGAAGAGGCCAAGTTCAAGACCTTTGGCTGCGGCTCGGCGATTGCCAGTTCGTCTCTGGCCACCGAATGGATCAAGGGCCGCACCGTGGACGACGCCTTGGCCATCAAGAACACCGACATCGTGAAGGAGCTCTCGCTGCCGCCGGTCAAGATTCACTGCTCGGTGCTGGCCGAGGATGCCATTCGCGCCGCCATCGGCGACTGGAAGAAGAAAAACGGCAATGCGCAGGCGGCCGAGGTCGCGGCTGTTGCGGTGGCGCAGTAATGAAGAGGCAATCATGTCGAAGATGGTGACGATCGGAGTTCAACCATCGCAAGAGTCATTGGCGGCGCAGCCGCAGTTAGCCGCACCGCAGGTGCCGGAGTTGGCCGTACCGCAGGCGCCCGCGCAGGGCCTGCAAATCACCGAGAAGGCTATCCGGCACATCCGCATTGCCATGGCCAAGGAAGGCATCTCGCCCACGGAGGGAGGGCTGCGCCTGGGCGTGATGGGCGGCGGATGCTCGGGGCTTTCCTATTCGATTAAATTCGATACGCAGCCCCGCGAGCGCGACCGCATCTATGAGTTCGACGGCGTGAGGGTCTTCGTCGACCCAAAATCATTTTTATACCTGCACGGCATGACGCTGGACTATGAAGAGACGCTGATACGCCAGGGGTTCAACTTCATCAATCCCAACTCCGCGCGCTCCTGCGGCTGCGGCACGTCATTTTCAGCGTAGAGCGGCCGGCAGGAACCTGCAATGGGGATCAGTTGGAAGATTGCGGTAGATATCCTTGAGGTTTGATCGGACATCAATAAGGAAAGGGAATGAACCGGACTATGGAATATTCTGCACCTTGGCCCTTCACGGGAAGAAGTGCGCTGTTGGCAATCGCGGTGGGCGGTTTGATTGCCGGAACAATAGACCTTCTGCAAGCCTGCATACTCTTTGGATGGGATATTCCGCTGGCGATTGCCGGGGGTCTGCTTGGCGGGCAGGTTATCGGACACGGGAACGCGGGAATTTATCTTCTTGGCGTTTGCCTGCATTTCCTGATTGCTCTCTCGGCCGCGGCGATTTACTACGCGGCAAGCCGGCGGCTGCTCTTTTTGAAGGAGTACCCGCTGGTTTGCGGCCTGTTCTTTGGCGCCGCGGTTGAAGAGTTCATGAGACTTGCCGTTCTTCCGCTCTCCGCTCTGCATGCCAGAGGGCCGTACGAACTGCATGACCTGATTCAAGGGCTGCTGGTTCACATGGTCGTAATCGGATTGCCGGTCGCCTACAGTGTGCGTCGCTTCGGCAAGTAAAACCGGCGCTGGTTCTTTCGCGCCCAAGCTCGCTCGAAAGGAGAACGCTTATTGGCGTTCTGGGGACTCAAAACCGTTTCTGCAAGAAAGTAATGATCCCGAACTCCACGCGCTCCTGCGGCTGCGGTTCGTCGTTTTCAGCGTAGAGATTTGTGTAATCCTGGAGGTAAGATGAACAGGATTGTTCGTGGCACGAGATTTGTTTGGATATTGCTGGCTATATTTGCCGCTTCTTCATTTGGGCGGGCGCAATGGGCGCCCATGGTTACCGATAAGGATGCGGCGGCGCGCATTGCCTGGTGGCGCGACGCCAAGTTTGGCCTCTTCATGCATTGGGGCGTCTACTCCATCCCCGGCCGCGGAGAGTGGGTTCAGTGGCAAGAGCAGATTCCCGTAAACGAGTATGCCCGGCTGGCGGACCAGTTTCATGCCGAGCACTTCGATCCCAATGCGTGGGCCGATCTTGCCAAGGCGGCCGGCATGAAGTACACCGTGCTTACCGCCCGTCACCATGATGGATTCGCGCTCTTCGACGATCCGGAGAGCAGTTTTACGGCCATGAAATCCGCGGCCCATCGCGACTTTGTCGCCGCTTATGTGACGGCGGTGCGCAAGGCCGGCCTGCGCGTGGGTCTGTATTACTCGCCGCTCGACTGGCGTTATCCGGGCTTCTTCTTTCCGGGAATTTATCGGGAGAGCGCCGAGGCGCTGCGCGCGCAATATCATCGCCAACTGAACGAGCTGGCCTCTCACTATGGCAAGCTCGATATTCTCTGGTTTGACGGCGGCGGCGGCGACTGGCTGGGCTTCGGCGGGGTCCACTTCACCGGCAGCGGATGGGCCGCGCGGCCCAAGGATCAACGCTACAAAGGCTCCTTCACTTGGCAGGACGATGAAGCCGTCAACAATCTAAGACAGCTTCAGCCCTCCGTCATCATCAACAACCGGACCGACGCCGCCGCGGATTTCAAATCCCGTGAAGGCGACAAGGCGCTAGGCGATTTCGACAGTCAATATCCGTGGGAGCTTTGCACAACCCTCACCGAAGGCGCGTGGGGATATGTGCCCGGCGCAAAGATCAAGCCTCTGGACGGCCTCATTCGCCTGTTGGTCTCCACCGTGGGGCGCGACGGGAATTTTCTGCTGAATGTTGGCCCGCGGCCGGATGGACAAATTGACCCGGCGCACGCCGCGCGTCTGCGCGAGATGGGAGAGTGGCTCCATCAGTATGGCGAAAGCATCTACGCCACACGCGGAGGCCCTTACCTGCCGGGAGATTATGGAGTTTCCACCTATCGCGACAAGACCATCTATCTGCATATCCTCAACCCGGCCGGCGCAACGCTCACGCTGCCCGCGCTCCCGGCTAAAATTCTGGCCTGCTCCTCCCTTACCGGCGGCGAGGCTAGCTGCAAGCAGAGCGATTCCGCGGTGGAAGTAACTCTGAGCGGAAATGCAAGCGCGATCGACACCATCATTCAGATGACTCTGGAGTCACCGGCAGCGGAGATCAAGCCGATTCCTACTCCAGTCACTTCCAAGGCGGCCATCGGAAAATCGCCCGCTGTTTCCGGTAAGCTGTCCAATCGCCAGGTCCCAGGTGAAGTGAACGGGCTTTAATCGGCGCACTGCGCCGCGCGCAGTTTTTTGGAAAGACAGTAAGTGTGAAACCATGCTCAAAGTTATCGATTCCGCGGTTCCTGTTGCGTGTTGGTCGTGTTCCATCGGCCACAACGATTCCACGCTTTTTTGCCCGCATTGCAGCAAGATTCAGCCTCCGCCCGGCGGCGATTATTTTTCTGTCTTCGGCCTGGAGCCGCGACTCAATCTAGATTTGGCCGCTCTGGAGCACGAGTTTCACCGCCTCAGCCGCAAGCTGCATCCCGACCGCTTTGCCCGCGCCTTGGAGAACGAAAAGCAGTGGAGCTTGGCCGACACGGCGCTGCTCAACGACGCCTATCGCACTCTGAAAGATCCTCTGCGCCGCACCGAATACCTGCTCAAGCTCAAAGGCGCGGAGATCGGTGAGGAATATAGCGGAAAAGACAGAAAAGACCCTTCGCGGGTTCCCGCAGATCTCCTCGAAGAGGTCTTCGAGCTGAATATGCAGCTTGAAGAGATGCGCGCGGCGAGCGAAGCGGACGAAAAAGATCAGCAATTGCAGGCCAGCCTGGAGCAGGCGAAGAGAAGATTCGACGGGCTGGTGGTTGAGGTGGACCAGGATCTGCGCAATCAGTGGCAGATTTGGGACGAAGGCGAAGCCGCGGCGCGCAAGACGGCTGAAAGAGCGATGGTGGCATTGCTCGACCGCCGGCGCTACCTAAGCAATCTGGTCCGCGACGTGAACGAAGTTTTGGGAGCCTAAGAGAGCATGGCCGAAGGACGCGTAGTCGGAATCGATCTGGGAACCACCAACTCCCTGGTCGCCTATATGGAGGGTGACACGCCCGTAGTGATTCCCGGCGTCGATGGCTCGAATCTCGTGCCGTCTGTGGTGGCGCTCGATCCAATCCCGGCTAACGGAGGCCGCCCGACAGTCACCGTGGGCAACAGCGCGCGCAAGGCGCTCATCCAGACGCCGGAGCGGGTGATCTACTCCGTCAAGCGGCTCATGGGCCGCGGCCTCGAAGAGATTCAAGAGGAGCTGAAGCTCTTTCCCTTCCGCCTGGCCGGGGATGCCGAAGCCGGTGAAGTTCCGCGCATTCAGTTAGGCGAACTGCGTTTCACGCCGCCGGAGATTTCCGCTTACATTCTGCGCCAGCTCAAGCGCAACGCCGAGCGCTTCTTCTCCGCGCCGGTCACGCAGGCGGTCATCACCGTGCCCGCCTACTTCAACGATGCGCAGCGCCAGGCCACCAAAGACGCGGGCCGCATGGCCGGGCTGGAAGTGCTGCGGCTGGTCAACGAGCCGACCGCGGCGGCGCTAGCTTACGGACTCGACCGCGCCAAGGTCGGCACCATTGCCGTCTACGATCTGGGCGGCGGGACTTTTGACATTTCCATTCTCAAGCTGCGCGACGGCATCTTCGAGGTGCAATCCACCAACGGCGACACCCATCTGGGCGGCGACGACATCGACAACCTGCTGCTGGCCATCGCCCTCAACGAGATTCACGCCGAGCACGGCGTGGATTTGCGCTTGCATCCGGGCGCGGTGCAAGCCGTGCGCAAGGCCGCCATCGAAGCCAAGATACAGCTTTCCACTGAGCCGATGGCGCGCTTCGACATCGAGCTGCCCAATGGCGATCGCTATCAGCGCGAGATTCCGCACGGCGTCTACGAGTTGCTGATCGAGCCAGTGCTCAAGCGCACCGTGGGACCGTGCAAACAGGCGCTCATCGACGCGGACATCACGCCCGAACAGATCGACGAAGTGGTGCTCGTCGGCGGCTCCACGCGCATCCCCGCGGTCCGTCAACTGGTCGATGAACTTTTTCACCTCACCGCTCGCGGCAAACGCCCGCACACGGAACTGAATCCCGATGAAGTTGTGGCGCTGGGCGCGGCGGTGCAGGCCGACATTCTGGCTGGCGCCTCCAAATCAACAGAGGAGTTGCTGCTGCTCGACGTAACGCCGCTCTCGCTGGGCATCGAGGCGCTGGGCGGGACGGTGGCGCGCATCATCCAGCGCAACTCCACGATTCCCGCCTCGGCCACCGAGCACTTCACAACAGGCGTGGACGGGCAAACCAACGTGGCCATTCACGTGGTGCAGGGCGAGCGCGAACTGGCCGCCGATTGCCGCTCATTGGCGCGCTTTGACCTCAAAGGCATTCCGCCGATGAGCGCCGGATTGCCGCGCATCGAGGTCCGCTTCCTCATCGACGCGGACGGCATCTTGCATGTGACGGCGCGCGAGCAGCGCAGCGGAACGGAAGCGCAGATCGAAGTGAAGCCGACGTACGGTCTCACCGACGAACAGGTCGAGAGCATGATTCTGGATTCCTTCGATCACGCCGAAGAGGATTTTGCCAAGCGGTTGTTGATTGAGGCGCGCAACGAGGCGGAGACAATTCTTGCGGCCGTCGAGCGCGCGCCGGAAAATCCAGCGTGGAATCAACTGACCGCCGACGAGCGGACAGCCATCCAACTGGCTCGCGACTATCTGAACAAAGTGAAGCAGAGCGAGAACGCCGCCGCCATTCGCGAGGGCGCGTTGATCCTCGACCATGCCACGCGCCGCTTTGCCGAGCTGATGATGGAAGCTGCCGTCTCCAGCGCGCTGCGTGGCAAGACCATGAACACCGCCGGCGAGGAGCTGGCCGAGGCCGTCACCGCGCCTCACGCCATGGCCCCGGCGGAGTTCAAGTGAAGTGGAGTTAGCGAATCGGTCAATCGCGAGTTATGCTGGTGGGCAGGAATTGCTAGGCGGGGTATTAACTCCGGCATCGAAGCTGGCAAATGTGCAATACAAACTTTAATAATCACAGCATAGGAGGTTAATCGTCATGAGGAATCGGTGGAGCGGCATTCTATTGGCGCTAGC
>Ga0326727_10015291_pt1 | contig 16516 bp, 16 predicted proteins | sample MB2enrmetagenome_FD_207643 | JGI IMG/M metagenome (GOLD analysis project Ga0326727, IMG submission 207643) | Lab enriched peat soil microbial communities from McLean, Ithaca, NY, United States - MB29MY | ecosystem: Environmental > Terrestrial > Soil > Wetlands > Peat | place: USA: New York...
GGCCTTCAATCCGCGAGATTGGGTCGATTTTGATGCGAGAACTCATGCCTCTCTCATTTCTATTCCGTGGACCACGTGTGCGTAGTTTTCCAGGTTGCGCCAGGAACTCATCGGCGCAGGCAGAATCGGCAGATATTTAACGGCCACTATGAAAGCTGCAATCGCCAGGCAGACGTACCCCACGGCAATAATGGCTTCGATTCCCGAGGGGAAATACACGGCCCCGGGCCGCGCCACAAAAGCGAAGGTGGTCGGGTCCACCCGGTAGAGCATTCCACCGACAGCGATCATGACGTCTGCACCGAACAGCCGGCTCGGCTTCAGCCCGTATCTGTGGCTGAGGATATAGACCGCGGGCACAGCCACCAGCAGCGTTTCCAGCCAGAAGAGCAGGCTGAAACGATCGAACGCGAACGCGGCGGCCGTCTGTCCGCGGGCCACGATTTCCAGGAACCGGAAGCCGTCCCAAGCCACGATCAGCCAAGCCATAATGCGCGCCAGAATCGTCAGGATGCTCATATCCATCGGGCGCTTCCACGCCAGGCACGAGACCATCAGCACTCCGATGACGCAGGAGAAGCCGAGAAAACCTGCCGCCCACACGTAGAGCAGAGGTAGAAACGGCGTCTGCCACAGCGTATGTACGCGTGCTCCGCCCAGCAGCATCAGCGCGCCAAGCGACGATTGGTGCAGCAGGGGCAGCGCATACGCCAACGCGATCACGTAAGGATAAGTCGCGCGAATGATCGGGAAGATACGATTCACCAGGATCGGCCGGAATGACGGCCAGGTGTAAAACCAGCGTTCCAGGAGAGGCGGTGTGTTTTCCAGAAACAACGGGAACGTCGCGTAAACCGGCATGCAGATGCACACCTCGAGCAGCGGCGAGTGCCCGTTATAGCGCCACGGCATCAGGACTTGGTAGAAATTCCATGGCCGCCCGACATCGATGCCGAGTGCGATCAGACCGCTCCAGTACGCTACCAGGCTGGTGAGGACGGCCGTGCGCATCACCGCATGCAACTCGCGCCGATAGAAAATCCATGCCGCGATGCCAATCGCGAACCCACCCGACCCGAGCCCTGTCAGGACCATGGTGTTGAAGGTCTTCCAGATCCCCCAGGCATAAATGTCGTTCATCCCGGTAACCCGCCCAAGTCCCGTGACCTCGCGATAAATGCTGAAGATCACGGAATACGCGCCCATACAGCACAGGTACAGGAAAAACGGCGTGAGCAACGGGACAGCGTAAACCGGCACGCCACGCTGCCAGCGGACAACGATGTGTTTCACAGTTGCGGCCTCAATCCGGTGCGCTCTTCTTCCTCGCGCATCTCTTTCTCGTGATCCTTCCAGTTCCGTCTCATCACTCCCGTCAAGATCCCGCACAAGAGCAACGGGATGGCGAAGAACTTATACACTCGCTTCTGCCACTTCAGCCGCGCCGGAATCGGCGCGTTCCCTAGCGTCGGCAGACCGATCTCCTCGAACGGCACGTGCGATAAGTACAGAACTTGCGTGCCGCCCGCGTCGTGCTCCCCGTAGACGCGATTCTCGAAGTATTTATCCGGCGACTCCGCGATCCTCTTCTTACCGGCTGCCAGCAGATCCTCACGCGGTCCGAAAATTACGGCATGAGTTGGACACACGGATGTGCAGGCTGGCTCGTATCCCTTCGCGAGCCGGGGCTTGCATAGTTCACACTTGACGATTTTGGGATTGATTCGCTCCCACTCGAACTTCGGCACATGATAAGGACAGGCGATTTCGCAATAGCGGCAGCCGATACAGCGCGAAGGCTCCCATGCAACGACACCGTCGTTCTGGTTCTTCCAAAGCGAGTGGAATGGGCAGGCGGCAACGCAAGCCGGATCGAGACAGTGCATGCATTGCAGCTTGACGAACGAGTCCTGGCTCTGCTCCGTGGGCTTATAGAGCTTGATGATGTTTTTCGTGAACGCGTTCAGGTCCTCGGGCGCCTGGTGCAGCCCGTCCAGGGTGACGTCCGGTGGAAGGTCGTTCGCCTCCGCGCATGCCACGACGCACGCCTTGCAGCCAATGCACAGGGTGGCGTCGTAGAGCATCCCAACGGGGGCTTTCGGCCCAGCCTCGATTTCCTCGGCGTCAGCTGCCGGAAGTGCCAGCGCAGCCGTCGCCACCGGAGCACACTTTGCGACGAGAGCTTCCAACGCCTCCCTACGGGTCAAGTCCATTAACGAGCCTCCGGACTGGAGCGATCGCGAAGCCTCGCCCTCTCAATCGCTGCCTCTTCCTCGCTGCTGCGGAATCGCCGGGCGGCAACCCACGCGGCGCCCCCAAGCGCACCGGCGATGAAAGTGACCACCCCCACGCCCTCCGGAGAAACGGATCCGGTAGAAACGTGCACAGGAGGATAGGTGTCCGGCGGTGTGGCCGCGTGGATCGGGACTTGCTCAAAAAGCGGCACGCGAAAGGCGATCTTCTTTTCAGTGCAGCCGATGCAGGGTGCCCCAATGCCAATCGGCCAGATGTCCGGAAGTTCATTGAAGTGCCGGGTCGAACATCCGGCGTGCGTGTCCGGCCCTTTGCAGCCGAGCTTGTAAAGACACCACCCGTGTCGATGGCCCTCGTCGCCGTACTGCACGGCAAAGCGCCCGGCATCGAAGTGGGCGCGCCGGGGGCAGTGGTCGTGAATCACCCGATCGTAAGCGAACTTCGGCCTATGCAACTCGTCAAGCGCGGGTAGAGTTCCCTTGCGAGCAAACTGGAACACGACGCCAAGGAGAGTGTATGGATTCGGCGGGCAGCCAGGCAGGTTGACGACTGGCTTGTTCTTGATGATGTCATCGACTCCCACTGCGCCCGTGGGATTGGGGTCGGCGGAAGGAACACCACCCCACGACGCGCAGGACCCGATTGCGATGATCGCTCCCGCCTTGGCTGCGACCTCGTTCAGTACTTCGAGGGCCGGCTTACCCGCCAATTTCACGTAGATGCCCTCGTCCTTGGTCGGGATCGAGCCTTCCACCACCAGCACGTACTTGCCTGCATTGTTCTCGACCGCCTGGCTCAGCGTCCTTTCCGCCTGATGTCCGCAGGCAGCCATTAGCGTCTCGTGATAATCGAGCGAGATCACGTGGAGGATCAAGTCCGCGAGGTCGGGCTGTGACGTGCGCAGTAGCGTTTCCGAACAGCCGGTGCAGTCCTGAAAATGCAGCCAGATCACGGATGGCCTGCGGGTTTGACCGATTTCGCGCGCAACCTCGGCGGCGGTTGCCTTCTCGGTGATGGCCAGACCCCACGGTGCCGCAACCATCAATTGCGTGCAGAACTGCAGGAAATCCCGGCGGGGGATTCCGCAGCGCTTCAAGTGCGCGGCAACCGTGTTCGACTTCCGGGTCCAGGTCATACCATTTGCTCCGCCCTGCCATAGATGTATTCGCGAACGCTCATCGACAAAATCCAATGCAACCAGCGAGTCAGTCCCTCGCCAGAGCGGCACGAAAGTGGAAATGTGCTCAGCCCCGGATTCAGCGCCTCGACGCCTCGCGTGAAGTAGTTGAGATCGAAGTTTGTGTATGGCAGCAGGTCGATCTTATTGACCACCAGCGCGTCCACGCCGCTGTACATCCTCGGGTACTTATAAGGTTTGTCGTCGCCTTCGGGTGTCGATGCGATGAGCACGCTCGAATGCGTCCCCAGCTTCCAGGACGCGGGACAAACGAGGTTGCCAATGTTCTCGATAAACAGAACGTCGATTTCCTCCAGCGGCATGCAGGCGATGGCGTCCCGGATCATGCCCGCATCAAGATGGCATCTGCCGGTCGTATTTAGATGGATACTGAAAGCACCTGCTCTCTCGCCTCGCTCGGCGTCCATCGCCGCGTCACTGGTATCGCTGTTGATCATCCCGATCCGTAGCTCACCCTTGAGTTCCCGAACGGTTCGCTCGATTAGCGAAGTCTTACCCGCCCCCGGCGAGGCCATTAGATTCACGGCCGTTACCCCGGCCCGATCGAGCATCGCCCGGTTCTGTTCGGCGATCTCCTGGTTCGCGCTCAGCGCGCTTTTGGCGACTTGAATCGTTTTGACGGTCAACTTTTCTCCTAACCGGCCTCTACCTCGATCGAATCCACGTAGCACTCGAACTCGTCGATGGGCCTCACCCATTCACCTGCGCACTCGGGACACCGGCAATCCCCTTGCCCTGCGGCAAAGCTCTTCGCGCAACAGAGACAGAGCCACTGCCCAGGGATTCGTACAACGTCAATCCGCGCGCCAACCGCTTCCGATCCGCCGCAGAGCTCATCCCAAAACATCGTCAGAGCATCCTCGAGATAGCTTGACGATTCGGCGATCACCACGCGAACCGAGAGAATCCGCGACGCGCCCGCCGAGCGTGCGTGAGATACCGCAATCCGTCGGATCCCCTCCACTACACCAAGCTCGTGCATAGCGTCACGCCGATCATCGTCTGTAAGTTATTGACTACGACCCCTCCGACCTCACGAATGCAATTTGTCAGCCAAGTGGATTGACTCGAATGCGGCGGCAGCGCTCTTTGTAGATGCTTGAATTTCAGCGCGATTGGACCCACCGAGAGCGCCAATCCTGTTGAAAGTTTCGACAAGTGACGATTGAACTGGCGAACTTCGGCACCACGTTGCCAGGCAAGCGGACTCATTTGGGGACGCCTTGCCGCGGATTAATGAAGCCGATGAGAACCTGACGTTAGCAGGACCTCGCATTGTTGTGGAGCCACAATCGGGATCTATCAGATCCTACGTTCAGGTTGGAACTTGCGGTCAGCAACCATCCGCACCGCCGCAGCCCATCCCTTAAAGGACCCAACGGGCAGCCGCTTGGCGCGCGCCTCGGCATTAGGTTGCCGGGACGTCCAGTGCAAATCGAACCCGGCAAAGTGCGCAGGGCCGACGGGATGCAGCATCTGGGGCGCAATCGCCCAACAATTCTAGTGCTGGAACTTGGAATCCCGCGTGCATAGGGCACTCGCATCGAGGCTGGAAGGAGAAGGAACGATGGAATTTGGAAACACTACTGAACTGATGAAGCAGGTATTGGAGGCAAAGCGTCGCGATTTGATTCACGACATCCGATTACAGACGGATCAACTGAATATCGGCGAGGGCGAGCACGATCCGGTGGATCAGGGCATAAGCATCACCCGCCGCGATCAGACAGCGGGCTTCGTCGGGCGGCTTTCGCGGTTGCTTGCGCAAGTGGAGAGGTCGCTCGAAGCAATATCCGACGGCTCCTACGGCCTCTGCCTCGAGTGTGAAGAACCAATCGCGGCCAAACGCTTCAAGGCGATACCCTGGTCGTCTCACTGCATCCGATGCCAGGAGATGTTGGAAACCCGGCAAGTTCTGCAAATGCCTCAGACGGCCACATATCAGGAAGAAGAACAGGCAGCCTAGCAATGCCCCTGGACAACCTCCAGCAGACGGCCGTCGAAGGTTCCTTTGCGAAACTGTTCAACACGTTCACCATGCAACGGTTGGCATTCTTCCGGGCGCGCCGGTACCATCCGGACGACGCGGAAGACCTGGCCCAGGAGGTCATGCTAAAGGTCTATCTGAAGATCTCGCAGTTGCGCGACCACGAGAGATTCCGTGCATGGTTATTCACAATAGCCAGCAATGCGCCCTCGGAGCACTATGAACGTTGGGACTATCACGAAATCGCCGCTGCCAATAACCTCCCCATCGGAACAGTCCAATGGCGAGCGTTCAACGCCAAGAAGAAGCTGGACCGTCATTTGAAGCCTTCGCGGGAACGGCTGCGCGAAGCGGCCTGAAATCGCCATGCTGCTCGCATCAACTCACGCATCGACCGCCCGGACCCCGATCCAGCCCGGAAGCCCGATACCGCCAGACGCCGGATTCGAGTTACGCCACTTGAGGTATTTCGTTACTGTAGCTGAACACCTGCATTTCGGCCGCGCCGCAAAGGCTCTCAACATGTCGCAGCCGCCTTTGAGCCGCCAGATTCAAGATCTCGAATATCAAGTCGGCGCTCAACTGCTCTGCCGGTCGTCGAGGGCTGTCACCCTCACTCCAGCGGGCGAAGTTCTCCTCGCCGAGAGCAAGCGGATACTGTCGCACGTGGATCGTTGTTTGCAAGCCGTACGACGAACCGCCGCTTGCGGAACGGAAAGTCTCTCAGTCGGCTATTCGGCGTTTCTGGATGGCACGTTTCTACCGGCCGTCCGTACCGCGGTCGCAGGGACGCTACAACAGGCAAGCTTTCACTTCCAGTGTCTGGATGCCGAAGAACAGATTTGCATGCTCCGCAACGGAACCCTTGACGCCGGACTCGTATTGCTCCCGATCGAGAATGCGGATCAGATCAGAATCGAGCAGCTATTTCGACTGCCGGCCGTGGCTCTGGTTGCCGGCTCTCACCCATTTTCGAAGTACGGCCGGATTTCATTGCGGGAAATCGCTTCCGGCGACGTCGTAGAAGTGGCGGATGTTTTCATGAGGCGTGCATGCCATCATGTTGAGCACATCGCGAGAATGTGCGGCGTGGCCATCCGTGTGAAGAGATACGCGCCGGATCTGGAGCGATTGTTTCAACATATTCGGCACTCCGAATCGGTGGCCGTTCTGCCCTGCTGTGCACAACGGCTCGCCGGTCCCGGAATCTGTTGCGTGCCGATCGTCGAACGGGAAGCGGATTTCACTTTTGGCGTCGCTCATCGGCGCGACCGTGATGACTCTCTCCTGAAGCGCCTTCTCGAGACGATCCACGACGTCAACCTGCATCGATCTCCCAGGTGCGCTCATACCTGCACTCACTAAGGAGTGGGTCAGAAGCCCGCCGCGCCTATGTTTGATTGTTCTCACGTTTATCACGGCAGCGTACAGTCGAAGCGGGCGTCATAGGCTTGGTTCGTCGTAGCCCGCAACGGCCCCATGATTCTGCGCAATCCGTCGGCAAATCGACAGCCCACCTACCTCATGACCTACTGAAATTGCCGCTCGATGTGCAGCTTCTTGATTCGCGATTGGAGTGTCGTGCGCTTCAGCCCAAGCTTCGCTGCGGCCCCCTCGGTGCCGCCAATTTTCCCGCTCGAAAGCCGCAGCACGTCAAGGATTCGTTCTCGCTCGGCATCCTCTTTGTCTCGTCCGCCCGAATCATAATCCGGGACCCGATTCGGGACCCCGATCTGCAGTACCGGCCCCGCGCTCAAAATAACCGCGCGCTCCACGAGGTTCTGCAACTCGCGAACATTGCCCGGCCAATTGTACGAGGCCAACTCGTCAAGTGCGTCCGGCGGTATCTCCTCGATCCCGCGATTCATCTTTCTTGCACACTTCTGAACGAAGAACCGGATCAGCAGCGGAATGTCTTCGCGACGTTCGCGCAGCGGAGGAATCGTTACGGGGAAAACGTTGAGGCGGTAATAGAGGTCGCTGCGAAACTTCCCCTCTGCCACCATTTGCTGGAGATCTCGATTCGTAGCGGCAACAATCCGCACGTCCACGCGAATCGTCCGGTTGCCGCCCAGCCGCTGGAACTCCTGCTCTTGCAGTACCCGCAGCAGCTTGGGTTGAAGCTCCAGCGGGATTTCGCCGATCTCGTCAAGAAACAGCGTACCTTGATGCGCCGTTTCAAAACGCCCGATTTTTTGCATAATCGCGCCGGTGAACGCGCCCTTCTCATGTCCAAACAGCTCGCTCTCCAAAAGCGTAGCGGGAATTGCGGCGCAATTCAGCATCACGAAAGGCCGCTGGCGTCGGCTGCTCTGGTCATGAACCGCGTGCGCAACCAATTCCTTACCCGTGCCGGTTTCTCCTTGGATGAGCACGGTCGCGTCGGTCGGGGCGACCACCTGTATAGCCCGCTCACCCTTGAGTCCCAGACTCTCGCCGATCATGTTTCCGAGGTTTTCCTCTGGCCGGATCTCCTCGTTCAGGTTGGAGGCGATGCACCGCCGGATCGCATTCAGCAGTTCTTCCTCGTCGAAAGGTTTCGTCAGGAAGTCCGCCGCGCCGGCTCTTGAATCGCACGCAAGAGATCCTCCTCGTCGAACGGCTTGGTCAGAAATTCAACCGCACCCGCTTTCATGGCTTGCACGGAAGCCGGGACGTTGCCGTGCCCTGTGAGGAAAACGATTGGAATCCCCAGCCCGTCCTCGGCGATCCGCTTCTGCAGTTCGAGCCCGTTTAAACCCGGCAGTTGTAAATCCAAGACCAGACAGCTTGGGACGTCAGTGCCACAACGCGCGAGGAATTCCTGCGCGGAGACGAAGGTCTCCGCTCTCCAACCCGCTGACCGGATCAGGCTCTTCAGACCCTCGCGAACCGAGGGATCGTCGTCCACAATCGCGATAACTTCGTCAGGCTCCCGTACCTCTCGCATTCCGTTCTTCTTCATGGTACTGCGGAAGCGTAAAGTGGAAGCTCGCGCCGGGGCCTTCATTGGCCGTCACCCACAACCTGCCGCCATGGTTCTGAACAATGGAACGGCAGATCGACAGTCCCATCCCCATCCCGCTCGACTTCGTGGTGTAGAAAGGCTGGAAGATCGTTGCCATCGTCTTCGGGTCCAGCCCAACTCCCGAATCTTCCACCGTCACCTCTACCTCGCCACCATCGACGTTCCGGGTATAAAGAACGAGTTCCCGCGGCCACCCACTGACGCTGCTCATCGCTTCCATCGCATTCATCACCAGGTTGAGCACCACCTGCTGTAACTGCACCCGATCGCCTGTCAGTCCAATGCCATCCGCAAACTCCGTGTGGACGCTCACCATCCTCTTCTTCGCTTCATCCCTGACAAGAACCAGGACTTCCCGGATTACCTCATTCAAATCCAGCCTCTCCCTGGGGAGCGCAACCCTCTTCGTCATCGCCCGGATCCGCGCGATCACTTCACCCGCCCTCTTGCCGTCGCGAACGATATCCGCAAAAGCTCCTCGGATCTCCTCCAGGTCAGGAGCGCCACCGGACAGCATCCGCAACCCGGCGCTCCCGTTGCTCACAATACCGGTGAGCGGCTGATTGACCTCGTGCGCCACCGATGCCGCCAGTTCCCCCATCATGCTCACCCGGTTGATGTGCGCAAGCTCGGACTCCAGTTGCCGCAGGCTCTCGCGCTCCTGCTCGGCGCGCTTGAGAGCCTCGATATCCATACTCTTGCCGTACCACTTGACGATCTTCCCCGACCGGTCACGCAACGGCACGCTGCGAAACAACAGCCACCGGTACTCCCCATCGGTGCTGCGCATGCGAGCTTCCGCCTCCATGGCCTTCCCCGCCGCGACAGCAGCGCGCCATCCCTCAATAAACCGGTCGCGATCCTCCGGGTGAAGCGCCTCCGTCCAACCCCATCCCAGCGCCTGATCGAGAGAAAAACCAGCGAGTTCCAGCCAGCGCCGATTGACGAAATCGACCGACCCATCCGGTTGCGCGCTCCACACATAGGCCGGAATCGTCTCAATCACATCCCGCAGTTTCCTCGATTCCCGCTGCACTTGCCGCAGTCGCAATCGGTAGCCGAGCCAAATCAGGACCACGAAGCCCGCCACGCACGCCGCCCTGAACCAGTTCGTCTGGTAAAAGGCCGGAGCGATGGAGAAATCGAGCGCATCGCCGGCTTCGTTCCAGACCCCGCTGTTGTTGCAGGCGATCACGCGGAAGCGGTACTGGCGCGGCGGCAGGTTGGTGTAGAAGGCCTGGCGCCGGTTCCCGACATCGATCCAGTCGCGGTCGAATCCTTCCAGCTTGAATTTGAACCGGTTTTGTTCCGGTGCGACGAAGCTCAAAGCCGTGTAGTCGATTTCGAGGTCGTGATTCAAGGGAGGCAGGTGAAGGTTTGAGGCCATGCCGGTCCACAGGTTTTGCCAGCGCAGCTTCTGGTCGGCGAGGATTCGTTCGATGTGCACCGGCGGTGGAGAATTGTTGAATGGAAGATGGCGCGGATCGATGAAGCTGGCGCCACCTATGGCCGAAAACCACAGTTTCCCGTCGGGGGCCAGGGAGGGACCCGGAACGTGCCCGATCGCGCTTGAGGCGGTGGTCAAAGAGTGACTCATAACCCCGTCTGAACCTTGGAAGGCCATCACCTTCAAGACGTAAGCCGGATTGGAGGACCAGGCCGTCAGCTCAGATCGGGTAATCCGCGCCAAGCCGCACGCCATGTAGATCCAGACGGAGCGATCCTGATCTTCCGCCATCCAATTAACAGCGTTGCAGGGCAATCCGTTCCTGGTCGTGAGTGTCATGACCGTCCCCGCGTGTACGCGGCTCAGTCCGCTTTCCGTGGATGCCCAAACGATACCGTCCGCATCGAGTGTGAGCCCGTTAACCGGCGAGTGGCCTAAGGTGTCTCCGGCATACGATTCGCGCAGCCGGCCATCCTTGAAGTAGGCCACGCCGCCGTTCCGGAACCCGAGCCAAACGCCGTTTTCGGAAGGCGCTGAAACCATTGCGGAGGCGTAATCCGGCCTGCCCAACTTTGCCCATGGCACCTGCTCGATCTTCCTGGCGCCGGAATAATGGATTAGGCCATTGTATTCGTCGCTGACCCAGAGATTGCCGCTGCGATCACCCGCGATACTTGAGACGAACCCGTCAGCCTCGGCGCTGACGCGGTTAAGCCGTCCGGACTCGAAGTAGGCGACTCCGTGGGGCGAGCAGACCCAGATTCGCCCCTGGCTGTCCTCAAACGTGGCTTGTGCGTTGTCATCGGGCAGGCTGTTGTCAAAAATCACGCGCGCTGGCCTCGCGCCATTGACAGGCGATCCGCCGGGCCTCTTATAGATGGTCATTTCCCCGTCTTTCAATCGGTCCAGACCATTCTGCGTGCCGAGCCAGATGCTGCCATCGCGCGCCGCCATGACGCTGTTGATATCGGCATTCGATAAGCCTTGTTTTGTCGAAATGCCGGGGGCGGCCAAATCCCGAAATCGGTCGAGGCCGCCGTCGGTGCCAACCCAAATGCTGCCTTCGCGATCCTCGAAAATGCTGTTGACCGTGTCTCCCGACAGGCCATCCATGCGTGTGAAGCGATCGACCCTGCTTTGACGCAGGTGCAACAATCCCTGGCCGCCGGTTCCGACCCATAGGCCGCCTTCGCGATCTTTCAGCAGGCACAGGGCTAGAAATTCGTACTCGGCCAGAGGCGGGTAGGGCTTCACTTCCTCGCCAACAAGTTGGCGAATTCCATCCTGCATGGCAATCAGGAACGAACCGCCGCCCTTGGCCAACGCGCGGATTGCCGAGGAAGCGCCTGGTGTCGCGTACCTCTTTGGAGGGCTGGGACGCCAACGCCAGAGTCCGTTCGCCGCACCCGCCCACAGTTCGCCACTCGAAGATTGATACAAGAATGTAACCCCACGCGCGAACTCACCCGCCATTCCTGCGCAGTCGACCTTACCATCGCGAAAGGCACACAGTCTGCCGGCAGGAATTGCGTAACCGGCCACCCAAACTGTTCCTTGTGTATCTTCCAGGATGGAGAGAACCCTCTGCCCCGCGAGTTCCGGGTAGTCCGTCCGATGCCCGTCCTTCAAACTGCAAAGTCCGGACGCCATCCCGATCCAGAGGCGACCGTCGCTCGCGGCGAACACGGATCGGCTATCCTCGCGCGCGATCGGTTCGTGCGTGGGCCAAGGCGTCGGTCGCACGCCGTCGAACCGTAAAAGACCTAATTCGGTGGCTAGCAGGAGATAACCGCCACGATCCTGGCCGATCGCGTTGATTGCGCCGTTGAAAAATCCTTCACGGGCCGTCCACGCAGTGTGCGCGTATTGGTTGACCTCCAAGAGCGGATTAAGGGCAATGGCACGTGGACAGAACACCGCGATGATGCCGAGAACGGCAGCAGCTTGTCTGCTTCGAGGCACGTTCGACTGATTGTCCACGGTATGACACTCTTGCCCAAAACACCAGGCTGGACCCTGAAATTAGCGGGACGACACCTCTTATCGTACATTGCCGAGTCTTACCGGAATACAGGGGTGCGCGTGGAACTCACGGGAATCACGGGAATTCGGGACCTTGACGTCTTGCGGCAGGACAAAAGTGACGCCTGGCTGAACCTAGCTCAAAAAGACTCAACTCGCGGTTATCAAAAGGAGCTGGTTGGTATATAATAAGCGTCTCTCGGAATTTTACACGAACCGCTTCCTCGCGGCCGCCACGCCGAGGACAACTGCGCCGTGTTGGAACAAACACGGAGCTAGGCGACCGTGGAATCAAACCGCCTAGCTCTACGCGGGGTGCGGTGGCCGTGCTGGAGGCCATCCGCGTCAGCATGCCGGACAAGAACGGGTCCCGCTCGAGGTCGCGACGGAACTCGGCATGCATACCGCTGACGACCAAAGAGGTGTGTTTATGGTCCGAGTCGCACAGTCCTATGTGCCGGCAATCGCGCTATTGTTGCTGGTTTGTAGCCATCAATCGTCAGGGCAGGTTCTGTTTGGTTCCATCGTAGGGAACGTCGTTGATGCAACGAACTCCCCTGTTCCCGCGGCGGAAGTGAAAATCACGAAGATCTCCACTAATGAATCCCGATCGGTCGTGACCAACGAGGCCGGTGTCTACAACCTGACTACCGTAACCGCCGGCACATATCAGATCGAAATCGCCAAGACGAGCTTCCGCGTCTTTATCGCTTCCAACGTTGTGGTGAATCAGAACAACGTAGTACGCGTGGATGCGCAACTCCAACTGGGAGCACGCCGTGAAACTGTCGAAGTGTCCTCCCAAGCCGACGCCCTTCAGACGGACCGGGCCGATGTGCATGCCGAGGTCGGAACGCAGGCACTGGAGAACCTCCCTCAACCTACGCGCACATATCAAGGTCTCTTTCAACTGGTTCCCGGCGTCACCCCTCCCACCGGGCAACTCGCCGGCGGAACCAACAATCCATCGAAATCCATGCAATTCGCCTTCAACGGCACCGGCATAAACGCCGCCGCGGTGCGCATCGAAGGCGTCAGCGCGATGAATCCGTGGCTACAATGGCTGACGACGTTTGTGCCATCGATCGAGGCCATCCAGAATGTCAACGTTGCAACTAATGCGACCGACGCCGAACAGGGACTCGCTGGGGGCGCCTCGATAAATGTCCTGCTCAAGAGCGGGTCAAACCAGGTGCATGGTGGCGCTTACGCCTATAACATTGTCAACTTCTTCCAAGCGAATGACTTTTTCGCCAACGCGAGCGGCGTATCCAAGCCGGCGCACTTAGTAGATAACAACGACGGCGGATTTGTGGGTGGTCACATCATTAAGAACAAGCTTTTTTACTTCGGAAGTTACGAAGGTGATTTTCTGCGGCAGGCCAATTCCGGGATTCTGTCGATCCCCGCTCCCACAGAGCTTTCCGGCAACGAATCCGGCTCGGCCAATCCGATTTACGATCCTTCAACTGGCAACCCGGACGGCACCCGGCGGTCTCCGTTCCCGGGAAACATCATTCCGGCGAGCAGGATCAATCCGATCATCGCCAAAGTTGTCGCCCTGATTCCTCCTACCAACCTGCCCGGCAGCTTGAACAACCTTTACGTGGATGAACCGTCGCGTTACAATCTGCACAAAATAGACACCAAGTTCGATTACAACCCGGCCGATAAAATCCGCCTCTCGTTCCGCTATGGCGACCAGCCCTACATGGCGTACATCGCACCGGTTTATGGCCCGATTCTGGGCGGCAGGCCGCCGTTTCCCGCTTGCGGCTTTTGCAACTATGACCAGCATGGCGCCACCCACGCCATTTCAGGTTCCGGAACCTATATGTTGAGCCCGTCGTTTGTCATCGATGCGACCCTAGGAGTGACTCAGGTTCACGAGTATCTGCTTCCCACCGAGTCGAACGTGAAATACGGCTCGGATGTGCTGGGCATTCCGGGGACCAACAGCGGGAATCTCCCTTGGGCGGGCGGAGTACCCGAATTTGCTATGTCCAACTACGTCATGATGGGCGCTTCTTATACGCCTCTCGAGTACAAAGACCCCATCTACGAGTATGTGGCGAACGTCACCAGGATCCAGTCAACGCACACCATCCGTTTTGGTTTCGATATCAGTCGCCAACACCAGAACCACATCGAGGTTACTCCCACTAGTTTCACTTTCACCGGCGGTGTGACGTCTCTCAACGGCGGTTCAAGCCCCAACCAATACAATCAGATCGCCGACTTTCTGTTGGGCCTCCCCCAGTCGGTTACGAACTCGTTGCAAATCCAGCAGCCGTTTCTGACGCTCCGGACCTGGGAATTCGCTCTGTACGCCCGCGACCAGTGGCAGGTGAGCCGCAAGGTTACGCTAAACTACGGTGTCCGCTGGGAGCACTACCCGGTTCCTACAGAGGCCGGTAAGGGTATCAACTTCTACAATCCCGCCACCAACATCGTGCAGGAGTGCGGCGTGGGCGGTTTTCCTTCTGATTGCGGAATCAAGATCTCGAATCGCCTTTTCGCGCCGAGTTTCGGCATAGCGTACCGCGCGACGCAAAGCCTCGTCCTGCGTGGAGGCTTTTCGCTCTCGCCGGCGCAGGACAACATGGCAAGTTTTTTTATGCTGGGGTATCCCGACGAAGTCAACGCGAGTTATTCAGGCGCCAGTTCCTATTCGGCTTTCGGCAGCATCAGCAACGGTATTCCTCCGATCGTGCCGCCGGCGCTTACCAACGGAGCGATCTTCGTTCCGGCAGGCACCGGTAACCTCTTCACCGATCTGCCGATTTTCAAACGCGGCTATGCCGAATCCTTCAATGTGACGGTCCAGAAGGAGTTCACCGGTGGCTGGACACTACAAACCGGGTGGGTAGGGACGCACCTGGTTCACCAATTCACTGAGTACAACCTGAACTATGGTCAACTCGGAGGCGGGAACGCCAGTGAGCCACTCTATAAATACGGCATCACAGGCCCGGTTACCATCGCCGACCCCCTTGGTTCGGACATATACGAGTCTCTGCAAACGACTCTCTCGAAGCGATTCAACCATGGGCTTACCGTGCGTGTCGCCTACACCTACTCACACGATATCTCGATGAATCCGTCAATCTTGATTCCCCAATACCGCAACTATGATCGCTACACGTCGACACTGGATAGGCCGAACGCACTGGTTTGGGCGGCTACTTATGAACTGCCTTTCGGCCGGAATAAGCAATTCCTTCGTCATGGGATGATCGCACGGGTAGCTGAGGGTTGGGCCGTGGGTGGGATATTTACTCACTATTCGGGCATTCCCTTCAGTATCACTTCGTCTGCGACTTCGTGCAATTGTCCCGGGAACACGCAAACGGCAAATCAGATACTGCCCGACGCTGCCATCGCAGGCAGCGGCCTCGGTGGCCAGCCTTACTTCAATCCGCTGGCGTTTGCACCTGTTACCAACGCAGCGTTTGGCAATGCCGGTTTCGACACCCTCCGGGGACCCGGCAGCACCAATCTCGACCTGAACCTCTTCCGCGATTTTCGGATTACCGAGAGGACAAGCGTACAGATTCGCGCGGAATCGTTCAATATCAGCAATACTCCTCATTTCAGCAACCCGGCATCCAATGTGTCAAACCTGCAATTGACTTCCGCGGGGACAGTGGAAAATCTCAATGGATACGACACGATCACCGGCGTGAATCCGCTCGGCCGGCTTATTGATCCGAGATATTTCCGGTTCGGTTTGCGATTTATGTTTTGAAGTTTTCGCAGATTTCGATTGTCCCGAGGTGCGGGTTAAAGGACTTTCTTCGGCCCGTCCACCTTCCACTTCAGCGCCAGATCGACGGCTTCAAGCAGTTCATCCGCGTTGAATGGTTTGATAAGGTAAGCCACGGTCCACTCCGACGCGGCTAATCGCCTCGCGTCGTCGTCAGACCCATGTGCCGTGATAAAGATAGCTGGTACAATCCAACTTAGCGCCAGCAACTGGTGGTGGAGTTCGATCCCACTCATCCCCTGGAAGCCTCACATCCAAATCAGGCAGTCCGGCTTGCTTACGTGGCCTGAGGACAAGAAATGTTCCGCGGAGGCGAATACTGCGACCTCCAGTTGGGCGGACCGGATTACTCTCCCCAGCGCCTTACGGACCGAGATATCGTCATCGACGATCGAAACCAGAAGTGCCACATTGAGCCTTTCCTGCCTTTGATAACATGCGGTCGGCGAAAGCCTACTACACCTGAGTGGAGGATCTTGCCGCAGACCGATTGCCGGTTTGACCGAGGACGAAGTCCCGGATGGCTGGGGACCTGTTCATGAGCTTGATCCACACCTGCGAGCTCAACGACGTCAATGCATTCGATTACCTCACGGAACTGCTGCGGCACGTTGCGGAGTTGAAACAGAACCCGTCGGCGTGGATGCCGTGGAACTACCGCGACACCCTGGCTCGGCTGGCGACACTCGTGGCCGCGTAATATGATGAATTCTGCCTGGCCGAAAAGGATCCACTGCGGCCGGGCAGAGGGGATCTCGTCTAATGCCCATAAAACGGGCCTCTCAGAAAGCCAAATCTGACCACGTTTTTGGCCAGCGACGAAGGCAGGCGAAAAT
>Ga0326727_10015295_pt1 | contig 16512 bp, 16 predicted proteins | sample MB2enrmetagenome_FD_207643 | JGI IMG/M metagenome (GOLD analysis project Ga0326727, IMG submission 207643) | Lab enriched peat soil microbial communities from McLean, Ithaca, NY, United States - MB29MY | ecosystem: Environmental > Terrestrial > Soil > Wetlands > Peat | place: USA: New York...
TGTCCGCCGCGATGGCAAAGTGGTGATGGCTGGCGACGGTCAGGTCACCCTCGGCGGCGAGGTCCTGAAATCGTCCGCCCGCAAGCTCCGCCGCCTGTATAACGACCGCATCGTGGCTGGGTTTGCCGGCTCTACCGCCGACGCTTTCGCTCTGTTTGCGCGGTTCGAAAGCAAGCTCGAGCAGTTCAATGGGAACCTCCCCCGCGCCGTTGTGGAACTCGCCAAGGAGTGGCGAACGGATCGTGTGTTGCGCCATCTGGAAGCCCTGCTTCTCGTCGCCGACAAGGAAAAGACCTATATCGTCAGCGGCAACGGAGACGTCATCGAGCCCGATAACGACATCGCGGCCATCGGTTCCGGCGGCCCTTTCGCCACCGCCGCCGCCACTGCCCTGCTCGACAACACAAAGCTCAGCGCCCGAGAAATCGCCGAAAAGGCCATGACCATCGCCGGCCGCATCTGCATTTACACCAACGAGAACTTCACCTTCGAGGAGCTCTGAGCCATGGTCATCTACCTTCCCGCGCAATCGAGCGACGACGACATCCTGCTGGACGAGATGACGCCCCGCGAGATCGTCCGGGAACTCGACAAGTACGTGGTCGGTCAGGCCGACGCAAAACGCGCCGTGGCCATCGCCCTGCGTAATCGCATTCGCCGTCAGAAGCTCGACCCGGACATGGCCGATGAGGTGATGCCCAAGAACATCCTCATGATTGGACCGACCGGCGTCGGCAAGACCGAGATCGCTCGGCGTCTGGCAAGGCTGGCCAATTCTCCGTTCCTCAAGGTGGAGGCCAGCAAATTCACCGAGGTGGGCTACGTCGGCCGCGACGTCGAGTCGATGATTCGCGATCTGGTGGACATCGCCATCGACATGGTGCGCGAAGAACGGCTCGAGGAAGTCTCCGAGCGCGCCGAGCGCAACGCCGAGGAACGCCTGCTCGATCTGCTGATGCCTCCGCAGCCGGAGCCCTCCGAAAGCACCGAGCGCACGCGCGAGAAGCTGCGCGAAAAACTGCGCGCCGGCAAGCTGGACGACCGCAACGTCGAGATCGAGGTGAAAGAGCGCGGCCCCACGGTGGAGATCGCCAGCAACATGGGCATGGAGGAGATGGACATCAACCTCAAGGATGTCTTCCCCGGCCTGTTTGGGCAGCGCACACGTAAGCGCAAAATGCGCGTCGCCGAGGCCATCGACTACCTCATTCAGGAAGAAGAGCAGCGGCTCATTGACATGGATCAGGTCACCCGCACGGCCATTGAGCGCGTGGAACGCAACGGCATCATCTTCCTGGACGAAGTGGACAAGATTGCCGGCCGCGAGGGAGGTCACGGGCCCGACGTCAGCCGCGAGGGCGTGCAACGCGACATCCTGCCCATCGTGGAAGGCACCACAGTCAATACCCGGCACGGCTTCGTGCGCACCGATCACATTCTGTTTGTCGCCGCTGGTGCGTTCCATGTCTCCAAGCCGTCAGACATGATTCCCGAGCTGCAGGGGCGTTTTCCTATCCGTGTCGAACTCAAGTCGCTCACCGAGGCGGATTTCGTGCGCATTTTGCGAGAGCCGAAGAACGCCCTCGTGAAGCAGTATGTCGCCCTGATGGATACCGAGGGCATCAAACTGACCTTCACCGACGATGCAGTCGCCGAAATCGCCCACTTCGCGGCCGAGGTGAACCAGAGCTCCGAGAACATCGGCGCTCGCCGCTTGCATACAATCATGGAGAAGCTGCTCGAAGAGGTCTCCTTCCAGGGACCCGACCTGAAAAAGAAGACCGTGCGCGTGGACGGGGCGTATGTGAAGAAGCAGCTTGCCGACATCGTGAAAGATCAGGACCTGAGCCGGTACATCCTGTGACCCCGACAGCCCGTGATCATTCAGGCATCGTTCTGAGCCGCGATCCGAAGGGAGCGGTTGTGCTCCTGACCCTCGCCCTTGCTTCCGCCGGCTGTGGAACCGTGGGTGAGCCCCACGCTCCTTCCGCGCATATTCCGCTGGCGCCCACCGACCTTAGCGCGGTGGAACGCGGCGATCGCATCGTCGTGAGTTTCACAGCTCCCGCGATGACTACCGATGCCCAGGTAATCACCAGCATTGGCGGCGCCGATGTCCGCGTGGGCCCCACGAAGAAGCCGTTCGATGCAAATGCCTGGGCGGCCGGCGCCACGCGCGCCGTCGTTAAGTCGGCCGACAAACCGGGAACTGTCGAAGCGGCATCGCAGCCGCTCGCGCCCGATCTGGTTGGCAAGGATCTGATCGTAGGCGCCCGTGTGCTGAACGCCAGAGGCCGTCCATCGGCGTGGTCGAACTTCGTGACGATCCACGTGATCGCGCCGGTTGCCGCGCCGACGGAAGTGAAAGCTACCGACGTACCCGAGGGCATCCGCCTCACCTGGAACGCTCCCGGTGAACATTCCTTCCGCGTTTTCCGAAAGGGACCCGACGATCAGGCCCCTGCTGAAATCGGCAAAACCGACACGCCGCAGTACGTGGACAACACCATCGCGTGGGACCATCCGTATCAGTACTGGGTGCAGGCGCTCCGCGACGGCGCGGAGAGCGACGCGTTGGAATCTCCGGTGGACACTCCCAGGGACGTGTTCCCACCTGCCGTGCCCGCCGGTTTGAACGCGGTAACTGGCACGACCTCGATCGAACTTGCCTGGGAACGCAATATCGAAAGCGATTTCAGGACTTACATCATCTATCGGGCCGTTGGCGATGGAGCGCTGCAGAAGCTGGCTGAGGTCAACGTGCCGACTTACAGCGACCGGGCGGTCGAATCCGGCAAGCGGTACCGGTACGCCGTTTCCGCGATCGACCAGGCGGGTAACGAGAGCGGGAAATCCCCGCCCGTGGAGGCTGCGGCGCCGTGAGACGCTGTTATAATCGAGGACGCCTCGCAACAAACCGGGCGCCCGCCGGTGGGCTGGAGACCGCCGCGGAATGGAGCATCGAATGAAGTTCTTTCTCGACACGGCGAACCTTGAGGAGTTACGCAAGGCCGCATCCTGGGGCATCATTGACGGCGTTACCACGAATCCGTCGCTGATTGCGAAGGAAGGTCGTCCGCTCGAAGAGCAGATTCGCGAAATCTGCGACATTGTCGATGGCGATATCAGCGCCGAGGTGGTGTCCACCGAAACCAGCGAGATGATCCGCGATGGCCGGCAACTGGCGAAGATCCACGGCAACATTGTCGTTAAGGTGCCGCTCACGCGGGACGGCATTTGCGCTTGTTCCGTGCTGAGCCGCGAGGGGATTCGCGTCAACGTAACGCTTTGCTTCTCCTCCGCTCAGGCTTTGCTGGCAGCGAAGGCAGGCGCCTATATTGTCAGTCCGTTTGTCGGCCGCCTGGACGATATCGGTGTTTCCGGCAGCGATCTGATTCGCGACATTGTGACCATCTATCGCAACTATGAATTCAGGACACAGGTCCTGGCCGCGTCCCTGCGTTCTCCCATGCACGTGATGGAATCCGCCAGAGCGGGTGCGCACATTGCCACGATGCCATTCAAGGTGGTGGAAATGCTGTTTCATCATCCGCTGACCGACAAAGGGCTGGAGCAGTTCTTGAAGGACTACGCGAAAGCGTTCCAGGAGTCTCCGGCGCTGGCGCGCTAGGTGCAAGCGATGCCCGTCCGCGAGTACGTGCAGGTCGCTCTGCTCGCGGTGCTCGTTGCGGGCGCAGTGGCAGGCGGGCTTACTTTGGCGTTTCGCCGGCGTCGCGACCCGCAGGAACGGGAACGCCTTCGGCGGCTCAGCGTCAGCGACCGTGGGCGCCTGGCCGACGGATATATTCTGGACGCTACCGCCGACACAATCTTCTATTCATATTCCGTGCGCGGCGTCGCCTACACGGCATCTCAGGATGTTTCGCAGATTCGTCACTTAATTCCCGGGCAAACCGACCGGCTGATTGGACCGGTGACTCTGAAATACCTGGCAACGAACCCTGCGAACTCGATTATTGTGTGCGAGGAGTGGACTGGTCTGCGCCCTGCACCGGAGCATCCTACAGTTTGATGGTGACCGTCAGATCCTGTCCCGGCATGGCGTTGGTCCCCGAGGGCGCCGACAGCACGTTGATGTTCAGTGTCGCGCCCGCCGTCAGCAGCCCCAGACCGGAGCCGTCCACGATGTTGGACGAGGTTGCGCCGTCCGGGATGGTCACGCTGCAGATTGCGCTCTCGTTCTGAGTCACCGCAACCGTAATCGGACCGCCCGAGGGGGCCGTATTCACGGTCGCGAACACACTGCCGATCGAGCGCGTCTGATCGACTGTTACCTTCGGCGCCGCATCGTCCTGGAGTGCAACCGCGCCCGTCACCTGGAAGCAGAATTGTCCGCCGCACAAAGTCCGCAGACCCAGCGGCGAGGTTCTCACGTAGCAGTAAGCCTGCACTGGCCCCGCGCCAATGCGGTTCGTCATGGATAACTCCGCCGCGGCAATCCTGACATCCGCAATGCTGATGTCAAATGAATAAGCCGCGTTTGCTGGACTTCCAAAGAACTGCTCCGGGAACGGGAGCACGCACGTACGCCTCGCCAGAATGCAAATCGCAGTTCCATTAGTGTGAGCGGCAGGCGTCGAGCCCAGAACGCCGCGATCGATAGTGAGTGTCCCGCCGCTCGCCTGCGACACCAGCATCAGCTCGCCATCGATCTGCAAAACGTCGTCGAGTTGGAACGTGGCCCCTGATGCCGGTGTGCACGTCCCCGAATTCCCGTCCAGATCTGCTGCGAGTGTGCTCTCCACTCCGCTCAGTTCGCTCCAGTAGAAAAGCGTCAGCGTGCCCGACGTAATCGTCGCTGTGTCCGTCAGAGTGGCAAAACTAATCTCCGAAACATCGATGCTCCCATTTCCGCCGGTGCTGAGGACATACGACGGCGCCGCCGGCACGTCTGAGTCTGTTAGATTATTTCCGCCGACACCGATCTGCCACCGCGTGACCAGCGAAGTGGCATAGGCGCATTCCTGGTTGTACACGTTGGCCGAACGGCCGCAAATCTCCACCGTGCTCCCCGGCCTTGTCGGCACCTGAAACTGAATCTGGTTGGAACTGGTGGTACCTCCCAGGGACCACCCGGGTTGGGTAACCGCGAACACGCTCGTCGCGTCCGGGACAGTCGCCCATGGCGACATCGTGGTGATCGCCTGCGCTGTGTTCGACGCGATGCTCAACTCCTGTCCGGCGCCCGTTCCCGCGAAGATCCGCACCAACAAACCCGTGTACCCGTTTATCGGCATTTCCAAAGTCGAATTGCCGATAGTCGTCGCCGAGAATTGATCCGCCGTGACTTCCGGCTGCTCTTCCATGCGCCAGTAGAGATTGGCATGATCGTAGTTCTGATCGGGTGGAGGAGTTGACGTCCCCGGCGATCCGGAATCGGCGAAAATGACGGCAAGTGGCGCCGCCGACGCAATCATACGCAAAGCCTGCGGCGCGGTGCCCCGATACACGTTGAAGCTCGCGGTTCCCGCGGAGAAACTGAGCCCCTGCAGCGTGACCGTATTGGTGCTGCTTCCAGCTGGAATCGTCGCTGTCACCGTGAACGACAACGCCGTCTCGCCACCGTTGGCGTCGAGCGCGCTCACTCCGTAGTAATACGTGTTCCCGCCGGGCAGGGTGCCTTGTGTGGAATCCACAAGCGCGGAGAGGCTGACCAGGGGGATCGCCGCCGCCGCCGCCGTCGGCTTCCTCGGTGCGACAAAAGCTACCGTGAGCAGTGTCGACACGGTACCATCGCTTTGCTCCTGCTGCAGCTCGGTGACCCCAAAACTGGTGGACCCGTCCGCGTTCACTACCGTGCCTATCAGCGGACCGGGTATCCCGCTGCCCGCGCCCGCCTGCCTTCTGCCCGCTGGCTGCATCACTGTTGCCGTGTCGCTGTACCATGCATCGTCGTGAATCTGCGCCGAAATAACCGCCGTCCGGTAATTGACTCCCGGTGCGATCGAAGTAATCCGGAACGGCTGCCGGTTCCATCCTTCCCTCGCGTAGGTGAGCGTGATAATGTGACCCGGCTTCAGTCCGGCCGCCCTCACGCTGGTCTCGAATTCCACGTAGATATTCCCGTTGACGGATTGGTTCAGCTCCTGCGCCAGCACTCGCGCGGCCTGATTGAAATTGGGAATGCCCAGCGCCTGCAGCGTTACCGTAAGTTCCGTGCTGGTGAGAAGTATGTCGTCCAGATCGGATAACGAAAGACTGTCCTGCTGATATTCGTTGAATTCGTCCTGAAACTCGACCGTGAATCGGTTCGGCGTATCCGCCAGCGGCTGCGACGACACCTTCAGACTGATACTTCCATCCGACCGCCGCGCGATGCCGGAAAAAACGGTGTCTCCAAACTCGTACGCGGGCCAGCCGTTGTTCAGCATCTCTGTCGAGTTGCTCCCCGGCGGCTGCGTGCCCTGCTGCGATGCGATGGTGCTCAGCATCGTCGCCTCGAGCAATCCGTTATCTCCCATCGTCAGCAGGATGCTCGCCCCATTGCTGATCCCCCGTACCAGATCCCCTACGCTGCGTCGCCGTGTGATGATCAGATTACATTGGTACCGTCGAACAAGTGTCGGGTTCCCGTTGAGATCGGTGGCTGAGATGAGCTGATCGCACTCCTGAGCTGCGGTCGCAAAAGACGGAACATTGATATCGGCCAGCGACCAGCCCGCGCCCTGCAGCACGTCCAGCAGCACCCACGCGGGATTGTTGCTGAACGTGGTTCCAGTCAGTGTGCCGGTCGCATCGTATTGGGCAACGTGCAACCCGTTCATCAGCACATCCACTTCCGGCAGTGTCTGCAGGTTACAGATGCTGTTCGGCACCACCACCGAAAGGTACGCCATGCTGCCATATGGGTCGCCCAGCGGATTTCCCGCGCTGTCGCAGAAATTCAAGTCGAACGCGCCGATTCGTGTCCCCGCGCTGACAACGGAATACCAGCCGGTGCCCGTCATATTCGTGTTCGCCTGACCGGCCGGAATCTCCACATCGTTGACGATCACCGTGGAGACCCCGTCGATGATGCCCGAACCAAGCAGCACCTCCATCCGTGTGAGGTTGCCATCGTTTCGCGCGAACACGATCGGCGGTTGAAACCAACCCGTCCCATAAACCAGCGGTACGAAGTTGTTGTATACGGCCAGATTGTCGATGACCGGCGACGAGTACTGGCCACGCTCCCCATAACTCCGCACCATAATCGACGGCGGCAGGAACTCGAGGCCCCCGAAACGGCTGGTGACCTGGCCGCTGCTGTCCTGGCCGAACATGCCCCGCTGCTGGCAGGCCGCTCTGCTGTAGTCGCAATCCGTGAATGGTCCGGATCCGTTGAGGTTTCCGGCTCCGCCCGTCAGACCGGCCGAGTAGCCGCAGGCGTAAAAGGGAGACCATACGCCGGAGCTGCCGCCGCTGACCGCTTCCTGCATTTGCGCGGGTGTTGAAGGAAAGGCCCATGGACAGTTACGTTGGATTCGCACCACGGGCAGATAGGACCTTTGCAGATTCAGTCGATTGACGAAGCTCAGTTGCAGCGTGCTCTCCGTGGCCTCGTCCACTGGATTGGCAATCCCTCGAAACACAACGATGCTGTCAGATGTTGCGGCGCCCGCCGTGAGGTCGAAGAACAGAAAGGTGACGAGGACTTGCGCGCCCTTCCACCCGACGGTCTGATCCACCTCTGACATCAGCGCATCGGCGTCGGCAAGCAGCACTCGCAGGGTTGCCGAGCTCCCCGCAACATCATCCGTGCCGTTCTGAAACTCGAATGCGTTGTGATCGAGCACGCGCGCCGAGTAAGTGTTCCCATTCCACGAGACCGCGTGTGTACTCAGGTGTTGCGCGTCGCCGCTCGGCCACATGCAATCGAAAAGGAATAGGGGCGTCCCCGGACACTCTTGCTCCTTAAGTTGATAGACGTTTGTGCTGGACATTTCCTGTAAGTACTGAGCCGCGACCAGAGGGAGCGGTTGGCCGCCCTTTCAAAGTTGACTAACGATTCGCAGGTTGCACGCGAACACGCCGGCCTCGCTCGCAACCAAGTTCATTGAATCCTGATCGAACCTGCTGTTCGGATAAACACCCGGCTGGCCTGTCGTGCTCTTGTACGCTCCCGCGGCTGGCTGCGCCTCCGCCTGCAACCCACAAACCTGAGCCGTCATCCCAGCTGGAATCGTCAGCCCGAATACAACCTGTTGCCCCGTTCCGCCGACCGATGTCCCCACGTATCGCTGCCACGTGTTTCCGGCAACCACTGTTGCCGCGACGTTACCGCCGATCGCCAGGCTGACCGGGACCGGCGATTCACTCCGCAGGTAAGCGCTGATGCAATACTGCAGCGAAGGCGGCGCGTTCGTCGTTTGCAGAGTGGATTGCGCCGCCGCCCCCTGATTCGCAATCTGCGTTCCCGTTCCTCCCCCGAACGCATCGGTCACCGCTGTCAACGCAAGCTCCGGGTCCTTGCTCCAGGCAGCCTGTGTCAGATCCGTGCTCCACAAAAGAAGGTTTGCGCTCGGATCTACGAATGTGAAGGTGTTCAGCCGGCCGGCCGCACTCTCGAAAAGGCTCTGCAATGCCTGTGCCTCATTCGCCGAAAGCCCGGAAAACTTCAGGTCCCACGCGACATTGGCGAAGCCGCCGTCGGTCATGAGCACGCTGCTGCCATCGGGTAGTGTGTTCTGCAGGGTTCTGTAGCTCTCGGTTCTCCGCAACGGCAACTGCGCCAAAGCCCCGCTACGCAACTGAGGAAACACCAGCAAGATCAGCTCCTGTTCTGCTGCACCACGATCGCCGTCGCGCCCCGCCCCGCCGCATCCATTGACGTCTGGATCGAGTCCGAGACGAACCGGCAGCTCGGATAGACCGTCCCATCCGCGGGATCGGTGAAGCTGAAAATGCCCGTTCCTCCACTTTGCGCGCGAAAGAACTGGAGCGTCGCGTTCAACTCTCCTTCATCCAGAAGATCCAGCCGGATTGTCCATTGCCGCAACGGCGTTGAAAAAACGGGGAATCGTTGCTCCGATCCATCCATAAAGCGCACCACATTCGTGGCGAACTGCACCTGTGTCGTCAGCGGGTATTGCGCGATCGCTTCGGTTTGCAGCGTCGGGAAGCTCGCCATTTCTATAGTTCCGATATTGCGTCGTTAATCGAATGCGAGCTCAGGATCGCCTGACGCACCGCGGTGGCGATGTCTGTGCTCCTGTCCAGAAACGAACGGCTATCCATGGCGTTCACCTGAACTGTCACGTTCGACGTGGCCGCCGTGGTCTGCGCCCTCGGCAATCCGTTCGCGCCAAAATCGCCTCCCGCCAACTGCCCGCCCGTTGTCTGTCCCCCGACCGCATCCACGTTCAGCGCAGGCGGCAGAGTGAAAGTGGTGATCGGCGGCGGTGCGCTGTTCCCTCCCGAACCGAAAAGACTCATGATGCCGCTGATAATCGGCGACAACAGGCCCCCGCCGGACAGAAGGCTCCCACCGGACAGCAGGCTCCCGCCGATTCCACCTGCGCTCGAGAGCACCGCACTCAAACCGCTTCCTCCTCCCGTCATGCCTTCCAATAACCCTTCGACTCCCTGAGTCGTCGTTGATGCCGGTTGGCTCTGCTGAACGGCCGTCAGATTGTTCACGCTCTCTGTCGCATCCTTCAAGGCGTCCACCAGCGATTGAGTCAGGCTCTCCGTCGCGGAGGTGTCGCCGCCGGACTGCCACGGCGCCCCGCTCATCACCTGCTCCGCGGCTGTTTGCACCCGCTCCTCACCATCGGTCTGACTGGCCATTGTGTTCCCGATTCTCGCTCCTCAATTCCGCCCTGACCTCGTTCTCCAGGATCAGAATTGCGTCCACCATCCGCGCGGGCATCGTCTGCAGGTTCGCCCCCGGACACCGCTTCCACACGCTGAACTGCTCGAGTAAGTAAAGGCTTTCACCGGTAATTAAGGACTTCGGACACCGCGTAACCGCGATCTGCCTTCGTCCCCACACGACGCGCTCGCCACCGGGGTCTTCCGCACCTGCCCATGCACAGCGACGTCTTTTCTCCAGGCCGAGCTTCCTGCATTCGTCGCACCTCCACGCGGCCTGCTTCGCAAATTGGAAATGGAAGGCGACGATTAGTTTTTTGCTTCGTCCCGGCTTAGACCGCATTCAGCCTTGATGGAAGCCAGGATTTCCCGCACCAGATCCTCCGGCCCGCGCTCCAGTAGCAAATCGGCCGTCGGGGCTTCGCCGTCAATGGATAACCCCTCGATCTCCCGCAGTCCCCATCGGAAGTACAATGCGTCGATCTCACTGCCCGTCAGACTCGCCTCAATCCGATCCTTGAGCGCCTCTCCCGCTTCCAGATATTCCATCCTTGCGCCCACCTGACGAATCTGATGCAGTAACTCGCTGCGCCGCCCGAATGACATTCTGTGAATCGAATAGCCCACGCCCGGAAACGAAGCGGAACTCTTCCGGATGCTGCTCTCGTAGTGCACCATCTCAACCAAATGCAACGAACACCTCGTCATTCACCAGGCCCTGCGCCCGGCAGCTCTGGAACCGCCATTGCACGCGTGTCTGCGAATCGTCGAAGCTCGGCACTTCCAGCGAAACGCTCTTCAGATAGACGCCAAAGAGCTGTCCCTGCTGTTCGCCCAGTTGCAGCATCACGCTCATAGGTGAGCGTTGCCGCGCCGCCTGATATAACGCCGGCGTCTGCGTGTCGTCCACCTGAAATACGCTGAAATCGATTGTTACGCTTCGCGCGCCAGGTGCGATCGCCAGCGGCAGTTGCGCGCCGAATTCGCGATTCCGAAGGTCCAGGCCATTCTGCAGCGTCAATTGCGCGGCCGTTAGAGTGAAGAACTGCGTGGGCGTCGCCCCCAGCCACACCTGCCCCAGATGCCCCGGTACCACCGTGTACAGCCCGGTTGCTGCAGCTGGCTCCCCGGGAAACGCGCTCAGTCCCGCCTGGCCCGCCTGATAACTGGAGCTGTCCACCAAATCGGCCGCCATGCCGGAAAACTCGAACTCCTGATAGTCGCCATTAGCGCTGATTTGCGCCTGATTCACCGCGACGCCGGCCAACACACGTTGTACCGCCGTCACTGGACTCCAATAGTCGTAGATCGTGGCGCTCGGCAATTCTGTATTCGGCGCGTAGGTTACGGTTGGCGATGTCGCAGATCCTGCTCCCCCGGCGCTTGAAAATGGCGCATTCAGTTGCACCGTGTTCGCGTTCACCACGTCCGTAACAAACCGGATTTCCCCTCCGTACGATACCGCCTGCCCCACCGCAAGCCCGTGCGCTGCCGAAAACGCTGCTGTCAGCCCCGACAGCGATGACAGTGCCCCGCCCGCGCTCACCTGGGGTGCCCCGCCCAGCGCAGCCTGAAACAGCGGTCCGTGGGCCGGAGTCTGCGTTTGATCCACCCAGGAACTCAGGTAAGTTCTTAAAGCGAACTGCGTGGTGCGTCGCAGGTTCGATGGATCGCCCGTGAAGGTCCGCGAGCCTGTCTTGTCTCGCCGTTGGCCCCGCTCCGTCTTCTGAGTTGCCGTCAGACTGACCGGCGGTATGCGATTGCTGCTGCCCACCGCGGCTGCCACGCCATAACTCGTCTCCATGGCCACGTAACAGCGGTTCTCGCTGGAAGAAACATATGACATGTGCTCGTCCTCCGCTTATCTGCTCACCGCAACTGTGAAAGTCACCCGGGCGGTTTGCAGAAAATTCCGGCCGCCGTGCTTGACTGCGTTGTACGCGACATCGTAGCCGCCCGCATAAAACACGCCGTCGCTCCAGTCGCCTCGATTCTCGTCGAGCGCCTGCGTGACTGCGTCCACGCAGCCATGCAACTGGTCCTCTAGTCCTTCGAGTCGGTCCTGGGAGACTCTCGCCTCTACCGCCACGATTACCTCTCCCGAGAACACCCGAAACATCTCCCGCTGAGGGTTGCTGAGACGCTCGCAATACACGTGGAACACCGGGTATGGAGGGCTGCTGCTTTGCGCCACGATGTCGGCGGACACGTTCTGCGCGACAATTTGCTGCGCCGTGATCGTCGGCAGCGTCACTCCCGACATTAGTGCAATCTCCGGCGCGGTTGACGGCAGCCCGCTGTCGCCGCTCAGCAGCGCGACTGTCTTTTGCACTACCAGGGTGCTCGCCAATGCCATTTCTTATCCTCTCCGGATGATTCGGTTCTGGACTGCGTAGAAGCTCGGCCGCTGGCCCCCAGCGGGCGCTTCGCCGGCCACGATGAAACCCGGCTGTGTCCATGAGGCGCCGACTTCGAGCACGGCTCCGTTCTGGCGCATCAACGACGTTGGACCGCTTCCCGCGTACAGGTTCCAGCCGCGCGCGTTTTTCGGCAATTCACTGAGCGTCACTGCCGCCTGCATTCCGGCCGCTACGCTGGCTTCAACGGCATCGCTGGCCGCGCCTTCCTGCCCGGCGGCGTTCACCAGCGCCGCGGCGAAATATAGATTCATGGGACTCCCCACACCCGCTATCGTCGTTACCTGCGGTCCGGGCGCCCGCGCGATGGGATCCGCGGCGAGCCCAATCCCAACCGCCAAATACTTCGTTTTCGCGGCTCTTGACAGCGTGTCGTATTCCTGGTATTTCCACTCGTATCGATCGTTCGATTGGTGCCCGTAAGCGTCGCGGTACACCCCATGGAGCGCTTGAAAAGCGTGCCATCGCTTCAGCTCAGGAGTAACCACCACATCGCTGGTGCCCAGTTTTCGGCGTCGGCTGTGCAAGGTAGCCCCAAACACCGGATCGGTGGGGCCATTGTCCAGGAGGAAAGCTAGTATTTCGGTGCCGATCGTTTCCTGAGCGTTCGCAATCTGCGCCGCTGTGTCCACTCCCTCGAGTGCGGCGGTGTCCAGCACGGAGCTGTCGAATGCCAGAAGATCGTCGGTTCGATTGATCGGACCGTCGTTGAATAGCGCCATCGTTCCCTCACGAGCGCACAGGGCGCGGCGGCGTCCACTCTGAAAACACGGAATCGGACGCCGGCCGTGGCCGTTTTGCGCGGTCTTATGGAATGTTCCTCGCCGGCTTGAGAGCGCTCCGCAGTGCGTCAATGTCTCCATCCGACAGAAGCCTGATCTGTGCTCGGCCCAGCAGTTCGCGCTTCTTGCCGGCTTCAATGGCGTGCGCAGTCTCCGCGTGGTGCCGTTCGCTTTCCTCGGATGTGGCCAGCCGGGCCTTCCCTTCCACCACCAGCCGCGCCGCGATGGCCTTCGGAACGTTGGCGGTTCGCCCACTGACTCCTCCGTCGGGAGTCTCGCTGCTCACCACCACGGCATAGTCGCCCGCGATTTCTTTCTCGATTTGCCTGACCTTGCGATAGAACACTGTTAAGTCCACGCTCGTGCTCCTGAACAAAATGGGAGACCGTGAGGTCTCCCCTCTGAGACGGCCAATCCTGTTTGCGGCTCGGTCTTCAGCCGCTAACGGCGCTCTACGAAAAGACCTGCACGGCGCACTTGTTTCGCAGCACCGCGCACCCATACAGCACGTCCACGGTGAATTGCTGGGCGAGCGTGTTCGGCTGATAACTCATCACCACGCGAATGCCGAAGTTGCCCATCTCCGCGTACTCTGCCACCGCGCCTGTGCCCGGAAGAGGCCTCGGCAGCCGGCGCACCACCAGACCGATCGCATCCTTCGTAAACGCGATGTTCTCGGTGATAACCGGAGCGCTTCCGCTGGTCGGAACAAACTGGGAGCGCACGATGAAGAAGTCTTTCATCTTGCCCACGGAGCCGTCGATCAGCGCCCGCAGGCCCGCTTCGCCTGCCGAGGAAAACTCGCTGAATCTCGCGATCTGCCGCAGAGCCGAATAAGCGTTCGAGCTCACAACCAGATATCGCGTCGCGCTCGCCGGTACCTTGGCCTGAAAAAGCGCCGTCTCCGCAGCGTCAATCGTCTCCTCAGTCAGAGTAGTCCCCGGAGTGCCCACCGCCGTGTTTGCCGTGAACTGGGGAGCAAGATTCAGCAGGTCTGTCTCGATACGCTCTGCCAGCGCGATGACGGCCGGCTGCATGTACAATCGCAGCAGGTCGGGCACGGCCAGCACTTTGGTCACATCCGGAATCTGGAAAGTGGCCTCCGCGTGTGTGTTCAGGACGATCTGTGCATTGCCCAGATTCGGGTTCTGCGCTTGCACCGTGCCGCCTTCCGCGATGTTATTGGCCACCAGAGTCGGCGGTATCGGGACGTTGATCGTGTCGCCAGTCTGAGCCAGCGCCGGCTCGTAGTCCCGATTAACCAGATTACCCATCACCAGGTTTCCCATCAGTGCGGGCAGTGCATCCACCGCCACCAGCTTGACGATTGCGCTCGCGACGTTGGCTGACGTAATTGCCGTTGTTGCCATTTCTTCCTCTTTCTCTTCTGACAGGACTCCGCGAGTCCTTTTACAACCCTTTGAGGGTTTGCAAAGCGAGGCGCGATACCTCCTGCCGTGCCCGCTCCAGCTCATCCGGATTCATTCCCGGACGAATTCTCTCCAGATCGATTGCGTTGCTCGTCACGGCCGGACGGGCCATCGGCTCCATTCCCGATCCTCCGGCCATTCGCGCCGGCAACAGCTCTGGATTTTCATTGACGAACTGTGAAAGATAGTCGCGCAGGGGCACCTCCCCCTCCGCGCTGCGCGCTACCAGGCGCCCGTCGGCCGTCCGCTGGACGTCGTCCTTTACCGCCCGGAAAGCCAGATCGACCTTGCTCACCCCCAGCCGCTGCAGCTCCGCGCGCAACAGGGAATCGCGCTGCGCGCGCTCCGCGGTTGTACGGTTGCGTTCGTTCTCCGCGGCCAGTTCGTTCACTCTCTGCTCGAGTTGCTCCCGCCGCCGCCGTTCGTCGATCAGTTCGGTCCTGTAAGCCGGCTCTGTGCGCGTCTGCTCCGAGCGCACGAACTCCTCGATGGCGCCACGAATAATGTCTCGCAGGTTGTCTCTCGGATCCTGCCCGCCTTCTTTCCCCACCGTTTCTTCCTCGTTCATGCGCACCTCTCCTGTTGTCGCCTTGGTTTCGTAGGGCAGGTTTTCAAACCTGCGGCCGATTTTCAATCGGCCTCCACGCGTGCTCTCTTTCAGCCCGCGTTCCGGGCTTCCGCGGCCCCGGCTTCCTCGATCTCGCGCACGATGCGATCTTTGATGTCCTGCCGGCTGTCGCAAAGATATTTGAGCGCCAGCCGCTTGAACACCTGCTTTCGCAACGTCGGTGAGTCGATGCCCAACGCCAGTAGCTCCCGCGCATCGGCCAGTTCTGTTCCGAAATCGCCGATATCGAACTCGTCCATCCCCGATACGTCGATGAGCAGTCCGTCCTCCCGCGCAGCCTCCACCGCCATAAGCACTCGCCTCATCGTGTCCTTCGTCGCGTCGCCGTAAGCCCGCAGCACTTCGTGAGTGACCGCGAAATCGCGTTGTTTGCTGAGCCCCGATTGCGCGCTGTTCCCACCCAGATCCCCCCCGGCCTGGGCGGTATAACATACCCGGTAGATCTCCTGTTGTAGCCGCGCCAGATTGTCCGCGGCGATCTGAAAAACGTGCCCCTGCGGTTCGGTCCAGCCGAATTTGTCGTCTTTGCCAAGCTGCAGATAGTAGGATTCTCCGAATAGCTGGTTCCAGTCGCGCTCCGAATAAATCACCGGCATCGAGAACAATCCCATCGTTAAAGCCCACGAGAGCGCGTTCGATTTGTTGAAGTGCTCCAGTTGCAGAAGCGCTGCCTTGTTCATGAGCCAGAGTCCCTCGGGCATGGTGAAATCCACCACCGGGACGCGCCGTAGCTTCGCCAGTCCGTGCGTCCCTGCGTCGATCAGCTCGGCCTGTCTGCCGGTGTCGTCCATCCACGACCACGTCGGCATGGCCGGCGCCGGTCGGCTCTCGCTGTAAATTCGAAATGTCTCTTTGTCGTAGTAAGCCCAGCGTGTCTCAAACGTCCAGTTCGCGTCCTCGGGATTACGCTTTCTCAGGCCTCCGCTTCGTAACACCACCCACTCGTAGTTCCCGTGCTCGTCGTAACTCCAGTTCATGAAGTCCTCCGGCGTGTAGTGCAGGAGGTAAGCTCGCGAGAGCCCAATCGCGTCTTCCTCGCCGCGCGTCCCGGCGGCCCCCGGCGCCCTCGGAAAATCGATTAATATGTGGCTCCGCCCAAAAACCAGCGCTTCGATAAAGCGGCTTCGAAAAAACTCGGCGAAGTGCGTGCCATGCAAATCGCAGTCTCCAATAAAAGTCCCGTAGAAACCCTTCGCGCTCTCATTCCTGCCTTCAAACGTGAGCACTGGCTCCCGGCGGAACAGGGTCGCCGTGTACCAGTCGATGATCGAGCCGGCGTAGTTCTCGTAGAACGTGCGCCCCAATCGCTCGGCATACACATCGTTTGGTTCCCGGCTTCGTCGCGTCAGGTACTCCGGCGCATTTGCCTTGAGTTGCTCGCCGCCCGCATATAAGTCGCGATATGTCCGCCACATCGGTTTTCTCAACCGGTACTCCGGATG
>Ga0326727_10015297_pt1 | contig 16511 bp, 13 predicted proteins | sample MB2enrmetagenome_FD_207643 | JGI IMG/M metagenome (GOLD analysis project Ga0326727, IMG submission 207643) | Lab enriched peat soil microbial communities from McLean, Ithaca, NY, United States - MB29MY | ecosystem: Environmental > Terrestrial > Soil > Wetlands > Peat | place: USA: New York...
ACAAGGCCAAGGGGAAGATGACGGCCCGTGAGCGGATCGACTACCTGCTCGACGAGGGTTCTTTCCAGGAGCTGGACCTGCTTGTCCGGCACCGGTCGCATGGCATGGGCCTCGAGCGCTCACGCCCGTACACAGACGGGGTCGTGACCGGCTTCGGGACGATCGACGAACGGCGAGTCTGCGTGTTCAGCCAGGATTTCACGGTCTTCGGGGGCGCGCTCGGCGAAGCGCACGCTGAGAAGATCCACAAGGTCATGGATCTCGCGCTCTCTGCCGGAGTACCGATCATCGGCCTCGCCGACTCGGGCGGAGCACGCATCCAAGAGGGCGTGGTCTCGCTGCACAGCTATGGCGGGATCTTCTACCGGAACGTCCTCGCGTCCGGGGTCGTGCCCCAGATCAGCGTGATCCTCGGTCCGTGCGCTGGCGGCGCTGTCTACTCCCCGGCGATGACGGACTTCATCTTCATGGTGCACGAGACGAGCCACATGTTCATCACCGGGCCCGACGTCGTGAAGACCGTCACTGGTGAGGACGTGACTCTCGAGCAGCTTGGCGGAGCCGTGAGCCATGCGACGCGCTCGGGTGTCGCGACTTTTGTTTCTCCAAACGAGAAGGCGTGCCTCGACGAGGTCCGCTACCTGCTCTCCTTCCTTCCCTCGAACAACCTGGAGACGCCTCCGGACCTCGAGGAGCCCGAGAACCTGGGCGCGCAGGTCGTCGAGCTTCGTGACATGGTCCCGGACAGTCCGAACCAGCCCTATGACATGAAGCAGGTGATCACAGCCGTCGTCGACGGGGGCGAGTACCTCGAGTACTTCCCGCGTTGGGCGATGAACCTGACCTGCGGTTTCGCCCGGATCGGAGGACTCGCCGTCGGGATCGTGGGCAACCAGCCGAGCGTGCTCGCGGGCGTGGTGGACATCGCCTCTTCCGAGAAGGGCGCCCGGTTCGTGCGAACGTGCGACGCGTTCAACATCCCGCTTGTGACTTTCGTCGACGTTCCGGGATTCATGCCCGGAACCGACCAGGAATACGGCGGCATCATCCGCCATGGCGCCAAGCTGCTCTATGCGTACTGCGAGGCGACGGTGCCGAGGGTGCAAGTGATCATTCGCAAGGCCTACGGTGGCGCTTACATCGTCATGGACTCGAAGTCCATTGGTGCTGACCTCGCTTACGCGTGGCCGTCGGCCGAGATCGCGGTCATGGGACCACAGGGTGCTGTAGAGATCGTGTACCGGCGCGAGCTCATGGACTCGCCGGACTCCGAAGCGCGCCGGACTGAGCTTGTCGACGACTACATCGAGCGTTACGCGAACCCTTACGTAGCTGCCGAGCGAGGCTACGTCGATGCCGTGATCGACCCGGCCGACACTCGCCGCGTCTTGGTCCGAGCCCTTCAGATGCTCGCTTCCAAGCGAGAGGAGCTGCCCAAGCGCAAACACGGGAACGTGCCGCTTTGAGCAACCCCGATCGCACAAGTCCGGGTATCCCGCCTCGACCGTTGAGTGCACCTCCGGAGGTGGCCGACGCGATTGCCGCGGCCGTGGCAATGTGCTGGCCCAAGGGCACAGGCGCCGGCGAGCCGCGGCGCGCCGGCCGTGAGTTGGAGGGGGATGGGTCCAAGCAAGCGTGGCGTTTCTCGGGGCGATGGTGGCACGCTCCAGTGTCCCTGCGCCGAGATCAGCCACGGGCGGGACAGGAGTGGCGGTGAGCCCTATCGCGGAGGTTTGGGACCTCACGACTGTCGCCGAGGACGAGGTCGTCTTCCATCTCCATTCTCCCGAGACGCTCGGGACGCCTGGGGAACCCGGTGGTTGGGAGGGAACGGGTTACGAAGTCATCTCCGGTTTGTCGCCCGGAACGCCCGTCCTGCGCCATGGGATCGGGACACGAACGCTCGATCGGCCCCCTGGCGAGCTGCTTTGCAGGTTCGCCACTGTCAACGACGTGCACTTCGGCGAGACCGAGTGCGGCAAGCTCTCCGACGTTGTCGACACCATCGGCTATCTGAGCGCAGAGGGAATCGACGCGAAGGCCAAGAAGGATGCGCGAGACAAGCTGCAGGCTTTCTTCGAGCAGCTCGGTCCGGTTGTGGAGAACTCGTCGCCGGAAGGAGCCACGCCGTATCCGGAGCTGATGAGCCGTGCCGCCGTCACCGAGATTGCCGGGATCGACCCGGCGGCAGTCGTGGTCAAGGGCGACCTCACCTCGTCAGGCCTGCTCGGGGAGTACGACGCCTTCCTGCAGTGCTACCTGGGCAAGTTCGGCGACCGGCTCTTGCACGTACGCGGCAACCATGACGCTTTCACGGGCCGCCACTTTGCGTCCGAGCCCTGCCAAGAGATGGTCCTGCCCGGCGTCATTATCGCCCTGGTCGACACGGTCATCGAGGGCCGGGACTCAGGCCAGTTTCGTGGCGAGCAGCTGGAGTGGCTCGACGAGCTCAGCGCACGGGCGGACCGGCCGGTGCTCGTGTTCGGCCATCATCACCCCTGGAGACCGGGTTCGGTGAACCGGTCTCCGGACTATTTCGGGATCAACCCGAACGACTCCGAACGCCTTGTCGAGGTGATCGCGAGGCGTCCGGCAATCTGCGGGTACTTCGCCGGACATACGCACCGCAACCGTGTGCAGAGGTTTGCCCAGACCGGTGGCGTCCCCTTCGTCGAGGTCGCGTGCGTCAAGGACTTCCCGGGGAGCTGGGCGGAGTACCGGGTCTTCGAGGGCGGGATCCTGCAGGTCCACCGCCGGCTGTCCTTGCCGGCAGCGCTCGCCTGGTCCGAGAAGTGCCGCGGGCTGTTCTGGGGGATGTATCCCACGTACGCGCTCGGGAGGTTGGAGGACCGCTGCTTTTCGATCATGCCCCGTAGCGCCGGGAGCTGACGCCACAGGGGCTGGGCTCAGAGGTCTGCCAATGCGAGCGCACGGTCGAGGTCATCGAGCAGGTCATCCACGGTCTCGAGGCCTACCGACAACCGGATGAGCGAGGGATCTACTTCGAGCTCGGAACCGGCGACCGAGGCGTGGGTCATCCTGGCAGGCAGCTCGATCAGCGACTCGACGGCCCCGAGGGACTCGGCCAAGGTGAACAGTCGGGTGCCCGCGGCGACCTCGAGTGCCGCAGGCTCTCCGCCTCGCAGCGTGAAGGACACCATCGCACCGAAGCCGAGCATCTGGCGGGCCGCGAGATCGTGCCCTGGATGGTGAGCGAGCCCCGGGTAATAGACCTCCCGCACCGCCGGGTGGGCAAGCAGGTGATCAGCGACCAGGCCGGCGCTCGCACATTGGCAGTCGAGACGGACAGAGAGGGTCTTGAGCCCGCGCTGCACGAGGTAGCAGTCGAACGGGCTCGGCACTGCCCCGGCCGAGTTCTGGACGAAGCCGAGATGAGCCGCGAGCTCTTCGTCGTTGGTGGCGACGAACCCGCCCACCACGTCGGAGTGCCCACCCAGGTACTTCGTCGAGGAATGAACGACGGCGTCGGCACCCAGAGCGAGCGGTTGTTGCAGGTAGGGCGTGGCGAAGGTGTTGTCGACGATGCAGCGGGCTCCATTCGAGTGCGCAATTGCTGCGACGGCCGCTATGTCGATGATGTTGAGCTTCGGATTGCTCGGCGTCTCCACCCACACCAGGCGGGTCTCGTCGCGCCACGCGGTCTCCAACGCACCGGGGCTTTGCAGCTCGACAGGCGAGAACGCGACGCCGGATCCGGCGTAGATACTGGAAACAAGCCGGTAGGTGCCGCCGTAGGCGTCGTCGGGGATGAGCAGGTGGTCGCCCGGCCTCAGCAAACGGAGCACGGCGTCGCTAGCGGCCATTCCGCTCGCGAACCCGTAGCCGTGGCTCGCCCCTTCGAGCGAGGCGATCGTGGTCTCCATCGAGACGCGCGTCGGATTGCGCGTGCGCCCGTAATCGAAGCCCTTGTGCTTGCCCACCGCCTCCTGGGCAAATGTGGAAGCGAGGTGGATCGGAGTCACGACCGCTCCCGTGAGCGGGTCGGGGTCCTGACCGGCGTGGATCGCTCGCGTGGAGAACCCCGGGACCTTTGGCGGCCGATCATTGGAAGAGCTCATCTGACCTCCCTTGTCGAGCCGACTTGAGCCAGGAACGCGAGCGCGTCCGACCGGGTGATCACGCCGACCGGATGTCCGTTGTCGAGCACGATCACCGCCGGCGACTCCTCCAGGCGCTCCAGGGCGCGGTCCACCGTCTCACCTGAGCCCACCGACGGGAGCGGTGCGGTCATGACATCTGCCACAGACCGATCGAGGATCTCCGGGTCGTGCACTGCTCGTCGCATGAGATCTTGCTCATGGACAGCACCGACCACTTCGGCTGCCGCGAGTGGGGGCTCGGCTTGGATGACCGCGATCTGCGAGACGTCGTACTCCGCCATGATCGCGATGGCCTGCCGGGCGGTCTCGCTCGGGTGAACGTGGATCATCCCGGGGAGGCGGGCGCCCTTGTGGCCGAGGAGGTCGCCAACGGTGCGCCCGCTCGTCCTCAAGAAGCCGTGATCTGCCATCCACTCGTCGTTGTACAACTTGGACAAGTAACCCCTCCCCGAATCGGGAATGAGGACGACGACAACGTCGGCACGACGCAGGTCGGGCGCGAGTTGCAGCGCCGCCCAGACGGCGGTGCCCGTCGAGCCTCCTGCGAGGATCCCTTCGTCGACGGCGAGACGCCGAGCGGTGAGGAACGAGTCGGTGTCACTCACCATCACGACGCGGTCGACCACCTTCGGGTCGTAGGTCGTCGGCCAGAAGTCCTCGCCGATACCCTCGACGAGGTAGGGCCTTCCCGAGCCTCCGGAGTAGACCGAGCCTTCGGGGTCAGCGCCGACGATCTGGACGTCGGGGTTTTGCGACTTCAAGTAGCGGCCGATGCCGCAGATGGTTCCTCCGGTGCCGATGCCGGCGACGAAGTGGCTGACGCGTCCCGCTGTCTGTCGCCAGATCTCCGGGCCGGTTGTCGCTTCGTGGGAGGCCGGGTTCTCGGGGTTCTGGTATTGGTCCGGGTGGAAGGCGCCGGGGATCTCCTCGGCAAGGCGTGAGGTCACCGAGTAGTACGAATCCGGATGGTCCGGAGCGACCGCGGTGGGGCACAGGATCACCTCCGCGCCATAGGCGCGCAGCAGAGCGACCTTCTCGGGGGCCATCTTGTCGGGCATGACGAACACGCAGCGGTAACGACGCCGCGCGGCAACGATCGCGAGCCCGACGCCCGTATTGCCCGAGGTGCCCTCGACGATGGTCGAGCCGGGCCCGAGCAGCCCGGCTCGTTCGGCAGCCTCGATCATCGCCATGGCCGGCCGGTCCTTGACGCTCCCACCGGGGTTGAGGATCTCGAGCTTGGCGACCAGCGGGCAGGGAAGATCCCGGCCCACCCGGTCGAGGCGCACCATTGGGGTGTTGCCGACCAGGTCGAGGAGCGAGTCGGCCACGTCCATCTTCGGCCCGCGGTCGGTCAGCGGCACCACCTCGACGCCGGCCAGGTCCGAGGTGTCGGACACGTCCTCGTCGGTGTGCAGCTCTGTCGGGAGGCCTGCCTTGCGCAGCTTTGCAGCCACTGCGGCAGCACCCGGGCCGAAGACCGCGACATGCCGGGGGATCCGCGCGCGAATTTCGGCGACCAAGCTCGGAGTGACCTCTGCGAGAGGGACGGTGAGGATGTGGTGCGCTCGGGCGGCCAGGCGCTCAGGTGGTTGGTCGGTTCCGACTACGACGAGCAGGTCCATGATGACATGTTGGCCCACCGGCGCGTGCTTTGCATAGAAATAGTCGATTTCAACCGGCTCGAGTCGCGGCCGGCGAGCCGGCTCACGACGGTGAGGTGGGAACCTTGCACGCCGCGGAGCGTTCTGCCTGGCTCGGCTCGGGGAGTGGGGTCAACACCGGAGACGTCGACGGTCCGTACAACGTCGCAATCCCCGGCGCCTCAACAGCTGCCGACAGCTCGGACAGGCCAGGTGTGCCTGCGAGAGCTTCTTCCAAGAATGCGACGGTGGCCCTCTCGACTACCGGCGCGGCGGGGCCCTTGCCAACGTACGGCGAGAAATGGTGTGCCCCGATGAGCTTGAGGAAGAAGCCGCCACCGACATCGTGCAACAGCGTGCCGGCCTCCTGGGGCAAGTTGCAGCTGTCGACCGCACTTTGGACGAACAACACCGGTGGCGGGCTGGTCGGTGACGCGTACGTGCCGGACAGCTCCGATCCCGACAGGATGAGGACGCCGAACGGGCGGGGTGCCATTGCGTCGTAGGTCGACGCGTACTTCGCCGAGTAGACAAGGGCCGCGACGGCCTGAGCACCGTCAGAATGACCAGCAAGAGCGATCTTGTCCGGTTCTACGAGGCCCTTCAGCCAGGCGGCAGCGCTCGAGGCAGCACCACCGGCCCCCGAGCGGACCTCGCCCACCACGTACGCGATGTCGTACGGCTCGTTCACGACGTCGGACTCGGCGAGCTCGCTCTGAGTGGTGGTGCGATTGCCAAGGGATTCGATCTTGTTGGCGTTCTCGTCGGGGAACAGCGGAGCCACCACCACGAAGCCGGCCTTCACCCACGAAGCCAGAAGAGGCGTGTAGGTGGCAGGCAGGGTGTCGAATCCATGGGCGAAGACGATGACAGGAAACGGGCCCCCGCGATAGTCGGGCTTCGCGCCAATGGTCGGCCTGTTCTCGGAACCGCCGTTGGAGGGGTACCAGATCTCGGTCACGAGCGTCCGCGGCCCGGCGCTGCCTCCCGGTGCCGGGTTCACCACGAGGCCGGCATTCGGGTCGGTATCTGTCCACGTGACAGTCTTGAGACCGATCCCGGAAACCCGTACCGGCGGGAGCGTTGTCGTCGTGTCCGGGGACGGCTTGCGGGTGGAGCTTCCCCCGCCCTCGATGAGCGAAACGATCCCGACGAGCAGCGCGACGATGAGAAGGGAGACGAAGCCAACGGCCACGCGCCGGCGCCGGTAGACCACCGGGTCGAGACGCCGGCCGCTCGGTCGCCGGTCGGGTCGGTAGGCACCGCTCACCTGCGGGAATCTACTGTGCCACGGGCGCCCGTGCTCTGCAGGCTGCTGGTGTCAACTGCCGTGGCGTGCAACTGCTTTAGATGCGGCGATCTTGTCCGGATCCGGAGGCGCTCGGCGCCCCGGTGGGTGTTCAGCTTTCAGCCAGCCCCGTCGTCACCAGAGCCGTCATTGCCAGCGGTCTCGGGGTCGTCGAGCATCACGCCGGCTTCCATCGCCTCGACGACATCAAGAGTCATTTGGTCGTCGTCCTGTTCGTCGTCGAAGTCGATCTCGCTGTCGAGCGACACCTCTTCAGCGGCGTCATCCGCGACGAAAGGATCAGGTCTTTCCACCACGGGGCTGTCCCCGTACACGTCGCTCATGGGCACATCCTGGCAGATCCCTGTAGCGCGGGCACAACCCGCCCCCGAGAGGAGAGGTCACCAGGACCCCGGACTATGTGGGCCGCTCGCTTGCCTCAGGCCGGCTTGGCCGTTCCGATCTTTGCCGGTGCCTGCTTTGCTTTCTTGGCCGCGCGCTTTTCCTTCAGTGACTTCCCGGGCTTTTTGCCCGCGGATTTCTGTGGCGACTTATTGGCCACGTCGAGCTCCTTTACCTGCGGTTCACGTCCGCAGCCTCTCAGCTGCGGACGTGAGACTTCAGATTGCGCGAACGCTGCTGGCTTGCATGCCCTTTTTGCCCTGGGTGACTTCAAACTCAACCCGTTGGCCTTCGAGCAACTCGCGGTAGCCCTGCGCTTGAATCTCCGACTGGTGAACGAAGAGGTCCTCGCCGCCGCCGTCGGGTGCAATGAACCCGAAGCCCTTAGTGGCATTGAACCACTTCACAGTACCTACTGCCATCTCTGGAACTCCTCTTGCTCCACGCACATTAGAGCGGGAGTCCAATGACGGATACCAGCACAGCACTCAGCCTGCGTGGTGGAGACTGGTGCAGTGCAATGATACCCCGTTTCTGACTCCGCCCGGTCCCGAGATCATGTCAGAACCTCTAGCGGTCCCGGGACGCGCACCTGTGCGCTCGTCAACCCTCCAGCCGACGGGCAGCACACAAGCCGAGGTGTGTGATCCGGATCCTTCCCAGACAAGGCGAGGAGGCGCGCGCCAACATGCCGGCGACTTTCGTCCGCGATTGTGGCACCATGAAGCCATGTCCGGGGGGGCCGACCAGAGCATCGAGCCGGTCGCGCACGTTCCGGTTTACGGGATCGTCGTCGAGCATCTGAGGCGGGCCATCCATCTCGGGACTTTCGTCGCAGGCGACAAGCTTCCGCCCGAACGGGAGCTGGCCAAGCGACTCGAAGTGTCGAGGACGACTCTTCGGGAGGCGATCCGCGTGCTCGAAGGCGAGGGCTACCTCGAGGTTCACCGCGGCGCGACAGGCGGTGTGCTCGTGCTGCACCGCGAGCAGGACAAAGGGCGGCTGACCCTGGGTGTCCGAGCCCGTCTCGGTGAGCTGGAACAGATCGTCGACTTTCTCCTGGCCGTCGAATGCGCCGCAGCCCGCCTGGCGGCAGCTCGTCGCGACGATGAGGATCTGGAGCGTCTCGAGAACGCGTGTCGGACCATGGACGAGGGATGGGAGTCCGGCCATTTGCTGTCTGTCGACTTCACGTTTCACCTCGGGATCGCCGAAGCTGCCGGCAACAGTTGGATGCGAAACGCGATCGAGAACGCCCGTGTTGCCATCTGGGTGCAACTAGAGGTCATCACCGACGAGATCCGGATCGCCCAGCTGCAGCACGGTCAGATCCTCGCTGCGATCTGTGACAGGGACAAGGACGCTGCCGAGCGAGCCGTGGCCGCCCACATCGAGTCGACGCGGGCCAACCTGCGGAGGATCGCTGCGACCAAGACGTGAGTGTCGTGGGGCGGGTCGTCCGCGGCTGCCCATTCGGTCTCCGCCGAGGGCTGGTCGCGTCCGAAGCCGGCTGGAACTCGCGCAACTAGAAACGAAGAGCCCTTAGCTGCCGCGCGACACAACAAGGGTGGGCGAGGGGGGACTTGAACCCCCACGTCCTTGCGGACACAGGAACCTGAATCCTGCGCGTCTGCCTATTCCGCCACTCGCCCGTTGTCGAGACGATAGCCGCCTAAGCCGGTGCACTCTTGCACGGCAGCTCGCGAGTCGGGCTGAGGCTGTCGTGCCATCAGGCCAGCTCACCCCGCCGGTAGTCTGGTTGCACCATGGGATTGCAGCAGTTGGAGCGGCGCCTCGAGCGTTTGGTCGAAGGCGCGTTTGCGAAGGCGTTCCGCGGCCAGCTTCAGCCTGTCGAGCTTGGCCGGAGGCTCACGCGCGAGATGGATCTTCGCCGCGCGGTTGGCATTCACGGCTTCATAGTGCCCAACCAGTTCAACATCTTCCTAGCACCTCAGGATTACCAACGATTCGAGGAGTTCGGCGACTCGCTCGAGCGTGAGCTGGTCGCTGCGGTGCGGGAGCATGCCGGTCGCGAGAGCTACCAGTTCGTCGGTCCTGTGACGCTGAGCCTGCACCTCGACCCGGAGCTGTCGGTCAGCACCTTCGCGATCGAGAGCGAGTTGGCGGAGGGCGACGATCGGCCGAGCGACTGGCTCGTCTTTCCTGACGGACGCCGTGTCGGCATAGGTTCTCAAGTGGTCACGATCGGGCGCCTGCCCGAGTGCGCCGTAGTCCTCGACGACCCGAACGTCTCGCGTCGTCACGCCCAAGTGCGGCGTGAAGGTGACGCGGTTTTCGTCGTGGACCTCGGTTCGACCAACGGGACCCGAGTCAACGGCGTCCCGGTTCGCGAGCACCGCCTTGTTTCGGGCGACATGATCGCCGTGGGGACGACAGCTTTCAGGTTTGAGCCCTCCTAGGTGATCACGGTCTCATGCCCCACTCCCTGTTAGAGATCCTCCGGTACTTCCTGCTGGCAGCGATCTGGCTCTTTTTCGTCTACGCCGCCCGCATGGTGTGGGTCGAGGTGCGCCGTTCGCGCGTCGAGCAGCCGACGCAAGCAACCCTTTCAGCGCCGAATGCTGCCGACAAGGCACTTGTCTTGCGCTTGCGCGTCATCGATCCTCCGCAGCGGCGCGGGCGTGTCTTCGAGTTGGGCGACGAAGTCACCGTCGGCCGTTCGCCCGGTTGCGCCGTGCCTCTCGACGACGACACCTTCGCGTCCTCGATTCATGCCCGTGTCTTCAGGCGCAGTGGCGAACTCTGGATCGAGGATCTCGGCTCCACCAACGGCACCTGGCTGAACGAGGAGCGTCTGGATGTTCCCGCGCGGCTGCGCCGCGGGGACCGCGTGAAGATCGGAAGCACGGTTCTCGAGGTTGCCCGATGAGCTGGCTGCGGAGCGCGGCCGCGACCGATACCGGTTATCTACGAGCCACCAATCAAGACGTCGCCCTCGCAACCAGCGACCTGGCAGCGGTCGCTGATGGGATGGGAGGGCATCTCGGTGGCGAAGTTGCCGCTCGAATGGCGGTCGAGCAGTTGCTCGAGACCTACCGCCGGGACCGGACCACAGACGGTCTGGTAGCAGCCGTCCGCGCCGCCAACACGGCCGTCTATCACCGCAGCAGGTCCGATCGCAACCTTCGGGGGATGGGCACGACCTTGACCGCGGCCGCTTTCATCGTGGGCGAGGCGGACGACCAGTTGCGCGTCGCGCTCGTGAACGTTGGTGACTCGAGGGCGTATCTCCTCGACTGGCGCGAGCGGCGGATCCACAGACTGACCGAGGATCACAGCGTCGTCGAGGAGATGGTCCGAAGCGGAGAGCTGACCCCTGAGGAAGCGGCCGTTCACCCGCATCGCCACATCCTGACGCGGGCGCTCGGGATCGAGCCCACCATCGAACCGGACTGCTGGGAGCTCGACCTCGAGCCGGGCAGTCGTCTTCTGCTCTGTAGCGACGGGCTCACGAACGAGCTCGGCGAGCAAGAGATTGCCCAGGTGCTGCTTGATCAGGCCGATACCGAGAAGGCCGCGGGCGAGCTCGTGCGCATTGCGCTGCACCGCGGCGGGATCGACAACGTGACGGTCGTCGTGCTCGACGTTCTCGCAGGCGAGACATCGGCTGTCACCGATGACGTCGTCGTGATCCCGATGCTCGTGTCGGGTGCACCGAGACCGACCTCGGGAGCTGAGACAGCACCGATCACCGAGGCGATTGCACTCACGCCAGCGGTGAGCGCTGCAACTGCCGCGGCAGAGACAGCCGCAGCGACAGCGACAGCCGAAGCCACAGCGACAGCCGAAGCCACAAGAGCAGCGGGCCACTCCGTGACAGGCCAAGTGCCCTCGTCAGTTGCGAAGGCACCGACACTTCTCGGTTTGCCGACGGTTACGTCACCCAAAGCAGACCCGCGGGCGCCTCACAGCCGGCCGATGGTCCTCGTAAGGAGCAAACGCCCGAAGGGAAATCGGGATCGGATCGTCACGATTCGAGTCGCGCTGTTCGTGCTCGTCTTTGTGGCGATCCTCGGCGGCACCGGGGGCGTCGTGGTCTGGTTCGACAAGGCATCGTTCTACGTCGGGCTCGATCAGGGCTATGTGACGATCTTCCAGGGACGTCCTGGAGGCTTGTTGTGGTTCAAGCCCTCGATCGTGGAACGGACGACGCTCACATCAGCCGACTTGCTCGCCTCCAACGTCGTGTACTTGAAGCAAGGAATGGAGGAGAGCTCCTACCAGGCGGCTCGCAATCTAGTCCACAGCCTCTCGCTCGAACGCACGGTGATCGTCCCGAGCGAGTCGACCACGACGACCACATCGCCAAGCGCGGCCACGCCAACCACATTCGCCGGTGCGATGATTCGTCCCACTGCCACGGCGACCACGGGGCCGACCACGACGGCGACCACGGTCCCGACCACGACGACGACCACGGGGCCGACCACGACGACGACCACATTGCCGGCCACGACGGCGACCATGGGGCCGAAGAAGTGAGGACCGGATGATCAATCGCCGCATCCGCTGGCTGGGCTTGGTGCTGTTGGCGTGCTTTGTCCTGTTGTTCCTGCAGTTGAACAACTTCCAGGTTCGCCAGGCCAAGGCACTCGTGGGCAACCCCCACAATCAGACGCTTCAGCCCGACCCGTACACGCTCCCGCGGGGCGACATCTACAGTTCTGACGGCACCGTGCTCGCCTATTCGAAGCCCACGAGCGACGGCTACGGGGAGCTCAGGGTCTACCCGTCGGCTACGGCCACGCTTTTTGCGGGGATCACAGGCTATGAGTCCGTCGCCGTGGAGAACGCGACAGGGCTGGAGCTCGAGTACAACCGGTTCCTCACCCAGCACAACTCGCCCGCGTCGACGCTGGGTCAGCTGCTCACCCAGCACAAGACGACCGATGACATCACGCTCACCGTCTCGGTAGCGCTCCAAAGCGTTGCCGCGGCTGAGCTCGCAGGCCGGACCGGTGCCGTGGTCGCAATCGACCCACAGACGGGGGCCATCCTCGCTATGTACGGCAACCCGACCTTCGATCCGAATCTCTTTTCGGTTCACAGCTACAACGCCGTAACGCACAACTACAACGCACTGTTGAGCTCGCCCGGCGATCCGTTGATCAACTACGCCACCGCCCAGGCGAAGGCGCCCGGATCGACCTTCAAGGTCATCGACACCTCTGCCATCTACGATCATGCGCCGCAGCTCGCAACCAAGGTCTTCAGTTCCGTGCCCTACGTCACGCTTCCGGAGACCAGTGGCCAGACGCTGTCCAATTTTCACGACGAGTATTGCGGTGGCACTCTCGCGCAGGTCCTGCTCAGGTCGTGCGACACGGCCTTCGCCTTGGTTGGTCAGAGCCTTGGCCCGGAGAAGCTGTACCTCGAGGCTTCTGCATTCGGCTTTGACAGTGTCCCACCGATCGACTTGCCCGAAGGTGAGGCTGCCGCATCGAACTTCCCGCCGCCGCAGGACTTCGTCGGTGACACACCGGGCCTGATGAAGTCGGCAATCGGACAGGAAAACGTGACGGCTACCACGTTGCAGATGGCCCTGGTCGCGGCCGGCATCGCGGACAACGGCGTCATCATGGCCCCGCATCTGCTCAACCAGATCATCGACAACCAAGGCAGCGTCGTGGAGACCTACCATCCCCATGCCTGGCGCCGCGCGACCTCGGTGCAAACTGCCGAGACCGTTCGCCAGCTGATGCTAGGAGTCACCGAAAATCCGCTCGGCACGGCACATAGTGACTTCCCGTCCTATCTGTTCCCACCCGTCGCGGCCAAGACCGGTACCGCACAGATCAATGCGACCGGTTGTGGGACCTACAACTGGCTTATCGCGACCGCACCGGCCGGTTCCGGCCAGACGCCGACCGTCGCGGTCGCGGCGATCGTCCCGATCCCACCGGGTGGCTCGTGCTACGACTCGACCGGTGCCCAGGCCGCTGGGCCTGTCGTCGCCGCCGTGTTGCAGAAAGCCTTGGCGATGGGCCAATGAGCACCTTGCCCCCCGACCGTGCGCCCGGACAGACCGGGCCGACGAATAGGCTGTCCCCGACGATGCCCGAGACCCCACCCCCTGTTTACAACGGTCGTTACGAGCTGAGCCGCCAGATCGCACGCGGTGGGACGGCTCAGGTCTATCTGGCCCATGACCTGTTGCTCGATCGCCCTGTCGCCTTGAAGATGCTCTTTCCGGAGCTGTCGTCGGACCACTCGTTCGTCGAGCGGTTCCGCCGGGAGGCACAAGCCGCCGCGAACCTGTCTCACCCGAACATCGTTCCGGTCTTCGACTGGGGCGAAGCCGACCGCACCTACTACATCGTCATGGAGTACGTGGACGGCGAGCCGCTGTCCTCGGTTATCCGCACCCAGGCGCCACTCTCGCCGACGCGGGCAGCAGCGATTGCCGCCGACATCGCGAAGGCCCTCAGTTACGCGCATCGCCATGGCGTGGTCCACCGCGATGTAAAGCCTGGCAACGTCCTCATAACCGCCGACGGTCAGGTGAAGGTTGCCGACTTCGGCATCGCCCGAGCGATCGGCGCGAGTGAAAGCGTCACCCAGACCGGTCTGGTGATGGGCACGGCCACCTACTTCTCGCCCGAACAGGCCCAAGGCCTCGGCGTGGACGGCCGCAGCGATGTCTATGCCCTCGGTGTCGTGCTGTACGAGATGGTCACGGGTCGTCCCCCGTTCACGGCAGACACGCCTGTGGCGATCGCTTACAAGCACGTGTCGGAGACGGCCGTGCTTCCGAGCGTGATCGAGCCTCGGGTGCCGCGCGATCTCGAGACGATCATCATGCACGCGATGGCCAAGCAGCCGCAGGCCCGATATGCGACCGCACAGGACTTCCACGACGATCTCGAGCGTTTCATGCGCGGACTGCCCGTATTGGCACCGCCGCCCTTGCCACCCGACGTGGGTGCGCAGACGATCGCGATCCCGGTGAACCCGACGCTGGTCCTGACGGCGGCGCGCGCGCCGGTCGCCCCGACCGAGGTCCAGGAGAGAGTGCCGCCTTCCGGTCCAGGTGCCGGCCCGTCCGAGTACCCGAAACGGCGCTTCGTGCCCTGGGTGGCTGCCGCCGTCGTGCTCGTCGTGGCACTTGTGGCGATCGCCTACTACGGCGGTCGTTCACTCGGGTATTTCGGAGGGACGCCCTCGTTGCATCCCACAGACGTGGTCTACATGCCTTACCAGAGAGCCGAGTCAGTGCTGCGCAACCAGGGACTCGAACCGATCGTGACGTTCCAGACCGGCAGCGAGGCGAACAAATGGTTGGTGACGAACCAGGTCCCGGCTGCAGGGACGTTGGTGCGCAAGCACACCGTGGTGCACTTGACCGTCTCCAGGGGTCCGGCGCCGATCTTGTTGAGGTATGTGGTCGGTGACAGCCTCGACTCGGTCAAGGCACAGATCAGGTCTGCGGGCTTCCGGCTGCACGTGGTCTACAAGGCGTCGCCCAATGCGGCAGTTCCCGCGGGCACGATTCTCGGCCAGAGCCTGGCGAGCGGGGACTACCCCTACGGCACGACTGTGACCCTCACGGTTGCTCATGGTCTGAAGCCGGTCAAGCTCCCGCCCGACAAGGCAATTGTGAACCAGCCAATCCAGCCGGTGCGCGATCTGCTCACCGCTTTGGGCTTCATCATCAGCCCGGTCAATGAATTCTCGAAGACCGTGCCCGTTGGTTACGTCATCACGACCGAACCCGCTCCCGGGACCAAGCAGTCGTATGGCGACACGATCACTCTCGAGATCTCGCAAGGCCCCGCGGCGGTCGTGCCCAACGTGGCTCACAGGACCGAGGGTGCGGCGATGGCTGCTCTTCAGAACGCTCACCTCACAGGCACTGTCAGCCTGGTGAACGTTCCGGGCACCGAGGCAGACTGGGTGACGAGTCAGTCCGTCGCTCCTGGCACCCAGGAGAAGTGGGGCTTCAACGTCATCATTTACGTCCAGCAGCCCACCCCGACGTCGACCACGACCACGACTATTCCGTCGGTATCGGGCATATCCGGGATCACGCCCTAGGGGCACGCCGGCATAGTCGAGTCATGGGCCGAGCCGTGGCCTAATGCGCCTCAGCCGAGCCGTTCTGTCTGCCGGGTCAGTTCACGGCGGAGCCGGCGGGCGCGGCGAGCTCGAGGAAGTTCCCGAGGAGGTCGTGCCCGGTCGCGCCGGTGAGTATCGACTCCGGGTGGAACTGCACGCCTTCGATCGGCAGGGTCCTGTGGCGCAGTCCCATCACGAGGCCGTCCGCTGTCCAGGCTGTCACTTCGAGGCAGTCTGGGATCGAGTCGGCGTCGACGACCAGTGAGTGGTACCTGGTGGCTTGGAACAACGTGGGTAGGCCCGTGAAGACGCCGCGTCCGTCGTGACGGATAGGTGACGCCTTGCCGTGAACGATCTCGGGCGCACGCACGATCCTTCCGCCGAAGACTTGGCCGATGCACTGGTGGCCGAGACAGACTCCAAGGACCGGCAGACCCTCGCCTCCCAGCTCGGCGATAGCGGCCGAGCTCACGCCGGCATGCTCGGGCCGGCCCGGGCCCGGCGACACAAGCAGCGCGGCGGCTTCCAGCGCTCTCAAGCCGGCCACGTCGACGGCATCGTTGCGGACCACGACAGGTTCGGCTCCGAGCTCACCGAGGTATTGGACGAGGTTGTAGACGAAGCTGTCGTAGTTGTCGACAACCGCCACCTTGATGCCCACAGACTGCGAGGTTACTGGTCGCGCGAATCATGGCTATCCTCGAAGGTCGTGGCCAAGGCGCGTGCAGGATCAAACGACGGCACCTCCTCGAAGAAACGGACCCTAAGGAGGGGCCGGGTCACCGCGCCAGGCGGCCAGGTCACCGCGGCAAGCGGCAAGGCCACGCCGACAAGCGGCAAGGCCACGCCGACAAGCGGCAAGGCCACCGCACCAAGCGGCAAGGCCACCGCACCAAGCGGCCGGGCCACTCCGCCGAGCGGCCGGGCCACTCCGCCAAAAAGCCGCGATGTCAACAAGCGCTACACCGCACCGATCCCGAA
>Ga0326727_10015298_pt1 | contig 16510 bp, 15 predicted proteins | sample MB2enrmetagenome_FD_207643 | JGI IMG/M metagenome (GOLD analysis project Ga0326727, IMG submission 207643) | Lab enriched peat soil microbial communities from McLean, Ithaca, NY, United States - MB29MY | ecosystem: Environmental > Terrestrial > Soil > Wetlands > Peat | place: USA: New York...
GCTCCCGAGCACCCCGGCGGTATGTTTCAGCACCTCCGTTCCAGCTTCAAACTCCTCCCAGCCCTGCACGAAATCGAGATCGACGAGCAAAACCGAAAGAGCATTCCCGGACCGCCGCGCCTTTCTGAATTCTTTTTCCAGGATCGTGTGAATCTGAAAAAAATTATAAAGACCGGTCAACTGGTCCTTTACGGAGAAATCACGGACCTTTTCATAGGTCAGGCAATTATCCATGGAAAGGGCTATGTTGACCCCGAGCTGCTCCAGAAGGTCGGTACCGTCTTCCGGGTGGTATCTGTCGGGGTCCGGGCTTCCAAGCAGGAGCGCTCCGAAGAGCGTCTCGCCTATCTTCAGCGGGATCATGGCACCCGACCGAACCGTCGTCGAACTGGCGCTGAGCATTTCAAGATAGCTGCCATCCCCGGCGGAAAACAGAACGGGCCTCAGGGACGGTCCGAAAAAAGAGCGCGCCTCCTCGGCGCCCAGCGGCGAGATCCAGGTACCGGCCCCAATTTCGCGGCTCGCTCCGTGATCGCCCTGAAAGAATCTCTCCAGGGCCTCAGGATAGGACAGGTATAGAACCAGGAGCCCGGTGAGAAACCGGTCCTTTATCTCCCGAAGCAATTCCTCGACGAGCCTGTCCAGTTCCCGCGTCCTGAAAAGCACCCGCTCGACCGCGGCAAAATGCCTCCAGATTTTTTCGTTCTCCGAGGCATTTGCAAGCACCCCTGCGAGTTCTTTTCGCAGCGCGATGTTTTCCAGCCTGAGGGCTTCGAGACCGCCGTTCCGGTTCGCAACGGCCTCGGACGGCGCCGGCGAATCCGGGACCGCAGCCCCTCCTGCTTTCTTGCGGCCGCGTTTCATCATAGAGTTTTTAGCCACGTGCTATTCACACTTTCAGCAGGTTGCCGCCGAGTTCCACAAGCGTGAGGGCTTCATCGACCGCCCCAACAGGCGTGTGCGCGCTTATCACACCGGGAATCTGATACTGGACCTGAAGAGCGACCACCCCTTTTCCGATCTTCAGCGCCAGCGCTATTTCGGAAAGGGTGCCGTACCCGCCGCCGATTGCAATCAGGACATCAGCGGTGTGGACGATGATCGAGTTGCGGGCCTGACCCATGTTGGTCGCAATGGGGAAATCGATGAATTCGTTTGCCTCCGCCGTCTTAGACCCCGGCAGAATGCCGATGGTAACGCCCCCGATCTCCTTCGCGCCGCGGGCCGCTTCGGTCATGACTCCACCCAGACCTCCGCACACGAGAACGGCCCCCTTGCGGGCAACTTCCCGCCCCACTTCCTCGGCCAGCCCGGCCAATTCCGGCCGGATGCTCCCTGACCCGATCACACCAATTATCGGACTGCCTATTTCTATTCGCTCCATCCCCATTTCCCCACAAGGTCAACAAAACGGACTCCGCCCAGATTCGTCTTTTTGATGCAGTCAGCCAGTCGCCTGACCATAATCAGGTCCTGGCCGAACCGGTCACCGACAGGAACGACCAACCTGCCGCCCATCGTCAATTGATCCACGAGCGGCTGAGGGATCTTCGGAGTGCCGGCCGTCACGACGATGCCATCGAAAGGCTCATCGTCGGGCCAGCCCAGGGAACCGTCTCCGACACGGATAATGACGTTGTTATAACCAAGCTTCTGCAATAATGAGTTTGCCCTGTAAGCCAAGTCAGGATAGCGCTCGATGGAAAAAACCCGCCCGGCCAGCTCCGCCAGCACGGCGGACTGGTAGCCGGAGCCGGTCCCTATCTCCAGGACTTTTTCGCTGCCGGCAAGTTCCAGGCTTTCGGTCATAAGGGCAACCACATAAGGCTGGGAAATAGTCTGCTTTTCAGCAATGGGAAGCGGGTGATCGTTATAGGCCTGCTCCCGGAGGGCCTCATCGACAAACATATGCCTGGGCACTTTCCGCATCGCTTCAAGCACACGCTCGTCCTTGATGCCGCGGCCCGCTATCTGGATTTCCACCATACGCTCACGGGCCTTCTTGAAGTTCACCATATCACTATTTCCAGCTTGGCAGCAGAAGATTAATATCCATTAACACCGATGATTTTTCCAACATTGGAGAAGATAAAGCAAGGAGATTCTAAACCACCGCTGGCGATACTCAGAGCAGGTTGGCCCAGGAGCCGTACTCAAGCCAGACGGGACATGACACCCGGTCCGGATCGCCGCGCAACATCCTTCGAAGCATGCGCCTGAGCCACGCCCCAAAGGCAAACCGCTTCCCTCCGGCGCAAATCCATGGCGAAACGCTCTCCATTTCCGATTGTTCGGACAGGAGAGCAAAAACCTGGGTCCCGGCATATAAAAAGGCGAGATTATCCTTCCATGAAGAATCATAATTTAGGAACAATCCCATGTCGAGATCTTTAAAGACCCGGCGGAAAGCACCAGGGCAGCGGTTCTCGTTGAGCGGCCTGAGCGCGAAGAGAGCCTTTTGCGGGTACTCGTCGAGGATAATCCGGACGGCGTCGGCCCGCTCAGCCCCATAAGATCCGCCTGAAGGCTCCCCGGGGCCGAATATGCCTATCCCCCTCACAGGCACGCCGCGCCCTGCCAGGTCTTCCAGGGCAAGCCCGAGGCTGGGGGCCTCGCGGCGCGCCGTGTCCTCCCAGAACAGAATCAAGGGCTGTCCGATATTCGACGATACAAACCTTATCAGACGTTCGAGGTATATGCCGTCAGCAGCCCTCCTGGATGAGATGAAAAATTTGTCAATCCAGGGCAGCACCAGGGAATCGATTTTGCCGGAATCGAGCAATTTTTGCCCCTGCCTTGCAAGCGCAAAAAGCAAGACGAGACCGTCGCGCCAACCCTTTCTCGCTCTGTCGATCCATGTCCGGAGCCGTTCGGGGGACAACACCTGGTGAGGGCTGAGAGCGCCCGGCCATTCCGCTTCACTTCCAATACCCGGCCCCTGGAATAGATAACCCGGCAAGTCGGGGAAGACCTGACCGGAGGGATACGACACGGTAGGACGCACCGGAATGACGGTCTTCAGATCCAGCGCCGCGAAATTTGAGCAGACCTGCCTGTGTTCGAGAGCGCGGGCCATTTTACGGGAAAATATCCGTTCGCTCCTCATCTCGAAAAGTTCCGCGGCCGAAGAAAAGTCGAACGCCCTTCGGATTCGCTCCGCCTCTTCGCGCACCTCCCGGATAAAACGGCCGTAAAGCTCAGGCGAATCAAACCGGGCCGCCATCTCCTCGAATGCCCAACCGCCGGCCGCTCCCAGCGAAGCGTTATGCCAGCTCAAAACGACCCGTCCCGTCCGCCTGCCGACTTCCATCGCCAGGCGCCTGACCTCGCCGAGTTCCGCGGCCTGGGCTGAGATGAGTTTCTCCCAGAAAGCGGTCTTGCGGCTCCCGGCCCCTCCCCAGTAGTGGCGACAAAGAGGTTTGACCGATCTTTCGGGCAAGGCCGCCTCTTTTGACAAAACCGCCCTTCCGTGAATTCTCCATTCCGATTCGACCCGGCCCGGCCGCCTACCGGCGCTCGACACGAAACGCAGGTCCGAAGTCGTGGTCTCCAGTCCGCTGCCGGCCGGCGCGCCCCCATCAGCCGATAAAAGCAGCTTCCTGAGCAGCCGCCATCTTCTCCTCAGGACCCGGCGCTCGTGACCCACCCCAGGGAGAATTCGTCTCGCATCGATATTGCCGATGAACGGGCTGACGGGAAATCTTTTTTCGAAAAGCCAGACATGCAGACCCGGCGACGTTTTGAACAGACGGCGAACGAGGGACTCGTACTCACCGGCGCCAGGCAAGATTGCACAGGCGGAAGCCAGAAGTTCGCAAAGGAGATGGACGGCGGGTTGAGGGGACATACGGAGCGAGGAACGACGCGGAGATTCTTGGGAACAAGGAGCAAGAAGCAGGGAGCAGGAAGAAGAGTGGGACGAGGGAAAAAAGCTGACGCGGGGACGCGGAGAGCGGATAGTCACGTATTTACCTGGGATTTTAGATTTTAGATTTGAGAATCCAGACTTCCGCGCATCCCTTTCGCCGCACCGTGTCAGTCTTTCTCCCCGCTGCGCCCTCCTGCTTTTTTCATCATTCATCATTCATCATTCATCATTCATCATTCATCATTCATCATTCATCCTTGCCGCTGACGCCGGCTTCGGCAAATGTTTTGCACTCGGCCATGATCTTGGCCGCCGCTTCCACTATGTTCATGGCAAGGGCCGCCCCGGTGCCTTCCCCCAGGCGCATGTTCAAACTCAGAAGAGGCTTGAGGCCTATCATTTCGCACATTGCTACGTGACCCGGTTCAACGCTCAGGTGCGAAATAAAGAGATAATCTCGGCCGGCGGGCGACAGCCTGCACGCTATCAGAGCGCCCGCGGTGGCGATCAGCCCGTCACATATGACCGGCGTTTTAGTGGATGCGGCGCCTAGAACTGCTCCGGCCAATCCCGCTATCTCGTAGCCGCCCACTTTCGAGAGCACGTCGATGGGGTCCAGGGGATCGGGCTTGTTCACCGCCAGAGCAGTGTCGATTACCGCGATTTTCCTGGCAAGCCCCTCATCCCCGATTCCGGTGCCTCTTCCGGTAAAGCCGGCGGCGGACTTGCCGCTGAAGGCGCAGATAATCGCCGCAGAAGGGGTAGTATTGCCTATTCCCATATCACCGGTACCCACCAGTTGGGTCCCTTCCAGGCAGGACTTCCGGACCAGATCGGCCCCGGCCATGATCCCCTTGATCGCATTCTCCCTGCTCATCGCAGGCCCTTTGGCAATGGAAGCGGTCCCCGGCCCGACCTTGGCATCAATAATTCCCCATTCGGCCGGCATATCGGCTACAACCCCAAAATCGGCCACGCATACATTTGAACCGGCGTGCTTGGCCAGAACGTTTATGGTGGCCCAGCCACGGGTAAAGCTATACACCATCTGCGGGGTGACTTCCTGGGGATAGGCGCTAACCCCTTCGGCCACCACCCCGTGGTCCCCGGCCATGACGAAGATCATTTTACGCGAGAGGTCAATATAGAGAGACCGTTTCATGGCGGCAAGACGCGCCGCCGCCGCTTCGAGAGAACCGAGAGAATCAAGCGGTCTAATCTGTGAGTGCAGCCTGTCCCAGGCTTTCTGCTCCCAGGTCTTGTCAGCAGGCTCTATACTGCCCAACAATGCCTCAAGCTCCTTCATTTTTCCCTCCAGGCTAAAGTAACAGGCGCCCTTCCAGGGCCTCAAACCTCAAAAAGAACAGGTGAAAACACCACGGCTTCAGGATGGAATGAAAAATCCTCCAGACCTGAGTCGGAAAAGGCCGGGAGGATTATTCGACGTCTTCCTGAAACCGCCGGCACATGCGCCGGGAACACACCGGCTCCGCGATTATAAGCGCAAAACCCCACAAAAAAGATTGCCGGTCCGGAAAAGCGGGACAGTGTCCCTTACCGCTGTGCCGCCCATTCAGGCTTTTCGGCGCGCCTGCCGCCGCGAGGCGATGTCCCGCAAAGCCCCGTGACCACTGACCGCGGAAACGCCGGTCAGGATTTCTTGCCGGCTTTTTTCAGCAGCTTCAACGCCTTATCGGTTTCCATCACCGGTATGATTTCCGCCACCCCAAGATCGGTCCAGCCGAATATTGAGGCTGCAAGATGTGTATCGTCTTCGGCTTCGAACAAGCGGAAAACCCTGTGCCCGGAAACGTCGAACCACTCTCCCCGGATTTTAACTCCTACCGCTTTCTCCGGTACCATGCCACGCTCGATCACCAGGTTTCTGTCCTCGGGCGAGTAACTGAATATGGCCATGAAGAGCATCTGGTCTTCTCCTTTCGTATCTTGGGTTCACCCCTTTGTCAGGCAAACTTGCACGATGGAAACCGCGTCTCAGCCACATGCAGCGCAAACCTGCCGGAAAGACGCCGTATGGGCGCGAGGCCTGACGATCTTTTTTTGAGGAGATCATTATAAAAGGAACAAATTGAAAAACACAAGCCATTTGCCTTACCTGAGCTTTGACGGGAAAAGGCATCGGAGAAAGAAAAGGACAAGGACCCGAGACCTTATTTTAGTTTTACAAAAAACTGAAAACCAGAAACTAAGAACTTTGCTACGTCGTCGGCTCCGGTTCGCTTTGTCCAGGTTTCAGCTCAAGCCGGCGCCCAAGCCAATAGGCAGTGTCGAGGTTCTTTTGCCGGAAGGTATCGTCATTGGGCATGATACCCCCGAGGATTTCCATCCTGGCCTCCTTCACGCCCACCCCCAGGAGCCGGTCATTCAGCATGATCGCGCGCATGCTCTGCGCGATACCCGTCTCCTCCAGGCACTCAACCGTATGGCCGGCCGAACAGATGACCACTGCTTTCGCTATTTCAATTCTGGTGGACCTGTTCCCGGCGGCATCGTAGCTGTAAGCATACCCATAAGTCAGCACTCTATCGAACCAGCCTTTCAGTTTTGCCGGACAGTCGCTCCACCAGACAGGATAAATGAACGCCAGGGCCTCGGCCCAATCGATCTTGCTCTGCTCCATCCTGACGTCGCTCGGCAGAGGTTCGTTCGGGTCGAACCGGGTTTCGCGTCTGTACTGGCAAACATCCATTTCCGACTGGAAGCCCATCTCGTACAGGTCCCCTATCTCGTAGACATGGCCGGCATCGCGCAAACCTTGCACGAATCTTTCGAGCACGGCGCCGCTGAACGATGATCTGCTTGGATGGGCAAAAACAATGTAGACCCGCATTCAACACCCCCGAGACTGGAAATCATTACGCCTTTACCGGGCCTGCTCCAGGGAGCGGACCCGCCGCAATTCTTCGTCCACCAGCGCATCCACTCGATGCGCCTCTGAAATGTTTCCCCTCTTCAGGCACCCGCTCGAATAAATCCTGCGTTTTTTCTCCAGCATCTTTTCGGCCGCGCTTCTCTGTTCGGGGCTGAGCGGGGTTGTGCGAAGCAGTTTCACGATCGCCTCTATGCGGTAGCGGTCCAGGCTGGCCACGGTAGCCGAAAGCTGGTCAGGATGGCCGCCACGCTTGATCACGAGCGGTTTTTCGAGCAGTCCTATCGCATACCGCCAGCCGATCCGAAGCCAGAGATCGTAGTCTTCACATGCCGGCAGGGATTCGTCAAAGAGTCCGACGGAGTCAAAGACTTCCCGGTTGACGATCACGGCGGAAGGACTCACCAGGCATCTTTCAAGCAGCAGCGGGAAGCAGTATCCGGAAGGTTTCCTGTGATATTTCCGGGCATTCAGCCGCCTGCCGTTTCTGAGCCAGATCTCCTCAGTCTGGCACAACGGGATTTCCGGGTTATCAGAAAAGAACTTCATCTGGGCGCAAAGCTTGTCCGGAAGCCATAGATCATCCGAGTCGAGAAAGGCGATCCATTCACCGCGCGACTCGGCGATACCGAGGTTGCGGGCCGCGCTCACACCGCGGTGTTCGCTTCGAATATAGCGGATATTCCCCGGCAAAGACCGAATCACCTGCCATGTATCGTCCGTGGAACCGTCATCCACGACTATTATCTCGACCTCTTCGGCGGACTTTTTCTGCGCCAGCACGGACCGGACGGCCTCCCTGAGGAACTCTGCCCTGTTGTATGTCGGAATGATTACGTTGATCATGACCTGCCGCTGGAATTAGATATGGGCCGAAGGGCAATAAGATTGACCTCCCGAGCTAAATCGTGTAGAAGTATGCCGTGTTTGTGAAATTGTGTTACAGGATAATGTTTATAACAAATATATGGGCTCTTTGAAATTACAGGGATTCAGGTATCCTTGATTTTTCCCGGGTTTAAAAGGGAAGACGGTGCGAAGCCGTCGCGGTCCCGCCGCTGTAAACGGGGACGAAAGCCATAGTCAGCCACTGGCCGGGAGAACCGGTTGGGAAGGGATGGCGAGTAGATAGATCCGTGAGCCAGAAAACCTGCCTGATTCCACAGGGGTTCTCGAACAAATCTTTGTTTCGGGGGACGAGGTATTTCCCTGACATGAGAGGATCAAGTTGAGCTGGGTGCAGTCCTTGAATTCCCACCTTTATGGGAATCAGGGACTTTTTTTTTGCGGTGTTTTTCTGAACAATCGAAGAAGACTGCAGGCAAAGCGTTTTATCGAGGTACGGACAGCGTGGTTTTGCAATTTCCTCCAAGGGGCTCATCCGGGAGACCGGGGTTGGTCCAGGCCGGGCGCGAAATCGAACGGGAGAGTTTTCGCATCATCGACGAAGAGATGGGTGAGCACTGCTTTCCCGGCGACCAGTGGCCGATAGTACGGCGTGTCATCCATACGACCGGCGATTTCGATTACGCCCAGAGGATTCGTTTCACAGCCGATGCCGTTCTTTCAGGAATTCAGGCGTTGAGGAACGGCAGGCGCATCTATGTGGATACGCGGATGATCCGGGCCGGCCTGTCTCCCTGGCGTCTTGAATGGCATGGCAACGAGGTGATTTGCCCGGCGGAAAGCGAAGCGAGCGCGCAACTGGCAGAAAAGGCCGGTGTGACGCGCACGCTGGCGGCTTTTCGCGGTTGCGCCGCGGGTCTGGAGGGTTCCGTGATAGCCATCGGGAACGCCCCCACGGGGCTCATGGAAGTAGTCCGTTTGATTAAGGAAGATGGGGTGAAGCCGGCCCTGGTGATAGGCGTCCCGGTGGGGTTCGTGCAGGCCGAACAGTCGAAAGCGGCGCTGTTCGATTTTGCCGGGCAGCCATCGATTACGGTGCTGGGCAGGAAAGGCGGCAGTTCCGTCGCTGTTGCCATAATCCACGCCCTGCTCGAGATTGCCTGCCCCGGAAAGTAATGAACCGACGGGTCGAAGGGGCGGCTCTCGTTTTTTGGACCGATTGGGAGGGGGTCAATATGCCGGGCACGTTATATGGAATCGGAGTTGGACCAGGAGACCCCGAACTGTTGACGTTGAAAGCGGTCAAGGTGCTCGGAGAAGTTTCTCACGTCTTTGCCGCTTCTTCGAGCAAGAACGACTACAGCCTCGCTGAAAGCATCGTGGCGGCGCACCTGCCGTCCGGCGTTCCCGTCGAGCGGCTCTCGTTTCCCATGACCTTTAATTCGGAAAGCCTGGAGAACGCCTGGACTACAAATTGCGAAAAGATTACCCGGATTCTGCTTCAGGGGGACAACGTCGCATTCCTGACGATCGGAGATCCGCTCACTTTCAGCACCTTTATCTACATTATGAGGAAAATAGAGAAGAGGCTTCCGAAAGTTGAGATAAAAGTCATTCCGGGGATCACGGCGTATCAGGCCGCCGCGGCATGTGCGGCATTGCCTCTGGCCGAAGGCGAAGAGTCCATTACCGTGATGTCCATGGCGAAGGGTGAGAGCAGGCTGAAGAGGGCTGTCGAATGCTCCGAAAATGTCGTGCTGATGAAGACATACAAACAGTTCCCGAAGATTCTCTCCCAGATCAAAGAGGAGGGACTCGAGGACAACTGCTGGCTCATCAGTCGATGCGGGCTGGAAGGGGAAATTATAGAGCGCGATTTTGATAAGCTGTCCAAAATGGAGCAGCCGCACTACCTGTCGCTTATGATAATCAAAAGAGACGAGACCGACAGGAAATAACAACTCCGGTCCCAGGTCAACCGCCCTATTCCCGATCAGGAATCGGATTTCAGATTCAAGCCGGAAACCCATCGAAATGAACTCGCCATCGTCCGCCCGCACCACCAGCAGGTCACGGCCGAGAGGCCTCTTGTCTCCAATCGGGCTCCTGGGATGGGCAGGCTTTATTCTGGTCATACTTCTAGCGGCATTCATCTGCTCGGGGCTGGGAACTTTCAAAACCTCTTACGGCTCCATTATCAGGCTCTGGTTCAAGCCTTTTGTACCCGGCATCGCGGATGACACGGGCGACACGCTGAGCTACATCGTGCTGCACGTGCGGCTTGCCCGAATTTGCCTCGCACTGCTCGTTGGCGGCGCGCTCGCGCTCGCTGGGGCCGTCTACCAGGGAGTTTTGCTAAACCCTCTTGCCGACCCGTTTACCCTGGGCATCTCGACGGGCGCCGCTTTCGGAGCTTCAGTGGCCATCCTGTTCGGCTTGGGAGGCGTCCATCTGATGGGTATCAGCATTCTGCCGGCAGCAGCTTTCCTCGGCGCGCTGCTTGCCCTCTATGCGGTTTATCTTCTCGGCAGCGTGGAAGGACGTATCAACCTTGTAACCATTGTTCTGGCAGGCATAATCGTCTCCACCTTCCTTTCCGCCATGATCAGCCTGCTGAAAAGCCTCAATGAGGAATCCGTATCAACCATAGTATTCTGGATAATGGGAAGCCTGTCCGGAAAAAGTTGGACTCATGTTTTGCTCGTGCTTCCCTACATCGCGGCCGGCGCTATCTTCATCCTATGCTTCACGCGTGAACTGGACCTTCTGAGTCTCGGCGACATCCAGGCACAACAGCTTGGAGTGAACGTCCAGAGAGTTCGCTTCCAACTCCTGCTTGCCGCGTCTCTCGTTACCGCAGTTGCTGTCGCCGTCAGCGGCATAATCGGGTTCGTCGGGCTGGTAATCCCCCACCTTGTTCGCTTGGCGCTCGGCCCCGGCCACCGCAGGCTCATCCCGGCGGCGATTGCGGCCGGCGGGTTCCTGGTGCTTGTCTCGGACACGATCGCGAGGACCATTCTTCCCGGAGGGGCCGAAATTCCCGTAGGTGTGGTGACGGCCATAATTGGAGGACCATTTTTTTGCTACCTGCTCCTGCGCAGAAAACAGATGCTCCGCCTGCGCTAGCAGTGTCGGAGCTTAGCTGCGGCTACGCCGGAACCGAGGTGTTGAAACGCATATCTTTCACGGTTCAAAAAGGCGAGTTCACGGCAATACTCGGACCCAACGGCGCCGGAAAATCGACCCTAGTGCTTGCATTGAGCGGAGTGATCCCGCTCAAGGGGGGCACGATCGAAATCCTGGGCCGGGAGCTCGGCCGGCTAAGCCCGAAGGAACGAGCACGCCGCATCGCGGTCCTGAACCAGGACTCGGAATTGCGGTTTCCTTTCTCATGCAGAGAAGTTGTCGCCATGGCCCGCTACCCGCACAGAAAGCGCTGGCAGATGGAAGCACCCGGCGACGGGGAGGCGGTTGACCGGGCGCTCACGCTTACGGACACTCGGGAGATCGCCGACCGGCTCATCAGCGAAGTGAGCGGGGGGGAGCGCCAAAGGGCGCTCATGGCCAAATCGCTTGCCCAGGAGACCCCCATTCTGCTCCTGGACGAAGCCGTATCCGGCATGGACGTCCACAGGAAGCTCCAGCTTTTTGGCGTACTCGACGAGTTGAATCGAACGGAAAACCTGACGGTGCTTGCCGTTTTACATGATATTAACCTAGCGGCGCTTTTCTGCCGCAGGATGATTTTTCTGAAGGAAGGTGCTATCGTGGCGGACGGTGAAACCGATGAGGCACTGACTCCGAACATCCTGGAGGAAGTCTACCGGACGCGGGTCATGGTACAGAAGATAGAATCAATCCCCGGGAAAAAGCAGGTGGTATTTTTGCCGTGAAACTCAGCAGTCTCATATCAGGGATAGCGCTTCTCCTTACGATCTTCGGTTCCGCAGTTCCCGCGAGGGCCGTTGAAATCTCCGACGATCTCGGGCAGAAAATAGTCCTTGCCAAACCTGCCGGGCGAATAATTCCCCTTTACGGGGCCTTTGCCGAGATGCTTTTCCCGATAGGGGCGGGCGACGCGGTAATAGCGCGCACCCAGGCCGACCTTTTCCCCCCGGAACTGGCCCTTCTGCCTTCGGTGGGCACGCACATGAATCCGAACGTAGAGATGATCCTGGGTCTGAAACCGGACCTCGTCATCGTGAGCGCGAGCCGCAGACAGGAAACTCCCGAAATCACGCGGCTTGCCGATTCCGGCATCCCGATCGCGGTTTTTTCTCCAAAAAAGTTCGACGAGATTTTTTCGGTCATTGAAAGACTCGGGGTGATTTCCGGACATGCGCAACAGGCCTCGGATTTTTCGGCGAGTCTTGCCGGAAGGCTTGCGGTTGTGAGGGACAGACTCGCCGGAATAAAGACAAGACCGAAGGTTTTTTTCGAGATACGGTCCGAACCGCTTACAGGCGCGGGACATGGTTCGATCGTCGATGAAATTATCTGGGCCGCGGGAGCGCAAAACGCCTTGGACAGCGATAAAGCGATCTTTCAGTACAGCCTCGAAGCACTGCTTTTCCAGGACCCTGATTTCTATATTGTGCAGCAGGGGCCGATGAACAGGAGCCCGGCGCCCCCGGACCGGCGCGCTCATTTCGACCGTTTGAAATGCGTGCGTGAGGGCCGAGTCCTGACAGCCGACGAATTCATCTTTTCCAGGCCGGGGCCGCGCTGCGTCGACGCCGTCGAACGGCTTGCCTCGGCCCTTTATCCTGAAAAGTTCGCTCATTGAGCTTTAAGACCGGGAATAGAACGCTGAGAACTGACGATCTTTTGTGAACTTCAGCCAGAGATTATATGAAATCACCTGGTAATTCATCCAAACAGGGCAGGAGAAAAAAAGAACTCCGCAGCGGGTTCAGCACCGGAACGGCGGCGGCGGCGGCGGCCAGGGCGGCCTTGCGCCACCTGCTCACGGGGTCCTGCAGTGATACTGTGTCCGTCCGGCTGCCCTCGGGTGATTATCTTGCCATCCCGGTTGCCTGGACCGGCATGGAAGGCGCAACGGCAACAGCCCGGGTAATAAAGGACGCGGGTGACGATCCGGACATTACGAACGGCGCGGAGATTAAGGCAAGTGTGAGCGTTTTGCGCCCAGCGGGGCAACGGGGGATACTTCTTAAGACCGGCAAGGGAATCGGTATGGTTACGAAGCCGGGCCTTCCGGTGATCCCTGGTGAGCCGGCCGTAAATCCGGTGCCGAGGCAAATGCTCGCTGAAAATATCTCTCTCGAACTCCAGCTCCTCGAAAATCCGGACTTTAAGCCGCCTTTTGCGAACCCACCGCCGGATAAGGCCTGGCTGCACCTGCCCTTCTGCCCCGGCGCAACTTCGATGCGCCAGGCGGACTTTTCGATCCTGGTTGAACTCGAAGTCCCAAAGGGAGAGGAACTTGCCAGGCATACCCTCAACCCGCGCCTCGGTATTGTGGGCGGGATCTCCATTCTTGGCACGACCGGCATCGTCAAACCTTTCTCGAACGAAGCCTATGAACAGACCATCACGGCAGCTCTTTCCGTAGCCGCTTCCAGCGGCTGCGGCACAGCGGTCCTCAGCACGGGGGGAAAGAGCGAGAGATTCGCAATGGATCTACTAAAGGAACTCCCGTCGGAAGCATTTGTCCAGATTGCCGATTTCTTTTCTTTTGGGGTCAGAGAGGCGCGCCGATTCGGGTTTTCCAACATTATACACAGCCTTTTTTTCGGCAAAGCGATAAAAATGGCCCAGGGGTGCCCCTATACGCATGCCCGTACGGCGCCGCTTGAATTGAACTTTCTCGCTGCCACGGCCCGGAGCCAGGGATATGATGCCCAACACTGCAGGGAGCTGGCTTCGGCCAACACCGCCAGGCATGCCCTGGAGATTATTGCCGGCAAGGGTTCACTCTCCATCCTTGATTCCATTGCCGCAACTGCCGCTGCCCAGTCGGCACGGCTTGCGGGTGACGGGGCACAAATCCGGCTGCTTTTGTTCGATTACGGCGGCCGCCTTCTTGTGGATATGAAATGAACGGAGTCTGCGATCCAAACGAGTGGAAGCCGCCTCTTATTGCCGTAATAGGCATGGGGATCGGCACGCATTGCCTGGGCACACTGGCTTCAGACTGGATCGGAGCGTCGCAGATCCTGGCAGGCGGCGCAAGACATCTGGAACTGGTCTCCGGCTACTCAGGCGAGAAACTTCCTCTTAAGTCTCCCCTGTCCGAGTGTCTGGATGAAATCGACAGGGCTTCGAAAAATAAGCGCGTCGCCGTCCTCTGTTCGGGCGATCCCCTGTTTTTTGGCATCGGGACGACTCTTGCCGAAAGATTCGGCAAAGAACGCATCCTCGTCATTCCCAATATCACGAGCATACAGGCCCTTTGCTCCAGGGCCCGCGAAAGTTGGGACTCGATCGAGACCGTGAGTTTTCACGGCCGTGAAGGCAAAGCAGGCATCGACAGGCTCACAGGCGCCATCGCCGGAGGCAGAAAAGTCGCCGTGCTTACCGATCCTTCTCATTCACCTCAGTGGATCGCCGCGGAATTGATCAAGTCCGGTCTTTCCGAATGCAGACTCATTGTCGGTGAAGACCTGGGCGCATCCTTTGAAAGAGTTCGTTCATTTTCACCTTCGGAAGCTGCCGAAGTGGTTTTTTCGCCTTTGAACGTCATCCTTGTGAAACCGGCAGAACGCGGCGCCGCCTCCGGCGGGTCAGACGAGCCGGGTTGTATATTCGGGTTTGATGAGGATGAATTCGAACGGGAATCCGGCATGATTACGAAGATGGAGGTGAGGGCAGTAGTTCTGGCCTCCCTTCAGCTCGGCCCTGGGCAGGTCCTCTGGGACATCGGGGCCGCAACCGGCTCGGTTTCAATTGAAGCGGGAAGAATAGCGCGGCCGGATCGGATTTTTGCGGTCGAAATCAACGAATCCAGGTATGCCAAGCTAATAAAAAACCTCAACAAATTCGGTGCAAGCGGGGTGGAGGCCTTCTGCTCAAGGGCTTCGGAGGCCATTCCGGCTTTTGCGGACCCGGACAGGGTCTTTATCGGCGGGAGTGGGGACGATCTCGATGCTATCCTGGAAACCGTGTCCAGGAGGCTCCTGCCCGGCGGCAGGGTAGTCCAGACGGTGGTCCTGCTCCAAACACTTGAAAAAGTTAGCGCGTTCTGGAAAAGCAGGGGTTTCGAGTTTTCCGTGGTCCAAATCCAGGTGAACCGCTCTGTTCGCACCGCGAACGACCTGAGACTCGAAGCCCTTAACCCGGTCTTTATCGTGTCGGCCTGGAGGAAAAGCTAGAAACGAGGAGCGGGAAGCGGGGAGCAAGGAGAAAAGCCGGACGCGGGGAAGACACAAGCTGAAGACCTGATGGCAGCCCTGATGGGTTGTGCTGACCTTAACCGGAAACTGTCCAAAATATATGAAATCCTAAAAATTTAGTTCCAAAAGGGTAGCCCGGATTCTTGCAATCCGGGCGCGAAACGCAAGAGGCTCTGATTGTGCCACAATCCCGGCTAAACACGCGACGTTCCGGTTTCCCAGTCTCCGCGTCCGGCTTTTCTCCCTGCTTCCTGCTCCCTGCTCCCTGCTCCCCCCTCAGCAGACCAGGGCGCCGTATGTCTTGCTGTATCTTTCGCAAAACTTTTCCCAGTCGAAGCTGTGCTCCTGGGTACCGTAGTATTCGAGGGAAAAGGACGCCACGGTTGAGCCCATCTGGCACGCCACGTCCCAGGGAAGGTCCATTGTCATGCCCTTGAGCACTCCAGCGCGGAATGCGTCGCCCGCTCCTGTCGGATCGAGGACATGGTCAACCGGAACCGGGGGAATGAGCAGTTTATCGCCACCGGTATCGATAACCGCGCCTTCCTGTCCTCTTGTGGTGATTACGACTTGCACCGTCCCGTACAGGTCCTTCATTTTCCATCCGGTCATCCGCAGGAACTGCTCGAGTTCATAGTCATTGGAGATAAAACACAGCGCCCCGGCCACGGCTTCCCGGAGTTCTTCGCCCGTCCAGATATTCAAACTCTGTCCGGGGTCGAAGAAAAAGGGCACTTTGGCATGCCTGGCTCTTTGCGCGAAATTCATCATGTCCGTCTTGTTTCCCGGCCCAATAAAAACCATGCCCGAACCGTTGAGCTGTGGCAGGTCGGCTTCAAAGGCCATCGCGCCCGGATTGAAAGCCGTGATTTGATTGTCGTCCAGATCGGTCGTGATGTATGCGCCGGCAGTAAAGACCCCCGAAACAGACTTGACATATTCCGTCGATAGGTTGTTTTTGTGAAGCCATTTCGAGTACTTGGAAAAATCTTCACCGGAGGTGGCCACTATGAAAGGACGTTCTCCCAGCATAGCAAGGCTGTATGCAATGTTTCCGGCAGTCCCTCCGAACTTTTCGACCAGGCCGTTTATGTTGAAGCAAACATTAAGGACGTGAATCTTTTCCGGCAAAATATGATCCGCGAAATGACCGGGGAAATCCATAATGCGGTCGTAGGCCAGGGACCCCGAAATGAAAATAGCCATCGCATGCTCCTGCTTGTGTAATTGCCGCCCCCAGGGACCAGCCACACTCCGGCCGAATCCAAGAGATCTCAAAGTCGGTCGATAAAGCTACTTGGGAATGCCGAACGGCTTTATCGGCACAGTCGCCTTATCGCTCCCTCCGTTTCCCTTATCGGCCGATTCCATGACAATCTCATTTTCACGCACCCAGCCCAGTTCCTGGCGAACGAGCTTTTCCTGAGCTTTAGGATTCGTCTTGAGCAGTTGAACCATCTCGAAGAGCTTCTGATTTTCAACCTTGAGCTTCAAAACTTTTTCTTCAAGCTCCTTTACTTGCCGGTTTTGTTTTCTATAACCGGGAAGACC
>Ga0326727_10015302_pt1 | contig 16508 bp, 16 predicted proteins | sample MB2enrmetagenome_FD_207643 | JGI IMG/M metagenome (GOLD analysis project Ga0326727, IMG submission 207643) | Lab enriched peat soil microbial communities from McLean, Ithaca, NY, United States - MB29MY | ecosystem: Environmental > Terrestrial > Soil > Wetlands > Peat | place: USA: New York...
CGCGTCGCGGTCATTAATGTTCGTGCGCAAACGTCGCCGGCGCGATTCTATTCGTAAACCCGACACCATCGACCGGATTCTTTCTTCTCATTCGTCGCTAAACCCAAATGAGGGGAGCCATGAGGGTCCTGGGGGCAAAGCACCGGCTGCCGCCCCCCGGTCATATGATCTCGGTTCCGTCGTCCTTCAGCACCTCGCCGGCCAGGTAAAGGCTGCCGCAGATGAGCACCTGCGCAGGGGGACCCGCATACGGGATGGCAGCAAGCGCCGCCGCCACGGTGGGACCGGGCCGTGCCATGCCGCCGGAGGCGGCGATGATGTCTGCCACCGGCATCGCCAGATGCTGGCCGGGTTCGGCCACCGCCCATACCGACGCCGCCAGCGACAGCATCGGGCGCAGGAAGTCTTCTGAATCCTTGCCTTTCTTCATGCCCACAACGAGATGCACCGGCCGGTCGGACGCGGCCAGAAACGCCGCGAGCACGGCGCCGGCGCCCGGATTGTGGCCGCCATCCAGCCAGAGTTCCCAGCCCGCCGGCAGCATGGCGGCGAGCCTTCCGTGCAGCCGTTGCAACCGCGCCGGCCAGGTGGCGGCGGCGATGCCCCGGGCGATCGCCGCCGCCGGCAGGGCCAGCCCGGCCCGCAACGCGGCCACGGCGATGCCGGCATTGTCGAGCTGATGCGCCCCCGGCAGCGCCGGCGGCGGCAGGTCGAGGGCGCCGGCTTCATCCGCATAGACGAGGCCCCCGGCCGTTGGCGCGATCGTCCAGTCGCGGCCGCGCTCCAGCAGACGGGCGCCGGCCTGCGCCGCCTCGCGGCGCAGCACCTCGCGCACCGCCGCGTCCTGAAGGCCGGTCGCGACCGTCCCGCCCGGTTTGATCACCCCCGCCTTCTCGCCCGCGATCGCGACGAGCGAGGTGCCCAGGAAGTCGCGGTGGTCGAGCGAAATCGAGGTGATAGCGGCGGCGGCGGGCAAGGGGATCACGTTGGTGGCGTCATATCGCCCGCCCAGCCCGACTTCCAGCACCGCCAGCTCCGCCGGGATGCGGGAGAACAGCAGGAATGCCGTGGCGGTCAGCACTTCGAACACCGTGACCGGCGCACCGGCGTTGATCCGCTCGACCATATCGAGCGCGGCGGCCAGCGTGTCGTCATCGACGATGCGCCCGGCGAGGCGGATGCGCTCGTTGAACCGCACCAGATGCGGCGAGGTATAGACATGCACGCGCCATCCCGCCGCCTCGCCGATGGCGCGCAGGAAGGCGCAGGTGCTGCCCTTGCCGTTGGTGCCGGCAACATGCACCACCGGCGGCAGACGGCGCTCGGGATGATCCAGCTTCTCCAGCAACGCCTGCAGGCGCCCGAGGCTCAGGTCGATCAGCCGCGGATGCAGCCCGTGCAGGCGCTGCACCACCGTGGCGAAGCGGCCCTGAGGCGGGTTGTCGCTCATGGTGGCCCTGCGGTCAGGCGGCCTGGTCGAGCTCCTTCAGGCGCAGCAGCGACAGCAGGCGGGCCAGCGTGGCGGCCAGTTCCAAGCGTGGCACCACCATATCGATCACGCCATGCTCATGCAGGTACTCGGCACGCTGGAAGCCGTCGGGCAGTTTTTCGCGCACCGTCTGCTCGATGACGCGCGCCCCGGCAAAGCCGATTTCGGCGTTCGGCTCGGCGATATGCACGTCGCCCAGCATGGCGAAACTGGCGCTGATCCCCCCGGTGGTGGGGTCGGTCAGCACGGTGATGTAGGGCAGGCCGGCTTCCTTCACCATTTGCAAGGCGATGATGGTGCGCGGCAGTTGCATCAGACTGACCGCGCCCTCCATCATCCGCGCCCCACCGGAAGCGGTATAGACCACTAGCGCCGCATCCTGCAGCATGGCTAGGCGGGCGGCGGCCACGAAGCCCTCGCCGACGGCCGCGCCCATCGAGCCGCCGATGAATTCGAAGGCCATGGCGGCGACCACCGCTTTCTGCCCGCCGATGGTGCCGTGCGCCACCACGATGGCGTCATCCAGCCCGGTCTTCTCGCGCGCCTCGCGCAGGCGGTCGGTGTAGCGCTTGGAGTCGCGGAAGCGCAGCGGGTCGGTCGGCACTTTAGGCAACTCGATGCGGGTGTAAGTGCCGCCGTCGAAAGTCCAGGCCAGCCGCTCCTCGGCGAGCGGGCGCAAATGGTGGCCGCAATGGGTGCAGACCTTGAGGTTCTTGGCCAGGTCGCTTTGATACAGCATCTGCTCGCAGGCCGGGCACTTCATCCACAGATTGTCGGGCACGTCGCGGCGGCCGAGCAGGGTGCGGATTTTCGGGCGGACATATTCGGTAAGCCAGGTCATTCGGGACTCCTCGGGGCGGGGTGGACCCTTTTGCCCCGGCCGTGGTCCGTTTCGCGGTCCAGGCCCTGAAGCTGCGGGGGACGACGGAAGCCAGTGGTCTGACGCGGACGGAGGATTTATCTGCGTCAAACCAACAGCCCTATATTTGGCGGTCTGGTTCAGTCACGGCGGTGACCGATATGTCGGCAGCAGACCACTAGGCGGGGATGCGGGCGGTGCGCACGCCGTCGGCCAGGGCGCGGACCTGGTCGAGCACGCGGCGGACCGTGTCGGGGCGGGGACGGCCGCGGGTGTCCAGGCCGTTTGCCAGCGTGTCGATCAGCGCCGAGGCCACCACGGCGGCATCCGCCGCCCGCACCGCTTCCGCCGCCTGGGACGGGCTGCGCACCCCGAAGCCGACGGCGATCGGAAGGTCGGTGAACCGGCGGATCAGCGGAATGGCGGTGGCCAGTTCATCGGCGGTCGCGGTGCGCGTGCCGGTGACGCCGGTGATGCTGACGTAATAAACAAAGCCCGAACTGCCGGCCAGCACCAGCGGCAGCCGGCTTTCGTCGGTGGTGGGGGCAATCAGGCGGATGATGTCGAGCCCGTGCGCGGCGGCGTGCGGGGCCAGCAGCGCGGCTTCCTCGCTCGGCAGATCGACCACGATCAGTCCGTCGACTCCGGCGGCTTCGGCATCGGTGCAGAAGCGCGCCGGGTCGTAGGAGAGAATGGGGTTGAGGTAGCCCATCAGAATGATGGGGGTGGTGTCGTCCTCGCGGCGGAAATCGCGCACCATCGCCAGCGTGTGAGTCATGCTGCCGCCGGCCGCCAAAGCGCGCTTGGCGGCAAGCTGGATGGTCGGGCCGTCGGCCATCGGGTCGGTGAAGGGGCAGCCGATTTCGATCAGGTCGGCGCCGGCGGCCGGCATGCCGCGCAGCAGGGCCATGGAGGTGGCGGGGTCGGGGTCCCATGCTTCCAGAAAGGTGATCAGCGCGCCGCGTTTCTGCTCACGCAGCGTGGCGAATTTCGTGGCGATACGGCTCATGGCTGGCTCTCCGCCCGCGCGACCCCGACGCTCACAGCTTCACCCCCAGATGCTGGGCCACCGTGAAGATGTCCTTGTCGCCGCGGCCGGACAGATTGACCAGGATGATCGCGTCCTTCGCCAGTGCCGGGGCGATTTTGGTCACATGGGCCAGCGCATGCGCCGGCTCCAGCGCCGGGATGATGCCTTCGGTGCGAGTGAGCAGCTGGAACGCCTCCAGCGCCTCCTCGTCGGTGGCCGAGACATACTCGACCCGGCCGGTATCGTGCAGCCAGGAATGCTCGGGGCCGATGCCCGGATAATCCAGGCCGGCGCTGATGCTGTGCGCCTCGGTGATCTGGCCGTCATCGTCCTGCAGCAGATAGGTGCGGTTGCCGTGCAGCACGCCCGGCCGGCCGCCGGTGAGGCTGGCGGCATGTTTGCCGCTGTCCAGGCCGTGGCCGGCCGCTTCCACCCCAACGAGCTTCACCCCGGCATCGTCGAGGAAAGGATGGAACAGCCCCATGGCGTTCGAACCGCCGCCGATCGCGGCGACCGCAACATCGGGCAGACGGCCTTCCGCCGCGTGCAATTGCGCCTTGGCTTCCTCGCCGATGATGCACTGGAAGTCGCGCACCATGCACGGGTAGGGGTGCGGGCCGGCGACGGTGCCGATCAGGTAATAGGTGTCGCGGACATTGGCCACCCAGTCACGCAACGCTTCGTTCATCGCGTCCTTGAGCGTGGCCGCGCCCGACGTGACCGATTTCACCTCGGCGCCAAGCAGCTTCATGCGGAACACGTTGGGCTTCTGCCGCTCGACGTCGGTCGCGCCCATATAAACCGTGCAGGGTAGGCCGAACAGCGCGCATACCGTGGCGGTGGCGACCCCGTGCTGGCCGGCGCCGGTCTCGGCGATGATGCGGGTCTTGCCCATGCGGCGGGCCAGCAGAATTTGGCCCATGCATGAATTGATCTTGTGCGCGCCGGTATGGTTCAGTTCTTCCCGCTTGAGATACACGCGGGCGCCACCCAGGTGGCGGGTCAGACGTTCGGCGAACCAGAGCGGGCTGGGCCGGCCAACATAGTTCTTCAGGTAGGCATCCAGTTCGACCTGAAAACCGGGGTCGGCGCGGGCCGCATTATAGGCCTGCTCCACCTCCAGGATCAGCGGCATCAGAGTTTCGGCGACGAACCTGCCGCCGAACTCGCCGAACCGGCCGCTGCCGTCCGGGCCGCTACGATAGGTGTTGGCGCCGCGCGGGACGCCGGGAATGACGGGATCGTTCAAGACAGGCCCTCCAGCCGAAGCGGCGTCTTAGCGCAGCGCCGCGTTGGCGGGAAGCAAGCTTGGGGCGTTGCTCCAAGCCCCACCAGGGGGCTTTGCCCCCCTTGGACCCCCCAACCAGGGCAAAGCCCCTGGACTTTTTTTTGGTCAAGGGGTTCGGGGGCAGCGCCCCTGGTGGGTCCCCCCCCCCGGGGCTACGCCCCGGCTTCTTACGGCACCGGCAGCGTATCCGCCGTGGTCCAACCCGGCTCGATACTGACCACCGGCGTGCCGCACAAATCCACCCCCCGGCGTTCCTCGGCGGCACGGTTCTCGAACACCACGCGCAGATCGACGGTGCAGTCGCCGTACCAGGTCACCGGCCGCCGGTCGCCCACGGAGATGCTGCCCTCGCTGAGCCGGTCATCACCCCATTGGCTGGCCGCGGCCGGCGAGATGAACACCTGCTGGATCGGCCGTCGCGCATGGTTGGCCAGCGTTACGCTGTGCTCGGTGCCGGTCCCCGGCGGCACGGTGGCGGTGTGGCCGTCGAACACGACCTGGCGGGTGTGGCACAGGTTCACGCCGCGATTTTCCTCGCGGCTGGCATCATCATAGACCACCAGGGCGTCGAACAGGCACTCGCGCGTCCGGCCGAGATGCAGCCGCAGCGAGTCGCCGACCGCCAGCATGTGCTCGCCCAGCCGGTCCTGACCCCACTGGTCGGCGGATTGCGGCGAGACATAGACCTCGTTGATCGGCCGCTGGCTGCTGTTGAGCACGGTGAGTTCGCGGTCGCCCAGCGGTCCCTGCACGGCGACCGGCATTTCGGCGATGGCGGGAGCCGCCAGCAAGGCAGCCGCCAGCCCGCAGCCGGCCAGCCGCCATCTCATCTGCGCCCGGATACCAGCCCTGCGCATGCGCGCTCCCGATCCATGATCTGTGCAGGCTTTGGACCGGGGGCGGGACACCGACAAGGTGGCGGTCAGGAACTGTGGCTGTTTAGCCAGGCAATGTTGCGCGTAATCCACACTCCGTTGCCCCGGCGACACCGATCGAGCCCGCGCGCGAAGGGCCGCAGTAGCATGCGTGCCCCCAGGCCCCGCCATCTCTGCCGGCGGAGCAGAAGGGATTGACGCTTGCGCAGCGGGCCCCTTAGCATTATCAGATGTTAGCGTGAAACAAAAGTGCAGTCGCCGATGCAATTTGACGGGATGATCAGTATAGATGGTTCCTGTCAAATTACCCATCGGATTCGCCGGCTTCTGGACGGGCACCAGGAAGCACATCCGGGGTACTTGCTTGGAAGCGATGCGCCATGGAGGCCGGTATGACCGACACTGACAAAACCGCGGCACCGCAGCCCGATCCAACCCCGCCGAAGCCGGAATTGCCGAAAGAAATCGGCGGCGCCCGCGGACCCGAACCAACACGCTATGGCGACTGGCAGCACAAAGGGCGCGTCAGCGATTTCTGACGGCCGTAGCGTAGCCGCGGAGTCGGCCGGGCGCTTTGCTCCTGGGCCCTACCAAAAAAGGCCAAGGGCCTTGGAAACCCCGTCTTAAGCCGCCCGCCTGGCCTGCGCCGCCGCCACCGTGTTCTCCAGCAGGCAAGCAATGGTCATCGGCCCGACTCCACCCGGTACCGGCGTAATCGCGGCGGCATGGGTGGCGCACTCCGCCGTCGCGCAGTCGCCCACCAGGCGCCCATCGGCCAGGCGGTTGATGCCGACATCGATCACCACCGCCTCGTTAGCAACCCAGTCGCCGCGCACGATCTCCGCCCGCCCCACCGCAGCCACCAGCAACTCGGCCCGCCGGCACTCGGCCGCAAGGTCGCGGGTGCGCGAATGCGCGACCGTCACGGTGGCGTCGGCGTTGGTCAGCAGCGCCGCCATCGGCTTCCCCACAATGGCCGAGCGGCCGAGCACCAGCGCGCGGATGCCGCGGACCGACACCCCCACATGCGCCAGCAGGCGCATCACGCCGAGCGGCGTGCAGGGCACCAGGCCAGGCCTGCCATCATGCAGGCGGCCGACATTCACCGGGTGGAAGCCGTCCACGTCTTTCGCCGGATCGATCGCCTCGATAACGGCCTGCTGGCGGATTTGCGGCGGCAGCGGCAGTTGCACCAGGATGCCATCGACCGCCGGGTCGGCGTTCAGCCTGGCGATCGTGGCGAGCAGCGCCGCCTCGCCGGTGTCGGCGGGCAGGCGCAGGGTGTGGGCGGCGATGCCGGCAGCGGCGGCGGCGCGGTCCTTGCTGCGCACATAGACGGCGCTGGCCGGGTCGTCTCCCACCAGCACCACGGCGAGTCCCGGGATGTAGGGCAGTGTGGCGACCCGCGCCGCCAGGTCGGCGCGCAGGGCGGCGGCCACCTGCTTGCCGTCGATCAGGGTCGCGCTCAAAGCGCCTCCAGCCGGGATCCGAGCTCCGCCGGATCGCCCTGGATGCGCAGCGTCTTCTCCCGGCTGGTCAGGCCAGCCACCACCGCCACCGCCGAGGCCGGAACCCCCACCGCCTGGGCCAGCGTCGCGCAGGCGGCCCGGTTGGCCCGCCCGTCCTCGGGCGCTTCGCAAACGCCGATGCGCAGGCGTTCGCCCTCGACGGCCGGAGCGCGGCCCTGCACGCCTGGACGCCGCGATTTCGGCTGCACCTTGATCGCCACCGCAACCCCGCCCTCGGCGGCGCGCCAGAACGCGCCCCCGGTCGCGGTCGGACGGGACATGGGGCTACCAGCGGCCAAAAACGATCCCGTCCCGCAGTGCGTCGAGCACCGGAACCACCACCAGTTCGATCAGCGCGATCGCCACCAGCGGGCTGAGATCGATGCTGCCGAAGCTCGGCATGATGTTGCGGATCGGCCGCAGCGCCGGCTCGGTGACGCGATAGAGGAAATCGCCGATCGACCAGACCAGCCGGTTGCGGGTGTCCAGCACGCTGAAGCTGGTGAGCATGCTGAACACGGCGGCCAGGATGATGGCCCACACATAGAGTCGCAGGAACAGGAAGGTCAGGTCGAACAAGGAATTAATAAGCGTGAGCGCCAGATTCATGATCTGCTCCAAGCCGGGCTGGGCGGCAACCTAGCGGTGGCCGATACGCTCTGCAACCATGCCGCGTGCGCCGCCCAGGCTGGGGGGCAAGAGCGCTTGACTTGCCGGGCGCCCCTGAGCATGTTCCGCCACCTGTGATGCCGTCGGGCGTTGCGGCGATAACGCGGGACGGGGCTGTAGCTCAGTTGGGAGAGCGCCTCGTTCGCAATGAGGAGGTCAGGGGTTCGATTCCCCTCAGCTCCACCACCGTTCCGCAGATTTTCCTGGTTTCAGCTCGCGGGTGGGTGGCGTCGCCCGCCGCCCCGGACCCGGCTGCCGCCGCTGCGGTCATCGCTCGGGGTGGCAGCGCCACGTTCAGCAGGGCCCGGCGCCGCGATGACAGGATCGCCGCAACATGCTGGCACGACCTGGTAGCGGAAGATGAGATACGCTTCGGAAATCTCGCCGGTCGCCGCGGGCACATCGAAGTCGAGTGACGCGCTGCCGAGCCGCGGCGGAAGACTGCGGGGTGATGTCGATGCCGCCGATATAGAGGCCAGGCCGGGCGGCGTCGGGATAATAGCGGAAAGACTCGCAGCAAGGCCCCTCGCCTTTCAGAGCAGACGACCTTATGCAGCCTGATGTTGTTCCGAAGCAGGTTCCACTTCACGCGCGATCGCCCACAGCAAGGCGGCCATTTCACGGGCAATCGCAGGGATGGCGACGGCCTGATCCATGTCGCCGGATACAAGCTGGGATTGATAATTCGCCTGCTGACCGGGGTGGGAACGCCTCGGGTGCTCCGGGCGCGGGATTCTCCTGGCTTGGCGTCACCGTAACGCCGGATGACGGGCTGTTCATCCTGGTGATCGACAATCAGGCGCCGTCCTCGCCGTCAGCCTTCAGATCGACCCGTTCTGTTGAATGGCGACTTCGGCAACGGGCTGCTAACCCCTGGCCTTCCTTTGTGCGCGCCCCGGTGCTACCCACCCGCCGCTTGCAACAGTCCGGACCGACCGTCATGAGCGCCATCGCTGATATCATCGCCCGCGAGATCCTCGACAGCCGCGGCAATCCCACGATCGAGGTCGATGTGGTGCTGGAAAGCGGCGCCACCGGCCGCGCCGCGGTACCTTCCGGCGCCTCCACCGGCGCGCACGAGGCGGTGGAGTTGCGCGACGGCGACCCGCAGCGTTTCGCAGGCAACGGCGTGCAGCAAGCCATAGCCAATGTGCAGGGGGAAATCCTGGACGCGATCGGCGGCATGGAAGCCGGCGAACAAATCGCCATCGACGCCACCTTGATCGACCTCGACGGCACGCCCAACAAGGCGCGGCTCGGTGCCAATGCCATCCTGGGAGTGTCGCTCGGCGTTGCCAAGGCCGCCGCGGCGGAACAGGAGCTGCCGCTGTACCGCTATGTCGGCGGCGTGTTCGCGCGTATCCTGCCGGTGCCGATGATGAACGTCCTGAATGGCGGCCGGCATGCCGACAACCCGATCGACTTCCAGGAATTCATGATCCTGCCGGTCGCCGCCCCCACACTGGCCGAGGCGGTGCGCATGGGGGCCGAAGTTTTCGCCGCCCTGAAAAAGCAGCTGCACGATGCCGGCCACAACACCAGTGTTGGCGACGAAGGCGGCTTCGCGCCCAATCTGAAATCCGCCGACGAGGCGCTCGCCTTCATCATCCGCGCCGTCGAGCGTGCCGGCTACCGCCCGGGCGAGGATGTCGTCTTCGCGCTCGACCCCGCCGCCTCCGAGTTCTTCCGAGACGGCAAGTATGTACTGGCTGGAGAGGGCCGCAGCCTGGATGCCGAGGGCATGGTGGCGTACCTGGAAGAACTGGTCGGCCGCTACCCGATCGTCTCCATAGAGGACGGCTTTGCCGAGGACGACTGGGAGGGATGGAAGCTGCTGACCGACGCGCTGGGCGATCGCGTCCAGCTGGTTGGCGACGACATTTTCGTGACCAATCCCGAGCGTCTGGCGCGCGGCATCGAAGAGGATATCGGCAATGCCATCCTTGTTAAGGTGAACCAGATCGGCACGTTGTCGGAGACGCTGGAAACCGTGGAGATGGCGCAACGCGCCGGCTTCGCCGTGGTGATGAGCCACCGCTCCGGCGAAACCGAAGACACCACCATCGCCGACCTGGCGGTCGCGACCAATTGCGGCCAGATCAAGACCGGCAGCCTGGCCCGCAGCGACCGCACCGCGAAATACAATCAGCTGATCCGCATCGAACAGAAGCTTGGTGCCACCGCCCGCTACGCCGGCCGTTCCATTCTGCGCGCTTGAGGGAAAGGGTGGCCTGACCATAACCTCGTTCTCTTCCCCGGTGATTCGCGGGAAAGATGACGATGCGGCGACGTTATTTACAGCCGCTCCCAGATGCCGGTTTCTTCATCCAGCCTGGCCTGCTCGAAGTGGCGGAAATCGCCATGCGAGACGATGCCGACTAAACGCCCGCCCTCGACCACCGGCACATGCCGGAAGCCGCCGTCATGCATCAGGCGCAGTGCCTCCACGGCGTTGTGGCCGGGCGGCAGATGCGACGGATTGCGGGTCATCACGGCGTCCAGATGCGTGTGGGCGGGATTAAGGCCCTCCGCCAGCAGGCGAACCGCGTCGCGACCGGTGAAGATGCCCAGCAGGTGATGATGCTCATCCACGATCAGGATGGCGCCGACCCGGTGCTGATACATCTCCCGGCAGGCCTGCTGCACCGTGGCCGTGGGCAAAACGGTAATGGGCGTGCGGCGAATGATGTCGCACATGTTGCGAAGCGTCGTCATGACACGTCCCTCGCCTCCAAGAACCCGGCTTTGTGCCGGCAGGCCTTACCCTCTGGCAAACAAACGTTACACGGCTCCGCCACGGGGTGACAAATGCAGGCAGGACGCGGCACGCATGCGGGTTTCCCCTGCGGGGCGGTCAGCCTGGCACGGCGGATCGATCGGCTGCAACGCCAGGCGGCCCCATCCGGCGCTCGGTGGGGAATCCCGGTCGAGGCCCAGGCGGGACTGTCGGTCGGTCACGCAGACTGGCGGCATACCAGCAACCCTGTCCAAACTTTCGAGGGCGCAAAACCGTCCATCGCGACGGAACCGTCATTTCCGAGGAGGTATCACAGGCGTTTCACGCAGTCGGATGGTATTTGTAACTATACGATAACGAAAACCAGATATAGGGGTTCTGCCGCTTGTTATCCACAACTTTATCGGCCGGACGCGCCCTGAACAGTTGACCGGAACCGCCGAGGCGCTACCATATTTTGTAGATCTGGAACGGGGAACCCACGATATGGAGTGGACCGAAGAGATGATCGCCCACATCAGGGAACTCTGGGCGGAGGGGCACTCGACCGCCGAGATTGGCCGGCGCATGGGCATCTCGAAAAACGCTGTCGTCGGCAAAGCCCACCGACTGCTGCTGGCTCCCCGCCCGTCGCCGATCCGCCGTGAAGGCCAGGCACCACCGCCCCGGCCAATGGTGACGCGACGCATCACCGGACCAACCCTGCCGCCGCTCATCGCTCAGGCGCCGGGCCTGCCAGCGCAGCCCGCACCTCGCCCGGCCCCGGCGCCTCGCCCGGCACCAATGGTCGCCCGCGCAGAGACGCCCAAGCCGCATGTGGTACCCCCGGTGGCGGTTGCCCGAATGCCGCGCACTCAGCCCTGCTGCTGGCCGCTCGGCGAGCCAGGCACGCGCAGCTTTCGCTTCTGCGACTCCGACGCATCGCCGGGCAAACCGTACTGTGCCGAGCACGCGGCGGTTGCCTATGTGAAGGTGCGGGACAAGCGCGAAGAAGCCGCGGCGTGACCCGGCTGCGCCGGGCTACGGACTCCCCATGCGCTCCAGCGCCGACAGCACCGCGGTTTCGGTCAGGATCTGCGGCAGCATCTTCGGAGAGGCGTTCGGCCCGGGCGGGTAGAGTACGTATAGTGGCACCCCGTCGCGCCCATAGCCTCGCAGGAACCGCGTGATTTCGGCATCCTGCCGCGTCCAGTCGCCTTTCAGATAGACCACGCCGCGTGTGGCAAAAGCCTGCCGCACCGCCGGCTGGGACAGTGCCACCCGCTCATTGACAAGGCAGCTGACGCACCAGGCGGCGGTCATGTTGACGAAAACCGGCCGCCCCTCGCGCCGCAGCGCCGCCAGCCGTTCGGCGGAAAAGCGTTCCACCCCCGGCTCCGCCGCCTGCCCGGCCGGCACCGAGGTTTCGGCGGCAATGCCGGACAGCACCGTCAGCGCCGCCAGCGCTGCCGCCAGAGCCGCCCCCTGGGCAATCCGGCGCCCGCGCGTGCGAATGCTGCGCTGGGCCAGCCTGAACGCCCAGCCGGCGAAACCCACCAGCACCAGACCGAACGCAGCGCCCGCCACGCCGGCCGAGCCCGCCTCCTGGCTCATCACCCAGAGCAGCCAGGCGCAGGCGCCGTACATCGGGAAGGCAAGCCCCTGCCGCACCACGTCCATCCAGGCGCCGGGCCGTGGCAGCACCCGCGCGAAAGCCGGCAGCCCCGCCAGCGCCAGATAAGGCGCCGCCAGCCCGATCCCCATCGCCAGGAACACGGCCATCGTCAGCCCGGCCGACCCGGCCGCTAGGGCGGTGCCGATGGCGGCCCCCATGAACGGCGCCGTACACGGCGTGGCCACCAGCACGGCGAGCAGGCCGGTGAAGAAGCTGCCCGCATGGCCGCCGCGCGCCGCCAGCGACTGACCGGCTCCGGCAGCCTGCAGCTGCACCTCGAAGACACCCGACAGGTTCAGCCCGACCGCGAACAACACCCAGGCGATGCCGGCGACGAAGGCCGGCGACTGGAACTGAAACCCCCATCCCGCCTCGTCGCCCGCTTCCCGCAACGCGAGCAGTGCCGCCCCCGCCAGCAGAAACGTTACCACCACGCCGGCGGTGTAGGACAGCGCGTGCGCGACCGCGTGCCGCCGCGCCGCGCCGGAAAGCCCGGCCAGCCCGACCGCCTTCACCGCCAGCACCGGGAACACGCAGGGCATCAGATTAAGAACGAGTCCGCCCAGCAAGGCGAAACCAATGACGTGCCACAGCGGCAGTTCGGGCACCGTTTCCCGCCCGCCCGGTACCGCCGCGACAGCCAGCGCGGTCTGCTGTCCGGCGGCGTCACGCACCATCAGCACGCCGGCCAGCGTGGCATCGGCGCGAAAGGCATCGCCGGGTTTCAGCACGAGGGAAAGCCGGCCATCATGCACCCGCAGGGGCTGCGGCGCCGGCCCGACCACCGCGCCCGCCGTCTCGGGGATGAACCAGGCATCGCGCACGGCGGCAGGAGAAATGCCGGCGCCGGAAACGGTCAGCGTACCGTCGGGCGCCAGCTTCGCCGACCAGGGCGAGGGGCGCGGCAGCGCTGCCTCGGCGGCAGCGAAGAGCGGTGCCTGGGCCGAGGCGGCGGGCGCGCCGGCGGGAAGATCGAGGTGAAAATCGCCTTCCTCGGGCACGCAGATCCCCTTGCACACCAGCCAGCTCGCATGCAGCCGGACGATGTTGGCCGGACCGCTTAGCTGCACGGCAAGAAGCACCTCACCGCTATAGCCATAGGTCATCAGCGGCCCTTCCGTCTGGCGCTGCGGTGCCGGCCACGCCACCGGACCTGCGCTGGCGCCCTTCGGGAGGGTGAATTGCAGCTCGGGGGCGATTCCGGCATCGCCGGGGTTGCGCCAGTAGGTGTGCCAGCCCGGTTCAAGCCGCAGGCGCAGCGCGACCCTGAAGGGCGAGTCGGGGGCAATGCGGTCGGTGTCCGAAATCAGGGTGGCGGTGGCGCGCGGGCTGGTGACCGCTGTGCTTTCGGCCGCCCTTGCCGGCAGCGCGATCACGGCCAGAACCAAAGCGACAACGATACGCAGCAACCCGGTCATGGCGCCTCTGTCACAGAGCAAGGAAACCCAGGCCGCAGTGGCCCCATACCTACTTCTTAAGGTAAGGGGTTCCAAGGGCCATTGGCCCTTGGTGGGGTCCAGGGGCGAAGCCCCTGGTGGGGTTCCGGGGCAACGCCCCGGCGGGCCGGAGCGCGGCATAAGGCGCGCCGAGGCGGGTGCATACCAAAAAAATGGCGGCGCTTTGCAGCGCCGCCAAGTTTAGGGAGGAAACGTCCAAGAAAGCAGCCCGGCGTCACCGCCTTGCTGCGCTGCACAAGATAGGTTCGAGGCCCTCGGAGCGCAAGCGATTTTTTGCATCGCAGCATCGCTGTTTCGTTCGGCCCGGGATCGGGCTTGGCCGGTCACCGCCAGGACGGCAGGGCCGGCGCCGGTGAACACGGCTCGTTAACCGGCCTGGATGTAGCGTCTGAGGATGCGCATCTTCTCGCTTGCCGCCCTTATCCTGTTTGCCACCGCCGCCGGCCAGGCCAGGGCCGAGGCGCTGTCCAGCCGGCCGAACCTGAATCCCGGGCTGCAATGCCGGGCGGCGATCCGCATCGCCGAGCGGGCGGCCGGCATTCCCGAGCAACTGATGGCGGCGATCGCCCGCGTCGAGAGCGGGCGGCGCGGGCCGGATGGTGTGGTAAATCCCTGGCCATGGAGCATCAACGCCGAGGGCACCGACTATGTCTATGACACCAAGGAGGCGGTCATTGCCGCGGTACGGGCGCTGCAGACAAAGGGAGTGCGCTCGATCGATGTCGGCTGCATGCAGGTGAACCTGATGCATCATCCGCAGGCATTCGCGAGCCTCGACCAGGCCTTCGACCCGGCGGAGAACGCGCATTATGCGGCGCAGTTCCTGGTGCAGCTCAAGGAGCAGACCGGCGACTGGATGAAGGCCACCGCCGCCTACCATTCGGCCACGCCGGAACTGGGCGAGCCGTACCAGCGTAAGGTGATGGCGGTTTGGCCGGAAGAGAAGCAGCGCGGCCAGATGGCTGAGCTTCCCGAGCTTGCGGCACGCTGGAGCAACCCTCTGCGGTCTGTCCAGTCAGGCGGGGGCCAGCCAGGCGGGGGATACATGCTGTCGAACCGGTCGGCATCGGCGCGCGTGCTGCCGATGGCGGGGGCCACCGGGCGGGGACTGGATGCCTATCGGGCGGCACCGATTCCGCTGGCCTCGCGCGCCATGGAACGGACACCGCTCTAAAAACGGTCAGGCCAGCGGCGCGGTGGCAACCCCACCCTCAACGGCAGTGACGAACAGCACCCGGCCACCATCGGCGGCAGACACCAGAACCATGTCGCCGACGGCGAACATGTCGGCCGAATCATTGAAAAATCCCCTGTCAGCCACCTGGTCCAGGCGCGATGCTCCGGCGCGGTAGTGCCAGAGAGTAAAACCCTGAGCGTAGGCAAGGACTGAGAGGTTGCGAATGGCGAAATCCATTGGGGTGCTCCGGACACAAAAAAAGCCGCTCCCCGAGAGGGGAGCGGCGTTGCAAGTTTGATAGGGAAGAGGGCCGGGGCCGCAGGCACAGTTCGGCCGTCGACAGGAGTGAGACTAGGGCGGAGGGCCGGCGAGCGTCAAGGATTTTTTTCCTATTCTTGGCTTTTCCGTCAGGCCGGACGCGACCGGATGACGGAAAACCGGGGGTCCACTGACCCCTGGTTCCTATCCTTAAATAATGGCTTCACAGGGGCAACGCCCCGACAGGATCGGCCAACGCCATGTCAGCATAGCGTCAGGCCACGATACCCTTGACGCGCAGCGGCCATTCCAGCCGATCCAACGCCTCTTTCCACAGCCGCCAGTCACTGCGCTCCAGCGGGTAGGCCGGATTAGGCACCACCCCACGCTCGCCCCAAATACGCAGGATGCGAGCATGCACCAGGTCGATCCGGCGGCGGCGATAAAGCTGGTCGAGACACTTCACCACATCGTCCGGCTCGCAGGGCCGCACGGTGCGCGGACCGCTGCTGTGGCTGCCCTCGCGCCGGGCGGCCAGGGCAGCCATGGTCCAGAACCAAGCCTGCTCGGCGCTGCGGAACGGTTCGGCACGTTCGCCGCGCAGGCCAGAACTGGTGGCGGCTTCGGTCGGCAGGGCACGGGCGACGGCGTGCATCGGAATATCTCCTGGATCGGGGGCGGATGCGTCTTCTCGAACAGAACAAGAACATTTACCCACGCCCTCAATCCCGTCGCAAGCAAAATATGCACATTTTCCTATATCTTTTTGGCTAGAAGTCCTATCACACTGCATTGACGCTCTCCGTGACGATCGAGTCGCAGACTTCCCCGTCCGGGCCGCCTGCCAAAGCTTGAGACCAAGGAGGCCTGGGATGAAGGGGGCCTGACATGAAGCACGATGACATCTGGCGGGCGCTCGACACGCTCGCCGCGGAGTACGGACTGTCACCGTCCGGCCTGGCCAAACGGGCCGGGCTGGACCCGACCACGTTCAACCCGTCGAAGCGGCGCATGCCGGACGGGCGGGCGCGTTGGCCGAGCACCGAAAGCCTGGCGAAAGTGCTGGATGCGACCGGCGCCACGCTCGACGCCTTCACGGCACTGGTGACCGGCGCCCGCGCTCTGCCTGCCAGCGGGCGCGCCGCCCCGGCCGCGGCGCGGCGTGTGCCGCTGATCGGCTTCGCCCAGGCCGGCGGCGAGGGGTTCTTCGACGATGGCGGCTATCCGGTAGGCGGCGGCTGGGACGAGGTGGCGCTGCCCGAAATCGCCGATCCGAACGCCTACGCGCTGGAAATCAGCGGAGATTCCATGGAACCGGTTTTCCGTGACGGCGACGTGGTGATCGTCTCGCCGGCGGCACCGATCCGCCGCGGCGACCGGGTGGTGGTACGCAGCGCCGACGGCGAAGTGATGGCCAAGCAATTGACCCGCCGCTCGGCCCGGCGGGTTGAACTGCGCAGCCTCAATCCCGCGCATCCCGACCGCAGTTTCGATCTCGGCGAGGTGT
>Ga0326727_10015303_pt1 | contig 16507 bp, 10 predicted proteins | sample MB2enrmetagenome_FD_207643 | JGI IMG/M metagenome (GOLD analysis project Ga0326727, IMG submission 207643) | Lab enriched peat soil microbial communities from McLean, Ithaca, NY, United States - MB29MY | ecosystem: Environmental > Terrestrial > Soil > Wetlands > Peat | place: USA: New York...
TTCCCGTCGGGGCGAAATTCCCGCTGGAGTGCAGCGTGACGGCATACCAGATCGGCCGGCGCACGGAGCCGCCGATCCCGCCGGCGCCGCCGGTGACTCGGACGTTCCGCGTCGTCGCGCATTGACAAGGACTCTCGCATGGAGAACGACTGATGAATCGGATCTGCCTCGCGTTTCTGCCTTGGTTGGTTTTGGCGTTCCTTCTTCGTGCCGCGCAGGCCGCGGAATCGCCGCTTCGGCTCGAGACCGCGACTCTTTGGGGAACCGAGGAGGACGACGACATCCAAGGCGTGGCTGCGGCTTCCGACGGGAGCATCTACATCGTCGGGAACACCGGCAAGCCGGTTGCTTCGCTGCCCGGCGGGACGAAACCCGTCACGCTGGGCAAGCCGGCCGCCGGGCCGAGGTGTGGTTGCGGGTTTGTGGCCCGGCTCAGCCCGGATGCCAAGAAGATCCTCGACTACGTGCAGTTCGCGCCCGGCGTTGCGATGCTTACCACGGTCGAGGTAAACGGCCAAGGCGCTTATGTCGGCGGCTATGCTTCCGAGGCCCTGGAGCCGCTCCTGAAAGACCAGCCGGGGCTCATCCGCGAGTACCCGTTGGCCAACGAAGTGGAATTGATCCGCGAGGGCAAGATCGCCGAGGCCAACGGGATTCCCGACGGCAAGGACCCGCTGGCCGATCGCCCCGGACTGGGCCGCTACGGCGCGCCATGCGTGTTGAGGTTCGACCCGCGTCTCGAATCCCTTCGGTGCGGCACCTACCTGGAAGGCTGGCAGCAGGTGTGGGACAAGGTTCGGGTGATCACGACCAAGCCCAAGCTCAGGCACTGGCCGCGGGAGTTCTTCTGGCAGCCGACGGGCCTCGGGCTGCTCGCTTCCGGCGACCTGGTGGTCTGCCATGACGGCGGTTACTTCCGCCTGATTACGGGCAAGGAACGCCAGGAGGCCAAGGGCGACAAGGAAGTGCTCCGCCGTTTGGGTTTCTACGACTGCTGCGATTGGCTGAGCCGGTTGTCGCCGGACCTTTCCCGACGAACATGGAAGCAGCCGATCTACACGCCCGCCGTGGGCCGGGAAGCGGTGCAGCAGATCAAGTCGGGCTGGCCCTATGCCCATTACAGCAGCCCGCGGACCACGCGGATGCGCCTGGACTGCCGCGAGAACATCTACTTGTGCGGCTGGTCGGCCTCGGCCACAGCCAAGGAGCCGTACTGGTCGCCGTACCTATGGAAGTTGAGTTCCAAGGACGGCAACCTGCTCTGGAAGGCCTATGAGCACGACCCGATGTCGGGCAAGGACAACCGCCTGGACGGCGACGTGGCCGACACAGCGGTAACCACTTTGGCCCTTGACGGCAACGGCAACGTCCTCAGCGGCCTGCTCTCCGACGGTGGCGACACGGTGATGGGATGGAGCCCCGCGGGCGAGCTGCACAAGCGTTTCGAGAAGGAGATCAAGGGCGCCTCGTACGGCGGGGGTCTGGTGCATTTGTGGGGAATGATCCATCGTGTGGACGCCGGCACCCGCCAGGGGTTGGGCGGCGTCCGGCTGGGCCGTACCGCCTGGGCCGCGGACCTGGCTTCGCTTCCGGGCAACCACGTACTGGCCGTGGGCCGCTGCAACGGCCGTTTCGACTGGACGCCCAATGCCTGGCAACAAGGCGACCCCGACGACAACCCTCTGGCCTTTTTGCGGCTCTACGGCCCGGATTTCGAGCTTCTGCTGAGCACGGCGCTTCGCGGCGTGGTGCCGTTCGAGCTGCGCCCCATCGGCCACGATCGCTATGCGCTGGTGGGCCGCGCCGACCGCGACACGGCGCCCGTCCGCGATGCTCTATATCCCAAGCCGCTCGGCAAGAGCGACGGTTACCTGATGATTCTGCAATGGAAGGAGTGAGCGCACCCATGGTCTCAAAGAACATCGCCGCTTTGGCCCTGGCTTGTGCCTTATGGGCGTCGCCCGCCGCATCCCGCGAATCGACTCTCCGCAATCCCACTTCGCGCGACTGCCAGGACGAGGTGCTTCGGCTCGCCACGCCCGCGCCGGGACCTGTGGGCAGTTTCGTGGTGCGCGAGGATGGGCAGGAGATCCCCTATTTCGTCGAGTCGCTCGGCGGCACAAACTGGATTTGGGTCTTGACCGACCTACCTGCGGGCACCGTGAAGAAGTACGAGGTTGTGCCGGGACGGCCGGCGCCCGCGCGGCGCAAGGTCACGGTGAAAAAGGAAGGAAGCCATTACTTGCTGGACAATGGCCGGATCGCGGTGAAGCTGCCCGCCGAGGCCGTCGGCGAAGCGCCCGGACCGATCGCGTCCGTCCGGCTCGGCAAACAGTGGGTGGGCGGCAGTGCCTGGAAGGTTTCTACCCGCTTGCAAAAGTTTACGGCCGCGATCGTTGCCGATGGCGCCGTGCTGGGCAAAGTGCGGCTCCACTACGACTTCGACGGCATGGCCGGAATCGATCGGCACATTCCGGCATTCGCCGAAGTGGATGTGTCGTTGGGACCGGGCTGGTCGCACGCCGAGTTGTTCGAGCGGCATGAGATGGCCCAAGACGACTCTTGGGAGTTCGAAGCGAGCAAGGGCTGGGCGCCGCGGCAGGGCTCCTCGGAGCCGTTCGGCGGCGGATTCGGCAGCCCGCCGCCCGCGAAGACGCGGCCGCTGGTGCCCATTGTACACACCGCCTTCCGCGACGACCTGTTCATCACTCTCTGGCCTCGGTGGAACCAGGGCTGCAAGAACGGCTGGTTCTTCGCCGTTCACGACGGCTTCGCGGCCGTGGCTGCGCTGGCGGTCCGGCCGGGCCGTTGGGTCTGGCCGCATCAGAACGGCATCGAAGTCATCGTCAAGGCGTCGGGCAACTACGCCGGCTTCCGCGCCCCGACCTGGAGAGGTCAGCGGCTCTGGTGGCTACTGGCCGGCCCACAAGAGACCAGCGAGCCGAACCGAGACTACATCATGCGATACAGCTTCGAGTGCCTCGACAAGCTCAATCACGAGTTGATCAGCAACTGGCCCGGCAAGCAAGGCGTCTTCGCCGGGGGCTGGTCGTTCGGCGGAATCAATCCCACCGGCGGGCTCCGCGGCGAGGGAAGGCGGGCCGTGGCCGAAGCCGGCAAGGCCGGCGACTATGCCGCGCTGGTCCGCTGCCAGAGCATGATGCATCCCGACATGTACGGCAGCTACTGGGATTACTGGTCTCCGGAGAACCCCAACTTCTTCACCGACTTCGTGCGGGTGCCGATCGCGCTGGCGGCGCAGTTGAAGGCCCACCCGCGGTTCAAGGAGATCGCCCAACAGGCCGAGATGAAATTCCGCGAAGACCTGTACCATTCGGTGACGCTGCCGGGCGGGGCGGGCCAGGAATGTCCGGGCTACCTCGGCCACGCGCTGGAGGCCTGGGAGGCCCTGGCCCCCCTGGCACGAGAGCACCTCGGCTTCGATCCGACCACCTGGGACCGCTTCCACGCCGCGCGGCGATTCCTGCGGCGCATCTCGCAGCCCGATGGCCAGGAGCGACTTTGGCTGCACATGGGTGATACCCACCCCGCGTACTGGAAGATCGACGTGCCCGCCGATGAAGTTGCCCGTTTCAAGACCGAGGAACTGCCCGGCTTCGGCGTCATCTTCAACAACCGCCCCGGCACGTCGCAGGAGACCTACCTGGCCTTCAAGAGCGGTCCGAACCGCGGCCACTATCACGGCGACCAGTTGGCCTTCCACTACTGCGCCGACGCGCGCCCGCTGGCCGTCGACCATCATTGCAGCTATGCGCCGCGGGCAGGCCAGGAGCACATGCACAATCGCCTCGCTTTCTCGACCGACAAATTCGCCTGGGCGAACATGGACGGCTACGAGCGGCTGATCGCCTTCAAGACCTCCAAGGACGTGGACATTGCCGTGGGCCAAGTGGAATCTGACCGCTTGCGGGCAACGACCGAAAAACCGCCCGAGGTCTGGCACCAGGAGTACCCCCAGCTCCGTTTCGAGAAGCCGCTGTGCTATCGCCGCACGGTGGTCTTCCTGAAGAACGGGCCTCGCGACTATTTCGTCCTCCGCGACCAGTTCTGGGCGCCGCAGGCGTTGCAGGCCACGTACTGCCTGCACGTGCTGAGCGAGAAGATCGCGCGCAGAGGGCCACGTGTGGATTTCGGCAACTTGACGCTCTATTGCGCCGAGCCGGCGGAGTTCGAGTTCGCGTCGTTTCCCTGGCAGCACAAGAACGGTCCGACCGAGGCCACTCAAGGCGCCCGGCTCTCGATCCAGGCTGACTACGGGCAGTTCGTCACGATTCTGTATCCGGGCACCGCGCCGGCCATCACGACAATCCCGGGCGGGGTGAAAGTCGGCGACGACGAGATCACGTTTTCTTGCGACGAGCCCGCGGCCGGCGATGCATCAACCTATGTGACCGTCAAGCGCGGCGAGCAGGCTGCCGTGATGCTCGCGGGAAAGGACCTGGACCTGGACCGTTCCCAGGGAGAAGTAGGGCTGTTCGTGCCCGATGCCGGCTATCCCTTCGGCGAGATCCCCGACTGGTTAATTCGTCAGCGCGCGAAACGTCCGGATTGGGCTAAGTAACTCATGGAAAGGTCAGTCATGGTAGCGAATGCACGTTCGTCCTCACATGCTTTCGTCATTTCGTGGCTCGCCTTGTCTGCGTGGGGCTTTCTCGTTTCTGGCAGCCTGGTGGCAGCCGAGAAGGTCGATCCGGACAACTGCGTGTGGGCCATCCGCCTCACCGAGATGTTCCAGAAGAACCCGGCAAGCGGCCCGCGGATCTACGAGGGCAACTTGAACATCTACGCCGTGTGCGAGAAAGGAAAGTTCTCCCACGCGCTCGGCTCGGCGCAGCGGTTCAACAAGTCGTACCACCTGGTCGAAGAGGCCGACATCCGGCGCGACAGCAACAAGGTCGCCGGCAAGCTGAAGCTGCTTTTGTGCCCCGATGTCTGGGTGCCCCTGGACCACCGCGCCCTGACATTGGACGTGGAGTTCGACGGCGCCATCGTCCCGGCGATCGACAAGAAGGGCAACGACACCTTCGACTTGACGGGCAAGTGGCAGGCCGTGATGCATGGCAGCCGGAAAGGCCAAGGGCCCGACACGTTCTACCAAGGCGTTCTCACGGGCGGCGGCGCGCCGGTGGAAACGGGCTGGGAACAAGCCCGGCTCAGGCTCCAGATGACCCCCTCGCCGGAGCCCGGCGAACCGGTCGAGGCGATGCTCGATCTGTCCGTCAGCCTCTGCGGCGGGAAGGTGATCGGCGCTGCGGTCGGCGCCAACTGGATGCAGGGGGCCAGCCCTTGGCGCCAGGTCCCCCTCGACCCTTCCGGCCTGCGGGTGGACGGCCTAGTCATTCGGGGAAAGGCCGCGGTGCCTTATCGGGCGATCGCCATCGGCTGCGACCCGCGTGCCCGAGCCGAACTCGATCTGACGATCTGCCGCGTGCAGAACATCGTGGGCGGCAAGGCCCTCGTTACCCCGACCTTGGACGGCAAACCATACCGCCCGGCATATCTGGCCGCCGGCGGCGCGGTCGCAATGCGAGGGCTGGGTGAAATGGTCGGCACGAACACCCTCAAGCCGGTCTGGGCCGAATCAGTCAACCTTGCCCCGGCCTATCTGCCGGTAGCTAGCTTTCAGCCGGTCGCCCCGGGCGAGCATCCGCGGCTGCTGTTCCGCAAGGCCGACTTAGCGGCTCTTCGCCAGAAGGCCGAAACCCCCGATGGCAAGGCCATCCTCCTGCGACTGAGAACGCTGCTGGACGGGAAGAACGGCGATACGCTGCCGACCGTCTTCAACACCGTGGCGCCGAACAACCACAACACCAGTCCGGTGTTGCCGCTAGGCGCGTATACCACCTGGCACGGGGCCGGCTACGGATTTCTCTACCAAATCACGGGGGAGCGGAAGTACGCCGAGCTTGCCCGGCAGGCCATCCAGTGGTGCTTCGACGGCAAGATCGACATCGACAACCGCTACGCCTGGTCTCGGCCTGGCACGCAGATGCGGGCCGGAGCGGTGCTGGCCGCCGTGGCCTACGCCTACGACTTCTGCTACGACGCCTGGCCCGATGATTTCCGCAAAAAGGTGGCCCTGGAGATTCAGAACTACAACCAGCGCGTGGCGGGCGACGACGGAGCGTCGGAGGACCGGGTGAACCTCGAATCGTTGTCCACCTGCTGCGGGTATCCGCCCGGCAGCAACCACTATGGCGCGTTCCTGGGCACGGGCGTGGCCGTGCTGAGCATCTTGGGCGATCCGGGCACCGACGGCGAGAAGCTCGCCAGGTGCCTCCGCTGGAACAAGAAGGGCCTGCTGCACCTGCTCAACGAGGGATTCGGCGACCACGGCTTCTTCCCCGAGGGGCATCATGCCAGCCGAGTCTCGACCAATTGCGGCAGCGAGGAGTTTCTCATGGCCCTGCGGAGCGCAGCGGGCCGTGATTACATCACGCCACAGCCGAATGCCCAATGGCTCACGCTCCGCTGGTTGATGGAACTGGTGCCGTCGGCCAAGGGGCCGATCTTCCCGCACCGTGGCGTCTATGGTGGCGACGAGTTCGAGGACGCCCGCATGTCGTCGCACGGCGGTGAGTTCGCCTACGGTTTCGCCACGGTCGATGCCAAGTATCGGCCGGCGTTGTTGTGGATGTACAACAAGGTTGTCAAGCCGGCCTTTCCCGACTACGGCGCGGCGGTCTATCCGCACCGCGCGGTGTTCGCCTTCGTGAACTGGCCGACCGATATCCAGCCGGCCAATCCGGCGACCGTGCTGCCCAAAACGGCTGCCGACACGATCCACGGATTCTTCTATCACCGCAATCGCTGGCAGGACGACGACGACGTCGTCATCACCAACCTGCTGAACATCGGGCCGAAGGGCTACTATGCACTTCGCGGCCACGGGCGTGAGGAGCAGGGCGCCTACATCTGGGGGCTTGGAGTCCATGCCCGGATGGCCTCGCCGAGCGGCACGCCCGTGGTTTATGAGACCTCGCCCGACGGGTCGAGCGTGCTTTCGACTTATGCCGCCGGTGCAGTTAGTTCATTGGCCGTGGACCTCAGCGGGGCCGCAGGCGTGCCGGCGCTGCTCGTGAGCACGGGCCCTTGCAACACCGGCATCACCGAAATGGCCGGCAAGCCCCCCGGTCCTCACACGGCGCTCACCGAGGTGCCGGCTGGCGGGCGGAAGTTCACCGTGGTGACCCTGCAATCAGGCCAGGCTCCCAAGCCGGTCGCCGAGGGCGACCACGTAAGAATCGGCGAGCAGACAGTCCGTTTCGACGACACGAAGTTGGTTCTTGGTGCTTGGAAGAACTGACCCCAAATCCGGCAAGTGTCGGCACACAACCAACCCAATAGGTGTCGCGTCCCAGGCTTGCATCAGAACGCCCGCGTCTGCATGCAGGAGTGGGCCCTTTTCTTTGAATCTCTGGATGCACACGCTGGTGGAACTCTGGTCCTGGAGCCGCCCTCACGGTGGGCTCTGCGACCGCGGCCAGCCACCGTGGGACGACGCCGATCGCCGTCCGTCTTACGCCGACCGCCGCAGAGCTTTGCGTCAACAGGTGCTACGCGCCGAATTATCGACGATCACTGCCGCCTGGTTGCTCCCGCGAAAAATCCTCAGGCTGACCCGGCGCCTCATGGCATTGGCCGCCTGACGTAGCTCGTAACTCAGAAAGTGCAGTATCGGGGGAAAGAGGAAAATAATTGGGGCGGCTCCGCCATGCCCATTTGCAACCGTGCCGGCCAAAGCTGTGGGGAGGCTGGGTTGCCGGCTTCTCCACCGCCGGCCGGGGCCCAGTACAACCTGTATACCGACGGCGCATGCATCGTGGACACGAAGGTCGGTGACTGGGGCTTCGTGTGCGACCAACTCGACCGGGAAGACGTTGCCCGGCACCCATCCCGCGGTGCCGTGACCCGGACGACCAGTAACCGGATGGAACTTACGGCTGTGGTTCAGGGCCTCGAATTCATACCCGAATCCGCGCGGGTGGAAGGTGTCACGGATAGCCTGTAGGTGCGGAAAGGGATCGTGGACTGGCTGCCTGCCTGGAAATCCCAAGGCTGGCGCGCCGGTTCTGGTCGGCGGTTCCGATCCCTCCACAACGCCGACCTTTGGCAACGCTTGGACGGCCTGCTCCGATACCGCCAAGTGACCGTCCGATGGGTGCGTGGCCATGCTGGTCACCCAGAAAACGAGTTGTGCGATCGGCTGGCCCAGGAGGCAGCCGAGCAATCGGTGCGGCAGCCCGGTGAAGGGCAACCAGAGGCCACAAGTGTTTGAATGCGGCGTTCGGGCCGCGTAGTGTACCCGGGCGACGCCGCCTTCCGCCTGATACCCGCGTGATCGTCGCCCCCGGTCCGAACGGCAGCCAGGTCCGAATGTTCGAGGGGCGGCATGATTATCGAGCGTAATCGGGGAAATCCGGCGTTGGGCCGAGACCAGCCGCAGTTGTTTCGCCCGATGGGTGGAAAAACTTGGCTTGACCGGCCACGGGTTGCCCGATGAGGGCCGTCTCTCGTTTCTGGAGCGCGTGATTCCCGTGCCGGACGGATAAAGTCCGATGGGCCTGATTTCGTTGCCGTCCTCGGCCGCATCCGTCGCCGGGGGCATGAAAAAGCCTCCTCTACCCCGCCGAGAGTTAGTTTTGGGAGCAGCTTCACCAAGACTTCTTGCGGGGGGCGATTTACTTTTCCGTGAGGGGCGTGGTAGAATCGCAGCCGTACCGTCCGATTGAGTCCTCGGCGTGCGCCAGGGGCTGAACGGCTACCGCGAAACGGGCCCCTATTTTCGCCGCGACCGACATCCTGGCAACAAGCCAAATTCCCCTGTTCAAGATGACAATTGTCGGCCCACTGCCGTGGGATTGCGGCGGGCATCACAAGAGCAAGAACCCGGTGAACAACCACGGTGAATTGAACGAGGAAAGAAATTCATGATCCGTACAAGGATAATATCGATAGCAGTGGTGTTTGCGGCGACGAGTGTGGTCTGTGACGGTGAGGGTGTGAAGAATGACGACCTGCTGAAGACTCTCATCACCGTCTACAAGACCGCGCCGCAAGGTTATCCAAACGGCAAGGATGAGCGCGGCATCCCGTACGCGCAACCGGACACGTCCGTCTGGTATCGCTGGCACTTCTACTTCGACGGTGCGATTGATCGTGCCGAGGATGCCCAGATGAAACTCGTGGCCGATCCCTTCAATCCATTCGAAGGAGATGGCGCCGCACCTGCATATGGTGCGGGGGTCAAGGTGGAATGGAGCGCGGAACATGCGGCCGAAGGGAAGAAGACGGCCAAGGTCACATACTTGAAAGGCGCTTCGCCGGAGAAGGCAATTTGCGCCGTCAACCGGGCGGGCGGGTCCGCGGATGCCTGCCGCGGATGGAATCCAGGTCCAGGGGCAGCGGAGAAACTCATGGCGCCCCGGCTCCGGGCGCCTGCCCCGACCTGGTACGCTCCTCACTACCGTTGGGTTAAACTGGATGTTTTCAATCCCGCTGAGGGGCCGGTCCGTGTTCGCTTCTGCAACGTTCCGATCATTCTGCCCGCCGGCGCGAGTGTGGCAGTGGCGAAGATGGCCGATCGAGTCGGATATGGCGACATACCCGATCTCAATCAGATCACGATGCAGGCGTCGGACACGACTGACGATGTTGTTCTTTTTCTTGGTAACGCCCGCGTTGAGCAGGAAGTTCCGGCGGTCGTCTCGGAGAAGGGGAAGCTCTTTCAGACCATGGCGTCAGATCTTTACTCCTGGACGTGGCCTGGATTTACCCATCTTGCGGCCAGCGCCAAATACTCGCGGGAATCGGGTGTGGGCTGGGTCAATCCGGCGGGAAAGGCCAGTGGTTGGGTGTCTTCGTGGAGCAACCGCGACCGGGACCCCTCGCTTACTTTCGGTGCCACGAGCAAGCCGGGTTGTCCCTTGCGTGTGGACTTGCCTGCGGGAAAATACGGGATTTCGCTTTTCTGCCGGCCCCTCGAGATTTCTTACCAGTCGGACCTGAAGATACCGGCCAGTGGTTGGACTGTGAAGGTGAACGGCAAGGACGAGCAGGTCTATCCGGCTCGCACACCAGCGGAAATCAAGGAGCAACGGCTGGCAGGCATGGACTGGGATTGGCGGCCGGGCCTGTGCGTCTTTGAATCGCTCGTCAAGCCGTGGTACGCACCAGAGGTGAGAACCATCTTCGCGGATAGCGTCGAGGGCAAAATTGAACTGGAATTTCCCGCGAACATGGGCCTCTGCGCGCTGATCGTCTTTCCCGAGGGGGTGCGGGAAGAAGCGTTGAAGGAAGTCCACCGCCTCCGTTTTCTTCTCGCCGAGGGTTGGGACTGTTCCCATGCCTGGGTTAAAGGCGCCTGGGCCGAACATGAGGGATACCTGGGGTATCATGAAGAATCGTCCCGGCCGGAGACCATCCCGGACCGGCTCAAGGCGCTGGGCCTCACGGCCGCGGATTTTGGCCGGGGGGTAGTGCCATTCGCAAGAGATCTCGAAACGCCGGTCTTCCATGACACCGTGCCGCTGCCCGCGGAGGTTGCGGCTGCGAAACAACTCCGGCGCTTTGCCGTGCCGGGCGAGACCGAATGTTTCAACCTCGGCCTGCTATTTCTGCGTGAGATGAAAGGCACCCGAATTGCGGTGGGCGAACTGAAAGGCGCCTCCGGCATACTTCCGGCAGCCAGTGCAGCGGTCCGCGTGACCCGGCCTCATCCTCATACCATGCAATATGGTCACCATAACCACGCCTGTAACTGGGAGGAGTTCTACCTCATCGCACGGGAATCCGTGGATTTCTATCCCGGCGCTGCGCGGCGGATTTATGTCGATGTGTCAGTGCCGCGCGACGCAAAACCAGGGGAGTACAAGAGCGCCATTCAGCTCTCTGACAACGACGGCAAGATGCTCACAGAGATTCCCCTTGTCCTGGAGGTGTTGCCCATCGAACTCAAGGAGCCGGATGTCTTCTTGGCCACCGGGTTAGTCCATCCGGAGATTAAGAATTGCGGGTTCAACACCTTTGCTTGCGACTACGATAAGGCAACCCAAGGGGGATTCCGTGGATGCCTCCCGGGAATGGGCGGCAAATTCAGGGGCAAAGGTTTGGATCCGGCAAATAAGGATGTGCTTGCTCCAATCTTTGCGGATGGAAAGGCGGGCAAGGGGCCAAGGGTCTTTTTCGGGGACTCAGACAACGGGTCGCAGATCAAGAAGGAGACGGTCGAACCCCTGTTCAATGCGTTCCCGGACCTCGATTTCTTCGTTTATAGGATCCCTATCTTTGCGCAGCCATTGTCCATGTCCAACTGGACCCACGACTGGATTCCAATCGGCAAGCCGTCTGCGGCCCGGCCGGAGGACATGCAGGCGGCACGACAGGCTGGCAAGGAGTTCTGGTTCCTTGACCGGCTCAAAGCGCCAAAGGACCAATTTGCCAGGTTCACCTTTGGATTTTGGCTGTGGCGGAGCGGCGCCTCTGGGAGGTTCACGCCTCTCGGTGGATGGACCGGCGTAGGGGTTCCCTTGGGAGGCGAAGTCTTTCCTTACCATAACCATATCAGCATTATTGGCGACAACGTTTACGCGGGCCTACTGCCGGGGAAGAAGGATGGCGAGTGGTCTATGAGCAGGGATCTTGTGCTTCTACGAGAGGGCATTGATGACTATCGCTATGTCCGGACGCTGGAACTGCTGGCCAAAGCGGCAAAGGTCACAAAACCGGAAGCCACAGCGGCAGCGGAGAAATTTCTCGAAGAACTGTGCGCCTCGCTCTCGTTGGATCTCAAGACCTACTACCGCTGGAGGGAAGGCTCCTTCGCCGAGAACTATTACCCGCTGCAAGATAATCCCTGGACCGGCGCGAAACTTGACGAAACGCGCCGCAAGTGCGCAGAGTACATATTGGCATTGGAAACAAAATAGAACAAGAACCGGCGAGAAATGGGCTGGCGAAGCGTCTTGTGCCTGGGCTGGGTATTTTCACCATACGGCTGCAAAGACCATCCAGCCTGGGCTCGACCCACTCGCCATAACCGAGTCCGGTGGCGATGACCGGCTCATGTAACCGTTCACGCCGCGGAGGCGTTTTCTGGGTAAATTGATCTGGACTCGCGTGCTGCCTTTGTGCCACAACAGTTGGCATGGAAGCGGTAATCGCGGAAGAAATCATTGCCCGCCAGCCTGCGGAAGCCCAGGCCGAGAAACGTCAAAAGGTCGTCGCGGTGACGGCGGAAACGCTTCAGCAATCGTTTCGCTTGCTTGTCCTTCCAGGGCGCGGCAATCAGCTCGTCCAGCCGCGTATGCAAGCGATCCCGCCGGCTGACGTACTCCGGCACCGTTCGGTCTTCCCAGCGGCTCAGGCGTATGCCGTCGCCCACCAAACGCCGCAGTTTCTTGGCAAATACCGTCCAATGGGGCGAAGGGCTCTGGTAACGTTCGACGTGCGCCAGGTCGCGGAGCAAACGCGCCAGGCAGGCTTGCCGCGCAGAGCAGACCGCGGGGTTGTACGGTCCTTAAAAGTCGGTCACCAGTGTGCCGCGGAACGCCTTGCGGAAGAACCGCGCCACCACCGGCTTATCGAGGCTCCAGCCCCTACCAGCATTTCCACCGGGCATCGCGCTGGTTTTGGCGGATGCAACGCAAGGGGCTGCTCCCAAGCCCATACGGTCCCGTGGCGGAGCCTTCGGCCCTGTTGCCGGAATTGAAGCGTTACGGCCTAGAGCCGAAGCCCAGGAAGTGGACACGCGGCGGCACGGCCCGGCGGGCACGAGAACGGGCCGAAGCCAAGGCTCGGCACCACGCCGAACGGCTGGCCCGATGGCGGGCCGAGAAAGTGGCGCGGGTGCAATCGCGGGTCCACAAGCCGGCAGTGGCGCGGCTGGGCGCGGCGCCGGCAGTGAGCAAGTCACCAGCCAAGGAGGATCACTATGAGTGGGGAAGCCGTGATTCAGAGCGCCAGCGACACGAAACCAAAGCCACCCTACCGCGGCATCACCCGACACGCCGGGAAATGGCTCGTCAAGCTTAGGCATAGGGGCAAGGACGTAACCATCGCCCACTTTGAGGAGCTGGAGGACGCTGCGTGGGCGGCGGACTACGCCCGATACATCTTGTTGGGCCTCAACCCGGCATGCTGGCGCCCGAAGATCATGAAGCCGAACTTCCCGCCGAGCGAGCCCGAGTACGTCGACTCGTGGTACATCCGTCAGCGCCTTATTGACGCGGGCCTCCTCACGTTCGATCTTGCTTGGGACCGCTCGCGGGAGTACCGCGAGGCCGTTCGCGTCAGTGGCGAAGCGTCGAAAACCTGATCGGCCGGTCGCTGCCTGCGGTACTACTCCTCGTCCGTCGCTGCAAGGGCCCGCCTGCCCTCCTCGTTGAGCGACAGCGGCATAGGGCGAACCATGCCCCAACTGTCCGGTCCCGGTAGCGTGCCTTCCTCGGCAAACCACGCCCAGAAGCCTTCGGATTCCAGCATGGCGAGAACCGTCAAGTCCTCTTGCCGCAAGCGCTCCTTGAGGGCCTTCCGCACGGCTACGTCAGGGTTTTCCGCGCGGACGTGAATCCAGCCGAGGGGATCGAGCACGGGCGGGTCCGTCCGTTCTTGCGTGAATTGGATGCGGTACGTTGTCATTGGCCACCTTGGGGACAGAGTTTCGAGGGTAGGACATCAAACGGCCCCCATAATGAGCGCGAGCACGGCCTCTTTTGGCGAAAGACAAGTCGCAATCTCCTTCGCAGCAGCGGTTTATAGAAACCTGATTCTGTTTTCGGCTCGCCCTGCACCGTAAGGCTTCCGTGCAGCGCCGTTAACCTGCTGGCTTGCGCCGAACTCCGCCACGTCCGATTAGCCGTCCGCAAAGCGCAAGCAGACGGCACGGAGGGGCGCGCTGCGAACAAGTTGACCACAGGCCTCGGAGTCGGTCTAATTCAACTGGAAACTGCCTGGTGCCATCCAGTCCCGGGAGGGACGGTGCCCGTTCTCCGCCGTTCATGCCGTCGGGATGTGGTTGCGGCTGGCGAGCCCAGACAGTGTGCGTCTGTTCGTCCCAGATTCACTTGGCATCCATACGCCCCTTCATGCACGGGATATCATGGGCCACGTGATCGTGAGAGCGGTCCACGACCGGGAAGATCAAGGGGGGTTCTTGGCCTTCCCGCAAAGTCTTTACCGCAACAACCGATGCTGGGTACCGCCGGTGGCAACGCACGAGGAGCAGTTAGCGGGTTTCGCCACCCATCCCTTCTACGAGCAAGCAGAATCCCAGGCGTTTCTGGCCTGCCGAAACGGTGAGATCTGCGGACGGGTTCTGTCCATCATCAACCATGCCTACAACAGTTGGCACCACCAGCGCCATGGCTTCTTTGGCTTCTTCGAGGCCATCAACGATCAGGAGACGGCAGACGCCCTCCTGGACGCGGCACGAGACTGGCTCGCCAGACGGAACTGCTCGATGATCCGGGGCCCCGTGAGTCCCTCGATGACCTATCAGTGCGGACTCTTGATCGACGGGTTCGATACGACGCCGGGATTTCTAATGCCCTATAATCCCGCTTACTATGCACACCTGATCGAAACATACGGCTTTCGCCGCGCACAGGACCTTATGAGCTATTTGGGGAGCTTGCAGACGCTGGATCGAGTGAAGCCGAAGTTTGAACACATTTCCCGGTTGGCTGTCACGCGACTCGGCCTGCGGATGCGCCACTTCGATATGGACCGATTTGCGGCCGAGATGGTGACCTTCTACGACATCTATCATCGCGCCTTGGGCAGCACGTGGGGGTTCGCGCCCGTTACAGATTCAGAAGTGCAATTTGCCGGTCGCGCCTATCGCGAAATCACGGTCCCTGAATTCACAGCCGTGGCGGAAGTCGACGGGAAAGCCGTTGGCATGGTTCTCGGCATCTTGGACCTCAACTCGCTGATCAAGGAATCTGGCGGCACTCCGGCTTGGGGCGAACTGTCCCAGATCCTTCGCGAGGATCGCCGGCCAAGTAGGGCGCGCATCGTGTGCGCGCTGGTGGTGCCGCAATACAATCTTTGGGGTGTCGGCCCCGCCATGCTGCGATTCCTTATTGATCCCGGCATCGCATGGGGTATCCGAGAAGTCGAGTTCTCCTGGATTGCCGAGACAAATCGCCTGTCTCGCGGCAGTCTCGAACGCGGTGGCGCGCAGCGGGACAAGACATACCGCGTCTACGAGTTGCCCCTTTCCGGTTCCTGAGCGCGGCCGAGTACAGGTCCCTGCACCGCTGAGTACTAGTGCAGCGTCACAGCTTGATTTTGGGATGGCCGAGTTGGATTTGGGGCTGTTTGTCCGTGCAGAACATAACTATCCATCCCACGTCTTAGCGTTGACGCTGCACTAGTCGGGGGCTTTGATTCTGCCCGCCGGATGAGCAAAAATGTGCCCGCGCTCAGTAATCTCCAGCGACTTGGCCAGGTTCGGGTAATGCCCCCCATAGAGTTCGGTTTTCGTCCTGAACTCCTGGGTGGGATCCACTTCGACGGGGTATCCGTTTTCAGTGAAGTAAATGATGGCAGCGAATTCCTGCACGATGTAGTTAAAGAGGATTGCCACGTTGCGGCGCATTTCATCCGCAGACCAACTATTGAGCCGGGCGCATTCGCGAATCTTCCCTCCTACCCACCTCTCGACCAACTCTTCAAGGCTTTCTCGGAAACGCGGGTTGCGCTCCGTCTCCGCCTGCACGCTGCCCAGCACCCGCTGATACTCGGCGTCGTGGACAAAATCACGGAATTGGAGAATTTGGATGTCGTCTACCCCGAGCTTTCGCAGGGACTTTTCATAGCCCCGCTTGCGATCGTCCGACACCCTGCGCGCCTTGGCCAACGCCGCCTCGGCAGGAAGGTCCCGAAAGACCATGAAGTTGAATTGATCGGGGTCGTCCATCAACAGGATGACGAACCGGCGGAACGTCGCGGCGCCCCATCGGAAAAAACTCTCCATCGTGTCACGTGCAAAGTACCTGTGGAGGATGCTCACGCCGAGGAATCCGTTCATCGTCTTGGGCATGCTCAGGCATCGGCCCGCCAGTCCGCATGCACTGCAAACGACAACGTCCGTCCCGGAAGCAGACAGGTCTGTCGACATCGTTGTCCCCTATAGGCGGTCAGAAGGATCACTGAAAGATCATCGGCGCTGTGGCCGGGCGACGGCAATCATCCGATGCAGTTCACGCAACTCGCGCGGTGACCGATCAGAAAACCAACTTCATCAATGGTAGTGATTCTACTTGGAGAAACTGGTGCGTCAAGCCTCATGGATCAGCTTGAGGGGGCTGGTGATAGCGGCGCGGGCGGCGGCGTGACCATGCAAGAGCTAGTGAGGCACGTCGAACAGAACCGCCGCGTCCGGGTCGTGGACGATCGCGCGATCGACGCCATGTTCGCGTCTTTACCGCCACGGCCGGGCGGGAACGGGAACGGCCGGCGGGTCGAGCCTGGTGCGAACGGC
>Ga0326727_10015304_pt1 | contig 16507 bp, 11 predicted proteins | sample MB2enrmetagenome_FD_207643 | JGI IMG/M metagenome (GOLD analysis project Ga0326727, IMG submission 207643) | Lab enriched peat soil microbial communities from McLean, Ithaca, NY, United States - MB29MY | ecosystem: Environmental > Terrestrial > Soil > Wetlands > Peat | place: USA: New York...
CACCCTCCAGCGCTGTAGAGGCCAACTACGGCATCACCTACCAGAACAAGATCAACTACGTGATCGGCAATACCAACCATTACCAGGTGCTGACCCGCACCCAGGAGATGTCGGCCCAATACGTCCGCAGCTTCAACTTCCGCAAGTACAATCCCTTTCTCGAGGCCGGGCCGGGAGCGGTCATCTTCCTGCCCATCCGCAACTCCGGCACCACCACGCTGGACGCCAAGCAACAGACCCAGATGGCCGCCTTCTACGGCGGCGGTATCGCTCGCGAGATCAGTCCCAGCTTCGACATCCGCGTAGAATTCCGCGGAATCGTCACCAAGGTGCCCACCTTTAACGATACGGTCGAGCAGTTAACCACCAACAAGTGGTACAACATTTACACCCCGGCGATCGGTGTGGCCTATCACTTCTGATCCCGTTAGCAAGCGCAGTTGAATGAAAGGGATGAACCATGGCTCATCCCTTTCTGCTGCTGTAAACCTCCGCCGGAGTCGCGCCCAGGCCGCAACCCGTGTATCCTCAGCCCATGGACAAGGACGTCTTCCCCACGCCCCCTGCTTCTGGCCACGCCAACCTGCTTGAGCAATCGGCCTCCGCTTACCTGCGCTCGGCGCGCCATCAGCCCGTCCGCTGGCATCCCTGGGGCGAGGCGGCCTTTGCCCGCGCCCAATCCGAGGACAAGCCCATCCTGCTCGATATTGGCGCCGTCTGGTGCCACTGGTGCCACGTCATGGACCGCGAGTCCTACGAGAACCCGCGGATCGCAGCCCTCATCAATGAACTTTTTGTCGCCGTGAAGGTGGATCGTGACGAGCGGCCCGACGTGGACGCGCGCTACCAGGCCGCTGTTGCGGCCATCACCGGCCAGGGTGGCTGGCCGCTGACCGCCTTTCTCACTCCCGACGGGCGGCCCTACTTTGGCGGCACCTATATTCCCCCCGACGACCGCTACGGGCGGCCGGGTTTTGGCCGTGTGCTCACCACTTTGGCTCAGGTTTGGCGCGAGCGCCGCGACGAGGCTTTGGAAACCGCCGCCAGCACCATGGCTGCCATCGAGCACAATGAGTCCTTCTCCGGCCGCGGCGGGCAGCTCTCCCTTGCGCTGGTGGACAAGATCGTCAGCTCGATCCTAGCGCAGTTCGATCCCCGCAACGGTGGTTTCGGTTCCCAGCCTAAGTTTCCCCACCCCGGCGCTCTGGACCTGCTGCTGCATGTGGGCCTAAATCGCGGCAACCAATCTGCCCTTCAAACCTTCTGCACCACTCTGGAGAAAATGGCGCAGGGCGGCGTCTACGATCAGCTCGCCGGCGGCTTTCACCGCTACAGCGTGGATGAGCGCTGGCGGGTTCCGCACTTCGAGAAGATGCTCTACGACAACACCGAACTGCTGCGCAACTACCTGCACGGTTACCAGAGCCTCGCCCACGAGGATTTTGCCCGCGAGGATTTTCGCCGCATCGCCAGTGAGATCGTCCACTGGTTGCTGACGACCATGAGCGACCGCGAGCAAGGCGGCTTCTACGCCTCGCAGGACGCCGACATCAACCTCGACGACGACGGCGACTACTTCACCTGGACGCTGGCCGAAGCGCGCGAGGCATTGCATGCAGCGGGATTCTCCCCAGGCGACCAGGAAATTGCTTTGCGCTACTGGGAGATCGGTGAACTGGGCGACATGCATCACAACCCGGCTAAAAACGTCCTTCACCTCAACCAGACCATCGACGAGCTGGCCGCTGAAACCGGCCAGAGCGTGGACGAACTGCGCCCGCTCCTGGACCATGCCCGCCGTGCGTTGCTCGCCGCCCGCGCCCAACGCTCTACGCCCTTCATCGACCGCACACTCTACACCGGCTGGAACGCCATGGCGGTCAGCGCCTGTCTAGAAGCTGCCCGCATCCTGAAAATCAGCTCAGCCAGAGACTTCGCCCTGCTCACCCTCAACCGCCTGCTCCGCGAAGCCTGGGACGGCGATCAGGCTTTGAGCCACGTCATCGCCTATGGCGACCAGCCTTCCCAAGGAGCGCAGCCTCGAGAAAAAATCCCCGGCACCCTCGACGACTACGCCTTTACCATCCACGCCTGCATTGACGCCTGGATGGCCAGTGGCGAGATGAGCTTCTACCACGCCGCCGTCAAGCTCGCGGATGCGATGATCGCCCGCTTCCACGACCCCGCCTCCGGAGCGTTCTACGACACCGCCGCACAGCCTGCCGATGCGCCTCCATTGGGTGCGCTCGCAGCTCGACGCAAACCCCTGCAAGACTCGCCCACCCCAGCTGGCAACCCCACCGCCGCCTCCGCCCTGCTGCGCCTCGAATCCCTCAGCGGCCACAAAGAGTATCGCGAGATCGCCCAGGAGACGCTGGCCACTTTTGCCGGCATCGTGGAGCACTTCGGCCTCTACGCCGGCTCCTACGCTCTGGCCATAGAGCGGCTGTTGCTCGATCCTGTGCAAGTGATCGTGCTCGGTTCCGGACCGGAAGCTGAGCGCCTTGAAGCAACGTCCCTCACCCGCTTCGCCGTCAACCAAACAATAATGCGCATTGCTCCAGAGCAGCTGGTTCCCGGCGGCCTTCCCCCGGCGCTGGCCGAAACCCTGCTGCACGCTCCACGGCCAGCCGAAGCCCAGGCCTGGGCCATCGTCTGCCGAGAGCGCACCTGCCTGCCGCCGGTCACCTCTCCAGAGGCGCTCGCCGAGGCCCTGAATTGCCCGCTTTGAAGGCAGCATGCAGTCTGCCTGCCGCCTACATCTGTCCCTACCAGCCTGTTCAGCCAAAAACGAAAGTTTCTCCTTGATATAGTTTTTCTAATCTATGTTGCCGATAAAACTAATATGGGGCGATTGCCGCTGGCGCTTATATTGCGCGAAGGAACGTATGACCCGCTTGGGTTCAATCCGGGTTTTGGCCAGCTGGCTGGTGCTTTCAGCCGTCTTGCAGGCGCAGCAGTACGTTTTTCGCGCATTCCGTCAAGCCGAAGGGCTTAAGAACCTATCCGTAAGCGCGCTGGCGATAGACCGCTCCGGCTTTCTCTGGCTGGTGACGCAGAACGGCATCTACCGGTTTCTCGGCTCCGGATTTGAGCGTTTCGGTGCGGAGCAGGGAATTGCCGAACTCGAAATCCTGGATGTGATTGCAGACCCCCACGGCGCCATATGGGTGGTCACCGTTGGCAATCTTTACCATTGGGACGGCCAGCGGTTTCTTCCCGCCGGGCCAAATCCGATCATCGTCATGGGCCGGCAGCGCGTGGCCGTCGAAGATGACCGCCACTTGCTGGTCGTGCATAAGGGGCAGCTCTACCGGCTGGAGCACGATGCCGAAGGGAAGATGCTCTCCTTTCTGCCTGTCTTTTCAAGCCGCGTGCTGGCCTCCATGCCGGACCTGGCCCACCTGCGCAGTGTGCACATCGTAAGCGAGCCGCGCAACGGACGTCGCATCTGGGCAGGATGCAACAAGAGTCTCTGTTCCTGGCAGGATGACAGGAACCAACCGCGCGAAGGTGCGGTGACTGAATGGGGCCAGGACAAAGGCCTGGCCGACGATTTCTGGTTGAGTGTAATTCTGGATCGCGCCGGCACGCTTTGGGCCGGGGGCGCCGCTCGTGTGGCTGCATTGCCGCCTGGTTCCGCACGCTTTGTCGATCGCACCATCCCCGGTTCCGCTCCGGAAAACCTCTATGGTCATGCTCCCCTGATCGAAGACCAGGAGGGCCGGATCTTGGCCCCCGCCGATGAGGGAATTGCCCGCTGGGAGGGAACCAGTTGGCGGATCATTGGTCCAGCCAATGGGATGGAGCGTGCCAGTCACATCATGGGCATGGTCTTCGACACGGCGGGCGACCTGTGGCTCGGCAGCAGCGGAGGCGGACTCTACCAGTGGGCCAGCTATGCGGTTTGGGAAGGTTGGGACGATCAGCACAATCAGTCTTTCGCCTCCGTCTGGGCCATCGTCCCATTCCGCGCCGATCGTGTCTTGGTCGGCACCGAGCGTGGGCCTGCATGGATCGACACGCGCAACGGCCTCACCGGCCGCCTGTCACCTCAACCGCGGTGGGACTTTGGCCAGGTGGTTGGAATGGGCCCCGAGCGCGACGGCTCCTGGTGGGTCGGGACCGCTTCAGGCTCCATCCTGCGCCTCGATCCCAGTACCGGCCGTACGGAACAGACCGCAAAGCTGCCGGAACACATCATCGGCGCCTTACAGGATTCCTCTGCACGCCTATTTCTTGAAACCACGGAGGGAATCTATCTCCGCGACCCGGGGTGGCCAGCCGGGCCGCCGGCTTCCGTGCCCCATCGGATTCACGCCGCGAATGTTTTGATGGGAGAGTCCACCAGGGTCTCGGCAGGCTGCCAACTGCCCGGAGGCGCGGATTGGTTTGCCGTCGGCGACCGCTTGCTGCGCCTCCAGGACGGCCAGTGGAGTGCGCCGGTCATCGAAGGACTACCGAAGCAGAACGGATATTTGGAGGCATTGTTTTGCGCCCATGATGGGATGTTGTGGCTGGTCGACGCGCAGGAAGACACATGGCGGTTAACGCCGGACGGCCCGCGCATGAAGGCCTGGCAACTGGTGCGTCCCCCCCCGTTGCGCACTCTGAATCCATGGGCCATCCTGGTGGACCGTCGCGGCTGGGTCTGGTTGGGAACCGATCAGGGCCTGCTCGTGTGGAACGGCCAGAACTGGCGCCATCTTACCCAGGAGAGCGGGCTGATTTGGAACGATGTCAACCAGGGAGTTATGCGCGAGGATCCAGACGGCACGCTGTGGATTGCAACCAGCGGCGGAGTGAGTCATCTGCTGCATCCCGAACGGGTCTTTGATCCGATTCCACTCACCGTTTCCCTCACCGCGTTTCAACGCGGCGATACCAGCTTTCTGGGAGCTAGGCAGATCACTCTGCCCTGGGCCGGTCCGCCGCTGCACTTCCGCATCTCATCGTCCGCCACGCGCAACCGCAGCGAGTTGGCCTTGAAGATTCGCATGGTGGGCTATCAGTCTGAGTGGATGGAAACCCATGACGGCAATGCCACATTCGCCCGTCTTCCCACGGGCAAGTTTACGTTTATGGCCATGGCCTGCAATCCCGGCCTCAATGCCTGCTCCGTCCCGGTGCAGGTGGACATCAGGATTCTGCCGCCCTGGTGGAGAACCATCTGGTTTTACGGGTTATGTGGCTTGGCATTTATCGGTATTCTGGTTGGCGGTGTTCATCTTTACGCCCGCCAATTGCGTGCCAGAAGCAGGCAACTAGAGATGCTGGTCTCGGAGCGCACCAGAGAACTGGAGGCCAGCCGCGAGCAGTTGCGCATCCAGGCCACCCACGACGGGCTCACCGGTATGCTCAACCGCACGGCCATCCTGCGAACGTTGACGGCGGAACTGGATCGCGCCCGGCGCGAGAGCCGCACCGTGGTTGTGGCGCTGGTTGACCTCGATCACTTCAAGCACATCAACGATAGCCACGGGCATTTGGCTGGTGATGATGCGCTGCACTGGTTTGCCGCTGCCGTCGGAGCCGCCATTCGACCTTATGACCATGCCGGCCGCTACGGTGGCGAGGAGTTCCTGCTGGTCCTCACCGAGCTTCCGCGCGACGCGGTCCAACAGAGATTGGCCAGTCTCCATGCAGCCATCTCCAACCTCCAGATCTGCGAACACGGGGTCACATTCACTCTGAATTGCAGTATCGGCGCGACCGTCTACGATCCATCCGATGGACCAGGAAGCGTGGAATCCCTGCTCACCATCACTGATCGCGCCTTGTATGCCGCCAAAGCTGAAGGCCGCAATCGCGTCGTCTTCCGTCCGTCCAACCGCTCCGTCCCCGCATCAGGATGAGCCCACAAACCCCTAACCGCTAGTCCCTGATTCCTGTTTCCTGCTCTCTGTTCCCTGATCCCTGTTTCCTCCAAACACCCGGTTAGGATCGCCAGGCAGCAGGGCTTGCTCCTCCAGCGCTAGCCGTACCCGCCGCCGAAACTCCCGCACCGGCGCGTATTGTTTCGTGGCCAGCGTCTTGAAAACCACCGGGAAGATCAGTTCCGAACCTTTGATCGCATCCACTCCCAAAATCTGCGGGTCGGCCACAAAAACCTCCCGGAACTCATCGCTCGCGCGAATCTCCTTGGCAATCCTCTTCAATAACTCCAGCACCTTGTCGGGGTTGGCGCTGAAATCCACGCTCACGTTCACCGTGGCCACCGAGTAGCCCGCGCTCAGGTTCGCCACGGTGGTGATCTGCGAGTTGGGAATGATGTAGAGAGTCCCGTCGGCATCGCGCACCGAGGTATTGCGCAACGTCATCGCCTCCACGGTTCCGGCCACCCCGGCCAGTCGCACCGTGTCTCCCACGTTGAACTGGTCCTCGATGAGGATGAGAATGCCGTTGAGTACGTCCTTGACGATGTTCTGGGCCGCCAGGCCGATAGCGATTCCCGCAATCCCGGCCGAGGCCAGCAGCGGCGCCAGGTTCACTCCCAGGGCATCAAGAATCTGCAATCCGGCGATCAGCCAGATGATGGCCAGTCCGGTGGTGCGGACGATCCCCGCCACCGTCTTGACCTGGGCGATATGCGCGGGCGTGGACGAGTGCCGCTCAGCCGCGCGGGTCATCTGAGATGTGATCAGGCGAAGCAACCGCATGAGAACAAAGGCAATTGCCGCCACCACCAACAGATGCGGCAGCCTGATACGGATAAACTCCTGGGCATCGACACCCCACTCGTCCAACACCTTGCCTAGAAACTGCTGATCCGCAAACAACCCCGTTCTTGCCGCCAGTAGCAAAACAAATGCGTGCATCCCAATACTCCTCTCTCTAATCTAATCCGGTGGCAGGTTTAGGGTTGCTACAATCATGGTGGTCGATTCATTTTCCCCGCAATCAGGAACACCACGCATTTTAGGAGTAAAAGGAATGGAACTGGCTGTTTCCAGCATTCGTGAGTCCCTGTCGGCACGCGCCGGCAGCCTGCTCCCTCGGCAATTGGTCGAATTCTACCGGCTGATGCTGCTCTCCCGCCGCGTAGACGACCGCGAAATCATGCTCAAGCGCCAGCAGAAAATCTACTTCCAGATCTCCGGCGCGGGCCACGAGGCGCTGGGCGTGGGCGCGGCCCTGGCCATGCGCCCCGGCTACGACTGGTTCTTCCCCTACTATCGCGATCGCGCGCTCTGCCTGGCGCTGGGCTACACCCCTGCCGGCATGATGCTGCAAGCCGTGGGCGCGGCCACCGATCCGGCCAGCGGCGGCCGCCAGATGCCCACCCATTGGGGTAGCACTTCGCTCAACATCGTCAGCCTCTCCTCAGCCACCAGCACCCAACTCCTCCACGCCGTGGGCTGCGCCGAAGCCGGCCGATCCTTCAGCCTCCATCCCGAGACTGCGGCCAAAGCTGAAGGCGATTATCGCGCCTTCCGCGACGTTAAATTTCACGGCGATGAGGTAGTCTACGCCTCCATCGGCGAGGGTTCCTCCTCCCAGGGCGAGTTCTGGGAGGCCATGAACACCGCCTCCAACCAGAAGCTCCCCGTCATCTTCTGCGTGGAAGACAACGGCTACGCCATCAGCACTCCGGTCGAGGTGAGCATGCCCGGCGGCAACATCTCCCGCCTGGTGGCCAACTTTCCCAACTTCCACTTTGTCGAAGTAGACGGCACCGATCCGGAGGCCAGCTTCCACGCCTTTCAATCTGCGGTGGCCCACTGCCGCGCCGGCCTCGGCCCCGCCTTTGTCCACGGCCACTGCATGAGGGCCTACTCCCACTCGCTCTCCGATGACGACCGGCTCTATCGCCCACAGGCCGAGCGTGAGGCCGACCAGCTCCGCGATCCCCTCGTCAAGATGCGCGCGCGCCTGCTCCGCGAGAGCATCCTCACCGAGGACGAACTTACCGCTCTGGAGCACGCCGTCGAGCACGAAATCTCGATTGCCGCCGATCACGCCCTTGAAGCACCCTTGCCCAAAGTCGCCGAGATCACCCGCCACGTCTACAGCGACGATCTGGACCCCACCAACTCCACCTTCGCCACTGAACAACCCTCCGCGCCCGGATCAATCAGCGGCGGCAAAGCCGGCCGCGCGCCATCGAGCGAGCCCCGCACCATGGCCGACCTCATCAACGCCTGCCTCCACGACGAGATGCGCCGCGACCCGCGCATTGTCGTCTTCGGACAGGACGTGGCCGACGCCAGCCGCGAAGCCGCGCTTGCCGAAGTAAAAGGGAAGGGAGGCGTCTTCAAGCTCACCGCCGGCCTGCAAACTGAGTTCGGCTCCGAGCGCGTCTTCAACTCCCCGCTGGCCGAGGCCAACATCGTCGGTCGTGCCATCGGCTACGCCCTGCGCGGCATGAAGCCCGTCGTAGAAATTCAATTCTTTGATTACATTTGGCCGGCCATGCATCAGATTCGCAATGAGTTATCCGTCATGCGCTGGCGCTCCAACGGCCAGTGGGCCTGCCCCATCGTGATTCGCGTCCCCATCGGCGGCTATCTCACCGGAGGCTCCATCTACCACTCTCAATCCGGCGAGAGCCTCTTCACCCACATCCCCGGCCTGCGCGTCGTCATGCCCTCCAACGCCCTCGACGCCAACGGCCTGCTGCGCACCGCCATCCGCTGCGACGACCCCGTCCTCTTCCTCGAGCACAAGCGCCTCTACCGCGAGACCCACGACCGCGCCCCCTATCCCGGCCCGGACTTCGCCATCCCCTTCGGGAAGGCCCGCATCGTCCGCCCCGGCGCCGACCTCACGCTCATCACCTACGGCGCGTTAGTCCCTCGCTCCCTGCAAGCCGCCGAGCGCGCCAAGCGCGAGCACAACATCGACGTGGAAATCCTCGACCTCCGCACCCTCAATCCCTACGACTGGCAGTCCATCGCCGCCTCCGTCCGCAAAACCAACCGCGTCCTCGTCGCTCATGAGGACATGCTCAGTTGGGGCTATGGCGCGGAGATCGCCGCCCGCATTGCCGATGAACTCTTCGACTCCCTCGACGCCCCTGTCCGCCGCATCGGAGCCATGGACACCTTCGTCGCCTATCAGCCTATCCTGGAAGACGCCATCCTCCCCCAGCCCGAAACGATCCTGAACGCCATTGTCGATTTGAAGACGTATTAGAGGATCTCTGAATGAGTTGATGAATTAAATGGGCCCGGCTTTAGATTCTGCGAAACTGACTTAACTCCTGCCGAATCCCATGGGTATCATTCTAATCGTGCGCGGTTTCGCAGGAGTCTCCCAGTGCTTGTACGCGCAGACGGTACACAGGCGCATATTCCCGTCATTCACGTTCCTTATCGGGCTGAGGAACACTGTACTTGATGGTGTTGATTGGTAGCACTTAGGGCAAAGTGGCTGCTCCGGCCTGCTCTTGATGAAGAAGTAGCCGTTCGCCTCATCTGGCCCTTCAATCTCGTCTTTGCGAGCAAGCTCCTCTCTCAGACCGCGAACCGCTTCATCAAGGTCAAGCACGCGGGCCTTAACGTCAAGCAGTGAGTCATAGAGTTCACTGACAGCGCTCTTCAGAGCGTGGTCAGTCGATGCCTTCGCCAGATCGACTGCGTTCTTGGCAGACGCAACAAGGCCGCCGACAAGTTGAGCCGTGGTCAAAACTGCTGGTGGGAGTATAGTCATTGAAGCCTCCAAGTATGGCACCATCCTAATCCTCTAACCGCTTGCTCTCCAAAACCAACCCGGGACGGCTACCGAGCAAATCAGTTCCCGATATAGATATTGTCGAATTTGTAATCGTTTGGGACGAAGGGTGCGCCGTAGGTTCGTTGCCTCCCAATCACACGAAGGTAATTGAAATCGCCCTTGTACCAAAGCCACGTGCATTCTGAACACCAGTAGAGCCGCTGGCCACGAGATATTCCCCAGGAGACCATTTGCTCCGGAGTCATGCCTGCTTCTTCAGGTGTCCGAGCGATGGGCGGAAAAAGGCTGAAGCATTCAAGTGTACGTTTAATTGGACAGCAGTTATCTGAAATTGACTTGTGGTCGTTTTTCGTCATGGTTTCCTTCTCCAATTATTGGCCGAGTAGAATTTGTTCCGCGTGGCCATGTGCTACGCCGCCGGTCCCGGCGGGCACATATAGGTAAATGATGATCGAATATGGGAGCCGTGTCAATAGAAATGTGTATGTAAGTCTTGTTATATCATCGGCTTACGTTTGCCGACTGTAAAAGAAATGAAGGTGAGGAAGTGGAACTCCCCGTTTGCTGATAACGGATGCGCTCACCTTTCATACACTGCCGGGTGCCCCGGGTCCCTCGCATTTGGGGACCCGGGATTCCACGACTCCCATGCGAGCGAATAGCGAGCAGTTGGCCCCACCGCAGGTGGTGCAGATTATTTCCCTACTTCGTGCACAATGATTCTCAGAAGTCTTCCCTCCAATCGTCCCGGTACGTCCTCTTCGCGCTGCCATTCAGCCGGAAGAGGCCGAAACGGTCCGTAACTCCTTATCCTGGACGATTTTGCAGGGAACTCCTTTATTTTGAAGATATTACAGCGCAAACCTGCCTGTAACCTCAAGAAAAAAAGGAATTTACATCCAAAATACGGGTGGGGGTGTACTACGAAACTTAGGCGAACATACCGCAAGCGGGCGGGTGCCCCAGATGCCTCGCGTTTGGGCACCTGGGAAACCACAAATCTCAAGCGCTCAAGTCCCTAGTCACTTTACTTCTCCCCCGGCGGCAACCGGCAGCAATCCCCAGCCTCGGGCGGTTCATTCGCCCCCGCATCCAGCGCCACCTTCCACTGCCCATCCGCCTGCTTCTTCCAAACAGTAATGTATCTCCCCTTCACAGTCACCGGATTTCCGTTCGCGTCCTTGCTGTGTCCCTCGAAGTGTCCCCAGGTGTAGCCCATATCGCCCGACGGCCCCATCATCGCGTCGGTCGGCGTCCAGGTCAGTTGATAGACCTTGGGATCCCAGTTGGCGGATTTCTGAATTGCCACCTTGCCAATCAGCGGCATCGCCGCGTTGCCCAACGCCACGCCATCCGCGGCAAACCAATCGGCAAAGCCCGCCCCGCCGCGCTCCAGCACATCCTTGGCAAACCGAGCCTCCAGGTCGAAGAGCAGCATCTTGCCGGGATTGACCGTCGCGTCGGTCAGCGGATTACGCGCACTCTGCGCCGCCGGCTCCGGAAATGCCAACTGCGCTCGTACTCCTTGCGAACCCACCTCCGCCAACATCACAGCACAAAGAAAAACACTCCACCTTCCAGCCACGTTCCGTCCCTCCTGCATCAAGCTAAATTCTGTCTGCCATCGATAAATCCAGCTTCTAAGCCCCTTCCAACGCCGTCAGAATCAGCGGTCCCAGTTGGCTCACGCTGCCCGCGCCGAGAGTCAAAATCAGGTCGCCCTTCTTAGCCTGCGCGGCGACGGCGGCAACAGCCGTTGCAAAATCCCCGGCGAACTGAACCTGTGGTCCCTCGATGCGCTCAGCCAGTCGCTCCGCCGTCACGCCGGGGATAGGCTCCTCGCTGGCGGCGTAGATGGGCAGCACAATCACCGTGTCCGCATCACTAAATGCTCTACCGAACTCTTCCAAAAGGTCAAAAGTACGGGAGTACCGGTGCGGCTGGAAGACGACGTGAATCTTGTTGTAGCCGCACTCGCGGGCGGCGGCCAGCGTGGCGCGAATCTCCGTGGGATGGTGCCCGTAATCGTCCACCACGGTCACGCCGCGTGCCGTGCCGCGCAACTGAAAGCGCCGGTCCACGCCGCGAAAGTGGCTCAGCCCCTCGGCAATCAGGGTCGTTTCAATCCCCAACTGGTGTGCAACAGCCATCGCGGCCGTGGCATTGAGCACGTTGTGCCGTCCGGGCACATGCAACTCAAATGGCCCCAGCGGCCCCAACGCGGTCATCACCTGGAAGTGCGCGAAGGTTCCCACCACTGCATCAAGAAACTCCAGCCGGTAGTCGGCCTCCGCCGCGATCCCATAAGTAAAAACCCGTCGCTGCGCGCGGGGCAAGATCGCCTTGAGCAGCGGATTGTCCACGCAGGCGGTCACCGCGCCGTAAAATGGCACCTTATCAATAAAGGTCAGGAAGGCCTGCTCCACGTCGGCCATGTCGCGATAGCAGTCCATATGCTCGCGGTCGAGATTGGTGACCACGGCCAGGATCGGCGACAGCTTCAGAAAAGATCGGTCGCTCTCGTCGGCCTCCACCACCATATATTGCGACTTGCCCAGCTTGGCATTCGAGCCCAGCGCGTCCACCCGTCCGCCGACCACGATCGTCGGGTCCAGCCCGCCGGCCGCCAGCACCGCGGCCACCATCGTGGTAGTCGTCGTCTTGCCGTGCATCCCGGCGATGGCGATGCCGTACTTGAGCCTCATCAGCTCGGCCAGCATCTCGGCGCGTTGAATCACGGGAATCTTGCGCGCCCGCGCCTCCAGCACCTCGGGATTATCTGCATGAACAGCGGAACTGGTTACCACCACAGTGGCCCCGGCTACATGCCCGGCCGCATGTCCCTCGTAGATCGTCGCACCCATCTGCGCCAGCCGGTCTGTGATCGGCCCGCGGCGCAGATCGGAGCCCGAGACCTCCATGCCCAGGTTGAGCAGAATCTCCGCAATCCCGCTCATGCCGATGCCGCCGATGCCAATGAAGTGCGCGTGCTGGGAGGTGGCAAACATTTGTTTGTATGATTCAGGTTATCATTTGCGCGCAGTGTCGTGCGCCATGCCAGACTGGTTTGCGTCGCATAGGCATTCGGGAGGAGCAGTATTCTGGTCTATTCAGAAAGCGTGTACTCGAAGTCGTACGAGTGCTGACCCTTTTCGATGTGAATGGTGAATGTGCCTGCGATGCCCTTCAGCTCTCCGGTTCCGGATCCAGGCACCACGATTACTGTCATCTTCTGCCCGCTCCGACCCATAGTGGCCGAGTGTTGCAGCGCGAAACTGCCGTGTTTTCCCGCAAGAGTCCCGGTAACCAATTCAATGGCCACGTAGCCGGCCTCACCCAGCTTAGGGTCGCCGCCCGATAACATCTCGCCTTTGCTCGTTGCTTCTAAATCGCCGTGAATCTGCTTGTCGAGGGAGTAGCGGCTGAGGCCTTCGGCCGGCGCAGGCGTGAGCGGCTGAACGTTAACCGTGAATGTGCCATGTGCATGATGAATCATCGGCGTCTCCTTTTGCTGGGCTGGCGCAAGAAGTGAAAATAGTGAACAAGCAAGAGCGGCTGTGATCAATCGTTGCATACATCAGGATTTTACATCGGTCTCGATGGGGAGATCGCGCATTTTCTAGCCCGCCACCAGCGTTGACCGCCGGGTGCGCTTAAGTAGCGGCAGCACCTGCGCCTGCGCCGCTTCGACCGTAAGGCCGTGCTTCGTGCGCAGCTCCTCCACCTTGCCGTGCTCGATGAACTGGTCCGGCCAGCCGATGCGCACCACCGGAACCGCGCTGCCCAACTCGGTAAGCGTCTCGATCACCGCCGAGCCGAAGCCGCCCATCTTCACGTGGTCCTCGAAGGTGACAAAGGCGGCCACGCGTCCGGCATAATCGGCCAGCATCTCGCGGTCAATGGGTTTGATGAAACGCGGATTGATCACCGCGGAGGAGTATCCGGCGCACTCCAGGCGCGCAGCCAGTTCCTGCGCCAGCGGAATCATCGGGCCCAGGCCGAGAATGGCCACGTCGTTGCCGTCCTTGATGACCTCGGCCTTGCCGACGGGGATCACCTGCGGCTCGGGCTTGCGCGCCGCGTCCGGACCCACGCCGCGCGGATAGCGGATCGCGCTCGGTCCTGGAAGTTGGAGAGCGGTCTTCATCATGTCGGCCAGCTCGTCCTCGTCCTTGGGAGCCATCAAAACCAGCCCCGGAACGCCCCTCAGGTAAGCGATGTCGAAGAGCCCGTGATGCGTCGGGCCATCGTCGCCCGATAGCCCTCCCCGGTCCATGCAGAAGAGCACCGGCAGCTTTTGCAGGGCCACGTCATGCACGATGCAGTCGAAGGCGCGCTGCAAAAAAGTCGAGTAGATAGCGACCACCGGCCGGTAGCCGTGCGCGGCCATCCCCGCGGCGAAGATCACCGCGTGTTCCTCGGCGATACCCACGTCAAAATACCGTTTCGGATGATGCGGACGGAAGAGATCCAATCCCGTCCCGCTGGGCATGGCAGCAGTAATGGCCACGATGCGCTCGTCCTGGTTGGCCAGATGCGCCAGAGTAGTAGCGAAGACCTCGGCGTAAGTGAGCTGCCCGGCGGGCTTGGTCTCGCCTGTATCCGGGTCGTAGGGGCCCAGGCCGTGAAACTTCTTTTGCCCGTTCAGTGCCGGCTGGTAGCCGCGGCCCTTTTGCGTCAGCACGTGCAGCAGAACAGGTCGGTTTTCCGCCTTGAGAAACTTGAAGGTCTCAACCAGCAGGGGAATGTTGTGGCCATCGATGGGGCCGTAGTATCGCAGCCCGAACTCCTCGAAGAGAATCGAGGGCCAGAGCATGCTCTTGGCGGCCTCTTCAGCGCGCCTCGCCACCTCCACCGCCGTCTTGCCTCCGATCTTCTCCACGATGCGCTTGGCAGAGTCGTGCAGGCTCTTGTATTGCTCGGTGGTGACGATCTTGTGGAAGTAACGGGCAATCGCGCCCACGTTGCGGTCGATGGACCACTCGTTATCGTTGAGCACCACGATCAGCCGCTTGGTCTGCTCGGCGATGTTATTCAGGGCTTCAAAGGAAATTCCGTTGGTGAAGGCCGCGTCACCGGCCACCGCGATCACGTGCTCTGTACCTCCAGCCAGATCGCGCGCCACGGCCATGCCCAGCGCCGCCGACAGCGCCGTTCCCGCGTGCCCCGCGCCGTAGCAGTCGTGCTCGCTCTCAGTGCGCAGCATGAAACCGTTCAGCCCACCCGGCTGGCGAATCGTCCCCATGCGCTCCAGCCTGCCGGTGAGCATCTTATGGATGTACGCCTGGTGGCTCACGTCGAACAGCAACTTGTCCGTGGGAGTGTTGAAGACGGTGTGCAGGGCCAGGGTCAGTTCAACCACTCCCAGGTTCGGGCCCAGGTGGCCGCCTGTCTTGGAGAGCGTCTGAATGAGGAACTCGCGAATCTCCTCGGCCAACTCCGTCATCTGCGTGAAGTTCAACCGCTTCACATCAGCCGGCGAGTGTATGGATTCCAGCAATATTCCCATGGTCATCCTTCCCCAGAAAAAACCGGGCAGCCAGGTAAAAAACCCTCTCTCGCAGGGCCATCGAATCCAACTTTGCCAATCGTTAGTATACCAACGCGGCAGATCGAGGGTTTCAGCCGGTTGGAGGGTGCGCTTGGCGGCAAGGTTGAAGTAATGATTAGTTTTGACCAACGAAAAAATATATTTTCTTTACATGCGTATTTATTACGGCATTTAGCCGATGATTAAGGTTAGAAGCTCTTGTGGCACATCATGCCGGTACTGCAGTGGCTTGGACGCGCCTTCGCATGTCCTGCCGCGATTACTGATGTTGTCAGACGTGAGGCGCTAGATTGTCACGTTCAGCGCAATAGAGCAGGCACGCAGGAGGCTGGTATGGTATGCGACACAACGTTCGAGACATTGAAGTTAGAGGCTGAATGCCACGAGTGGAACGCGAGGCAGGATTTCGCCGATGGCAGATTGAAAGAGTGCATTCGCAATGCCATGATGGCCATCAACTACTACAAGATGCTGCTGGAGGAAAAGGAACTGGACTGACTGCGGCATCAACTGTATTCGCCCTCGGAACGAGCGCTGCTCGAATCGCGGCTGGGGGCGCAACTCAGCTTGCCTCACGGTGCAAAGAGAGCGGATACCGTTAAATGCACATCTTCTAAGCAAGTCCCCGGAGACAGGCTATGTCTCCGGGGATCAAGGGGAATCGGCCTTTCCCGATCATTCCAGCCCGCATGGCTTCGTAAATTCTTCCCAACGAGCCGGGAAGGCCTGGATGATTCACTTTCCGGTGAAAGTAAAGTTGCCCAACTGCACACGCACCGGTTCCTGCTGTTGCAGGGTACGGGTAGCGCCCAGGTGACTGACCGCCTGCAGATAGTTCTTGTGGGTTGTTGGCATCAACCACAGCAGGCGGCATTCAATCGACGCGGTGGCCGGCAAGGGCTTGCCGTCGATGTGAAGGACAAGCTTCCCGGTATAATTTGCCGGAACCTGGACCTCGTTTGTGATCACTTGATAGGGGCTGGAGATCTTCGCCGATTGGGTGGGAGAGGATGTAGCCAGCGCCTGGTCGGCAAATCCCAGCGAGATGACCGTTCCCACAGGCACCTTGCTGGCATGAGCCTCAAAGATGAAGTGCTCCGCGGTCGGATCCTGGTTATAGAACTTCAACGTCTCTTCCTTGGCGGATGTCGCGTCGAAGTTGTGCCAGCCGGCGGCGCCGTTGTTGGTGATCCACTCATAGGAGTCCCAATTGTTGCCGGCATCAGAGGGGTTGTTGGTGAAAAACTCCGACCCGGCGACGGAGATCGCGCAGTAGTGGCC
>Ga0326727_10015305_pt1 | contig 16507 bp, 17 predicted proteins | sample MB2enrmetagenome_FD_207643 | JGI IMG/M metagenome (GOLD analysis project Ga0326727, IMG submission 207643) | Lab enriched peat soil microbial communities from McLean, Ithaca, NY, United States - MB29MY | ecosystem: Environmental > Terrestrial > Soil > Wetlands > Peat | place: USA: New York...
TGTTATCGGTGACGATTTCGCAACCGATTCTCCATAGATCGCCGTATGAAAGTCCGTGCGCATAGTCAGCAGCGTTCCCATTAACGCGACACCAAAGCTGCCTCCGATTTGTCTCAAGACGTTGAAAAGTCCCGAAGCCTGTGCCATCCTCTCCCTTGGTATTTCGGAAAGCGACAGAGCGCTGAGCGGAGTAAATATGAATCCCATCCCGATTCCTCTCAAGTAAAGTGAAACCATGATAGAGGAAGTTTCGGAAAAGAGAGAGAGATACTGATTGACAAAGAGGCTGAGTGACAGCATTATTATCCCGAACATTGCGAGCATCTTCGGGTTAGTCTTGTCGGCAAGCCTACCCGCGATAGGTCCGCATACGGCCATTATTATGCCTATCGGAAGAAATAATGAGCCGGCCTGAAAAGCCGTGTAGCCGAGTCCGTTCTGCAGGTACAGTGGAAGCAAAAATGTGCTGCCGAACATTCCCATACCGAATATGAAGAGAACAAGATTAGACATTCCGAAATTAAAATTCCTCAGCAGCGAAAGATCGATTAACGGATGACGAACGTTCAACTCGACGGTTAAGAAGACGACAAGGCCAATGAGCGAGATTGCAAAGCAAGAGAGAATAAACGGGGAAGTCCAGCCGCCGGTGTTCCACTCCGCATTTCCATCAGACAGCGCTATCAAAAGAGACGTGAGAAAAGTCGCGACGGATAGAAAACCAATGAGGTCAAATGAACGAGTTGTCGATGTCTTGTATTCCCGTTGAATTACAAAAGTGGCAAAAATGCCGACGAGGCCGACAGGAACATTTATGTCGAAAATGGAATGCCAGGCAAAATTGTCTATCAGGTAGCCACCAAGAGTGGGACCAAGCGATACCGATGCCGCGGCAGCGATTCCCCAAAATCCTAATGCGAGCCCACGCTTTTCAGGGGGAAATTCTCTCGTGACGATTGCCATCCCCACCGGCATTAGAAATCCTCCCCCAGCACCCTGGACCACGCGAAAAAGAATGAGCGCCGTTTCATTCCAGGAAATGGAACAGAGGAGTGAGCCTAAGGTAAAAAGGGAAAGTCCCATCATGTACGTTCGCTTGTATCCGAAATGGTCTGCGATCCATCCGGAGGTCGGAAGGACAACTGCAAATACCAGCAGGTATGCCGTTGCAACCCATTTCACCGTATCGATACCGATACCAAATGTTGCCATAATCTTGGCAAGCGACACATCCACAATCGTCGAATCAAGGACGACCATGAATGTTCCCATCATCACGTTAAAAAGTACCCACCATTTGTATGATGGATGCTCATGATGGGGGACGCCGAGTCCCGCGGAAAGAGACGATGTGTTCTTGCCTGGAATAGTTTTATTTTTGTTCATTCAAGAATCTCACATTGGTTCTTCGGGTTCATCAATCTTCAATCTGCCGCAACAATCTTCTCCCCGCCGTTATTCAGATGCTTCCGTCGGCGTAGAAAGAATATTGGAACGAGACACACTATCGAAATCGCGCCGGCAATAAGGAAATCGTCGTTTACGGCGGACACGAAAGCTTGCTGCATTACATGGTTGATAATTAAGGCCTTTCCGCGGACGGTGCATTGATACATCGAACCCCCGACAGCATGTTGCGAGAAATATTCAAGATTGTACATGGCGTTTTTGAATGCAGGTGAATATTCGCACACACCGTTACCGTAATTAGCGCCATGAAAAATGACTCTCTGAGTGAGCAAAGATGCAAAGAGCGCGATACCGAAACTCCCGCCGACCTGGCGAATAACGTTAAAGAGTCCGGATGCTTGTGCCATCTTATGTCTCGGAACGTTCGTAAGTGCCAGCACGCTCAGCGGAGTCCACATCATCCCCATTGCAAAGCCTCTCAGGTACAGGGGCAGCATGATTTGTGAATGCATCGAGAAAAGAGAAAGAAAATAGTTAAGGTACATGCTTAACCCGAGGAGAACTATCCCGGCTGCGGCCGGAATCCTTGCATCGACCCGGTCGGATAGAAAACCTGCAATAGGTGCCATAGTTCCCTGCAGTATCCCAACTGGAAGGAACACGAGTCCAGCCTGAAATGGAGTGTAATTCAACGAGTTCTGAAGATATAGGGGCATAAGGAATGTACTTCCGAACATTCCGAGTCCGTATATGAATAGAATTATATTTGTAATCCCGAAATTAAAATCTTTCAAGAGCCTAAGTTCGACCAGAGGGTGCTCTATGTTGAACTCCACAAGCAAAAAAATCATCAGCCCTATTCCTGATAAAACAAAGCATGTTAAGATAAATGTGGAAGTCCAACCTCCCGTGTTCCATGATGCATTCCCGTCTGCCAATGCCAGCAAGAGGAACGTCAGAAAAACCGCCACAGATACGAACCCTAAAAAATCAAAATTGCGCGTATGCTCCGTTTTGTACTCTCGTTGAATGACCATGGTCGCAAAAATCCCAACAACTCCAACCGGAATGTTCACGAAAAAAATCTCGTGCCATGAAAAATTGTCGATGAGATATCCGCCGATCAGCGGACCGAAAGAGACCGATGCGGCTGCGGCAATTCCCCAGAAACCAAGTGCAATTCCGCGTCTCTCGGGAGGAAATTCACGCGTTACGATGGCCATACCGACAGGCATCAGAAAACCTGCACCTGCACCCTGAACGATACGAAACGCTATAAGCATATTTTCGTTCCATGCCATTCCACATAATAACGACCCGGTTGTGAACAGGGTCAGCGCAAGGAGATACGACCGCTTATATCCGAAATGATCTGCCACCCACCCGGAAGTCGGCAGCATTACTGCCAGGACGAGCAAATATGCGGTAGCGACCCATTCGATTTTATCCACCGTCACTCCAAACGCAGCCATGAGCGTCGGCAAGCCCACGTTGACTATCGACGCGTCAAGAACAGCCATGAAGGTCCCGATCATCACGTTTCCCAACACCAGCCACTTATAAAATTCATGCGTGTGGTGGAGAACCGACGTTTGGCTGACTTGCGATGATTCACTAAGAGTGAGTGTCATTGCATAACTTCGTTTTTCGTGAGTTCATTCCAATTGCCGAACATAGTCTGAATGTCGCATCTACTTTATCTTTACTGAAACCTCGACCGACATTCCCGGCCGTAATATCGGTCCGGAGCCATCTTGCGCCGGAGCATCTTCAATCGAAATCTTGATTGGAATGCGCTGGGTGACTTTCGTAAAATTTCCGGATGCATTGTTTGGCGGAATAAGAGAGAATTCCGATGCCGTATAGTTTCCGATCTCGAAAACTTTTCCGTAAAACTTAACGCCCGGATAGGTATCGACGTCAATCCGAACCGGATCGTTCAAGTGGATGTGACGCAGCTTTGTTTCCTCGAGATTTGCGGTCACCCATATATTTTTCACGTCGTAGATTGTGAAGATTGGTTGACCCGGCTGAACGACGTCTCCGGCCAGAACCCACCTCTTCGCGACGACGCCGTCCATGGGTGCAGTTATGACGGCGTTTTTAAGCTGTGACTCTATGACTCCGATCTGAGCTTTCGCAGCAGTGATCTTAGAAAGATCGATGTCGTATTGGGCGCGGACTGCTTCTAGAGCTTTCTGTGCATGATCGTACTGCTCCTTGGTGACGATTCCGCCCTTGTACTGAACCTCGGCTCGGTCAAAATCATCTTGTGCACGATTGATATTGACCTGATCAAGCGGCAGGTTCTGCTGGGCAAGCTCGAGCCCGGCTCTTGCGGAAGCCTCCTGAGCTTTCAAATCGCTCTCGTCAAGTCTCACAAGAACCTGATTGGCTTCGACGGTATCCCCCTCGTCTGTGCCAAGATATACGATCCTCCCGAGCATCTTCGAGCTTATGGACACGCTGTTTGCATCGACATACGCATCGTCGGTAGACACATAATCTTGCATGTTCATATACACATACAACCCTGCGACTGCAACGATTGTCAGGACAACGAGGATCGGGATTATCACTCGCTTCCTGCGGAAGATAGGAACATCCTCGATATCCTCATCTGTTTCTCCATTCTCTGCAGACTTGAGGGTCTTCAGGGAAGCTTGATCCAACACTTTATCATCTTTGTCTTTCGTCTCCATTGTTTCCTCTTTATTTTCTCTTCTTGATTCCATTTAGAATGATCTCGACGATTTCTTTTGTCGCTTGCTCGATAAGACGAAAAGTCTCCTCGTCATCAAGATTGAGTTGAACTTTATGAAGCACCCAGCTGCGCGGTCCATAAAGCATTTGCATAATGACTTCGGCTGATTGTTGCAGGTTTGAGACCACAAAGTCGCCGCTCTTCTTTCCAATCTGAAGAATCTGCATGAGAGCTTTGACCTCCTGATTCTGGAAATCCTCGTACAAGCCGAGACTCCATGATTTCATTTCTCCATGTTGTTGTAATCCCAGCGCACGTAAGTTTGCGAGATTCCGAAAATGCTCAATTCGTTTAGCGGCATACTTCCGTAGCATTTCACACGGTGTGATTTTCTCTGCGACCATCGAATTAATGTCATCGAAAAACTGGCTCTTTTCCTGTTTCACAACTTCTTGGAAGAGACTTTCCTTGGTCGGGAAGTAGTAATACAGTGATGTCTTTCCCATCCCGACGTCGGCGGCTATTTCGTCCATCGTGACTTTTGAGAATCCATAGTACGCAAATCTTCTTCGGGCTGCGTTGAGTATGACCGCCTGTTTTTCAGTAGATAGTAGTTCTGTCATTCTTTTCGTCCTTGAAACCGTTCGACTGTTTGAGTAACCCAGTCGAAATATAAAACATCCCAAAAGAAGAAACAAGTTCCCAAAGATTGACTTTGCCGATCCCCTTTCTTACATTTTTGCAGTGAATGCTTACTTTGGGAGTCGTGCTGCTGGCAGGCGCATCGAGTAGGCGATTCTTTCAGGGTGCCACAGGTTACGGGACAATCCCATCGGAGGCGTTCGGACAATCAAATGTGAGGAGGGATGAGATGGGAAAAGAAAAGGTAGAGGGGATTAAAATCCCGGCGGGTCAAAGAACCTACTTCATCGATGTCAAAGAGGCCAAGAACGGGGCAAAGTATCTTGTTTTCACCGAGAGCAAGAAGAACCCGGAAGGCAAGTTTGATAGGCAGAAGATAATGGTCTTTTCAGACCACTTCAAAGCAATTTACGATGCGATGAAGCAGGTAGCCCCTGAGTTCGGAGCTGACTTGTAGACCACCAGCCGGTAGGCCCCGGAAGGCGGCCGCCGTGAGCTGGAACTCATATCTGAGGTTGTTGTAGGAACTCAAACGGTAGAGTCGGGAGATAATCGCATGGTTGCGGGATCACGGGCCATTCGCCGGGTATCACCCTCTTCATTGAACGGAAAAAACTCTACCGATATTTTGATCGGACCCTTAATTTTACGGACTTCGCCGGTGTCGGTTTGCCGGCGGGGTCCAAACAAAAGGAGAAAAAATGCCTCGAAGTGTGAACAAAGTCATTCTTATCGGCAATCTAGGGAAGGATCCTGAGCTGCGCTACGCGCCGAGTGGATCGGCTGTAGCATCCTTCAGTCTCGCAACCAGTGAACAATGGAAAGACCAGGAGGGCAACCCGCAGGAACGAACATCATGGCACAATATTGTTGTGTGGGGCAAGCTGGCGGAAATCGCTGCGGAATATCTGAAGAAGGGACGCAAAGTATATGTTGAGGGCCGCCTCCAGTACAGAGACTATGAGACCAAGGATGGAACAAAGCGATATGTCACGGAAATTGTCGTCAATGATCTCGTGATGCTGGGTGGACCGCGTCAGGACGGCGGGGAAAAGGACGAAAGCGCCCCCGGCACTCCACCATCCGTGTCGGAGGAAAAGGAAGACCTCCCCTTCTAGCATCCTGTCAAGCGGGAACATTCCGAGGGCGCGGAAAAGATGAAGATGCTTTCTCCGCGCCTCATTCGAGACTGCGAATCGGCCCTCCCGCCGCCGAGCATTCGATCTCCGTCGGCCTATTGCGCCTTCATGAACGGATACCGATAGTCCCTTGGAGGAACCAAGCTCTCCTTCGTGCTTCGTGCGGAAACCCAGCGTACTATGTTCAGGAGACTTCCTGCTTTGTCGTTTGTCCCGCTCGCCCTTGCCCCTCCAAACGGTTGCTGGCCAACAACTGCACCGGTAGGCTTGTCGTTGATGTAGAAGTTGCCAGATGCATTTATAAGTGTTTTGTTCGCGGTGGCGATCGCGTATCTATCGCGGGCGAAGATTGCCCCAGTTAGCGAATATGGAGAAGTCTCGTCGCATAGGTGGAGAGTCTCCTCATACCTGTCATCGTCATAGACATAAACGGTGATAACCGGACCGAAGATCTCCTCTTCCATCGTTTTGAAGTGTGGATTTTTCGTGAGAATGACGGTCGGCTCAATGAAGTATCCTCTCGAATCGTCATGGCTTCCTCCAAAAACGATTTCAGCCTCGTTTGACTTCCTGGCGAACTCGATGTAATTGGCGATAGTGCTGAAGGCGTTCTTGTCAATAACGGCATTCATAAAATTTGTGAAATCCCTGACATCGCCGATCTTCACGGTTTTCAATTCGCTTACTAAATAATCCTTCAAATCAGGCCATAGCGAGTTCGGTATATAGGAACGCGAGGCCGCCGAGCACTTCTGTCCCTGGTACTCGAAAGCACCTCGTATGATCCCGACCCCGAGCTCCTCAATATGGGCGCTCTTATGTGCGAAGATGAAATCTTTTCCCCCTGTTTCACCGACGATTCGCGGATAGGATTTGTAATTGCCTATGTTCTGGCCAACGGTCTTCCACATATCCTGGAACACCGCTGTGCTTCCTGTGAAGTGAATTCCGGCAAGAAAGGGTGAAGCCAGCGCTGGCTCGCCGACCGCACCGCCCGCCCCCGGCACGAAGTTGATAACGCCAGGTGGAACTCCGGCCTCCTCAAGCAATCTCACTATATGATATGCGGAATAGACTGCGCTAGACGCCGGCTTCGCAAGCACAACGTTTCCGACCATTGCCGGAGCAGTCGGGAGATTTCCCGCAATCGACGTGAAATTGAACGGCGAGACTGAGAACACAAATCCTTCAAGCGGCCGATACTCCATCTTGTTCCGAACATCCGCCGGGGAATGCGGCGGTTGCTCTTCGAAGAGCCGCATCGCATAATATGCGTTGAACCTGAAGAAGTCCGCCAGTTCGGCGGCAGAATCAATTTCAGCTTGAAAGACATTTTTGCTTTGCCCAAGCATCGTTGCGGCGTTAAGTGTATCCCGCCATGGCCCTGATAGAAGCGCAGCGGCCTTCATGAAAATCGAAAGTCTCTCCTCCCAATCTAAGGCGGCCCAGGCGGTCCGAGCTGCAAGGGCCGCCTGTATTGCCCTCTTCACTTCCTTCTCCCCAGCCTGATGGTATGTTGCTATCACCGTCTTGTGGTCGTGGGGAAGAACACATTTACCAATCTTGCCTGTCTTGATTTCATCGCCGCCGATAATAAGCGGTATCTCTATCTGCGTGTCTTGCATTTTTTCCAGCTTTGCTTTCAGCGCAATTCTCTCCGGTGACTCGGGGAGGTAGCTTTTCACCGGCTCGTTTGGAGGGAGCAGGATTTCAAATTTTGCGTTCGACATGACGACTTTTCTCCTTGTTTATTTGCGGACACCTGTTTTGTGTCCTGTCAACCCGATTTCAAAATACCACAATAAAACTCGAATATCCTTTTCGCAATAATCAAAGCCGCTTCACTCATTAGGCGACTGAAGCCTCGCATTCAATAGCGCGTCATCTAAACCGGCAAGACACAGCTTGACGTTCTTCTCGTTTGAGGTATATCCCATGATGCCAATTCGCCAGATTTTCCCGGCAAGCTTTCCAAGCCCTGCCCCAATCTCAATGTTATGTTTTTGGAGCAAATGGTCTCTCACTGCCACCTCGTCAATACCGTCGGGTACAACGACGGTCAAGAGCTCTGGCAAGCTCACGTCTCCGCTCACAAACGTTCTGAGACCCGACTTTCCGAGACCTGCAAGAAATAGTTGCGAAATCCTCTCGTGACGCGCCCAGACATTATTCAGGCCCTCTTCATGTAGGAGGCGAAGCGCCTCGTGAAGCCCGTACAGAGCGTTCACCGGTGCGGTATGGTGATAAGTCCTTTTTGCACCGCTCCAATAGCTTAGAAGAAGTCCTACATCCATAAACCAGCTTTTCACTTTCTTCTTCCTGCCCCTCATCGCTTCCAGCGCTCGGTCATTGAATGTGATCGGAGAAAGTCCAGGCGGGCATGAAAGGCACTTCTGGCTTGCAGAATAAACGACATCGAGCTCCCATTCGTCAACCTTGACCGGAATTCCGCCAAGCGAGGTTACCGCATCGACTATCGTGAGACAACCATGTTTATGGGCAATCCGCGCGAGCTCTTTCACGTCCGACCGGACGCCGGTTGATGTTTCGGCATGGACAAAAGCAACGATTTTTGCGTCTTTGTTGTTCGTCAGCACCGTATCCAGTTTGTGTGGGTCGATCGGCTCCCCCCAAGGAGCCTCAACAACGACCGGTGCACCGCTATAGCGTTCCACCATCTCTCGTATCCGAGCACCGAACATGCCATTCACACAGACGATGACCTTCTTCCCGGGTTCAACCATGTTGACCAATGCGGTTTCCATTCCAACCGAACCCGGTCCTGATACAGCAAATGTGACTTCATTTTCCGTGAGAAACGTGTCTCTCAGCAAGGATTTTATGTCGTCCATTAATTCAACGAACGCAGGATCAAGATGTCCTATAGTCGGAAGCGCCATTGCGGCCAGCACACGTGGATGCACATTGGAGGGACCTGGTCCCATCAAGATTCTGTTCGGCGGATGGAAAGCGTCAGATTTCATATCTTCTCCTAATAGGAAAGTCGTTTGCGGATCGGATTAATCGGCATGATCGGTCAAGAAGGTCCGCGGTTTTTAGCATCGGTTTAATGTTCCTCGCCAGTTTATCATGGGCCACTTCGCTGCGTTCAAAGGGCGTAGTGATCAGCAACATTATCACTCCATAAGAGAAAACCGCCTTAGCGGCGTGACAAGTTGAATCTAATATCCATGCTGGAAAATTTCGAGGACTGATTGGGCTATTTCAGCAAGAATTGACTTTCCTTAATAAAAGCTGATGAATGACTTAATTCGCGAGACGGAGAGAAGGATAACCGACCATGAAGGAATCGCAAAAACGGTTTCGTACATAAAGGAACATCTTTGATTCCATGTAACAGGGTGATTAAATCCGCCGGTGTGGCCGGCGACTATCACTGGGGTGACAAACGGAAAGCTTCAATCGTCGATCGGGAAGCGGCGAAGATGTTTGGAGGAAATTAGAAAAGAGAGAGCAGCACGGTGCATGGAATCCGCGATTGAAATATGCTCCTCGGTTTCTTATTCTTAATGAAAAGACAATTGACCGAGACTATTGGATTCATTGCCGCAATTCTGACGACGGCTGCTTACGTTCCGCAATTCCTAAAAGTTTGGAGCACACGTTCGACCCGAGACATCAGCCTGAGAATGTATCTGCTGATGTGTGGCGGGGTTTTTCTGTGGCTTGTTTACGGGATCAGGGTTCACTCTCTGCCGATCATTCTTGCAAACGGTGTAACGTTGGGTCTGACACTGGCGATACTGGGACTAAAGATCAGGCATAGATAATGTCGCTCATTATTTCGTCAACATGATTTTCCTTGTGGAGGAGAACGTCCCCGCGGTCAATCTCATAAAGTAGACTCCGCTCGACAACTCACTCGCATTAAATCTCACCTCATAGGATCCCGCGGATTTGAACCCGTCGACCAACGTAGCCACCTCTCTGCCAAGAATATCATAAACCTTCAACGTCACGTGTTTGCTTACTGGTAATTGATAGCTGATCGTTGTTGACGGGTTGAAGGGGTTGGGGTAGTTCTGAGAAAGTGAAAAAGTCAAAGGTAATGTGTTCTTGTGTTGCGTCACTCCGACAATCATCTCCGATAAAGGACGTCTCCAGACACGACCACTGTCATCTACTGCAAACAGATAACCGTCGCTCACGCAGATGGAATAAATTGTCAGATCTGATAGTCCTGCACTGACATTGATCCACTTGGTGCCCCAGTTAGCGGCAGCGAAAACACCGGTTTCCCATGTTGCGGCAAAAAGTTCCGTATCGCTCATAGCAAATACCGAGACGTCTCGTGGCGAATTTGGAATATAGTCGGACCAGCTTGCTCCGGTGTCCGTTGATACTCTCACACCGCCAGCGTCATCACTAACGATTAGGGTACCCTTCATGACAAAAACCGCGGGTTCGTAATTGCTCGCTCCCGAACTAGGTATAGCCGACCAACTTTTGCCGCCGTTCGTGGAAAGAAAATCGCTACCATCCTGAAGTCCCGCCAGAGCCAGTGAGTCTTCCACGGCAACAGAGTAGACAAGGTTACCATAAGGCCCCGCGACTCCAGATGGACGCGTCCAGGTTACCCCCGAGTCGGAGGAAACGTACACGCCGTCGGCTGCTCCCACCAGTACAGTAGAGCCATTCAAGGCAAGAGTATATACATTTGTGTTTGAGATAGCAGTCGCATTCCAGCTCGATCCTCCATCCGTGGAAAGGAAAACTCCCCCCGTGTCGTTTTGAGCCTCTGTCCCCGCAAACATTCTTGTTCCATTTGTAGCGATGACCCTCAAATCAGTCAATGCGTTACTGACTCTAGTCCACGTTTCGCCATTGTCAGTGGTAAGGAAGAGTCCGCTTTCATTGTAACTCATGTGAGTCAAGAAGACATCGTTGTCGGCGGCGAAGAGGCATCCAAGGTCATCTTGCCAGATGGACGAGGTCATCTGCACCCACTGACCCGAGACTTTTCCTGTCAACATATAAGAAGAGATTACGACAAATAACGCCAGGTGATACGTTCTCATGCTTCTGTACATCCTCGATAGCCAAAGATAGCGAGGCATGATAGGAAAGTCAACGTTTCAGGCGGGACGCGCGCAGACACGTAGGGGAAAAGCCGACGGATGTTCGTGATCAATATGATGGGGAATCGCAGGGATTCCTGAGCGAACAAAATCTTTAACTGAGAAAAGTTGAGAATCCTTAGTTGAGATCCAACCCTTGTTTCCTTATTCTCAATTGGAGAGGGATTGACCGAGACAATAGGATACGTAGCAGCAATACCGACGACGACCGCGTTTGTGCCGCAGTTCATCAAGGTGTGGAGAAGCCATTCGACGAAAGACATAGGTCTACCAATGTATCTAATGCTCTCTGCCGGAGTCTTTCTGTGGCTTGTCTACGGGATCAGGTTGTATTCTCTCCCGTTCATTCTCGCAAACAGTGTAACTCTGGCGCTCACGCTCGCGATTCTGGGATTGAAAATCAGACACAAACAAGTCGTCTAGGGATTCTTAGCACAGAGTCTGTGGATCCAGATGTATTTCGGGATTTACATTTGGTGTTTCGACCAGTAGAAGATATGGTCGGTCGAGACCTCCAACCGTTACTTTATCAGCCCGCTCAAGGCCGCGCCGATGTAGTACGGCCAAACCAATATCGCCAGGACTCCATTCCAGAATGTCAGTTTCAAGAACCCCAGCGTGAACAGCCAGCCGATAATCCAAACAATTCCGAAACTGGAATTATTGATCTTGATCTTTTCCATCGTTGGTTCTCCAATTATTCTCTAAAAGATCCCTTTCGGGGAATGCGGTCTGTTAACCCGATTAAATTACCTCGCGGCATCAGCAAGTGCAACGTCAAGGGCGATAACCCAGCAGCTACGTTCTGCGAGGGAAGGAAAAAATGGTCCTTGTGGGCCTAGCCCCGCCTTGATGATGACACGCAATAGCATCAAGCCTTATTCTTACTTTTGTACCAACTCTACTCTGCGGTTCTTCGCCTTGCCATCATCAGTTGTGTTCGAAGCCACGGGACAGTAGGGACCGACCCCGGAAGATTTCAGACGTGATGGATCTATTCCTCGCGCGGCAAGTGCCTTCACCACCGCATCCGCTCGGTCTGCCGACAGCTTCAGGTTAGAGTCCAATGTTCCTGCGTTATCGGTATGTCCTACCACGTACAATGAAAGGTTCGCATTTTGCTTTAGAAGTTTGGCAATTTCATCGAGTGCAGGACCGGATTCCGGTTTGACATCAAATCTGTCGGTGTCAAAATATATTCCGTACACCACTGCCTTTCCTGTCGCAGCAATGCTCTCACCGAAGGCAGCTGCGTCAGCGGTCACCTCTTGTTCCATCTCTTTCGACTCAACAATGACTAGCTCATAATTTATCCCATCATTGAAAGCCTCAGCCGAGACATAAGTTACGTGGCCATCCTTCTCGATCTTGGCGTTAAGCACCCTCTCACTATGGAATAGAATCTCTCCGCCCAGTTTCTTGACTGCGTTTTCATAATTCCGTTCGATTTGCACAGCGCTGACTTGCCTTCCGCCCGTTTTGATATGGTAACTCAAGTCGGTAAGTTTCCCCTCCCAATGGCCGGCTTCGCCATCTATGTAAGAAGATTGGTAACTATCAAAATCTTTCTGAGAGTAATCCGTCAAATAGAAACCCGGCATTCTGGAGAGAAGTGGGTGGTCTTGTCCGCCATCGACATCCTGTTCTTCCTGCGCCCAAGCGACAGAAATGCTCATCAAGGCGATGAACATAGACGTTAAGAGAGTGCGTATCATTTCTCCTCCTATTTGCGATTTGCAAAATTGTTGATAAGGATTTTTCCCTGACTTTCTCAACAAAATTTAGCCGGGAACCGCGGTAATGTCAACAGGCCATTCTCCGGAGGAATAGTGAAATTATCCTTATTTCTTTCGCTCATAGATACAACATACAACAACAAACCATAATAAACTTGACTATTCAATAAAATACCCTTAACTTGTCGGCAGAAGCTTGTAAAGATCTTCAGGAAAGGAGTGATGTCGTGTCTTACCCAAGATATGGTTTAACGAACCTTCTGCCCGGATTGCGTAACAGAGATGAATTCTTCGATGAGATTTTTCACGAAACAAAACCATGGGGCCGCATCTGGCGATTGACACTATTTTTCGTCGGATTGACGTTCCTCTACGGTGGAGTAATGGGATGCTACAGCGGATTTCTACAAGCGCTGACGGCAGCCGTTAAATTGCCGGTTATGTTTCTTCTCTCACTGCTAATCTGCTTCCCGGCGTTCTTCGTTCTGCAGTTCATACTCGGTTCGAAGATGCAATTGTCCCACATGATTGTGATCATTCTATCCGGCTACGTGTTGATGGGCGCTATAATGCTTTCCTTCGCACCGATCGTGGTACTCTTCGTCCTTACTGGCGGGAATTACTATTTCCTTCAACTGCTGCATATCACGATCATTGCTATTGCCGGAATCTTTGGGATGAAAACCGTGTTGGACGCGTTGAAGTTCTCGTGTGAACAGAAGAATGTTTATCCAAAAACCGGTGTGGTGGTGTTCAGGTTTTGGGTCGTCATACTTGCGTTCGTCGGAATCCAATTAGCATGGAACATGCAACCATTCCTTGCAGAAAAGACGGCTGGGTATGCGCTGTTCAAAAAGTACAAAGGGAATTTCTACACTGCGGTCATCTATTCAACGCAACAATTGACAAATTTATCAGAAGAGGGTGTTCCGCCGCCGGCTGTGCGTCCGCGGTTGTTCCCCGATACAACTGGGGTGGTGAGGTAACATGGCAGACGGCGAAATCATGACGCTTGAGGAGGTTGCGGCATACCTCAAAGTCAAACCGCAAACGATTTACACCTGGGCTCAGGAGAAACGAATTCCTGCCGCAAAATTAGGAAAGGAATGGAGGTTCAAGAGATCGATCATCGATGTATGGTTCAATCAGCATATCGATGAGAAGTTCGAGCAAGTTGTCAAGAAAGCTTCAGAGAATAGCGAGTCTGAAAAATAGAGCCCCTGTTGATCCTTCAGCTTTCGTCCGACAATGCAAACTCAACAGCAGCCGTGGCATGAATCTCCGTAGTATCGAAAACGGGAATCTTACAATCCGATTGTTTGATGAGGAGCGGGATCTCGGTGCATCCGAGTACGATGCCTTCAGCGCCCTTTTGAGCGAGACCGTCAATTATATCAAGATATTTCATTCTGGTCTCATCTTTTAGTATCGCCTTTTCAAGTTCTGTCATTATAGTCCTGTGAATGTATTCACGCTGCGGCTCATCTGGAGTGAGCGTTGCGACACCAAACTTTTGGAGCCGGTCCCTATAGAAACTCTGCTCCATCGTCATCTTCGTCCCGAGAAGCCCGACTTTCCGAATATTATGTTCCACGATGTTTTTCGCTGTCACTTCGGCAATATGAATAAGGGGGATGCGGATGTTCGTCTGCACAATGTCGGCGGCCATGTGAGGCGTGTTCGCACAGAGAAGAAGGCATTCCGCACCGGCAGCCTCCAGCCTTTTAGCAATACCCGTAAGAAATTCAGCGAACTCGGTCAGTTTTGCCGGCTGAGTTGCAGGTCTAAATTCTTGCTGGTTGACCGAGTAAAGAAGTATCTTGGCCGAACTGAGACCGCCGAGTCTTTCGTTGACTCGCTGATTTATAATTCTATAATATTCGACCGTCGAGACCCAGCCAGTCCCACCGATTAATCCTAACGTTCTCATTTGCTCCTCGTTTGAAATTTCACAACTGACCGATCAATTCGTTTTTCGTCAAACCGCTTGCTTCCATTCGGTAATCAATATGTCAAATTATTTCGTGAACCTATTAGATTCAACTTCAGCGGCTCGCTAAGCCATTTCCTCACACCCCACAACGAGGTCGAAAATTCATTTGTCGGGACACCCTTCCGTAACTCCAGATTGGCGCACTCGTAGCATGAGTAGTCGATCCTAAGTTCAGTATGGCCGGCGAGGCAGCGTGGAGTCTTGCCGTGGATCAGCAATTCAGCGGGTGCACAAACCCATTGATGATGCTTACCTCGAACCAGGCTTGACAGCGGGACGCGGGAATATTATATTGTGACTATAAAGTCATTTTATGACCAAGAAGTACTATTTGCGACTCTGGAGTTTGATATGAAAAGTGCCCACTCCAAGATTTCTGGAAAGAACCGAAGCGTCCTGCACCGTAAGGAGCGTGAAAAACAAATGCGGCAGCGTGAGATTTTGGGTTCCGCCAGGGAACTCTTTCTCCAAAAAGGGTACCATAACACAACCCTTGAGGAAATAGCTCTACACGCGGAGTTCGGCAAGGGAACGATTTACAATTACTTCAGCAGCAAAGAGGAGCTCTTTTATGGAATGCTCGACGCCCAAATAGAGGAAATCCATAAGGCGGCAGAGTCATCAATCAATCCACCGGGCGACGTCCGCAGTAAATTCACAGACTATGCAAAGAGGATTGTCTCTTATGCAGAAGTAAACTCCGATATCCTCCAGCTAGTTGTTCGCGAAATGCATAGCTTGAACTCCCCCAATAGCGATGCAAGATTAAGAAACCTCAAGAGACGCTACACAAACGTCATGCATATGCTCGCCAAACTGATTGCAGATGAAATAGAAGAGAAAAGAATCAGAAAATTGGATTCTCTTAAATTGGCGACACTATTCCAAAGCATGGTTCAATTCGTCTGCATCAATCGCTTCGGGCCACACCGACTCGAAAAGGTTGATAACATGGATGATGAAGTTGCCCTCATAGTCTCAGTTTTTTTCGATGGAATTTCAGAACCAAAACCGGAAGGATGACTTGATGAGAATAAGGAACGATACTCAAATAAACTTTCGAGCTTTGGTTCAAATAGGACTCGTGATTGTTTTAGGCGGCATCGCCCGTGCGCAGGAGCCACAGAAATTTGTGCTGACTCTTGATAAAGCCGTCTCAATTGCACTCGAGCAGAACCGGGATGTCTTGATCGCTGACCAAGATCGTTATAGGGCAGACGCGCAGATAGCCGAAGCAAGATCCGGAGCTTTTCCGCAGCTTTCTCTCTCTGCTCAGTACCTTCGCAACATAAAAGTGCCAGTCTTGTTCTTACCCCCCAACAACCTCTTCGGCAATACGACTGAAATTGCATTCCCCATAGGCTCGAACAACTCTTACCAGGGCGGCCTGACGCTTACCCAGGCTATTTATAGCCATCAGGTTAACGTTGCGCTCAATATTGCAAACACGTACAAAGATCTGTCCGACGCCGGCTATGAATCAACAAAGCAGAATGTCGTCCTCCAGGTAAAGAAAGCTTTTTACGGTGTTCTTCTAATGCAGAAACTTGTGGATGCAAACCGCCAGGAACTCGACATGGTAAAGGCAAATTACGACAACGTCCAGGCACTTTACATTCACGGTCAAGCTGCGGAGTTCGATTTGCTTAGAGCCGAGGTGCAGGTCGCGAACACAGAGCCAGCAGTCATCTCCGTCGAGAACAATCTTGTCCTTGCCGTAAATAGTCTGAAGAGTCTGCTTTCGATCCCCCTCGACAGCAATGTGGTCATCGAAGGGGACTTCA
>Ga0326727_10015307_pt1 | contig 16505 bp, 11 predicted proteins | sample MB2enrmetagenome_FD_207643 | JGI IMG/M metagenome (GOLD analysis project Ga0326727, IMG submission 207643) | Lab enriched peat soil microbial communities from McLean, Ithaca, NY, United States - MB29MY | ecosystem: Environmental > Terrestrial > Soil > Wetlands > Peat | place: USA: New York...
CGATGGAGGCGAATCCGTACCGTTCCCTGCTGAAGCGAGAGAACCTGCGCAACCTGCTCGGTGGTTAGCTCTTCCATATCGTGGAGCACAAGAACGATGCGCAATGTGGCCGGGATGCGGAGGATTGCCTGATGCAGCAGGTGGTGCTGCTCGGCGGCGAGGATGTTCTTTTCCGGACCTGCCGCTGCATCCTCAAGCAGCCTGCCCAGTTCGTCACCGTCCGGCATCAGCTCATCGAGCGAGAGAAGGTGTGCCGGGGCGTGCGCAGGCTTGCGGCGCATGCGCCAGCAGCGGTTTCTGGTCACGGTGTAAAGCCAGACCGCCATCTGCTGCGGGGTCTGGATCCTGGCAAGGTGCCTGATGGAACGGGAGAGCACCTCCTGCATGGTGTCTTCGGCATCTTCAGGATGGCCACAGACCTTCATGCTGAACGAATAAACCGTGTTCTGAAGTAAACCGATTGCCTCCTCGACAGCTTCCGGCGTGTCTTGGCGGAGGAGGTCGGTGGCTCGGATCAGTTCAGGTCGCATCGTTATGGGTGAATCGGGCGCCAGACAAGTATATTCTCACGCGTGAACGAATGAAGAGTCGCTTGCACTGGAGCCCGCCCATTCACTGCGCACAGGGAGGCGTCGGGGCATTCTGTTTCAAGGCCGTCGCAATCATCTGCAGGCAAATGGGAGATACCTTACTGAGCCACTTCCGATTTCCAGCGCCTTCAGGTTTGGAGTCTGTGGCGATCCATGCGCGCAACAAGGCAAGCGCGAGGCCCAATTCGGACTCTGAACGGCCTTCCTCCAACCGGAACATCTGGCGGTAAACCTCATCTTTAAGTTGCGCGGTTCGGGAATGCATTATGGGCTCACTGTCCGGAAATACAAGCAGCATCTTTCAGGCCCAAGGCGCGCAGGATGGACATGGCTGGGCACCAGTTGGTGAATGCCGACTGCAACACATTTAGTCCAACAAAAACCGTTAGCCAGAGCCAATAAAGTGAAAGGAAATGCGCAAGCGCAAGCGACAAAAGCACCATGACGCCGGCCATCAGGCGCACACCACGTTCGACTGTCATAGAGAATCTCCTTGTTCGGTTTCAGGTTGATGAGGCGCGGCTTGATGCCGCGAATGAACCATGAAATAAAGCACTGGAATGGTCGGCCACGAGAGGAAAGTCGAAGCGACCGCGCCTGCAATCAGCGAAAGTGCGAGCCCTTGAAAGATGGGGTCGGTCAGAATTACACTCGCGCCGACGACAACCGCTGCCGCAGTCAGGAGCATAGGGCGGAATCGAGTTGCGCCTGCATCAATCACCGCCTCGGCCAGCGGCATTCCCTGGCTGATGCGGAGCTCAATGAAGTCGACAAGGATAATCGAGTTGCGCACGATGATGCCTGCGCCGGCGATGAAGCCGATCATCGACGTCGCCGTGAAGAATGCGCCCAGCATGGCATGGGCCGGCATGATGCCCACCAGGGTGAGCGGAATGGGGGCCATGATGATCAGCGGTACGATAAAGGAGCGGAACCAGCCCACCACAAGCACGTAGATGAGAACGAGCACGGCGGCGAACGCCAGCCCCATGTCGCGGAAGACCTCGATCGTAATCTGCCATTCGCCGTCCCACTTCATCGAGTAGTGATCCGTGGACTCCGGCATTGACGCGTTATAGCGAGCCAGTGTGTATCCAGCCGGAAGCGTGAGATGGTCGAGCTCCTTGTTCATCTTCAGGATGGCGTAGACCGGGCTTTCCACCACGCCAGCTACATCTCCCGTGACATAGACCACGCGGCGCAAGTTCTTGTGATAGATGCTGGGCTCGATAGTCGTGTGCTCGACGATGACCAACTCGCGCAGAGAAACCATGCCTCCGTCCGCACCGGGCAGGCGAATATTGTCCAAACCTTGCTCGGAAGAGCGATCGGCGCGGTCAAGTTCGACAATTGTGGGCACGGGCTCTCGCGCTGTCTGATCATGAATCAGGCCGACCTCGGTTCCAGAGATGGCAAGCGCCAGGGCATGGGTTACATCGGATACCGCGATGCCGTGTTGCGCGGCCTTGACCTCATCCACGCGCATCACCAGTCTTGGCTCTGGGTCTTCGACATACCAGTCCGTATCCACAACGCCCGCAGTGTGCTGAAAGATCGATTTGATCTGCCGGGCAACCTGCGTCTGACCAGCTATATCCGGACCGTAAACCTCGGCCACAAGGGTCTGCACCACCGGTGGTCCCGGAGGTACCTCGCTGACTTGAATGCGCGCGCCATACGCGTTACCGATCGCGTCGAGCAACGGGCGAAGCCGCTTGGCAATGGCATGGCTTTGCAGGCTGCGTTGCTTGGCAGGCAGCAGGTTCACCTGGATATCGGCCTGATTCGGCTGGCGGCGCATGTAGTAGTGGCGCACCAGTCCGTTGAAGTTATAAGGCCCGGAGGTTCCGGTGTACGTCTGGAAGTTGAGTACGTCCGGCTGCCGGGCGAGTTCATCTCCCAACGCCTGGGCCACGCGCGCAGTCTGCTCAAGGGGAGTGCCATCGGGCATGTTGATGACCACCTGGAGTTCGTTCTTGTTATCGAACGGCAACATCTTTACTTTCACGAGCCCGATTGGAACAAGCGCCACCGAGAACAGAAACAGCACCACCACTCCAGCGAAAAACAGGACGCGATTGCGCGCGGATTGGATCAGAGGCGTCATGATGCGGCGATAGAGTCTGGTCCGCCAGTTCTCCGTCTCGGGCTCCAGTATTTTGGCTCCTTCAAGATGGCGGCCAACAAGGCGGAGGGCCGCCCAGGGTGAAACCACGAAGGCAACCAGCAACGAGAAGAGCATGGCCGCAGATGCGCCCACGGGGATAGGGCGCATGTAGGGCCCCATCAGGCCGCGGACAAAGGCCATCGGCAATACCGCGGCAATCACGGCGAAAGTGGCCAGAATGGTTGGATTGCCCACTTCCGCAACGGCTTCGACCGCGACTTCACTCATCGGCCGCCCATGATTCTCAGGCAACCGGAAGTGGCGCACCATGTTTTCGACCACGACAATGGCGTCATCGACAAGAATGCCGATCGAGAAGATCAAGGCAAACAGAGTAACGCGATTGATGGTGTAGCCCAGGAAGTAAAACACCGACATGGTGAGCGCGAGCGTAACTGGAATGGCCAGCAGGACAACACCCGACTCGCGCCACCCGAGAAAGAGCGCGACAAGCAGAGTCACGGACAACGTGGCCAGCAGCAGATGCTCCAGCAATTCGTCCGATTTGGCCTTCGCCGTCTCTCCATAATTCCGTGTTGTGGTCACCGTCACGTCGTTGGGAATGGTCACGCCCTGCATCTCATGCACGCGCTTGAGCACCGCATTCGAGATATCGGTTGCATTCGTTCCCTTGCGCTTGGCCACGGTAATCGTCACCGCCGGATACTGGCGCAATCCCTGTTGCGCTGTGGCGTCCGCGTTCGTCGTGCCGTAGACCACATAATCCGACGGCTCCGCGGCGCCATCCACAATCTTGTCAGCCACGTCGCGCAGATACACTGGATGCCCGCGCACCACGCCCACCACCACCGCTTCCAGATCCGCGCGGCTGTTGAAGAGATTGCCGGCGTCAACCCGGACCTCCTGATTGTTATCGGAGAAGTTCCCTGCCTGCACGCTCGCATTTGCGGCTTGCAAATGCCCAGCGATTGCCATAGGCGATAGGCCGTAGGCACTCAGCTTTTCCGTACTTAGCACCACGCGCATGGTGCGTGGCAGGCCGCCGATGATCGTCGTCTCGGATACATCGGAAATCTGCGCAATGCTGTGCTGCATCTCGTCCGCGATGGCGCGCAATTGATAGTCGTTGTAATGCTCGCCCCAAAGCGTCATGGCCAGGATCGGCACATCGTCGATGGAGCGAGCCTTGATCAGCGGCTGCGAAACTCCCGGCGGCATGCGATCGAAGTTCGAGTAGAGCTTGCTGTAGACCTTGATCAGTGCATCTTCCTGGGGCGTGCCGACCAGAAAACGCACAATCACCAGGCTCTGGCCCGGCGCCGACGTCGAGTACACATATTCGACGCCGGAGATCTGATGCACGAGCGTCTCGATCGGCAGTGTGACGCGCTCTTCCACCTCCGCCGGGGATGCACCCGGCATGGCGGTGGTGATGTCCAGCATGGGAACAAGGATCTGCGGCTCCTCCTCGCGCGGAATGATTGCAATGGAGAAGATTCCCAGGGCCAACGACGCGGCAATAAACAACGGCGTCAGCTTGGAGTTGAGAAATGAATGGGCCAGGCGTCCGGCGATTCCAAATTCTTGCTTCATTGCTGGACCTCAATGCGTTTGCCGGCGAGGTCGCGGTCGGAGGGTGCGTCAACCAGTTTTTCACCCGAGGATACGCCCGACAGAACCTCGATGAAATTGCCTTGTCCCGCGCCAAGCGTTAGATAACGGAGTTGCGCGATCCCTTGACCGTCGAGAACGTAGGCGCAGGCCAGTGAGCCGCGCATGACAACCGCCGAGCGCGGAATCAGAATCGCCTGGCGCGAGCCGTTGGCAAACTCAGCCGTTCCATACATGCCGGCGCGCAACCGAGTTGAAGAAGGCAAGTCGATTTTGACGAGAAAGCTATGACTCGATGGATCGGCGGCGGGAACGATCTCCGCAACGGTCCCCGTCACACTCGTGGAATCGGCGCCATCGATCGCCACCTGCACATTCATCCCCTTGTGAACCGCGCCAATCGCCGACTCATCCACCGAGGCTTGAAGTTGCAGAGCCCCGGCCTGATCGACCTGGATTAACGGCACGCCTGGTGCGGCCATCGTCCCGGGATCGACCATCCGCGCCGTTACGATGCCGGAGAAAGGCGCAGCCAGGCGCGTATACCCCAGCATGGCGTGTGCGCCGCTTACCTGAGCTCGCGCCTCGTCGGTTTGCGCGCGCACTGCCTCAAGGTTCGCCTCCGCAGCCTCGGCCCGCTGCGAGACCTCATCCATCTCCTGGGGGCTCACACTCTTCTCGGACTCAAGTTGCTTGTACCGGTTGAACGTGCTTGTCGCCAGGGAGGCGTTGGTCTGCGCCGCGGCTTGCGCGTCTTGTGCCGCCTTCAAGCCCGCCTGCGCCTGCTCCAGAGCCGCTCGCAAAGCCGCGTCGTCCAGCACCACCAGCGTTTGCCCAGCCCGTACGCTGTCTCCCTCGTGCACCAGCACCTGCTGGATGCGGCCCATCACCTGCGCGGATACAACTGCGGTTTCCCTGGCATGAACCGTGCCCGTGGATCGCAGGTTCACAGGCGCCTCTTGCACATGGCTTTCAACAACCCGCGCCCGCACGGTCTCGATAACCGCAGGGGACGCGGAGCCGGCACCATGACATCCCGCCACCATCGCGGCGGTAACGGCCAGCAAACCTGCCCGTAAGACAGTCTTCATTGCAATTCCTCCGCCGCATCGGGAGTCAGTGTCCCAGTCGCGTATAAAAGTTCGGTATAGGCCATGGCATTTCCGTAAACGGCATGCCAATAATTGGATTGGCTCTGCCGCTCGGCATCTTCGGCCCGTAGCAGATCGGTGATGGTGGCAAGCCCCGCGCCGTAACGATTCTTCAGAATGCGCAGACTCTCGGCCGATTGGTCCATTGCCGCCAGCGCCGTCTCCAGAGAGAGTTCCGCCGTCTTCTGGTGAATGTGCGCCTGGCTCACTTCCAGCCGCAGATGCTGCTGAGAGGCGGCCACCTGCGCGTCGATCTTCCGCTCGGCAGCAGACTCGCGCGAAAGTTGGGCGCGCCTGCCTAAGGGCAGAATGTCCACGCTGATCTCGACGCCGGCCACCCAGTTATTGCCTCCCGAGCCGGTAAAGGAGGATTGGTCTTCTTCCCAGTTTCCATAGGCGCTCACGCGCGGGCCGAAGTCCGACTTTGCCGCTCCCACGGCAGACGCCTGCGCCGATTGCTCCTGTCCTAACGCCGCCAGATCCGGCCGCGCCTTTTCGGCCGTCGCCAACTCCGCTTCCAGTGTGTTCTGCGGGAATGTGTGCGGCTCGATCGGCTTCAGTTCGGTTGCTTTCAGCTCCGGGTCGCCCATCGCCTCACGCAACTGGGCCCACGCCAATTCCAGGTCGCCCTGCGCCGCAATCAACTCCTGCTTGCGGGCGGCCACATTCACCTCAGCCGACATGCGATCCGACTCCACCGCAAGGCCGGCCTTGACGTGCTCATCCACAGAGGTCAGAAGCGTCGCAGCCGTCTCCTGCTCATGCTGGGCAACATCGATCTCCCGCTGCGCATAGAGCACCTGCTGGTAGGCCTCCACAACACGAAACACGATCTGCTGATCCACAGCTTTGGCAGAGGACAAAGCGCTCTGTCTCAACAAATCCGCGCGATGGATCTCCTTCTGTGTCTTGAGCGAGTCGAACGCCATCCATGAACCAGAGAAACGCGTGGAGAAGTTGCCGATGGGGTGCGGAAGATTCAGCGCATTCAACGCAAAGTCAGCTTGCGTAAACTGCCGCTGCCGAAGCCGCGTGCCGAAGGCATAGACGGGATCGTCGCCGCGGGAGATGTCTTCAGTGAAGTCGAGTTGCGGCAGAAGCTGTGCGCGCGACATGGCGGCCGCCGATTTGGCTTCTTCATTGTCTGCGCGCGCGACTGCGGCATCGGGGCTTTGCCCAAGAGCAATGTCGACGGCTTGCCGTAGCGTCAGAGCTTCCTGCGCACCGGCGGCCAATCTCCCCATCGAGAACAGGAAAAACAGGCTCAAAGACCGATAGCTCAGAGATCGATAGAGGCGAGAATTCATTGGGTGAGACGTCCTTGCGTGGCACTCTCATAAGAATGAAGTCACGGAATGACCGATCCGTTACAAAAGGCGTGAAACAAAATCAGGAAATGCTCTAAGACTTATGCATCGTCCAGGGGCCGGACTCCAAAAGGGCCTCAAGTGCCACATGATTGATCCGGCGACAAAGTACTGCTGCCGTGCCCCATCCTTTTCCGCGCTTTTTGCGGAAAAGGGTGGGATACTGAGCCACTGTTTATTTGCCGAATCTATATTGTCCGCTTGGCTCTGCGTTGCCTCTGCAACGTGGTTTTCCAGCTTCGTCTTTGCGCTCCGGACATCGGCAGCGGCTGCTTTGATGTTGCAGGTTGCCGTCGTGCTCACGTTCGCATGACGAAGGATTTGCCGGATGACCGTGGGAATGAGTGGGGCCGGCCCGCATTCTCTCTCTCGATGCAATGCCCGCTGACGCAAAGACTCCTCGAACCTCAGTCCCCAGCCGGCTTTGGCATCGCCTTGGGTTGAAGCGATTGCCGGTAGTGGGCCAGCAGTTTATCGCGATTCTGGCGCAGGTCTTTTCCGCTGGGCCTGGAGGGATATGGCTTCTTGCCCATCATGCCCTTCCAGAGAACACGGTTGAAGGTTTCCCCATCGACGAGGTCGGCGTCGGTAAAGTTCATCCCCTTGGTGACGCGCACCCAGTAGGTCACGTCGGGCGACGGGTCATTGCAGGGCGTGTTCGAACTGGGCAATGGCAGTTGCGAGCAATAGAGAATCGCAGCCGGAATTGCGGTGAACGTCCAGGAACTCGGTGCGGTGTTGAAGATGTCGCTCATGGGCGCGGCCAGAGCATCGTTCAGGTTCAACGGCGGAAGGCCCAGAACCTCTTCCATGGTGCGCACGAAGTTGAGGGTGGTATACGGCGTGGAGACAACCGCATTCTTCACGTAGGCTCCGGCCACGTACGCCGTGGTGCGGTGCGAATCCATGTGGTCTCCGCCATCCTGCGCGTCGTCTTCCACAACGAAGATCAGGGTGTTGTTTTTGTAGATCGGGCTGTTGGCAATTTTTTGTATCAGCAGGCCGACCGCATAGTCGTTGTCGGCCACGTCGCGCTCCGGCGTGTTCACTCCGTCGATCGCAGTGCCGAAGCTTCCCGTGTGGTCGTGCATGAAGCGAACCAGCGTCAGATTCGGCAACCCGCCGGAGGCGTAGTTGGCATCGAAGTCCCGTTCCCACTCCGTGTAACGGTAGTAGTCCGGGAAGGCGGGATCGAAGCCGCGGAAGTACGGATCGGTGAAGGGCATGAGCGCGACATTCGAGGACGGGGCCACAATGGTGTTGGTTGAGTATGGGTCATGCGCCAGCGGAGTCTGGCATGGGGGTTCGTTATAGCAGGTCGTGTCGATAAAGAAACCATAATCGCGAACCGTGAGACCGGCGCGCAGCGCGTTGTTCCACAGATAGCCGGTGTTCTCTTCGTCGTTGGGGCCATCGGGCGCATCCACGTCGGCCTGGCCCGGCAGCAAATCCTCGCCACCCGTCACGTTGGGCGAAAGCGCGCCGCCCGGCATCAGTGGATCAGAGGCCTGGCGCTGGACGAGAGTCGGGAGCGCAACGTTGACGTTGCGGTTCATGCCCTCCGTGTCAAGGCTCAACCCACGTTGCGCATAGTTGATTGGATACTGGTGTTCCACCACATCCGGAGCGCGGGCCGACGTGCTCCACGGCCAGCCGTCGTTGCTCACTTCGGCGGTGGCGAGAAAATTGTCCAGCGTCACAAAGTCCTGCGCCAGATTATGCTGGTTGGGCGTGATCGCTTGCCCAAACAAAGTCAGCGCTGGATCGCCATTGCCGCGGCCCAGGTCGCCCAGAATCTGGTCGTAGGTCCGGTTCTCCTTCAGAATATAGATGACGTGCTGAACGCCGCTGCGTACCGTCGCCATGGTCGCGGCCTGGTCCGCAGTTTCGACGCTGCCGAAGTGATTATCGGCGGTTACCTCGCTGGTCAGAGTGTTGAGTTCCGGCTGGACCAGGGCTCCGGCGAGCGGAATGGTCTGCAACCCGGCCTTGGTCAACTGCGGATTGTACTCATTTGCGGGAGCGCAAGCGGGGTAACCTGACGGACCGTAGTTATAGCACCAGTTGGGATTTGCACCCGTCGGCGACTTCGAGTTGACCACGTAAGCCCACGTGCCATCGCTGCTGAGAGCCACCGAGTTCGGATACCAGCCGGTGGGGATCAGGCCGATCACCTGGTCGCCGCTATTGGTTCCGGTCAACTTCACCACGGCGATGTTGTTCAGATTGCCATTGGTGACGTAGAGATACTGTTCGTCCGGAGACAGCGTCACGCTGTTGGTATTGGCGCCGGTATATTGGGCCAGCGGGGAGCCCGACAGGACCGATGGAGGAGCGATGACTGGAATGGTTTCGATCACCGTGTTGACTGTTGCCGGCTGGTTCTGGCTGGGAGCACCCACGTCGCCCGGATTGAGATCGATCACATCCACCGTATCCGACTCGTCTTCGGCCACGTACAGAAGCGTCCCGGCCGCGTTCAGCGTCATTTTGTTCGGCTGGCCTTTGACGGGAATGCGGGCCTTGACGGACGGCAAGACTTTTAAAACACAACCGGGTCCGGAAGTGTCGTTGGTGCAGCTTTCTTCCAGGCTCACCACGTCGATTTCGCGGTCGCGAAGGCTCGACACGTAAGCTGTCAATGCAGGTCCGCTTGTGCCTGAGAGCACCACCCAGAAGGGATATTCTCCGCCCGGCGTGCCAGGCTCCGGTGAACTGGCAGCCCTGCCCGGACGCAGATCGAGTTCGGTTCCCTCGAGCATCCCCTGGAACCGTTGCGGAGACGCCGCATCGGGAACCCATTGACTCAGCCAGACGCTCAGGCCTCCGGTAAACACCGTGATCGAGTCGTTGTAGTAGTTAGCGACAACCAGAGTCTGGCCATCCGGCGAGATCGCCAGGCCGGCGGCCATGGGAGCCACAAAGACCGCGCTGTTGACCGACGCGAATTGGTTATTGGGCACCGGCAGGCCGTTGCCTGAGAGATGCCCATTGACCACGGTCTGGCCCGAGACATTCTGGCCCAGGTCCAGCTCCGCGGCCAGCGCCCAGCTTCCGTCCGGCTGCTGGGTAATGATGTGAACATTGTCTCCGTTATTGGTGGCTGGAGCGCCGTTAACCGTGTACGGAACGGGATCGGTGCCGAACGGCGCATCGCCCATGCCGCCGGAGACATAAAGTGCGTTGTTGCCCTTCACCGGATCAAAGGCAAGCCCATGGTACGCGTTGGGAATGGGGATGGCCTGCTTGAATACCGGCGTGCCCGTGCTGATGTCGTAGAGAAAGACATACTCGCTCGAATAGAGCGGGTCGAAGAATGGGAAAGCCGCATGAAAGACGCGGTTGTATCCGCTGGTCAGTACCGCCAGAAGCTTCAGGTTCGGGTTCACGGCCGTACTTACAGCCTGACCTGCCATCCATTCCATGGGCGCCACTTGAGGGTTGTAGGTGTCGGTCACCACCATGCCCGTGTCCAGAAACTGAAAACTGGAGCCCGGAGCTGCCAGCGGATCGATGGCCTGGGCCATGTTGGGCACGGACTGATGCGCGTTGTAGATCGTGATGGTCAGCGGCGCAGTGACTGCGCCGCCCGAGTTGGAAGCCGTAACGGTGGATGTCACCGTGAGCGGTGGAGCAGTGGCCGAGGACAGGGCCACCGGAGTTCCGCTCAGCACGCCGCTGGATGGATCCAGTGTCAATCCAGTTTGGCCGAGGTCGGGGAACACGCTGTAATTGGTCGGGGCTCCTCCCAGAGGGCTGAGGGTTGGATTGTCCGGCGCGATCGCCGTTCCCGCCGCATACACTGGCGCCGGAGTGCTGTACGCAAGTCCCGCCGGCGCCACCTCAGCCGCAAGCACTTCGATGGTCAGCGTCGCGGTGGTGCTTCCCGTCGCGTTGCTGGCCGTCACCGTGTAAGTGGTCTTCGGCGACGCAGCCGCGGGAGTCCCGCTGATAATCCCACTGGGCAGGTCTCCGATAGGAGCGAGCACTGCGCCGTCGATGTGCAACCCCTGGGGAAGTGCGGGGGAGATACTGTAGGCCGGGATCGCATTCCCGCCCGCATCCGTGTACGCAAGCGGAACTCCGCCTGTACTAGTTGGCACGTTGGCCGGAATCGCCACACCCACCGTGTAGGTTGCATTGCCGGGCTGGTAGGCCAGTCCCGCTGGGGCCGCCAAAGACGGGGGCGCCGCAGGGTTGACCGTAATAGACACCACCGCGGTCGCATTGCCCCCCGTGTTGGTCGCCGTTACCGTGTATTTGGTTAGGGACATCACCGCTGTGGGTATTCCGCTGATGACCCCGGTGGCCGTGTTCAGACTCAGGCCCGCTGGAAGCCCTGGATTCACGCTAAAGGAAATCACCGTGCCGCCCATGCTCGAAGGGTCATTTTCCGTGATCGGCGCATTCACAATGTAGGTTGCCGTGCCCGCGGCGTAGCTGAACGCGGAAGGCGGCTGGTCGTTCACTGTAATGGTCAGCGTCGTGGTAGTGTTGCCTGCGAAATTCGAAGCTGTCACGGTATAGCTGGCCTGGGCCGCCACTGCCGCAGGGGTTCCGCTGACGACTCCCGTGTCGCCGTTCAGGTTCAATCCCGCGGGAAGAAACGGGCTCACGCTGAACGAAGTTGCCGCGCCTCCGGTGAGGGTCGGGGTATCCGGCGTGATGGCCACACCCCTGGTAAACACCGCGGTGGCACTTGCGTAGTTGATTGCGGCCGGCGCCGATCCGCTGTTATGCCCGCACCCACTGAGAAGAACGGACAGGAATGCCAAACATGACCCAAGCCAACGCATCGACCGCATGGAACCCAACCTTTCCTTCATCGCCTGACATTTTGCCGAACCGCCCAGTCTTTGACTGAGCCAAAACGGGCGCAGTGTCAGAATCCCACTGGCTCATCCGAATTCTCAGAAGAAGCACATATCTTTCTTGCGGGGAGATGAGGAGATGGGACTAAGTGTCATTTTGGGAATCTGCAGGGAAGTGGAAACTCTCTCCGGCCCATCGAACCCGATTCTGGTTTCATGCCCGAAAACGGGGCAAGGCAACTGATGCGCGAGCCGCACGCGCCGATGACAGATTCTAGTGCGAGATGCTGCGCCACATCGGCCAGGCGCTCGACAAGAGGCCCCATTTGAAGAATGCTGGCTTTCGCTTCCTGCTCCCGGCGCTTCTGCTCTTTCCGCTCGCAGGATGCGGCGCTCCTTCTCGCCACGGCGCCTCAAGTCTGACCGTATCGATGCGACACGGCCCAACAGCAGTTTTCATGAGAAGGAGAAACTCGAATGCCACAACTATCACGCCGTACATTTCTTGAGATAGCAAGCATGGCAAGCGCGGGCCTCATCGGCGGATGCAATGGAGCCTCAAGCGCGACCGGCTCGGATAACTTCCCGGTGCTCGTTTTCTCCGATGTGCATTTCCAGCCATATATCCATCCGTTTGTGCCAGGTGGTACAACTCTGAATTCTCTAACAGTGCCAGCTAATACGGATCTCGTAACGCAGCTTGTTGCGGCGAATACCCCCCAGTGGCCGGCAATCTTCGAGGGCTCGTTGAATGCGTTGAACCTTTCACCTTCCGCGCCTGGCTCCGACACCAACTATGCGCTGCTGAGCATGGCGCTCGCCAGCATCAAGCAGAATCTGGGAACGTGCTCGGCGGTCATTTTCACAGGCGACTTTCTTGGCCATGGCTTGTACCAGCTTTACTCGCAGTATTCAGTGGACGCACAACCCGGCGATGCAAATACATTTGTCGACAAGACACTCACATTTGTCTTGCAGCAGATCAGGGCGGCTGTCGGCGCGATCCCCGTCTACTTCGCGCTGGGTAACTGCGATTCCTATACCGGTGATGGGCCGGATAGCACGTTTCTTGCCAATAACGCGCAGCAGTTATACGCGCAGGCATTGAACGGCGGGGGAAATGAGCTGGATGTTATCGGCAGCATTGCAAATGGCGGATACTATGCAATTGAGCCCGCGGGAATGAATCTGATGATTGTCGCACTCAACACGTTTGCGCTTTCCCTTGGTATTACTCCCGACACGACCATGATCGACGATCAATTTGCGTGGTTCGAGGGCAAGCTTGCAGAGGCCAGCAATGCCGGCAAGAAGGTGTGGCTGCTGATGCATGCGCCTCCTGGCGCGGTTGAGAGCTCAACCGGAATGCCAGCCAATTACAATGGCAATGGCCAGATTACGGTAGCCAATATGATGTGGGTAGCCACGAGTCAGGATAGGTTTATGGATATCATCGATAAGTATCCCGGCGTGATTACTATGTCTCTGGCCGGTCATACGCACATGGACGAATTCCGGCTCATGTCGCCGGGCAATGCGCTGGCAATTACCGCGGGCATCAGTCCGTTCTTTGGCAATAACCCCGCCTACAAAATCTTCGCATTGGACAGCGTGAGCCTCGCCCCCAACGACTATACGGCGGTGAACTGCAACCTCCTGCCGGCGCCTTCTCAGTTCGGCAGCTATTACACATTCTCGCAGGCCTACGCCCTGGAAGGTCCCCTCGCCGGGTCGCTCGCGGAACTGTTTCCCGCGCTGCTCGCATCGAGCGCTGCACAGACGCAATACCAGGGGGCATTTGTTTCCGGCAACAAGGCCGCCAATTCCATAACCGGCGCGAACTGGCCGGTCTACTGGTGCGGCATCGGATACATGGATGAAACGGCGTTCATCAATGCCGTGAACAGCTTCTGACATTTGCCGGCGCATGCCGCCTTTTCTCTGTTCACTGTGCGTTGTTCTGGGTCTCCGACCGCTTGAAGATGAACCTCCCGTGCCCCATCCTTTCGCCCGCTTCTTGGGGCGAAAGGGTAAGATAGCGCGAAATCCACAGACACGAATTCATCCGGTCAGAGACCTGGTCATCTCTTGAGAGAAGGGGTCAGAAGCTCTTCTTCCGGCTCAACATGCACTAAGACTTCTGCGATCTGTGGCACATGCTCCAGGACAGCGTCTTCCACATCGTGTGCAATGTTATGCCCCTGACGCACCGTCAGAGTTCCTTCGACGACGATATGCAGATCGACGTAGTAGCGAAAGCCGACCTTGCGGACATGGCACTTCTCCAGGCCGATGACTCCTGAAACAGTTGAGGCAACGGAGCGTACCTCCTGTTCCAATCGAGGGCCAGGCGCGGTATCGAGTAATTCTGCGAAGGGCGCACGAAGTTGCCGCCACGCATTGAAAATGATGACTGGCGATGCACAGAGCGCAGCCCAATCGTCTGCCGCAGCTTTTCCGGTCCACAAAGCGATCGAAATACCGACAAACGCAAAGGCCGAAGTAATGGCATCGCTCAAGTGATGCCAGGCGTCGCTACGAACGGCGGTGCTGTCGATTCCTTTGCTGACGGAAGACACATAGCGGGACAGCAACACCTTGATCCCAACCACAGCTAACAAGACCCATAGGGTGTATACCTCGGGTAAAGGATGCGGAGTTTGAATAAGCACGATGCTCTCGACCCCGATTATGATTGCGGCCACGATCAGCGCAAGGCTCACGATAATGGCGGCTACGGGTTCGGCTTTTCCGTGGCCATAAGGATGATCTTCGTCGGGCGGCCTGATGGAGACGCGCAAGCCCAGGTAGACCACGGTCGAGCTGAGGACATCGGAAAGTGACTCAATTCCATCTGCGACCAAAGCGAATGAATGTCCAATGAACCCGGTTGTGCATTTGAACATGGCGAGGACAAAATTCAACCCAATGCCAATAAGCGAGGACTTCAAGCCTCGCTGGATCATCTGCTCGGGGGTTTGCCTTCTTGCCATACTTCGCCATTATCACCAATTCTTTTGGCTGGCGAGGAGTTCTTTTCATGAAAACCAGCCCACTTCGGCGCCCCGGTAGGGAGAATGTACGGCAGCAGCGGCTGACATCGCACAGATTTCAAGGGAAATGACCGCTTGAGGACGCGGGTGCAATGCCTATCACGGGCGCCATTTCGTGTCGGCGGCGACACTGATCAGCGACGAACTCTTCGCGCCGCTTGCGGTTCTCTTCCGTGTCTCGCTCTTGGGCGTGGAGTGACTTTTTTTGAGCCGGAAGCCTAGCCGCTTCACCACCCGCCACAGATGCTGTGTGCTCACCCGCAGGCCGGTCTTATTCTCTAACTCTGCCTGTAACTCGACTAAGGTCGCGTCGGGGTGGGATCGTAATAACCTGGCTAAGGCCTGATCGTCGATCCGGCGCTTGGCTCCCGGCCGATAACTGGGCCGCTCCATCCGCCCGGTACGCTTTCTCGCCGCTGACACCTTCCACGCCCAGCCCAGGCTCACGCTGAAACGCTCGGCCAACTCCGACAGGCTACCCTTGCCCTGGTCGAAAGCCTCAAGCAGCTTGCGCCGCAAATCATCCGAATAAGGTCGCGCCATAGCATGTGCGCGAACAATCGCCATCCATACTATGCACCATTAGGAGAGATGCTCTGGATAGCCGGGGAGAGAGGATTTTGAACCTCCGACCCCCTGGTCCCGAACCAGATTCAGCCAGCTATTGAAATCTGTTGAAATTGCATGCTTTTAACTGTTTTATATTGAACGGTTTGCAGTCTCATTGCTGAATGCTGTGGTTCTGTATTGTTTTTGAGTGCTTTGATAGCAACATTATCGTCTACACTCCCCGTGCGCCAATGGCAGTTTTCATCCTCAGTTCACCACTCTGGATCAGGGCTGTCCTAAGAATTCCAACCGAATTTGCCCAACTTCCCTTGTTCAGCATTCGGCGGCTACCGTCGTCCAATTGATTCTTCACCCCACTTCTGACTCAATAGCAGACAATGCGAACGCGCGAGGGGCTCTCCTCGGTTTCGATATTCCTGAGCGTACGGTGTTGCGCTGGATGCGAAGAGCGCCCAGAGATCCTGAACTTCGGCATTGAGCCCAAGCGCATCGGCTTGCAAAGCCCCTGGCAGAACGGCGTTGCCGAAAGATTCGTCGGAAGCTGCCGCCGCGATCTGCTCGATCATGTGATCGTTCTCAATGAACGCCACTTGAAGCGCCTGATAGACGAGTACGTCAGCTACTACCACGATGACCGGACTCATTTGGGCCTGGACAAGAAGACTCCCGCAGGCCGCGTGGTGACGAAGAATCCTGCCGCGCGTGGCAAGGTTCTCTCGCTCCCACGGCTCGGCGGCTTGCACCATCGCTACCAACTTGCCGCCTGAGCCGTATCTACGATCTTCCTCGGGAAGCTCAAGACGACCGATAGCAAAAGTGTGTCCGTTGACGCCACATGCTAAGCTTTGTGGCGCTCGGTTCCCAGCAAACGCCCTTCTCCCAACCAAGAACTCTTGCCTGTGCATCCGCGTTTCGTGATCTCAACGATTAGGATCAGGCGCAGTTCACGTCCGGATGGAATTTTGGCGAGGCACACCTCATGTGCCGCGCCGTTTGGAGGCCGGCTTCGGGGCAGGCGTGCGGGAACAAGCGCAAGCGGACTCGCAAATCGCTGGTGACCGACGTTCTTGCGCAGGAGTATACTACGCCTGCCGGGAAGTACCTGTGCTTCCAGGGTTCATCTGATCGGATTCTTTTCGAAGACTACAGCGGTTTCACAATGGTTGTATCCCGAAGCAGCATCGCTAAGTGGCTTTTTCCTTAAGAAAAAGCGACCTTGGAGAG
>Ga0326727_10015308_pt1 | contig 16505 bp, 11 predicted proteins | sample MB2enrmetagenome_FD_207643 | JGI IMG/M metagenome (GOLD analysis project Ga0326727, IMG submission 207643) | Lab enriched peat soil microbial communities from McLean, Ithaca, NY, United States - MB29MY | ecosystem: Environmental > Terrestrial > Soil > Wetlands > Peat | place: USA: New York...
CCGCGAGGGAAACCCCGATCGCGTGACCTATCGCTTCGACGTGAGTCTGGTGGCCGCCTCGGCCAGCGCGGAAGGGCCGCTGGGCGCTTCGAAGAAGGCCACCTGGCTATTCTCGGCCCGCAAGGACTACGTCAACCTGATTGTGGGCCGTAACAGCGGCCTGGGGCTGAGCTTTTACGACATGTACGGAGACCTGAGCTACATTCCCACCGAGCGCAACCATATCTCGTTCAGCGCTGTACATGGCGAGACGGCAATTTCCAAGGACGCCAACAGCGTTTTCGGCGTTGACGAGCTGAAGGACGGCAACAGCCGCAGCGATTTGGCCAGCCTCCGATGGACCTGGTCGGATGCCGCCACCCTTTCGCAAGCGCAGGTCTACGTCTCCAGCGATTCCGAGCGGGACCGGGATCTCGCACTGGACTTGCTTGAGCGTTCCAGCGGCAATGAAATTGGCCTCCGCGAGGATCTGACGCACCAAACGGGGAACTGGAACAAGTTCCAGGCCGGGGTGATATTCCGGCGGATCGATCGGGACTTCCTGAAGAACGAGCCCTGGGACTATGCGACCGAGCAGTTCTCGGACACCCTGATTCAAAGCGCGCAATTCTCCAAAACGGTCTCCCAGCCGGGGGCGTACCTCCAAGACACGATTTCGTTGGTCGGCCAGCGCCTGACCATGGTTTTGGGCGGGCGCTGGGACCATTTCAGCCAGAACAGCCAGAATACCTTCCTGCCCAGACTCAGCTTGTCCGCATCTCCGCTCGGTAGAACCAAGCTGACTCTGGCGGCGGGCCAGTATGCCCACTTCCCCGATCTCGTCGATCTGTACGGCGAGTTCGGCACTCCCACGCTGCGGGCCGAGCGCTCCACGCAGCTCTCCGCCGCCATCGAGCAGTCGCTGGGCGACAGGATTCGGCTGCGCGTCGAGGCTTACGACCGCCGATTGCGGGACGGAATCTATTCCGCCGAGAGCGAGTTTCGTCTGGCCTTCCCCGGCGGTCCCATTCTGTATCCGCAGCTAGGCCCCATCCTCGCCAACTCGCTCGATGGCTACTCGCGCGGACTCGAGATCACCCTGCAGCGGCGCAGCGCCAACCGGCTGAGCGGCTGGATCTCGTACGCGCTCGGCTACGCGCGCTCCCTGGACACCACCACCAACGCCCACTTCTGGAGCGATTTCGATCAGCGTCACACGGTGAACGTTTTCGGCACCTACCGCTTGAGCGAGTCCATCAATCTGAGCTCCAACGCCAGGTATGGCAGCGGCTTTCCCGTGGCCGGCTACCTCGGAACGCCGATCGTTCAGGGCGATGCCTATTTTCCCATCGTCGGTGTGCGCAACGATACCCGTATGCCGGCCTACTTCCGCCTCGACACGCGATTCAACAAGGCCTTCCACCGCAAGCGCTCCAAGACCACGCTGTACGCGGAAATCTCGGATTTGACCGATCGCGCCAATTACCTGTACTGGGGATTTGTCCCCGACTACGTGCGCCCGTACGGCTACATTGCGGCGGGGCGGGGGACCTTTCTGCGGATCATCCCCAGCGTGGGCGTCAGCGTGGAGTTCTAGCCACCAGCTTTATAATTGCAACTGTTTTGCACTGAAAGGCTTGACATCGCATCGGCTGGCGTTCGATAATGAACCTTGATGCAAACCAGTGTCATCAGGCGCCGTCGGCCCGCCAGCCTCGTGGAACTGCGCAAGGGCGAACAGGGCATTCTGGACCGCCTGGACCTGCCGGAAGACGTTTCCCGGCGGCTGATGGAGCTGGGCTTCGTTCCGGGCAGCCGGATCGTCGCCGCCCTGAGCGCTCCCGGAGGCGACCCGCGCGTGTTCCGCGTGGATGGCTCGGAGATCGCCCTGCGGCGCGACACAGCCGCGCACCTCAAGCTCCGCCACGAGGCTTCCCCCGGCGCGGACTAGCATGAGCGACTGCGATGGTTGCGGCTTGGCCGGCGTGCTGGCCTCGGCGGCGTCCACGCGGGAAGCAAATCGGCCCCGGCTGATCGCTATTGTCGGCCCGCCGAATTCCGGCAAATCCACCCTCTTCAATCGTCTGACCGGGCTGCGGCAGAAGGTCGCCAATTATCCCGGCGTTACCGTCGAGAAGCGCCTCGGAAGCGCCCGCCTGGAAGACGGCCGCGAAGTCGCGCTGGTCGATTTGCCGGGCATTTACAGCCTTTCGGCGCGCTCGGAAGACGAGGCGGTCTCCCGCGACGTGCTCGCCGGGACGATGAAGGATTTCCCCCGCCCCGACGCCGTGATCCTGATCCTGGATTCGACCAACCTCGGCCGCCACCTCATGCTGGCCGCGCCCATCCTGGCGCTCGGGTTGCCGACCCTGATCGTCCTGAATATGGCCGACGACCTGCGCCGCCGCGGTGGCGAGGTGGATGCCGAGTCGCTCACGAAGCAATTGGGCGCACCAGTGGTGCTGGCCAGCGCCATGCGCGACGAAGGGCTCCAGCCGGTCTGGGAGTTCCTCGCCGAGTGCGACGTGGCCCCGTTGCCCACCGAACTGCCCGCGCTGCACGACGTTCCCAAGTGCCGCGCCTGGGCCGCGCATGTCGGTCGGCGCGCTTCCTATCTGCCGCCGGCGCCTCCGGTCTGGACCAGGCGGCTCGACTCCGTGCTTCTGCACGCCGTCTGGGGGCCAGTCATCTTCTGCCTGGTAATTGTGGTGGTGTTCCAGTCGATCTTCTCCTGGGCGCGGCCGATGATGGACGCCGTGCAATGGCTGATCGCCCGCAGCGGCGCCTGGGTCGGCGGCCAGGTCTCCAACCCCTGGGTACGCTCCCTGCTGGTCGACGGCGTCTGGACAGGCGTCGGCTCGGTGCTGGTCTTCCTGCCGCAGATTCTGCTGCTGTTCCTGTTCATCGGTATTCTCGAGGATTCCGGCTACCTGGCGCGCGCCGCCCTGATCGCCGACCGCACCATGGCCCGGGTCGGGTTGCAGGGCAAGTCGTTCATCCCCCTGCTCTCCGCCTATGCGTGCGCCGTTCCCGCGGTGATGGCCGCGCGCACCATCGAGAACAAGCGCGACCGCACCGCCACCATTCTGATCGCTCCGCTGATGACCTGCGCCGCCCGCCTGCCCGTCTACACGCTAATCATCTGCGCTTTCCTCCCCGAGCGCCCAGTTCTCGGTCCGCTGCTCGGCACCCGCGCCGCCGCCATGCTGGGCCTGTACGCGCTGGGTTTCGCGGCCGCCTTCGCCACCGCCCGCGTTCTTAAATCCTCGATTCTGAGGAGCGAGCGGGCGCCCTTCGTGCTGGAGATGCCCCCCTACCGCCGGCCGACGCTCTCCTCGCTCGGCTTGCGCCTCGTGGACCGCGCCAAGATCTTCCTGCGCCGGGCCGGCACCGTGATCCTGGCCGTCGCGATCATCCTCTGGATCGTAGCGCACCTCCCGCTGACCGGCGGAAAGGTGCCTCCCATCGAGCGCAGCCTGGCCGGCACGCTGGGCCGCACCATCGAGCCGGTGATTCGCCCGCTGGGTTTCAACTGGAAGATCGGCGTCGGGCTGGTCACGTCGCTGGCCGCGCGCGAAGTGATCGTCGGAACCCTGGGCACCATCTACGGCATGCAGCCGGACGCTAAGTCGCTCGGACTTCAGGCCGCCCTGCGCCGCGACCTGACCCTGGGAGGCGCCGTGGCCTTGCTGGTCTTCTTCGCCTTCGCCATGCAGTGCGCCTCCACCATTGCCGTGGTGCGGCGCGAAACCGGGGGCTGGAGGTGGCCGCTGATCCAGTTTGCCTACATGACCACGCTGGCCTGGGTGGGGGCGTTCCTCGCCAACCGCATCGTCAGCGCCCTGGTAGCCCATTCGGTATAACCCGCCGGTCGCCGCCGAACCCGCTCCGGCCACCCAACGCGATAGCATAGAGGTTCCAAGGTCCCCTATGCGCAACGTCGTCATCGTCGGATCCGGCTGCGCTGGCAACACCGCCGCCATCTACACCGCCCGGGCCAATCTGAAGCCGCTCGTCGTGGAGGGCCACGAGCCTGGCGGCCAGCTCTCCATCACCACGCTGGTCGAGAATTTCCCCGGCTTTCCCGAGGGCATCGAAGGCCCCGCGCTGGTCGAGAACATGAAGCGGCAGGCGCAGCACTTCGGCGCCGAATACCGCCGCGGCTCGGTGGTCGAGGCGGACCTCTCTAAACGGCCGTTCCGCACCGACATCGAGGGCGAATGGGTGGAAACCCGCACGCTGATTATCGCCTCCGGGGCCTCGGCGCGCTGGCTGGGCCTGCCTTCCGAGCGGAAACTCATCGGCCACGGCGTCAGCTCCTGCGCCACCTGCGACGGCTTCTTCTTCCGCGGCAAGAAGATCATGGTGATCGGCGGCGGCGATTCGGCCATGGAGGAAGCCATCTTCCTCACCCGCTTCGGCGAAGAGGTGGCCATCGTCCACCGCCGCGATCAGTTCCGCGCCTCGAAAATCATGCTCGATCGCGCGCGGCAGAATCCCAAGATCCAGTGGATCCCCAGTGCGGTCGTCGACCAGGTGTTTGACACTGAACAGGGCTTGGTCACGGGCGTCGAATTGCGCGACGTGAAGACCGGCAAGACCTGGCAGCGGCCGGTCGACGGCCTGTTCCTGGCCCTCGGCCACATCCCGAACACAGCGGCATTCCGGGGCCAGATCGAGCTGGACGCCGACGGCTACATCCTCTCGAAAGGCGGCGCCCGCACCAGCGTCGAAGGCGTCTTCCACGCCGGCGACGTCGAGGACCGAACCTACCGCCAGGCCATCACCGCCTCCGCCGCCGGCTGCAAAGCCGCCATCGAAGCCGAGCGGTTCCTGGAAGCGCAGGGGCAATAACGGTGCCATAATCTAACGGGAGCCTTACCCATGCAGACCACCCGGCCGTCCACCAAGGGCCAGATCGTTTTGCCGAAGGACATCCGCGCCTCCCGTTCATGGGGCCCTGGCACCGAGTTCATCGTCGAGCAGACGGATGACGGGGTTCTGCTGCGTCCCGCCAGGCGTTTCCCCGCCGCCGCTAGGCGCCTGTTTCGATCCGGGCCGATCCGGATCGCGAAGACGGTATTGCTCCACTTTGCCATTCTGGTGTGCGCCATCCCTTGCGTGGCGCCGGCTCAGGTGCTTCCGGCATACACACCGCTTAGTGGCGCGACCTATGAAGAAGTTCTCGGTCGATTAATGCCGGGACACGATGCCTTTGTTAAGGGCGCGAGGTTCGCGATCACGATGCGGTTTCTCCCACCGTTTTCTCCGGAAGCGCAGATCGCTATCACCTACAGCCTCGACTCGAAAGCGTCCATCAACGTCGTAGAACTCTCGAAGCCGCTGCACTTGATCTTCGACAAGCTTGTGGCCGGGACGGGCAAACAGGATGACATTGCCGGCGTGGCGTCTCTGGTAAAGGCGAAAACGAAGACGATCGACATCCCCGGCGACCTTGCACGAAAGTGGCTCTCCGGGTTCTGGCGTTCCGTATCGGATCTGTCACAGATCGGCCCCGGAAACGCGCTGAAGCTGGACGGCACGGGTCAGGTTGAGGTAGATGGGGATGCGACCCTGTACCAGGTGATCTATAGCGATACTCGGAGTCGCCTTGAACTAAACATACAGGGCCCCGATCCCAAGGAGCGCGGACATCTGGATGGCCTCGATCCGGTGGTAGCCTGGACGCTCTCCGTTAGGCGGGAGGTGGAAGCACTCAAGGCACGAGGCAAGGTGAGTGAACGCTAACTGCCGCCCCTAATCCGCGCTCCGCTTCCGCTCGTAGGGCGTCTTGAGGTATTTCGCCGCTTCTTCCTGCGCGTGCTGGGTGTTGTCTTTGGTGCGCATGGCCAGCGTGTACTCGTTCACCGCCCGCTCCCGCTGGCCGGTCATGTCGAAAATCTTGCCCAGGTTGACGTGGGCCCAGACTTCGGTCCACTTCGGCTCCAGGTCGCCGTTCAGCGCCTCGCGAAATTCGTTCGCCGCCGCCTGGTAATTGTTCTGGAGGAAGAATACCTCGGCGATGCGGTAGTGCGAGAGCGAGCTGCTGTGGTTGACCTCCAGCGCCTTCTGGTATTCCTTCAGCGCCTCGGTGAAGTCGCTGACCTCCTCGAATTGCTCGCCCTTCCGGATGGCCACCGCCACGCGGATCGGATCGCTAAACCGCAGCACGCGGTTGCTCGGGTCCAGCGCCAGCGTCTTGGGCTTGCCGAAAGTGTCCACCACGAACTCGGAGGACGTGCCCACCACATCCACCGTCTTCTGCTCCGGATTGCCCTCGGTCTCGATCTTCAGCTCCACCGGCATGCGGAAGATGTCCAGGTCCTGCGCAACCTTGCCCATCGCGCGGAACCCCTTCTGCGTGCGGTAAATCGTGTACTCCAGCTTGAACTCCGGCGCGCCGCTGGATTCGATCCACTGCAGGAAGAAGTACTTCAAATCCTGTCCCGAAACGGCCTCCGCGGCCTTCTCGAAATCCTCCGTCCGGACCGCCTTCCAGGCGAACTTGTCCGGGAACTGGTTCAGCAGCTTCTCGAAAGTCTTATCGCCGATCACGTAGCGGAGCATGTGCATCACCGCCGCGCCCTTGCTGGCCGTGAGCGCCCAGAACTCCGGCGAATAATCCTCCAGGCGAGGCGTCTGGATTACCGGGATGTCGTTCATGGTAAGCGCGTCGATGTAGTCCTCGCGCGCCTCGGCGTCCAGCGCCCCCGGTCCGTTCAGGTGCTCCAGGTACAGCGCCTCGGTGTATTTCGCCATGCCGTTGGTAAGCCAGAGATGGCCGCGCGTGGCCGCCGAGATCAGCGATCCCCACCACTGCCGCGAAATCTGGTTGGCCAGCAGCCGCAGGTTTGGCTGCTTGCCGATGCCCCGCGGGGAAAGGAACAGGATGCCCGCGACGGAGTAGCCGTTCGGCGCGCCCTCCTCGGTCTCAATCAAGGTTAGGTTGGCCTGCGGCGGCAGGCCGTAGAGACTGGTCAGGTAGGCCATCGCCTTGCCGGTCTCCTCGCCGTACGGGGCGGCCATCGCCTTCTCCGCATCGTGGAAATACATCCAGGTGGTCACGCCCTCGGAGGAGGCTTGCACTGGATCGCCCTGCACGATCGCCAGGCTGCCGGGGAAAGCGGGCTGGGTGAACTGGAAGCTGTACAGCACCTTGTCGCCGGGCAGCGTCTCCCGATGCTCGATTCCGGGAGCGATCACCTTGTAGCCCGAAGGCACCGTGATGCGCATGTCCATTGTGTGCCGGTTGGTGCTGTACCCGGCCACCGGGAACCAGCGCGCCGGATACAGCAGGTAGGCGTAACCCGGGTGGATCGCGGCGAACTTGATGCCGAACACCGGGGAGTCCTCCTCCCCGGTGAGCCGCCCGTTGTACTCGAATACCAGGCCGGCCGGCTTGCCCTTTTCCAGTGCCTGGGCAAAGGTCACGTTTACCGAGAAATTTTGCTGCGAGCGCGTAGCGGAGACCGGGCGTCCGGCCTCATCCGACACCTTCGTGAGATTCAGCGCGTTGTTCAGCTCGAAATCCGCCGAAGTGGCGTAATCGTCCTGCGGAACGAACTGGACCATCACGTTGGCGGAAAGCGTTCGCAGGCGCGGATCGACCTCCGCCTCGATCCGGTAGTGTTGCACCTCGATGCGCGGCTGGCGCACCTGGGCCGTGGCCGCTGCGGCGGCCATCATCAATGCCAGCCCAATCCAGCTATCGCGAGCCATTCGCTGTCTCCCCCCAGTCACTTCAAAAACTCTTGGATGATGTCGGCCGCCCGTTCCATCGGATCTTCGCCGCCCAATAGCGCTGCCGCGACGCCGGCCAGGCCTCTGCGCATTTCGTCGCGATCCCCGGGGTTGTTCAACAGCCGAAGCGCTTCCGCGGCCAGCCGCTCCCCGCTTATTTCATTCTGCATCAATTCGGGGACCACCGCCCTCCCCGCCACCAGGTTGACCATTGTGTAGTAAGGCACACGGACCAGGCGCCGGCCCAGCCGCCAACTCAGCGCCGACACCTTATAGAAGGTCGCCATGGGAGTGCCGAGGAGGGCCGCCTCGATGGTCACCGTGCCGCTGGCCGCGAGCGCCACATCGGCATGCGCCAGCACATCCCACGTTTCCCCTTCAATTACTTGGATGGACGCGCCCGAAATCCGTTCCCGAAAATGTGCGAATCCGCTGGCGGGCGTGGCCAGCACGAACTGGACCGGCTGCTGCCGCTCGATGGCGCGGGCGGCGTCCAGCAGGGCCGGCAGGTGGCGTCCCGCCTCCCCGCGGCGGCTGCCCCCCAGCAGGGCCACCAAAGGCCGGTCCGCCGCCAGGTTGTGCTTCTTGATGAAATCCGCCTTCGTGAGCGACGGCCGGATCAGGCGCGACAGAGGGTGGCCGATGTAGGTCGCCGGGATGCCGTGCCGCCGGAAAAACTCCTCCTCGAACGGGAAGATGCACAGCAGGTGGTCGATCACCCGGCGCATCAACGGGATGCGGCCCTGGCGCCAGGCCCACACCTGCGGAGCGACCAGGTACACCACCGGAACCCCCATCCGCTTCAGCCGCCGCGCCACGCGCAGGTTGAAATCCGGGCTGTCGGTGAGGATCGCCAGGCGCGGCCGTTCCCTCCGCGCGGCCTGGATCAGCTTGCGGTATTCGCCCCAGATCCGCGGAATGTGCCTCACCACCTCGAAGAGCCCCACCACCGCCAGGCTCTCCGCCTCGACCACCGCCCGAACTCCCGCCCGGCGCATCCGCGGCCCGGCGCATCCGAAGAACTCGGCCTCTGGAAACCGCCGCCGCAGCGCCTCCACCAGGCTCGCGGCGTACAGGTCGCCGCTAGCTTCCCCCGCCGAAATGAGGATCTTCTCCGTCACCAAGCAACCTCGACCGCCGCCCTTACCCTCGCCCGCCGCGTCTCTCCCCCACCAAGCATCAGTGTATCGGGAAATCGGGAATACTCGATAGCTTATACTGGTATTCTCCATGCCGAGGGTCCGTTTCGCTCCATCTCCGACCGGCTTCCTGCACATCGGCAGCGCGCGCACTTTCATCTTCAACTGGTTGTACGCCCGCCACCATGGGGGCGCCATGATCCTGCGCATCGACGATACCGACGCGGACCGGAACACTCGGGAATCGGAAACCTCCATATTTGAGGGCCTGCAGTGGCTCGAGTTGGACTGGGACGAGCTGTACCGGCAGTCCGATCGCCTGGAACTCCACCGCGAGATCGCCCAGGCCATCTTCCGCAAGGGCGTGGCTTATCGCGATTTCACCCCTGCCGGCGTCGAGGAGGACCGTTCGCGCGAGGACGGAGCCTGGCTCTTCAACGCCGCCGCGCGGGAGATGAGTTCCCAGGAAAGCGACCGGCGCGCTGCCTCCGGCGAGCCCTTCGTGCTGCGCTTCCGCGTGCCCCGCGACCCTCCGCGAGACGTCCGCTTCCGCGACGCGGTCTACGGCGAGCAGTCCAAATCCACAGCCGATATCGAGGATTTCGCCCTGCTGCGCTCCAGCGGCTTGCCCACCTACCACATGGCCTCCTGCGCCGACGACATCGGCCTCCGGATCAGCCACGTCGTCCGCGGCCAGGACCATCTCACCAACACCTTCAAGCACGTTCTGATCTTCGAAGCCGCCGGCGCGGCCATCCCCGAGTTCGCCCACTTGCCGCTGCTCATCGCCCCGGACGGTTCCAAGCTATCCAAGCGGCGCCACGGCCCGGTGGTCAGCGTCACCACCTACCGCGACGCCGGCTTCCTGCCCCAGGCCTTCGTCAATTTCGTCTGCCTGCTGGGCTGGTCCCCCAAGGACGACCGCGAAGTAATGTCTCGCCAGGAGCTGGTCGATGCTTTCTCCTTCGAGGGCATCAACCGCTCCAACGCCGTAGTCAACTTCCGCGAGGACGATCCGTTCGACCCCAAGGCCGTCTGGCTGAACGCGCAGCATCTCATGGCCCTCCCGGTCGAGGAGTTGGCCGGGCGCCTCCTGCCTTTCGCGCGCGCCGCCGGTTTCGACATACAGCTCCCCCAACTGCTCCCGGTGGTTCCGCTGATCCGGGAACGCATCAAGACGCTGCGCGACGTGGCGACCGTGGCCGACTTCTTCTTTGCCGCCGAACTCGCGCCCTACGACCCCGCCGAACTCATCCCCCAGAAAGGGGATGCGGCCATGGCTCTGGCGGTGTTGCGGGCGGCCCGCCCGATTCTCGAGGCGACCCCCTTCACTCACGCCGCTCTGGATGCCGCACTGCGCGCCGAGGCCGCCCGCCGGGGGTGGAAGGCCGGCCAGATGTTCCAGCCCATCCGCGTGGCCGCCTGTGGTCGCAAAGCGGCGCCGCCCTTGTTCGAAACCTTGGAGGTGTTGGGCCGCGCTACCTGCCTCCAACGAATCGATCGGGCCATTTTGAAGCTGAACTCCGCTCACGGAGAGAGGATGTAACTTATGCCGGGTCCGGAAACCCCCGCCCCTTCGAATTTCATTCGCGAAATCATTCTGCACGACTTAGAGACCAATAAGTACGACGGCCGCGTGCATACGCGTTTCCCGCCCGAGCCCAACGGCTACCTCCATATTGGCCACGCCAAGTCGATTTGCCTTAACTTCGGACTGGCGGCCGAGTTCGGCGGAAAGACCAACGTCCGCTTCGACGACACCAATCCCTGCAAGGAAGAAACCGAGTACGTCGACTCCATCATCGCGGACGTCCGCTGGCTGGGTTTCGACTGGGAAGACCGCCTCTTCTACGCCTCCGACTATTTCGATCAGTTGTACGAGTGGGCCGTCCAGTTGATTAAGGACGGCAAGGCCTACGTCTGCGACCTGACCGCCGACCAGATTCGGGAGTACCGCGGCACCCTCACCGAACCCGGCCGCGAGAGCCCCTATCGCAACCGCAGCGTCGAGGAAAACCTGGATCTGTTCGAGCGCATGCGCGCCGGCGAGTTCCCGGACGGCGCGCGCACTCTGCGGGCCAAGATCGACATGGCCGCGAATAACCTGAACCTGCGCGACCCGGTGATGTACCGCATCCTGCATGCCGAGCATCACCGCACGGGCGATAAGTGGTGTATCTACCCGATGTACGATTACACCCACGGCGAATCCGACTCCATCGAGCGGATTACTCATTCCATCTGTACGCTGGAGTTCGAAGATCACCGTCCGCTCTACGATTGGTATGTCGAGCAACTGGGCATCTATCATCCCCAGCAGATCGAGTTCGATCGGCTCAACCTCACTTACACGCTGCTCAGTAAGCGCAAGCTGCTGACCCTGGTTCAGAAGGGCCTGGTAAGCGGCTGGGACGATCCCCGCATGCCGACCCTCTCCGGAATCCGCCGGCGCGGTTACACTCCCGAGGCGATTCGCAATTTCTGCGGCCGGGTGGGCGTCTCCAAGACCAACGGATCGACCGAGCTTTCGCTCCTCGAGCACTTCGTCCGCGAGGACTTGAACAAGCGCGCGCCCCGCGTCATGGCCGTATTGCGGCCGCTCAAGGTGGTGATCGACAACTATCCCGAGCTCCTGGTCGAGGAGATGGAGGCGGTCAACAACCCCGAAGACGCCTCCATGGGCGTGCGGAAGGTCCCGTTCTCGCGCGTCCTGTACATCGAGCGCGACGATTTCCGGCTGGATCCGCCCAAACAGTTTTTCCGTCTGGCGCCCGGCCGCGAAGTGCGGCTGCGTTACGCCTACCTCGTCACCTGTACTCGTGTGGTCCTGGACGAGGCCACCGGCGAGATTGTCGAGCTGCACTGCACCTACGATCCCGCCACTCGCGGAGGCAACACGCCGGATGGCCGCAAGGTGAAAGGGACCATTCACTGGGTCTCCGCCGCGCACGCCGTCCCGGCCGAGGCGCGCCTCTACGAAAACCTCTTCTCGCGCCCCAATCCGGGCGACGAGAGCGAAGGCCTCGAGTTCACCGCCTATCTCAATCCCAACTCCCTGGAAGTGGTGAGCGGCTGCCAACTCGAGCCCAGCCTGCGCGCCGCCCCGCCGGGCAGCCGCTACCAATTCGAGCGCTTGGGTTACTTCTGCGTGGATCCGGATTCGACCGCCGAGAAACTGGTGTTCAACCGCACCGTGGCGCTGCGCGACACCTGGGCCAAGATCGAGAAAGCGCAAAAGGAAAAGGGCGCATGATTATCCTGGGCATCGGTGGCATCCTCAACGAGGCGGCCGCCGCCATTCTCAAGGACGGCGAACTGGTGGGCGCCTGCGAAGAGCGCAAGCTGGCCCGGCAGTTTCATCGCGGCGATTTTCCGGACCAGGCCGTTGCCACCTGTCTCCGCTTGGCCGGCGCCACGCCCGAACAGGTGGACGCGGTGGCTCTGGCGCGTCCGCTCGCCTCCGGTCCCGAAACCGCGCTGCACCTGGCCCTGCGCTCCCGGTTTCCCAACAGCCGCGTCGTTTTGGTCGATCATCACGCCGCGCATGCCGCCTCGGCCTTCTATCCCTCGCCCTTCTCCGAGGCGACCGTGCTCACCCTCGACCGCACTGGCGACTTTCGCTGCGGCGCACGTTGGCGCGCCTCCGGCACACAGATCGCGCTCGATCAGGAGCAGTACTATCCCGATTCTCTGGGCGACCTCTACCGCCGCGTCACCGAGCTCCTGGGCTTCGATCCCGACGCCGACCCCCACAAAGTCCAGTGGCTCTCCGCCGCCGGCTCCGATGGGCTGGCCCCGCTGTTCCTCGAGATCCTGGGCGCCAAGCCCGGCGAGTGGCCGCGCATCGACCGTTCCTTCTTCGATGCGGAACGCCTCGGCCACGGCGGTTTCAGCGCCAAGTTCTTCGAGCGGCTCGCGCTCCCCGACGAATCGCCCATTCCCGCCGCCATGAAAGCGGACGTCGCCGCCGGCCTGCAGCGCGCCATCGAGGACACCGTGCTCGTCATGGCCGGCGCGGGCCGCAACCTGTGCCTGGCGGGAGGTCTGGCTCTCAACGCCCTTCTGGTTTCCAGGCTCGAGTCCAGCCCCAACTGGGAAAACGTCTTCGTGCAGCCTGCCGCCGGCAATGCCGGCACCGCGCTGGGCGCCGTCTTCCACGCCTGGCACAACGTCTACCGGCAGACCGCGCGCGCCGGCATGGGAAACCTCTGCCTCGGCCCCGGCTTCGACGCCGAGGAGATCAAGCGCGTTCTGGAGAACTGCAAGCTGCGCTTCCGCTACCTGCTCACCTCCGGCGAACTCGTCGATACCGCCGTCCGCGAGCTGGAGGACCACAAGATCGTCGCCTGGATGCAGGGCCGCGTAGAGTTCGGTCCCCGCGCACTCGGCAACCGCAGCATCCTGGCTTCCCCTCTCAACCCCTACTCCACCGAGAATCTGAACATCTTCATCAAGCGCCGCGAGCCGTTCCGCAAGTTCGCCGCCTCGGTCCCCGCCGAAGTCTGCTCCGAGTACTTCGAGGCCGGTCCCAACGCCCGCTTTCTGGCCACCGTCGGCCGCGTCCGCCCGGCCTACCGCGCCACCTTCGAGAGCGCCATCCTGGTTCGAGACCTGGTCCGCGTCCACACCGTCTCCCAGGAGGACAATCCGCTCTATTGGAGCCTGCTGCACGCAGCCGGAAAGTCCACCGGCCTCCCGGTCCTCTACAACACCTCCTTCAACCTCTTCGGCGACCCGCTTGTCTCGACCCCCCGCGACGCCGTGCGCAGCTTCTACTCCTCCGGCGTCGACGCCCTCTTCGTCGGCAACTTTTTGCTGCAAAAGTAGCTGGCCAGGACCGCGTCTCTCCCCTGCAACGCTCAAGCCGGAATCTCCAGTTTGATGAAGTCTTTTTGTGCCGTACTCGATCTTACAGGTTAGAATGGTTGGGCGGCCACCTCAACGTCATGATCCCTGCGCGACTCGTATTCCGTGCCATCGGGCTCCTTTTCCTTCTGCTGGCTCCCAGTGGCGTTTCCGCGGGGACCACCGTGGCGACGGTCGGCGACAGTTTTGCCGACGGAATCTACCTGGCCCTGCGTTCCAGGCCCGACCTCCTGAAGACGTACGACGTTCGGGTAACTCGTTGGAGTCGTCCGGTTATCGGGTTGGCCAGAAGCGATTACTTCGACTACCCCGCCTGGCTGCGGAACTCTCCCGAGATGCGTGCGGCCGACTTTTGCGTGGTCCAGATAGGCTCCAACGACATGCAGGGAATACCCGCCGGCGGCAGGAACCGCTGGATTTCGTACGGCTCGGAGCAGTGGAAGGCCGCTTACAAGAGCCGCGTCCAGGACTTGTGGCGGATTCTCGACCAGGGCCGCTGCAAAGAGGTGCTGTGGATACTCCAACCGGGCTTCGAAAAAAGCTCCGTTATGGCCCGTAACCGCGGCCTGATCAACCAGCTTCAAGCGGAAGCTCTGCATTCCGTCGGCGCCACCGTTTTCGATCTCCGCACCACCGGCGCCGAGTACGCCCGCGACGACGTCCACTTCAATCGCGATTTCGTCCTGGCGCTGGGAGGCGCGGTATTTCGCGCCATCGCTCTCTCCAGACAGGCCCAGCAGGCGAATTGCGCCGCCTGTCACGGTGGCGCTGCCGTGCGGAATGCACTCTCCCGCTGCGATGTTTCCCCGCTGAGTTTAGCGACTGTCCACCCTCTTGCCTTCCCTCCCGCGCTCCCCGCCGGCAAACGATAGCGCGCAGCGATCCATCCTCCGTCGCAGGAGAGCGGCAAACAAAACGGGACGGGATCTCAACGACTTCCGCAACCCCCGGACGGTCTTGCCCGCCTGGTCTCGCTCCCCGCGACGCCGTGCGCAGCTTCTACTCCTCAGCCAGCGCCCTTCTACCTGACGAACGCAAGCCCCAGGGGGTGCTGTCCCGGCAACGAGATCGTTTGGATCACCGTGTTCGTGATGGGGCTGATCTCCGAAATGGAATTGGAACCTATGTTCGTCACGAAGACATAGTGCCCGCTGGGCGTCACCTTCACCACGTGCGGCAAGCTTCCCACGGGGATCCTCGCGATAGTGGCCGTGCTCGACACGTCGAAGACCCGCAGGGAGCCGAGGGTGTCGCCCAGTTCCGCCTCCGCCACATAAGCCCTGGTTCCCGTGGGATTGAACGCGATCCCCGTGGGGTAGTCGGCGCTGATGTGCGTCACCACCGTGTTCGTCAGGGTGTCGACGATCGTAACAGTGCTGTCGGCGCGGTTCGTCACCCACAACGTCGAGCCGTCCGGGGTAACCGCCGCCGCCGCCGGGTATCCGTCCGTGGGGATGGTCGTTAGAAGCTTCTGACTCGGGACGTCGATCGCATAGATCACCGAGCCGGGATTGGCGTCGTGGTTGGTGACGTATGCCGTAGAACCATCCGGTGTGAACACCACCCCGTTCGGCTCGGCTGGGTCGCCGTTGAACGGCGGCAGGGCAATGGTCCCCACCACCGTCATGCTGGCGATGCTGATGATGGAGACGTTCGACGAGTCGCCGTTGGCCACCCAGGCGGATTGCCCGTCCGGGCTCACCGCGACCGCCACCGGCCCAGTGCCGACCGAGACGCGCTGGAGGGCGGAATAGGGGCACGTGCCCATGAAGAGCACGGTGTTGTGCGCCGCCTCCGCGACCAGGACGGTAGTCGCCGTCGTCGCGTTGCAGGCCGGCGTCGTCTCGGGCGCGCTCACTCCGGAATACGCGGGGTGAAACGGCAGCCGCATCGGGTAAGGCATCGGGTTGGACAGCAGGAAAGTGGAGGCGCCACTGCTGGCGGCCTGAGGTTCGAAGACCGCCGCGGTCGGCGACGGCGAAGGCCACACACCCGGCGGAACAATCGGGTAAATGTCGAACGGGTTCCCGTACAGGGAAGGCTCGTCGTATGGATCGTATACCATCGGAACGCAAGGAACGGAAACGGGGTTGCCGGTTGGGTCGTTAACGTCCTCCGGCGGGAATGGAACATCATCCCCGAACGGACTGGGCCCCATCGCAGCCGTCTCCAAGATGTCTAGGATCTCCGCCGGATCGTTGTCGAAAGGAGGTTCCGGCAGTGGAGTCGCCTCCGGCATGTCGGGAGGATCGTACTGATCGCCGCCCGCGAAGCTGCAACGGTTTGCCCCCCACATAAGCGCCAGGAGCGCCAAGATCGATGCTTTCTGTCCGAGTCTCATAGCCATGCTCCTACTGGAAGATCACGGTTTTCCCGATGAAGGCGCCCGCCAGGATCGCGCCGGTGTCCAGTCCCGTGGCCGTGAATGCGGTCGGGCTGGCGAGCGGCAAAGCGCCCACGTACACCACTCCCTTGGATTGCAGCACGTTGGCGCGCGTGGCCGGAACGTTGGCCAGCGCGGTGGCCGGCACTGTGAAACTCGACGACCCCGCCGGCGCCACGCACACGAACTCGCCGGTCGCGTTCGACGGCAGGTCTACGCCGCCCCCGTAAATGACCACCGTCTGCCCGGCGGGCGCGGCGCTCCAATTCACCGTAAAGCCCTGGCTGCGAGTGATGGGGGACACCTGGTCGCGGTTACTCCAGGTGAGCGGTGTGGGAAACGTGAAAGTCGCCGTGAAGGCCTCGACCGCCGTTCCGCCACCGCTCGTGATCGTGAAA
>Ga0326727_10015309_pt1 | contig 16504 bp, 11 predicted proteins | sample MB2enrmetagenome_FD_207643 | JGI IMG/M metagenome (GOLD analysis project Ga0326727, IMG submission 207643) | Lab enriched peat soil microbial communities from McLean, Ithaca, NY, United States - MB29MY | ecosystem: Environmental > Terrestrial > Soil > Wetlands > Peat | place: USA: New York...
TTAGTAAGTTGATATTTACTGCCTGCTTGTTGCTGGCAGGACGCTGTATGGTCCCTGTTTTAGCACAGCAGCATGCAGCAACTCCCGCCCCGCCACCCGCATACACTCCCTTGCCAAGTGGAGCTCCGCCCGTTCAGGACACTCCCGAGCAGCGTGAGGCGCTGGCGAAGTGGAAGATGAAGGCAGAGAAGATGCTGGAGGCGGATCGCGAGGCGCATAACGCTTTAGTAACTCCGAGTTACAACTTCCACTATGGCAGGAACTATCCTTTCACGCCCGGCAATGTGACTGTTGTAGGTGAGGGCTTTCTTCAACCCGACGCCTATCCAAGCGCCGAATACTGCGGCACATGCCACCAGGAGGCCTACAGTCAGTGGCGCCAAGCGCTTCACTCAAATGCATTCCGGACGCCTTTCTATCGCACAAGCGTTAATCTTCTGATTCGCGACAAAACTCGCGGAATAGCTTACACCCGTCACTGCGACAGTTGCCACAACCCAATCGGTGTATTGAGCGGCGCGCTCACGGAAGACTCGAAGGTCGATCGTTCCGAGTTCGACTCGGATGGATTGACTTGCATGACTTGCCACTCCGTTGTGAGTTTGGGCTCGACCAATGGTAATGCCAGCGTCAAGATGGGCATTCCCTCGGTGATCGTTGACGAGAAGGACGAACGCATTCCCGGCATGGTTCCCTTCGACATGATTCTCAAACATCCCGAGCGCCATTCTAAGGCAGTCATGCATGATTTCCTGCATACGCCGGAGTTTTGCGCTGCCTGTCACAAAGCCAACCTGCCTGCCACACTGAACGACTACAAGTTTCTTCGCGCTTTCACGGCCTATGACGAGTGGCAGCAATCCAAGTATTCTCAGCGCAATCCGCTGACTTTTTATACCGCTGACTTTATAACCTGCCAAGGTTGTCACATGAAGCGCAACGCCAATGTATTGCCGGACTACGGCGCGAAAAACGGCGCCTTTGCATCGCACCGCTGGCTGGCTGGGAATACCGCAGTGCCTTTCTACTATGGTTATGACGAACAGCTCAACAAAACTATTGAATTCTTGCGATCGGGCAATTATTTGAATGTAGATATCTTTGCGCTTCGCAAGGCAGATAGCAGCGACATTATTGCGCCTCTTGGCAAAGTGAAGTATAGCCTAGCTCCCAATGATAATGTCGAAGTCTTTGTAGTCATACAGAATATGAACATTGGACATTCTTTGATTCCAGAGGTGCGCGATCTTTATGAAGCATGGCTGGAGTTCACGGTCAAGGATGCGACCGGCAGAGAGATTTATCACAGTGGATTTATCAAACCGGATGGAATGCTTGATCCGCGCGCTCATAGCTTTACAAACCGGCCTGTAACCGATCAAGGCGAGTTCGTTGACAATCATAAGGTTTGGACGATCCATTCTGTCGCATATGACAACACAATTCAGGCGGGCCGCTCGGTTTTAGTTCGCTATAAATTTCGCCTGCCCTCTGATGCCCAGGGAAAATATACTGTCACTGCCAGGGTGAATTACAGGCATTTGCGCCAGAGTTATTTAAACAATGTATTGGGCAAGGATCATCCAGCATATCCCATAGTGGAGATTGCCGAACGGACGCGCGTCCTAAGGATTGGAGATAATCGTCCCGAAGCGGAGAACCCCGCGGATAATCCGGAATGGATGCGCTGGAACAATCTCGGCATCGCTTTGCTGGATCAATTTCAATACCAGGAGTCCATTCAGGCATTTGCTCACGTCGTAAAGCTACGGCCTGACTACGCCGACGGCTACATCAACGTCGCACTTACCAATATCTTGTGGGAGAAATTCGAATCGGCGCGCAAGTCCATCCGCAAGGCGCTCGTTCTGGAGCCGAAGAGCGCGCGCGCTTTATACTATGATGGGTTGCTGCAGCGGCGTGCAGGGAATGCGGAACGGGAGTTGGCTGATTTCAGCACTGTGGTCGAGATGTTTCCGCAGTCGCGCGATGCGCGCCGCGAGCTGGGAATTTATTACTACCGGCAGCATGATTATAATGCTGCCCTGGTGCAGTTTGAGGCATTGCAGAAGATCGATCCCGACGATCTGGCCGCGCACTATAATCTCTCTATTCTCTACCGCCGCATGGGCAAGTCGAAGGAAGCCGCCGAGCAGCAGGCCATGTTTGCCGACAAGAAGGTTGATCCCGGCGCGCCGACTTACTCCCTCAACTATCTTCGCGCACATCCGGAGATTACGATCGAAAGCATTCCGTGGCACTTGCACACAGATAATGGAACGGGTGGAGGGCAATAGCAAAATGAAGACTGTGCAGAAAGATTTCAGGCTAGTTTTCAGGTATATTGCGCCGGCTCTTTTCGGGATCGGCTTACTGGCTTCTTCTAACTATTGCCGGGCGGCGAACAACTGCCCGTGGATTAATGAAGCCACGGCTTCAGGGCTTCTGGGCGGTAATGCAGTGGGAGAGTTGACTACTGCCGATGCAGGCGGAATGAATTACTGTGAATTCATTGTGCAGAACACAGGGTACAAACGCACATTACGTGTATCTGTGGAAGTTGTCCAGGATGCTAAGGCCAGACTGGAAACATTTGCGCGAAGCTGCGGGATAGATGCTGTCCCACTAAAGGCGATTGGAAACGAGGCGCTTGCCTGCGCAGCGATCTATCAAAAGAGCGGACAGGGCGAGCGTGTTATCGGCCGGGTCCGCGATCAACTTTTCACGATTGCAATGTTTACCACTCTCAAGAACGATCCAGTCCTTACCCGCGAGACTCTGAGGGTCAGAATCAATACTGCAGCCGAGCTAGTTGCAGGTATTCTTTTTTAACTCTTAGCGATAGTGTAAGGAAAGACTGAATTCGAGAAGGTGCCGGAGGGGCACGAATAAAGGAGTGGTGGCCAGAGATGGATTCGAACCGCCGACGCCGGCCTGTTAAGGTCGTTAATAACTAATACTTACAACTACTTACAGAACTCCGTGTGCTGTCTAAAGACGGCGAACTACGTGTAGGACGCGCCAATCAAGGGTGACCGTTAAGCCGAAGCGGCTCCCTAGAATTGACACAGCTAGCTTTCTGTTTCTCATTTCACAACATTTCTAAGGAATCTTTCGGCCTTCATCCAATATCAGTATTCTACTTCCTTGCACTCCCCTGACGGCTAGCCCGGCGCGCGCTCCATTGGCGCAGCCTCGCGTTGTGCAGTCTCCACCAAAAGGATGAGGTCGACAGACCGACGTATCCTGTATATTCAAGAGGTTCCAACTCGTGGAGGCCCGATGATCTTGCTACTTCCCCAGCAAATCACGCTCACTCCGTCCCTGAATCACAGGGCGTTTGTCTTGTGGGATGGAGGATTTCAACGCTTCGCCAAACGAAGACTGGTTTGCAGGCTGACTGCGAGTCTGATCTGCGTCGCGCTGGCCGCGGCTTCGCGCGGTTTGGTTGCGCAGTCCACCACGCCGGACTCGCACTCCGCCGACACGCAGTCTGATAAGCCACGGGAGGGTGGACAGCCTTCCGCCGTTGGCGGAGTCAACACCGGAGGCGCGCATGCGGCGGTTCTCGACTCCGAGCACCGGCCGATAACCGCTGGCGGCTTTGTCAAAGACGGCCCCGTCCTCTTCAACGACATCGCCCGCCAGGCCGGTTTAACCGCGTGGAAGCACGTGATGGGCACGCCCGAAAAGAAATTCATCATCGAGGCAAATGGGTCGGGCGTGTGCCTTTTGGATTATAACAATGACGGCTGGCTGGACATATATCTGGTAAACGGTTCCACTTATGATGCCGAGAGTGGCAAGGCAGCTCCCCCCAAGGCCGCGCTCTTCCATAACAATCATGACGGTACCTTCACTAATGTGGCGGACAAAGCTGGAGTAACCAACGGCCGCTGGGGCTTCGGGTGCGCGGTTGCCGACTATGACAACGATGGCTGGCCGGATATCTATGTCACTAACTTTGGGAAAAACAGACTTTACCATAACAATCACGATGGAACATTCACCGATGTGGCCGAAAAAGCCGGTGTTGCCCTGGGTAACTGGTCGTCCGGAGCCACCTGGGGAGACTATGACGGCGATGGGAGGCTCGACCTGTTTGTTCCCGGCTACGTTCACTATGACCTGGCCAATCCGCCTGCCTCGGGCGACAAAGGCGTCTCTTACAGCTTCTGCACCTTCCGCGGCGAAAACGTGATGTGCGGGCCGCGCGGCCTGCAAGGCGAGTCGGACCATCTTTTTCATAACAACGGCGATGGAACGTTTACAGATGTTAGCGAGAAGGCGGGCGTCGCCGACAAGAATGGCTACTATGGGCTCTCCTCGGTCTTTGTGAGTCTCAATGGCGACGGCAAGCCGGACCTGTTGGTAGGCAATGACTCGACCCCGAATTACCTCTATCTCAACAAAGGTGATGGAACCTTTGAAGATATAAGCTACTCATCCGGTTATGCTCTCAACGAAAACGGCCGTGAAACCGCCACCATGGGCATCGCCGTTGGCGACTACCAGAACAATGGCCTGGCCGATCTGTACAATACCACCTTCTCCGACGATTATAACCCCCTTTACCACAATGATGGCGATGCTAACTTCACCGACATCAGTTATCAACTAGGAATTGCCGAACCGACAGTCCCTTTTCTCGGTTGGGGCACAGCCTTTCTCGACTACGACAACGACGGTTGGAAGGATTTGATTGTCGCCAACGGGCACGTCTTTCCCATCGTGGATAAGGAGCCCTGGGGAACCAGCTATGCACAGCGCCCTCTACTGTTTCACAATATCGGCGGCAAGCAGCTCGAGCTGATGCCCGCGGTTGAGGGAACGGCGCTAGCCCAGACTTATGTGGGCCGCGGCTTGGCAGTCGGCGACCTCTTCAACGAGGGCAAGCTCGATGTAGTCATCAATGTTATGGATGGTCCACCGGCATTACTTCGCAACGTCTCGCCCGATAAGCACCACTGGATCGAGTTCAAGCTGATCGGCGGGCCAAAGAGTCCTCGAGATGCTGTTGGCGCGACCCTTTATCTCACCGCTAACAAGATGCGCCAGCGCGGTGATGTCATCTCAGGAGGCAGTTACGCATCCACCAGCGATCCGCGGCTGCACTTTGGGCTCGGCGATGCAACGGCCATCGATGACATAGAAGTGCATTGGCCCAGCGGCGCCAAGGAGCATTTCCCCGCTCCGCAGATTGACCGCATTGAAACTCTTAAAGAAGGCCAGGGAACGAAGCCTTAGAACATATCTCCCATGGTCTCATCTCCATCGCTGGATGGAGAGCTTTCCCCACTCTACGCCGGAGGTTAAATCCAATGAGGATTAGTAACAAGGCACTCGCGTTGAAAGCCGCGTTCTCTACCAAACAAACTCTTCGTATGATCTGCGTGTTCATGCTTGCGTCCGCCACTTCATTTGGTTTTATAGCATGGTGGGCCGGACAAGCCGTTGCGGCCAGCGAAGATGCCGCCGTTAGTCAGCCAACGGCGTACACTCAGTCGATCAGCGAACACTATAACTTCCACTTTGGCGCGAATAAGCCTTTCTTGCCATCCAATGCCATGACAGAGACGGGCGGGTTTATCAGTCCCAAGAGCTTTCCAACGGCAGCCTACTGCGGCCACTGCCATCAGGAAGCTCACGCTGAATGGCGCCAATCGGTGCATGCAAACTCATTCCGTGCGCCCTGGTATATAAGGAATGTGAATGTGCTGATGAACGCAAAAGGGACCGAGTATGCTCGCCACTGCGAGGGGTGCCACAACCCCATCGCGCTGGTTTCCGGAGCCATGACCAAGGGTTCTCCCGTGGATCGCAAGTTTGACGCGGATGGAATCACTTGTTCGGTCTGTCATTCGATTCAGAAGGTTGATACGCGCGGCACGGGAAGCTATGTGCTGGGAAGACCGGCAGTAATGGTCGATGCGGACGACAAGCCGATCTATGGCGAGGTCTCCGACAAGGAGATACTGGCTCACCTCGAACGGCACTCCAGGGCCGTGATGAAGGATTTCTACCGCAGCAGCGAATTTTGTTCCGCCTGCCACAAAGCCGCATTGCCCAAGATATTGAACGACTATAAGTGGCAGCGCGCCATCTTTCTCTATGACGAGTGGCAACTATCCTCCTTCGCCAAGCAGTCTCCGCTTCCTTTTTACGTCAAAGACAAGGTCTCGACCTGCCAAACCTGTCACATGGCTCGCGAAGACATTCCGTTATCGGACTATGGAGCGAAAGACGGCAAACTGGCGTCGCATCGCTGGCTCGGAGCCAATACGGTCCTGTCGAAGTACTACGGCTACGATGCGCAGATGGAGAAGACCATTGCGTTTTTGCGCAATGGAGTCTTCAATGTGGACATCTTCGGAATCGAACGCAACGGAGGTAAGTTGATCGCGCCGCTTGGGAGTCAGCTATTTGATATAGCTCCCGGCGACATTCTCACCGTTTCCGTCGTCATTCAAAACAAGGGTATCGCCCATAGCTTTGTTCCGGAGCAGCGCGACTTTTATGAAAGCTGGGTGGAGTTTGAGGCAACGGACGCGGCGGGCCGCACGCTGATGCACTCCGGCGCGTTGCAACCGGGGGGCGCGCTCGATCCTCGCGCACACAGCTTTACCAATCGTTTGGTCAATAAGCAGGGCGGGTTGAACGACCTTCACCAGGTCTGGGATACCAGGGTGGTGGCCTATAACAACACCATACAATCGGGCCGCGCTCAGATTGTGCGCTACGAGTTCAAGTTGCCCGCGGATGCCATAGGCCCGATTACCATTACCGTCAAAGTGAACTATCGCCGCTTCAATCAACGCTTCATTGATTATGGCCTAGGTTTGCACTATCAAATGCCGGTGGTGGAGATGGCCGCGCGCACGCGCAGTCTGGCGCTGGGCGCAAATCCAGCAGCGGAACCCGATCCGCAGGATAACAAGGAGTGGATGCGTTGGAATAACTACGGCATCGGATTGCTGGACGCGCAGCAGTACGCCGCCAGCGCACGGGCTTTTGAACGGGTTGCGGAACTGCGCCCCGATTACGCGGACGCATTTACCAACATAGCTATCGCCGATTTTCAATGGGAGCGCTTCGACGCGGCCCGCAGCGGCTTGGAGAAGGCCCTACAGCTTGCTCCGCGCAATGCCCGCGCGCTGTATTATCTCGCGCTAGTGGAGCGCACACAAGGACATTTGGACGCCGCTATCAATGATCTTCGCGAAGTGGCTGCGCAATTTCCAAGGTCGCGCGACGCGCACCGCGAACTCGGCTTCTCCCTCTATCAGAAGCATAAGTATGAAGAGGCACGAAGCGAGTACGAGACGCTTCAGTCAATCGATCCCGATGACTTGGCAGCGCATTACAACCTCTCCATTATTTATCGCCGCCTGGGCCTGAAGGAGCAGGCGGCGCGAGAGGCCGCGGCCTTTGCCGACCAGAAGGATGATCCCACCGCCAGCACTTATGCGTTGGAGTATTTGCGCAAGCATCCAGAGATTACTTCGGAGGGCGTTCCCTGGCACATGCACAGCGAGCTGACATTGAGGCCGGCCGCAAGCGGAGAGGCGGTTGCCCAGTGAGATTTTGTTCGCCGGTCCTGTTAATTCTCATGGCATGTTCTACCGCGGTGTTTGCTTCCTCGCGCGCCCAGCGTGCCCGCGGCGCATCGGTCTTTGCTGCGTCCGGATGCTCTCATTGCCATAGCATTCACAATGTTGGCGGCCACAAGGGACCTGACTTGTCCGGAGTGGGCCGCTGGTTGAAAGAAGACCAGATGCGCCGTCAGATTATCAATGGCAGCAAACGGATGCCGCCATTCAGAGATGAATTGCAGAAGAGGGAGCTTGCAGATCTAATCTCTTACCTGCGCTCTTGCCGGGATAAGATGAAGAAATAGGGACGTATACCGGAAAAAGCGCCAGTTGCGAAATGTTCTAGAGCGAACCCATAATTGCTGTACCCTGGTAGCCGCAGTGACGGAACCATGCGGCGGCGTTGTCGGCGGTAATGGTTTTGAGGGCATCGGTGACGGCCTGATCGAGCGCTTCTTGGGTTCGCGCTTTGGCGTCGCGGAGAAACTTCTTGAACTTGGACCAGGCCTTCTCAATGGGGTTCAAATCCGGCGAGTAGGGCGGCAGATAGAGCAGTTGCGCGCCACGGGATTCAATCAGTTCGCGTATCCCCGCCACCTTGTGCGCCGACAGATTGTCCATCACCACCACATCCCCCGGCCTCAGTTGCAGGCACAGCACCTGCTCCACATAGGCCTTGAAGACCTCGCCGTCGGTGGCCGATTCGACGGTCATCGCTGCGTGGATCCCGCGCAGGCTCATGGCCCCCAGCGTAGTCAGCACTTTCCAGCGGCCCTGGGGCGTGGCTTCGCAGATGCGCTCGCCCTTCGGCGCCCGTCCCCACGGCCGCGTCATGGTCGTGGTGACTCCGCTTTCGTCCAGGAAAATCAGCTTCTCTGGCGGGATCGCGGCGACGGTGGCGAGGAATTCTTCGCGCCGCTTGAGGTTGGCCTCGGTGTCGCGTTCGGCGGCGTGGAGCGACTTTTTTTACGCCTCATGTCCATCTGCCGAAGCACTTGTCCCACCCGGCTCTTGGAGGCCTGGACGCCGCTGCCGGCCAACCGCTCACCCAGTTCCGCCGCGGTCAAGTCCGGCTGTTCCCGTAGCCAACTGCGCAAGCGCTCCTTCACCTCCTCCGTGAACCGGCTCAGCCGCCCGTGCCGTGACTGCGGCACACGTTCCATTTGCCCGCTACGTCGCCGCTGTCGGCCAATCTTGCGCACATACTCGAAACTGACTCCGAATCGCCGCGCCAATTCCCGCCGCGACCCTTCCTTGCGCTCATATGCTTGGAGAATCCGGCAGCGCAGATCATCAGACAAAGGTTTAGCCATCAATCTTCTATCGCGGAAAGCATCGCCAAACTCATATTAGCGGTTCTCCCCGCGCATGGGTATACCTATCTTGGTTCCGCTCTAGTCGAGCTTTATTCAAAAGCTGAACCTCCGAACATCAGGTCAGAGAAAAGGCCTCTTCTGGAGGACGATTTTGGCAGCTGGATAAATTCTCTGGTGGAATATTTCTAAGAAAGGGTCCGAATTACGGGATCCTTTGCTTATATATGCTAAACAATACAAACATCTAAGACTCAATGGCGGAGAGAGTGGGATTCGAACCCACGTTAGAGTTTCCCCTAAACACGCTTTCCAAGCGTGCGCCTTCAGCCACTCGGCCATCTCTCCACGGGACAGTCCGTCTACTTGAATCTACCATACCTCAGCGCGTGCCGGATGGTTTTGGGTCTGAATAGAAATCTAGCAGCGTGTGCGCCGCCCGAAACGAGGTTGTGCGTCCCTCCAATACATCTTGTTCGAGCGCCTCCATACGCCTGCGAATGGCGGGATGAGACTCGAATCGCTGCCTCAATCCCTGTTCGATGATCTCCTGCATCCATCTCCGCGTCTGATTTTGCCGGTTCACACTGATCCAGCCGTTGGCTTTGGTCAGGCTTGTGTGTTCCAGCACACAGTTCCAAAGCTCGGCGATGCCCTTGCCGGTTTGCGCCGAGCAGGTGAGCGCGCGCGGCGTCCATCCGTTCGCCGGCCTGGGAAAGTAGTGCAATGCGTTCTCGGCCTCGCTGTGGGCTCTTTCCGCGGCGGCCAGATTGGCGCCGTCGGCCTTGTTGATTGCCACCAGATCCGCCAATTCCATCACGCCGCGCTTCATGCCTTGCAGTTCGTCGCCCGCTCCCGTCAGCGTGATGAGCAGGAAAAAGTCGACCATCCCGTGAACCGCGGTCTCTGACTGTCCGACGCCCACCGTCTCGACAAGTATGTTGCTGTATCCCGCGGCCTCGCACAGCAGCATCGTCTCGCGCGTGCGCTGCGCCACGCCGCCCAACGAGCCGCGGGATGGAGAGGGCCGGATGAACGCCATCTCGCTGGATGCGAGAGACTGCATGCGGGTCTTGTCGCCCAGAATGCTTCCGCCGGAAAGTTGGCTGCTCGGATCGATGGCCAGCACGGCGACCTTCTGCCCACGTTCGCCTGTCAGATACGCGCCGAGCCTCTCGATCACGCTGCTCTTGCCTGCGCCGGGAACGCCCGTGATGCCAACGCGAATGGAGTTGCCGCAATGGGGAAGGCAGTCTTCCACGATCTGCTCGGCAAGTTCCCGGTCCGCCGCGCGCGAACTTTCGATCAGCGTGATGGCTTGCGCCAGAATGGCGCGGTCGCCGCGCAGGATGCCATTGACGGTTTGCTGGCGCGAAAGAGTGCGGCGGCGGTTGGTGAGGCGCGCAATCAACTCCGGCGGCGGCTCCGGGGTTACGCATCCGGGGCGAACACGCAACGCGCTCTCCTTAGGGTTCGCCAATCAGGAACGTCCTCCCGCCAGACTGCCGTTCAGAATCTCAAGAATTCTCTGCGCTGCCACCGGAATCACCGTGCCCGGCCCGTAGATTCCAGCCGCGCCGGCCTGGTACAGAAACTCGTAGTCCTGTGGCGGAATCACGCCACCTACAACCACCAGAATGTCATCCCGGTTGAGTTTGCGCAACTCCGCGATCAACAGCGGGACCAGAGTCTTGTGGCCGGCAGCCAGCGAGGAGACGCCGACGACATGCACATCGTTCTCCACCGCATGACGCGCCACCTCGCGCGGAGTCTGGAACAGGGGGCCGATATCGACATCGAAGCCGATATCCGCGAATGCGGTGGCAATCACCTTGGAGCCGCGATCGTGGCCGTCCTGCCCCATCTTCGCCACCAGAATGCGGGGGCGCCGTCCTTCGGCTTGCTCAAAATCCACGACCATCCGCTGCGCCTGCTTGAACTCCCCGGCGTTCGAGCTTTCCGACGAATAAACGCCCGCGATGATGCGCGTGGTGGCCTCGTAACGCCCCCAGACCTTTTCGAGAGCCGAGGAAATCTCGCCCAGGGTAGCGCGCCGGCGCGCCGCATCCACCGCGCAGTCCAATAAATTTCCCTCGCCGCCGGAGGCGCATTGCTCCAGCCGCGCGAGCGATTGGCGCACCGCATCCGGGTCGCGCTCGCGCTTCAATTGTGCAAGCCGCTTAATTTGTGATTCACGCACCGCCGCATTGTCGATATCGAGAACCGGAATCAACGGTTCCTCCGGCGAAGCGTAGGCGTTGACGCCCACGATTACGTCGCTGCCCGAGTCGATGCAGGCCTGCTTGCGCGCCGCCGCCTCTTCAATGCGCATCTTGGGAACGCCGGTTTCAATCGCCCTGGCCATGCCGCCCAGGCTTTCAACCTCTTCGATCAGCGCCCATGCCCCATGCATCAGCTCGTGCGTGAGCCGCTCGACATAATAGGAACCCGCCCAGGGATCCACGACGCGGGTAATATCCGTCTCTTCCTGCAAGTAAAGCTGCGTGTTGCGCGCGATGCGCGCGGAAAAATCCGTGGGCAGCGCCAAGGCTTCATCCAGAGCGTTGGTGTGCAGAGACTGCGTATGCCCGAATGCCGCGGCCAGCGCCTCGACGCACGTGCGCACCACGTTGTTATACGGGTCCTGGGCCGTAAGGCTCCAGCCCGAAGTCTGGCAATGCGCCCGCAAGGCCAGCGACTTAGGATTCTTCGGGTTGAAGGTCTTGACTAACTTGGCCCATAACATCCGCGCGGCGCGCATCTTGGCAATCTCCATGAAATGGTTCATGCCAATGCCCCAGAAAAAAGAAATGCGGGGAGCAAACTCGTCGATATCAAGCCCCGCTTTCACTCCCGTGCGCAGATACTCCAGGCCATCGGCCAGCGTATAAGCCAGCTCGATATCCGCCGTCGCGCCGGCCTCCTGCATATGGTATCCGCTCACGCTGATGCAGTTGAACTTCGGCATCTTCGCTGCGCAGTACCGGAAAATGTCGCCGATGATGCGCAGGGAACCTTCGGGCGGGTAGATATAAGTGTTGCGAACCATGAATTCTTTCAGTATGTCGTTCTGAATCGTCCCGCTCAATTGTTCCGGTGAAACTCCCTGCTCTTCCGCCGCAACAATATAGAACGCCATGATAGGAAGCACTGCGCCGTTCATGGTCATGGACACGGACATCCGACCGAGAGGAATCTGGTCGAAGAGAATCTTCATGTCGAGGATCGAGTCAATGGCCACGCCCGCCTTGCCCACGTCGCCGGTGACGCGCTCGTGATCAGAATCGTATCCCCGGTGGGTAGCAAGATCGAAGGCCACCGAAAGGCCTTTCTGCCCGGCGGCCAGGTTCCGGCGGTAAAACGCGTTGGACTCTTCGGCGGTGGAGAAACCGGCATATTGTCGAATCGTCCAGGGCCGCAGGACATACATCGTGCTGTAGGGTCCGCGCAGGTAGGGTGGAATCCCCGCTGCGTACTCCAGATGCTCAAGTCCCGTCAGATCATCACGCGTATAGAAACCCTTGACAGGGATGTGCTCAGGGGAGAGCCATTCACTGCTCTCGCGCGTTTTCGTTCGATCCACCGCGGGTTGTAAGTCAATCTTTGAGAAGTCTGGACGCATGGTTAGTCCTTGATCCCCAGCCGTTGCTGCCATTTTGCAAGAACTTCAACAGGATTGCTTGAGCGATGAACGAAATCCGCCACGCCGGCGGCTTTGAGTTGCTCGGCGGAATCGGGATAGCCCGCGACGATCACCGGGATCTTGCGTCCCAACGCCTTCAACTTGGTCATAACTTCGATTGCCAGTGCAAGATACTCCGCATCGGAGCTGCACAGCACAATAAGATCGGCATCGCTCGCCGCGATCCTGTCGGCGCTGCTAAATCGCTTGGCGGTGAGATCGAAGCCCGCGCAGGCAAAAAAATTGGCGGCAAAGTTGGCGCGCGCCGAGCGCATCTTTGCGTCTCCAATTTCGGCCAGCAATACATGCGGGTTCTTGCCGCCTTGGGCAACGTGGCGTTCCGTGCGCAGTCGAAGCTGCTCATACATCTGCGTACTGCGCTTTTGATCAAAGAGGCGCGAAAAGTCGATGCGGCCCAAGGCCTTTTCAAAAACATTGGCATGCTGGTTGGTTCCGGTGAAGATACGGCGGCGAGACGTGACTGCCTCTTCCTTGGCGGCCAGCGATTTCTCCAGCGCCTGTGCGATGAATCCACTCGTCCGAGTCTTCTCGTATCCGCCGGCGGCTTCGATTCCCTGCATGATTTTCCAGCCTTCGCGGGCAATGAAATCGGTGATAACTTCCAGGCAGTACGACCCGGCGCCGGGATCGGCGACTCTGGATAACATCGCCTCATGCTTGAGTATGATCTGCGTGTTCCGCGCCAATCGGCGGCTGGCCTCGTCCGGCGTCTTGTAACACTCATCGAAGGGCGCGACGGTGATGGAATCCGCGCCGCCGAAAACTGCGGCCATGGCCTCGGTGGTCCCGCGCAGAATGTTGACGTGGGGATCGTAGATCGTCATATTCCAGCGCGAGGTGCTGGCGTGAATGTGCGCCTTCGCGCTCTCGCGTGTTCCGCCAAAGCTCTCGACAACTTGCGCCCACATCATGCGGAAGGCGCGCAGCTTGGCAATTTGAAAGAAAAAGTTAGCGCCCATGGAAAATGAAAATGCCATCCAAGCCGCGGCGCGATCAACGTCGACCTTGCGCTCTTGCATCCCGGCCATGAAATCGACCGCGGCAGCAAGGGTGAATCCAACTTCCTCGACGGCCGTCGCCCCCGACTCTTCAAACTCCTCGCCATGAATCGTGAAGGGCACGAGCGTGGCGGGCGCAGCCGCAATCGCTTCCGCCGCAAAGTCCAGGTTGGTGAGCGGATTCCAGCCGGTCGAAACCGGCGACAATCTTTGTCGCCCGTTCAACCACTCGATCAAAAGACGGAGTTGCGGTTCACGGGCATCTTCAAAATGCACGGGAATCTCATCGAGGTTGGCAAGAAATATTTCCAGGTCTGAAGCATTCTCGAAGTGAGCCTTACGGAAGGCGATCTCCCCGGCTCCAGCAATCACCGCGCTATGCGCCGCCCGATTGGCCTCTTCCGGATCGGCTGCATCAATCTCTTCCCGGATGCGCCAGTCGCCGGCTACGCGCGCGCTGCGCGCATAAGGAAAAGCGCCCGGGGCCGCATCGGGATATTCCAAACCCGCGATGTCTTCTGCCCTGTAATAAGGCTTGACCGCGAGCCCCTCCGTTGTTTGCCAAATCAGTTTCCCGGCGTAGTCGGCGCCTTTCAGATCCCTGCGGATAACCTCCTCCCACGACTCGGTGCTGACGGGCGGAAACTCTTGGAGAAGATGATCGCTGGCCATATTTTTTCACTTGCCTTCATTGTCTTCGACAATTTCTATGAGGAACCCAAAGGGATTCTCCGTTCTCGACTTGGGATGAACAAAGAAGACCGTGGTTCCTCGCGAGCCTTTGCGGGGCGCCTTGTCGATAATTTGAAATCCGCTTGCCTTCATCGCGTCGAAGGCCTGCTGCGCGCTCTCCACGCGTAAAGCGAGATGGGCCAGTCCGCCGCGTCCGCCATTTTTCTCGATCAGTTTTTGCACCGGAGAATCAGTGGTTAAGGGTTCGAGCAATTGAATCAAATTAGGGCCATCGCCAACGCGCAGCAATGCTTCCCGCACCTGATCAACTCCCCGCACTTCCTCCCGGTGCACTTCGTGAAAGCCCAGCATCTCGTAGGCCTCCACCTGGCGGTCCAGCTCACCCTGCTTCACGGCGATGGCCACGTGATCGATGAACTTGATCCCGGGAACAAGTTTCAAATCCTCATCAAAGCCGCTCATGAATTGCCCTTTCGATGGAGGTCGCGAACGCTCTAGGGGCGGTAATCGCCGTCATGCGAACTCAACGACAACTTGATTCAGCTTCACGGAGCCGCCCTGCGCCACCCGCACGTTCTTCACTGTTCCAGCGCAATGCGCCGTGACATTGGTTTCCATCTTCATGGCTTCCAGCACCATGAGCAGATCGTTGGCTTGTATTGCCTGCCCCGGCTCAACATTCACTCTAATGACCACGCCCGTCACGGGACTGCGGCACAGCTTGTCTTCGCTGGCGCTTTCCTTGGCCGCGGGGGGCGGAGCCTGCGCTTCGGCAGCCTGTGTCGATTGCACTGTGGCGTGAAGCGGCTGGTACGGCCCATAATTCTGCTGGCGCGGCATCGCGTCGTCTTCCAAGACTTCAACCTCTGTCTCGTAGGTCTTTCCGTCAATTGAAATCTGTAGCTTCAAGTTACAAGTTCCTTCCCTCGAAAAATTTCTGCCGCCTCAGCTTCTCGGCCGCATAATATGTGAGGCCTGAACGAACACCCGTCCCTGCTGAGACCAGGGATTGACAACTTCATAGGGAGATTGCAGCATCTTTGCCGAGCGGATGCGGACTTTCTTGCCCAGGAATGCGGTCACGGCAGCGGCAATCACCACCAGCATCTCGGGCGTAACTTCCCCATGAACTGCTTGCTTCGCGGCCGGAGCCTTCACCTCGACCGCCGCCGTAGGCTGGCTTAGTTCGGCCACGCGAGCCTGCAATGCCTTGACTGCGCCGGTCAGCTCGCCCAGTTGGCGTTCCGTGGCCAGTTGCCGCTCTGACAATGCCCGAATTAAATCTGCTGATTTCACTGCCACGCGCAACTCCTCGTCATAACGGAATCAATCCATGTTTCTTCGGAGGACGCAGCTCCCGCTTGCCGTGCAGCGATTCAAGAGCATCCGCCAGATACTTTCTGGTCTCGGCCGGTTCGATAATGTCATCCACCAGCCGCCGGCCTGCCGCGACGAAGGGATTGGAAAATGTCTCGCGATACTCGTTCACCAGTTTCTGGCGTCGTCCAGCCTTGTCCTCGGCCGCATCGATCTCCCGCCGGAAGACGATCTCCGCCGCGCCCTCCGCGCCCATCACCGCGATCTCGGCCGTGGGCCACGCCACCACCCGGTCCGCGCCCAGGTCCTTGCAGCACATGGCGATATACGCGCCGCCATAGGCCTTGCGTAACACCACCGTAATCTTCGGAACCGTGGCGGACGAGTAAGCAAACAGCAACTTGGCGCCATGACGAATGATGCCGCCGCGTTCCTGATCGACTCCGGGAAGAAAACCCGGCACATCCACAAACGTAATCAGCGGAATGTTGAAGGCGTTGCAGAAACGCACAAAGCGCGCCGACTTATCCGATGCATTGATGTCCAGCACCCCGGCCAGCACATTCGGCTGGCTGGCGATGATGCCCACCGGCCGGCCTATCAGGCGCCCGAAGCCGATCACAATGTTGGCGGCGAACCCCGGTTGAATTTCAAAAAAATCCTGATAGTCCAGAACACGCGTGATGACTTCCCGCACGTCATAAGCAGCCTTGTTGTCCACCGGAACAATCTCGTTCAACTCCGGATCGGATTCGATAGGCAGATTGAAAACTGCTCGGGGCGCATCCTCAAGGTTGTTGGAGGGCATGAAGCTGAGCAGCCGCCGGCAAAGATGAACCGCCTCGTCGTCGTTCTGCGCGATGAGGTGAATCACTCCCGAGTGAGTCA
>Ga0326727_10015311_pt1 | contig 16496 bp, 8 predicted proteins | sample MB2enrmetagenome_FD_207643 | JGI IMG/M metagenome (GOLD analysis project Ga0326727, IMG submission 207643) | Lab enriched peat soil microbial communities from McLean, Ithaca, NY, United States - MB29MY | ecosystem: Environmental > Terrestrial > Soil > Wetlands > Peat | place: USA: New York...
ACCAGCGGCGAGGACTTTCCCCACCAAACCGGGCCCGACAGTTGGGCGGACGACCGGGTGGCGGATAACCACGTGGACGATTTCGTCGAACTCGCCCGGCAGGTTGCGCTCCGCTATTCAGATGTTAAGTATTTCCAAATCTGGAATGAGTATAAGGGTTATTGGGACAAAGCGGCGAACAACTGGGATTTCATTTGCTTCACCGACTTCTACAACCGTGTCTACGACGCCTTAAGGGCAGTGCGCCCCGACGCCAAAATCGGCGGGCCCTACTACCCCTTTGACGGCCCCAAGCCCAGAGACTGGGAGGTTATTGATTACTGGTTTCAGCACAAACATGGCGCTGACTTCGTCTGCTTTGACGGCTGGGTGGCCGGTTATCCGCCCACTCGCGCGAGAGAAGAAGAGGCTAAAAAGATGATTTTGACCGATTACTTCGGCCAGATCGCCCGCCAATTCCGCGTTCGCACCCGGCTTCCCATTTGGATTTCTGAATTATATGGTGGCTGGAGTAGTAATCCTGACTTCACCGCCGCCAACCACGCCTCATGCTATCTGCACGCTTTGCGCGCCGGCGTGGCTGTGGCGTTGCTGTGGGATGCGGAACTGCAACAGTGGAATTACCTGTTCACCAGCACCAAGACTCCCAGCGGCGGCCAGCCCAGCCCGCACTACCAGGTCGTTAAGCTCTTCAACACTCACTTCGGCCCGGGCACCCAGTTGTTCAAGGCAATTTCTTCATCGCCCGATGTCGAAGTTCTGGCCTCGCGAACGAAGACGCTACTCATTAACAAGCGGGATACAAAAGTCGAAGTCCGACTGGACGGCGCCCCGCTGACCTTGAATCCTTACGAAGTCCGCCTGGTGGATGCGGTCGAAAAGTCTCGGAGTTGAGAAGTCGAATTAACAGCCCCTTCCCTTGGGGAGAGGGTGACCCTCGACGGCGCTTTCGTCGACAGTCGCGGCCCGGGTGAGGGGTCGGTTCCGGCGTTCGACACCCATATCGTAGGCCGGGCTGCTGAACGACATCTCGTCCTCGTCACTTTTCGCGGTATGCTCCAGCCAGGCCAAAAAACAAAGGAATCGGGACAATCCGTCCGTTCTCCCGCATTTTCCGCTTGACAAGCCCGCTGGTCCATGATAGCCTATATACATGGTCTTTTTGGGGACACTTTGTCGTAGGCCAGGCGCGGAATGCAGCGCTGCCCGCCGGGAACCGAAATCGCTCTGGCCAGAGAGAAAGTCAGGGCGCTACAAAAAATGAAAAACAGTGGGAACGAACTCAAGAAGTCCTTCAAAATCAGGAAAGTAACCTTTTCAAATGCTGCAGATTCTGCGCGTTTTGCGTGCAAATTAGCACCAATTGCGCCTCAAAAAGAGCAAAAAGCACCGCCGCAACACGAGGTCGGAGGGATGACCAGCAGCCGGCTACACATGAAGCACGTCGCCCCCGCGGAAGCTGAGGGCCTGCGGTGGATTCCCTCTTTCGCGGGAATGTTGTCATTGGTCGGTCCGTTCTTCAGGCAACGACAATCGAATTCGACAAACGAACCGGGAATGTCTATGAAAATAAAGGAGTGGTTCAAAAATCAACCACCCCTGGCCCCTCCTTATCTAAGGAGGGGAATATCCTGGCTGATAGCTGAAGGCTGACTGCTGATAGCTGTTTTTTGACGAACGAACCGGGAATGTTTATGAAAACAAAGCACGAGGTCAATAAGTCCGCCAATGCAACGTGTAGGGGCGGTTCGCGAACCGCCCCTGCTTCGGCGTTGCGGAAATCAACGAACGAACCAGGAATCTTATAGAAAACAAAGGATCACCTCCTGAAAACTGATGACTGAGAACTGAAAACTGGAGTCCTCCATGAAACGCCGCCAATTCATAGGAACGGTAACAGCACTTCCCTTAATTCCAAACTTGCTCGATGCTCAAGAGGGTCCACCGCCTCTTGGGGAACGGGTTGAAAAAATGACCGCGCCGAACTGGCCCACGATTAATTGCAACCACCTGGGGTTTCGCCCCCGCGTGGGAAGCAAGAGCCTGGTGGTGCGTGCGCTTACTTCACCGGCGCCGGCGGAGTTCCAACTTCGCGACGTCTCGGAAGGGAACTTTGGGTTCACGAGGCCGCTGAAGATGGAAAGTGGATCGGATTTCGGCCCCTGCCTCACGGCGGACTTCACGGACCTCGAGCGGCCGGGTCTCTATCAGATCACGATCGGCAACGAGCGCTCGGTGCAGTTTGCGATTCGCGATGACGTCTGGCGCCGCACCCTTCCCGAGGCCGTGGGTTACTACCGCTACCAGCGCTGCGGGGTCGAGGTGCCCGGTGTGCATCCGGCCTGTCACCTGGACGACGCGCGCCGACGCGACACCGGCGAACACGTGGACACCGTAGGCGGCTGGCACGACGCCGGCGACTTGCGCAAGTGGATGGACGTCACCATGCTGAACGGCGTCGCCCTGCTGAACCTTTACAAGAACAATCCCCTGCCCCGGCCCGGCGACCCCACCCACGATCAGATCCTCGAGGAAGTTCGCTTCGGCAATCGCTATTTCCTGAAGATGCAGGATACGGACGGCAAAATATGGGCCGATGTGGCGGGCGGCGTAAACGGCGACAACAGCGACAATCACTGGACCGACAACATCATCGGCACCCCCGACGACCGCTATTTGAACCCCGAGAAGCGCTCCGGCACGGCGGCCGTTTTTACCACCCTCGAAGCCTTGGCCGCGCAATGCTACGCGGCGAGCGACCCGGCGTACGCCCATCAATGTCTCGATGCGGCCACGCGCGCCTGGCAGGCTTTCGGGGCGCCGACTTTGACCGAGGACCTGGGCTGGTGGGCCATGGCGACCGCAGAGTTGTTCCTCGCCACCGGGGCCGGCATGTACAAGAGCCACGCCCAACTGCTCGGCCGTGACTTGTTGAAGCGGCAAAACACGGAGCACCTGGCCGGCCAAAGTGAGGTCCGCGGATTCTGGATGCAAGGCGACGCGCCTTACGTTGACGTGGTGAATTCCGCCGTTCCGCCGCTGGCGCTGCTGAAGTTGTACGACACGTTTCCGGATGCGCCGGACCGCTCGAAGTGGTTGGACGCGGTGAGGCTGCACGCCGACGAGTATCTCCTGCCCATGTCGGGCCGGAATGCCTACCGAATCATTCCGCTCGGCGTCTACGTGGGCTCGCCCACACCTGAGAAGTTCCGGCCGCTCGCGGGCAATCTCACCTACCGCAACTTCCAGCAAACCCGCAAAGGCTTTTGGTGGCTGGGCGCGAACTGTCACTACGCCTCGAATGCGCTGGCGCTGGCGTGGCTCGCCCGGCTGCGCGGCGACGCAGGGAAACCCTATGTGTCGCTCGCGTATCGCCAGCTCGAGTGGATCGTGGGCGCGAATCCTTTCGCCTCCTGCATGATGACGGGCGAAGGAATGCGCAATCCTTTCCCGCATTCGCGCTTTGTGGGACTGATCCCCGGCGGAATCATGAACGGCATCGCGGGAAACGTGAATGACGAGCCCATCCTGGACCTCGAATACACGCTGGACTGGCGGACTTGCGAGTACTGGAGCCCGCACGTGGCGTTCTATATCTGGGCCAATTCGGTGCTGGAGGGATTAGGGTAGGCAGGTGGGCAGGTGGGCAGATCGGCAGGTGGGCAGTAGGCAGATGGGCAGTAGGCAGATGGGCAGTAGGCAGGTGGGCAGGTGGGCAGTAGGCAGGTGGGCAGTAGGCAGACGGGCAGTAGGCAGATGGGTAGGTCGCCGCAGGTCGCGCGAGGCAGACAGCCCGCTCCCCTGGGCCAGTGTGAAAACGGCCCTAGGCTGTCATTCCGAGCCCTTCGCTGTCATCGTGAGCGAAGCGAAGAGCCTGTCCTGAACGAAGTGAAGGAATCTCGCTCTGCGTGCTCAGGGTAAACTCCGCGAGGAATCTCGCTCTGGTTTGTCTTGAAGGCAGTGCGCGATTCCTCGTCGCCTGCAGCGTAATATTCACAAGTATATTATCCATATACATATATAATTGGAGGACAAGATAATTCCACTCGCAGCCGTATTTCTGTTCACTACCATGCCGCCGGCTTTCAGGGTGCAGCTTCTCTTGGTTTCGCTTCCCGTTCTTGCAGGGCCGCCCATTGCGAATTCTCCTGTGAGACCAACGACTCAACCCTTTCCGCCAGTTTGGCATGAGCGTGCGCCCGGTCCTCAGTTGCGTAAGCGCCCGCCCCAGCCAGGTAGAGGTACTTTTCGTGTTTCAGTGCCTCACACGTCGAGCGGTAGGTGATGCCGTTCTGATGATAGTCATTGAGCTGCAGCAAACCCTCCAGGACCGCAATCAATACCCCCAAGCTGCCGGTAAGCGCCGCAGGAAGGCGGAGGCCGGAGGACAGGGGCACAAGGGCAGCCGCGACGATTTCAACGCCCTTCAGCCATTTGTACATCCGGCGATTGTAGCTACTCTTGCGATCGTACCAGCCGATCTGGTCTTCCAACCGTTCCAGGGTTGGGTCGGTCTCACCCATGTGTGCACCTCGTATCTCCGGCGCTACCCGCCGCCTTGAGCGGCAGTGAGCACCGAGAGGATCTTGCCCAAGGTCTCAGGAAACTGCGCGCCGAGCAGAGCCAGGAGCGGCGCGCCGATATAGAGAAAGCTCCGCAACACCAACTCACGGCTGATATTGATCTGGCCAGGCTTGCCTCCGTTCAGAAGGCTCAAGACGGTGTCGCGGCCCATCTGCACGAAGATCCAGAATATGGTCCCCATGAAAGACAGGATCACCACCCAATTGAAGAACAGGAATTCATTCCTGGGCTGAAAGGGGTAAGAAGTAACAGCCAGGAGCATGAGCAACAATCCGACTAACACAAAGTACCCGAGATTCTGGAGCGACGGAAAGACGACAGCCAGAAAGTTGACCACACGCGTGACGATGAACTCTTCAGCTTGCTCGAAGAATTTGGTGACGGCCGGGCTTTCCTCATGGCCGACTGACCAGTGCTTTTCCAAAGGGTCGGTCAGCGATTGCATGAGCAGCAACAAGGAGTGGTGGGCCTGCCAACGAGAAGCGAGTGATTGCCTCCAATTGCCGTGCAAGCGTGCGGTGCGTTTTTTACGGACGGGCTCCGGCGACGCATGACCTTCGCCCGGCGTTGCGTCGGTCCATTGGAATCTCAGAGCCTTGTAAAGCTCGGACTCTGCAGTTTGCACTTGAGATTCCCATTCGGGAATCAATTGCCGCACTTGTTCGCGCAGGTCCGGATCGGCAGTGGCTGCCTGAGCCAGAGTCCTGCCAGCCTGCAACAGGCGGCCGGCCTGCTCCACGGACGCCTCGAGGGACGCGAAGCTGGATGGCGGGTTCGTCAGATTCATCTTCGCGCGATTCGGAAAGCGCTCATGATAACGCTTGAAAGCAGCGTGCATTGGGTGCCAGGAAAGCCGCAGCAGGAGAACGTGCAAGCTCCGCCAGGCGAGGACCAGGCGAATGGACTCCATGAGCAGGGCCCAATAGACAATGAAAAAGGAGGCCTCAAAAACCCAATAGAAAGGCCGCGCCTCGAGGGCGCGGACCAGCCGCGTGGCAAAGAAATAGTGTCCCACCACGATCGCGACGGCCAGCAGAGCCGTGTACCCCCGCCAGGAAATCACGGACGCGCATTCCAGATTCTGCTTGATGTTCTTTTCGAGTTCCGGGACGCCGGTGAACGAACGTCCTTGCAAGGAAAAGAAACTCAGCCAGCAGTTGCTCGCCTCGGCGCTCCCTGACGCCCTGAGAATGTCAATCAGTCGCAGCCGGCGAAAGGAGCAGAACGCCCACAGGCACGCCGCAACTGCGACGCAGGAGAGCGGCAAGAGAGGCGAGAGCCCGCCTCGAAAGTCAAAGGAGCGAAGAAAACTGAAGAGGCCGCTGGCAGGGTATTCCTTCACTGTCTCGTACCATGAGACCGCCAGGAACCCGGCGAGAACGAATACGAACACGCAGCTCAGAAGCGCAAAGATCGTCACCTCGCGGGCAGATCCGCGCTGCCCGGCAGGCGCCGCGCGGAATGCCGACGCCAGCGTTTGGGTGGCGAACACCAGCAAGAGAATCGTGATCCCCGCGAGCACGATCGCCACTTTGGGTGTTAAAGAGGTCTGCACGTTCCTGCCCAGCTCTCTGCCTGCAATGAAGGGGAGGCAGAAATCCACCATCACCACAATGTAGAAAGTCAGCAAGCTCGCGCAACAACAAAGCAGGAACAGGCGTCCCTCCGACCAGTAAGCTGGAGAAGCAGCATCGCCCAGCAGGTCGGAAATGCCCTCCGGACTCCTCTTCTGCGCTGTGGATTGGTATTGGCTGATCATCAGCACGGAGAAGGCGGAAAGAAGCAGACTGAGGACGATGACCACAACCACCGCATTTTCGTTGTAGAGGCCGAGGCCTACGTTGGGCTTTCCCTCCCCCTCAGCTTGGGGGTCGCCCGGAACCGCCGCCGGAGCCGGCGAATAGGTATACGCGCTTCGATCTTCCCACCTCAGCAAGCTGATCGGGAGAGTCTCTCCGTTCCCGATCGCTGTGACCCAAAGCGCGGGTTTGTGCACAGTAGGCGATTGGGCGCCTGCTGGCCTCGACAAGGGGCCGCCGTAATCGACCAGCTTGCCATCCTGCCCCAGGAGGGCCATGGTCGCGTTGTAAACCCCTTCCGCAGCCTGGCTCGAAAACTGCAAGCGAGATTGACCACCACGATAAGGATAAGTCCACAATTGCTCGAGGTTAAAGAGCGGATAAGGAGTAATGACCAGCATGCCGCGCGTATAACGGTTTACCGAGGGGTAGGCGTAAAGAAGATCGGAGTTGAAGGTGAAGAGCACTGTGGCAGGGGCGCGCCACTTCACTTCCTGGGCCAGAAACGTGGCATCGCGGACGTCGGTGGCTAGAATCCCGACGTAGGTGTACCGCTCGCGCTCAATCGTGGAGAGTAGGTTCGAGAGCGTCAACTCCGCCGACTGAACGGTCAGCTCCGAAAACGGCGGCACGACCTCCGGAGGCACAACGGCGTCGCCGGACGCGAGCGGCTCCGGGGCGGGCTTGGCGCTGTCGCTTCCGGATCCCGTCTGCTGTGACGCGCTGGCCTTTTGAACCGATGCTTCCCGCAGCTCCGATATGTGCAACGGAAACGGAAGGTCCAGTATCTCCGGGACCTCGGTTGTATCCCGGCACAGCATTTGAGGCTTACCACTTCCCTTCTCGCCTTCGGTGATGTCATGGGCCAGGTTCTGACCGTAGGCGGTGTTGCTTTCAGTGAGAATGGCAATCCGGGGATAGCCGAGGCGCTCAATGTAGCAGGCAGCGGCCTGAAGAGTTTCACGGTCAGGTGGCACGGTCGCATGGAAGGCAACCTGGTCATGCCCGACCTGCGAGAAGCGGCTGGGGTCGATGGCCGTGGCGCTTCCCGAAATGATTTGAAAGCGCAAATTCGGATTGTTCCCGCGCGACTTGAGCCAACTGTCCAGCACGAAGCGCAGCGAGACCGCTGAGCCCGAAAATGCCGGACCCATTATGCGCAGCGCGTCGGACGAGTTCAGACTCTTGATCGTCGGAAATTCCGGCGGGAGTTCCGCGTGATGCGGGTCCCAAGGGTAGAACTGCGCCATCTGATCGAGGGCTGAGAACAGCGCTTGCTTGTGGATTCCGGTGGTGGGAGTTTCCCCGACCACAAAGACCAGAAGGAGTTCCTGCTGGCGGGGATTGCGAAAAAGAATCAGGCCGGGATCAGAGTCGTAAATCGTTTGGCGCCAGAGTGGATGGCTCTTTTGACCTGTGGCATCGGCTTCGGTCCACGGGAAAGCAAACCGATCCAAAGTGTAACCCGAGGCCTCCGCTGCGCTGGCGATGGATTCCACGAAGCTGTCGAAGAAATTGGGCAAGCGGGAATCGATGGGGTCAGGTACGGTGGCCAGGAGAAGTTCAATGCTGTATTGCGGTGTGCCGGCCTTCTCCGCAGGATTCGTCGGGCCGGTTGCCTGGCTGAAGAGAAAACGCGAGACAATGTCCTTGGCGTTGGGGAATTCCTGCTTCCCGGATCCTCCCTCCGGAGTCACCGAAGTGCCTTTCAACGACTTTGCCCCAACTGCGTAATTGCCTTGGGATGTCCGGACACCCAAAACCGGGTAGACGATCGCCAGTGCGGCGAAGAGGGATATGAATAGTGGCGCGGGATTGCGAGTTTGCATGCTTCACGTCACGCGCCCAGCAGGTCACGGAAGAAGCCGTTCAGGAGACGGTTTTGAGGGTCATAGGTTGTGCGTGTCTTGGCGAAGACCTTCAACCGGTCCCCCAGGCCCTTCTGGCCTTGCGCCGCCGTGACTCGAGCTGTCTGATTGAATAGTGGAATCCCGCCTTGGCTGCTGGAAAGCTCGTTGTAGGCATCGAGAAATGCTTCCCACCCGGGATTTGCCGTGGACACCGGGTCCACCGTCATGGCATTGCCGTCGTAGGAATAGGAGAACAGGGATTTTTGATCCTGGGCCACGCGGTATCCAACGCTGAGCATGTTGTTGCGATAGCCGTTTTGCTGGTAATAGTCTCGGCAAAATTTGAAATACCCCGTGATCATGTCGGGAAAGCGGGCTTCAGGAAATGCCCAGAAGCTGAACGTGTAACTGCTGTTGGTGGCGGGATTGGGGTAGCGGATCATCTGTTCGGTGGCAATCGTGTAATCGCTGCGGATTATGTTCGTCAGCTTGAAACGCCACATGGCGCAGAAACCATCGATCACGCCGTAGCGAATCTTTGTATCGGAAATCTCGGCGGTCACCTGGCGGCAGAAGGCGGGGCCCGTAGTTCCCCACAGATAATTGCGCAGCGGCCAGATGACGTGGTTGGCAGTTCCCGAAGCACCCGGATTGTATTTCCGGAATTCCACCGTGATCTGATTGTCGAAGGGGAAAACGTAATACATCATGGACTCGTTGCGGGCGAACAGGCTGGGAAGTTTCTGCACGAAGTCTTCGAGCGTAAAGGATTCGTGGTACACCGCCATGGGGAGAATAGGGTGAACTTTGAATGTTGCCGCGGTCACGATGCCCAGCAAGCCGTAACTGGATCGAATCTGTGCCAGCAATTCGGGCTGGCTCTCGTCCACCTCGAGAATGTCGCCGGAAGGAAGCACCAGCTCAACCTGGGTCAAATAGGAGCCGACCTGCCCGTATTCACCCGGCATGGAGCCGTCCTTGGTTCCGCAGCACGCCGCGCTGCCCATCGAGAGATTGCCGATCTCGGTGTTCACGTAGAACTGCAAATTCTTCTTCTGGAGTTCTTGCGCCACATCGATGTAAATCGCCCCGGCCTGGGCTGTCACCGCGTCGTCAGCAATCTGCACGATCTGGTTCATCGCGGACATCATCACCAGCGTCCCGCCCTCCACCACCCCGCAAGGCGCGGTCGAATGGTTCGCGCCGATGGCGCGTACGGGTGACGGATATTTCGCCGGGTCCTTCAGAATTGCGGCAACGTCCTCCGCCGAGTGGGCTTCTACGACGACCTGAGGGTGTGAGACCAAGTCTCCAAACCAGTTTGTGACCGTGAGCGGTGGCATATGATTTTCTCCTTCCGTAGGGGGACGGCTTGCCGTCCCCGCATTTCCGCTGGCCCCACGAGGGTAGGGCAAGCCCTACCCCTACAGGCTTTCAATGAAACTCGCCCGCCGATGGACGACTCCCCTCCTCAGCGGGAGGAGGGGCGGGGGTGGTGGGTGGTCTCATAGGCAACGCGCGACCACCCCTGGCCCCTCCTTAGCAAGGAGGGGAAACGTTGTCCCGCGCCACAACTAAGTTGCCGTCGGCAACGCCAGCGGGTCGTACTCGACTTGCACGAACTGCGCGGTGAAGGCAAGAAAGCGCATTCGAGCCTGAAGCTGGAGAAGCGGATCGTTTGTGCCCGTCACCTGGAACGAGGCCAGGAAACCAACCAGGTTTCCCGCCGCGGCGAGATCCTCAAAGGTCCGAAACTTCAGGTAGCCCAAACCGACTTGCGTATCGGGCTGGCCATCCTTGCGCTCATAGATATGTGCATAGAGCGTCGTGTAGTCCTGAAGCACATCCGCCACGCCGCGCAACTTCCCGGTGGGATCTCTCTGCATGTACTTTACTCCGTCGAGGTAAAAATGCCGCCCCGCGGGAGTGGAAAACTCCAGGTGGTACCGCATTTCCGCCTCGCCTGTCGCGGGGTTGACCTCGAGGTAATTGAAGCGGCTGTTTTGTGCATCCACCGGATAAGTCACCTGGCTTGCGCCCAGGAACTGGCCGAAGGTGATCGTGCCTTGCAGTTCGGCCTCGTGCTCGAGCCCATCAATGAACTCGTTCACATCGCGGACGGTCATGTTCACGTCGAACTTGCAATCCGCCCCGCCCGCAGGTGTGCCGGATGCAGGAATGCGCTGACCAATCGTCAAGTCGCCCGCACGGTCCGGAGTGGGAGTCGTAGCGCCCTCGAAGTACCAGCCAACCATTTCTTCGCTGAAAGTCATGCCCAGGCCGTCGGGAAGATAAACCTCGAGGAACGGGCTCAGAACGGTGGTTGTGGCGAGTGTTGGCTTATCCGTCTTCGTCAACATGTAATAGAAGCCAAACTGGCCACCGGCGGCGGTGTGAAAGATTCCCAGCGATAAATCGTCGTTCAGCGAGGCCAAGGCGGGTGGAATGCTGGTAATGTATTTCCCCGCCAGAAAGTTATCCGTGACCTTGCGGATCTCGTCGTGGAAAGGCGTGAAGTCGTTCAGTTGGAAGTGGTCCTTCAGAAAACTGGGCGTCACCAACCCCTCCATCAAACCCATCAGGAGGTAGCGCGCTTCGAACGTGCCATCGGGCTTGGAATCGAAGTTCAGGTAGGCCACGCCGGTGGCATGGTTGGCGTTCGAGATACAGTCCATTCTCCACACGCCTTGAAGATCCTGGGCCGTGGGCACGGAGCCGCCGGCATAAAGCGCCGCATGATCGTCCACCGTCATCTGGTCAAAGCTGTGGACGCGGGTCATGGGAAAGGTGATTTGCCGGACGCCGTTCGGATACTCGCCCAGGTAGACGCGGCCAATAATAAGGTCCTGGTTGATGATCTTGAAGATGTCGTAGAAACCCTGCCAGGGCGGGTCCAGGTATTTGAGGAGAACGTATTTCCCTGCCTCGAGGGTTCCTTTAGGCTTGTCGAGGTTGATTTCCTCCAGGCTGTTTCGCGCGTGAATGCGATCGTCCGTGTCACTGGTGACGCCGGTGTAGTGGCCGTCCTGCTTCTGGAACTCTTTTTTGAAACCGGTGAATAGCGCGGAGGACATCGAATTCAGGACGTTGTCGTGCGGGAAAAACCCTTTCCAGTATTGGTCGTTGCGAATGGTGCGGGTTGTTACGTCGATCTGAGGCGCGCCGCCTTGATTGACCAGCGTGTCGATGCCCATCGAGACACAACGACGGAAGAGAGGCTCCAACTGAGCCTCGCTGTAAGTTGAGGCTGTAATCGGGTCGATCGTTGAGAGGCTGACGGATTTATTGGGCTGGGGATAGGTATCTCCCTGCTCCACTTTGATTCTCTTTTCGACAATCCGCTCCGTCAGGGCGGAGATGGTCAGGAGAGGATTCACATTGAGCGCCGAGGGAATCAGCGAGCCGTCGGTGACGAAGAGGCCGTCGTGGACGCTGCCGTCTCCGGCAAAGAGCCTTCCGTATTCATCCACCGCGCCGTGGAGGTAATCTTCTCCCAGCGTGCAGCCGCCTAAAGGATGCGCGGTGATCAGATGCCGGGTTTTAAAGATGTTCCAGAGGGGATTGGAGATGAAGTTAGCCTGTTCGGCGCGCGCGTGGCGGCGCAGTTCTTCGTTGATCCGCGTGAAGATAATCTCTCGGCCTGCCCCGTCCCACTGAATGCTCATGCGGCCGTCGGACTCGTACCAGGGGGCATCGAAAACCATCGTGCCGCGCGCGTCGTCGTGAGCCATGACCAGGTAGAACATGGTGTGATTCAGAGCGCCGTCGATCCGGTAGGGATGCAGGAGGTCGCTATCGTTGAGCACGCGTTGCTTCTGCGCGGCCTCGTTCCCGGCGTAAGTTGGGTCGCCCTGCAACAACGCAAAGCCGGCCTTGGCGCCCATGACGTAAGCGCTGGGGAAGGAAAGGTCTTCAACCGTGATGCGATCTTCGACAGGCCTGCTTCCGTCGTAGGAAATTGCGCTCACGATGGTAGGACCCGGCGGCACAGCACCCCCGGGCACGGGAGGCTTCAAGCCATAGCCCAGGACGTTCGTAACGTAGCACCCGTTATAAGCAAGTCCGAAGAAATCTCCGTTGCCGCTGAACCCCGTCCCCAGAACCGGCGACACGGAAAGCCCGTGCATTTCAGACCGCAGAAGGATCTCAGGCGAATTGATAGCCCCGGCCGAGAGAACAACATTTCGGGCGTCCAAAGTGAACGAGGTGCTCGATTTGTCGTCGGCAACATGCGACCCGTGAATCCTCCAGCCTCCGCTCGGGAGCTTTTCCACCCATTCGACCTTCGTCTGGGTATAGATCTCCGCTCCGGCGCTGCGGGCCATGGGCAGGAAATTCATGTAAAGGGTATTCTTCGCACCCACATTGCAGCCCGTGACGCAGTCACCGCAGTCTGTGCAGGGTTTCTGCTCGACTCCGTAAGGGTTCTTTCCATCAATGGTGAAGTTCACGTTGATGTTGAGAGCATAAGCGTCCAACCCGATTTCAGCGGCGCGGCGCTCCATGGCCTGCACTTTCGCCAGATCCAGCGCCTTCGGATGTGGGGTTGAAGCCAGCACCTGGCGGGCCCGTAAGTAGTAGGGCATCAGGACATCGCGCGTAATCGTGCGCGGCCAACTCGGTTCCCCGAACACCTCGGGATCCGGGATGATTGCGACGTTGGCGTTCACCAGCGACGTTCCACCCAAGCCAGACCCCTTGATGACGGAAATGTCGGGATAGTTCAGAAACTCATAGAGTCCCAGTGGGTTGCCGTCATCGCGCGTGGCCGCCAGTACGTCCGTGAGTTCGCTGGGAAAAGTCCCCACCGGCCATTCGCGGCCGCGCTCCAATAAGCATATGGAGGGCTTGGGATTGAGATTCGCGGAAGCCAGGCGCGCCGCAAAAATGGAACCACCGTATCCGGAACCCACAATGATGTAGTCGTAAGAACTTTTTCGACTGCCAAAATCGAGTCCTAACATGTTCCGACCTCCTGCGGCGGATTCACCACGACGGACACAGAGGTTCGAGCAGAGCCACTACCTTTCTCTGTGCTCCCTGCTGTGATCCGGTTTTCACCAGAGCACCGCCAACCAGGTGAGATTTAACGTCGCGCCTTTTCAAAAACCTGAATTATAGGAATCGCCCTTAGGCTTCGACTACCGAAGCCACTGTATGGTACATAACCAGCTAATAAGAGTCAACAGAATTGTGAAGGTTGCAATCAAGGCCTTCGGAACGCCAGGGCTACAGAATCTGTAACCTCATTCCGCCTGCCATTCCGAGCGCCTCATTCAGGCTGTCATTCCGAGCGCCTCATTCAGGCTGTCATTCCGAGTGCCTCATTCAGGCTGTCATTCCGAGCGCAGCGGGGAACCTCGATCGGCCCGGCTGGAACCCTGCGCCCGCCCCCGCCCACTGTCATTCTGAGCGCAGCGAAGAATCTCGCTCTGAGTGTTTTCAAGACTGTCGGCCATGCCCGAAATTGACTCCCCTCCTTAGCTAAGGAGGGGGTGGGGGGTGGTTGGTCGCGTCGTGGCGCTTGCACCCACCACCCCTACCCCTCCTCCCGCTGAGGAGGGGAGCCAGCCGCGTTTGCCCCCTAGACTTGCCTGCTTCTTTCGGCCAATATGACTGCATGTCAAACTCTCCTGATCGCAACCTCTGGACTGAGCCCGAGCACGCCCGTGAATATCTGCAGAGGGCCGATTCGCTTCCTCACCGGACGGAGGGGGAATCGACTTTGCTGGAACTTGTCCCCAAAGAGGCAGAGCGGATTCTCGACCTGGGAAGCGGCAACGGACGACTGCTGAAGCTAGTGAGAGAGGACCGTCCACAGGCGGAGTTCGTGGCGCTCGACTTCTCTTCCCACATGCTGGAGGCTTTGCACCAGCAGTTCGATGGCGAACCCAAGGTGACGGTGGTCGCGCACGACTTCTCGCTGCCGCTGCCGCTCCTGGGAACTTTCGACGCTGTCATCTCCAGCTTTGCCATACATCACGTCACGCATGAGCGCAAGCGCAGCCTTTATGCGGAGATTCTTGACCGGTTGCGCCCAGGCGGCGTGTTTTGTAATCTCGAGCACGTCTCCTCTCCCACCGAGCGGCTCCACCTGGAGTTTCTCCGCCACATCGGCACGACCCCTGCCCAGGAGGACGCCGCCAACAAGCTGCTCGACCTCGAAACACAACTGGCCTGGCTGCGTGAAATCGGATTTGGCGATGTGGACTGCCTCTGGAAATGGCGCGAACTGGCGCTGTTCGCGGGGATCAAATAGGAGCAGCAGGTAGCGCAGAGGTACGCGTCGTTTGCGTTCCTCTGCGGCTCTTCCCTGACGGTCATAGAGGCGGTCCAATACCACTAAGCGTCAAAGGCGCGACACGCGCGTGATTATATTCCCCGGCCCGGTATGACGAGACCAGGATCTGCGTCGCCCCAAAGAGCCGCAGAGGAGGGAAAAGACGCCCACCTCTGCGCTACCCGCTCCTTTCCTCCTTTGGGATTCTGGGGGAGGCCAGACCGGCCGGTTTTTGGGCCCGTGGAAGCACAAAGCACTGAAGGTCCCACTGGACCTTGCAATCAGAGGCGGGCGGGTGTACATTTGCGGCAGGGCGAAAACTGAAAACGGAAATTGTGGCAGGTATCCCCACTGCGACCGGTGGAAACTGGTTTACAGCATTGGAGAGAAGGCATGCCGAAAATTAACAAGCAGGTGTTCTGGTCGCAATGTAAGGCGATCGATTCAAGGCTTCAAATCGATCCAGGTATGTTTAAAGGGATTCTCCAGGAGATCGACCTATTCAACGCAGGGGTCGACACGTCAGACTTGGAGATACAGCTTGATGCGATGGAGCAGATAGATTCGAAGGTGAAGAATGTACGTAAGTTTGTACCGGACAAGTTCGAGAAGCCACTGACCTTCCTTCTTTCCCAACTCCTGGGCAATATCGCCAAACCTGATCTTTCTGGACAAAAAGGCAAATTCCCCAAACCCCAGCTCGCTAGCTACAAAGAGACCGTTCCATTTCCGGATAGGACTCCGATGGAAATACGTGGTGAGGAGTTCTTCAATCCAACAGATATGCACCAAGTCATGAACCACCTGAAGCTGATCTGTGCGCTCATTCACGAACTGGCCAAGAACGTCCGAACATCACCTTGGCATAACTGGTTTCCGCAGGCTTCCTACAATGAGGTGCGCTCGGCGGTAAGGAACCTCGATCTATTCCTCAACACGAAGTGTTCGGGGATCACCTACCGTAAGCTTGTGGCGGGCAAAAGATGCGATAACGACCTAGTCGGGGAGAAGCTTGCCGGGCAGGTGGTTCCAAACGTCATGCTTCCGGGCGTTAGCAGGCAAGACTACCGGCTCGCAGGAGGTAATACTAATGTTCAGTCAGGCCTCAGGATATTCTTCGGTCCGCTCTACTTTTCTGTCAAGGAGGGCTACGACGCCCTGTTAGATACCGTCCCAATCTACCGATTCATGACACATTTCCACGAACTGACACACAAGATACTAAAGACCAGGGACCATCGATACGAACTCAAAAACTGCCAGGCCGAGAAGAACAACCCGGATGCCGTGGAGTGTGCTGACAGTTGGGGTTATTACTTGGTCGATTATGCTGGCGAGACAAAACAGCTTCCAGAGAGTTAGTCGAAGATGTCAGACCTTAGGAACAAGTTTGGCGCATAAATGGCCGTGTGGACGGGGCGTACCCATCCACTTCGAGGCCGCTCGGCGTGGCTACGGGGCGCTCGACGCTGCCCGTGTAGTCATCCACGCTTGACCACGGCCACTCTTCCGCGCGCCTCGCCAACCCCGCCCGCACCGGGTTCATATGCTCAACCTTCTCGTTGTACTCCCGCACCGTGCGCAGGACGCGATCAAAGAAGCGAGGCTGCCATAGCATCCCCACTTCCCGTCGCCCACGGTTGATGCGCTTCGTGGCTCCGTCCTTGATGGCCCCCATCACCCTGGAGATCGTCAGCGGATGCCGGGGATAGAAAATGGCGTGCCAGTGATCCGGCAGAAACACCCAGGCGGTCAGTACGAAGCCATGTTCCGCCCGGCGCTCGTCAATCACCTCGGCCAAAGTGGCGAATTCTGAATCCGACAGAATTCGTCGCCCGGGTAATAGCCGGCAAGTAATACCTAAATCCGGCGTGAGTTTGGCTCGTCATCGTCAAATATGGCCGGAAAATGGCCATTAGGCCCCTACGTTTTTGCAGCAGTCGATAGATTTGCGGGGAGCGCAGCTCAGCTCTCCAGAGGTTT
>Ga0326727_10015312_pt1 | contig 16496 bp, 12 predicted proteins | sample MB2enrmetagenome_FD_207643 | JGI IMG/M metagenome (GOLD analysis project Ga0326727, IMG submission 207643) | Lab enriched peat soil microbial communities from McLean, Ithaca, NY, United States - MB29MY | ecosystem: Environmental > Terrestrial > Soil > Wetlands > Peat | place: USA: New York...
CTTTTATCCGGTTCTTGTTCATCAGCCCGCAGCTTCGCTCCACGCTTCCTCCCCACAATCGGTCACCCTCATGCAGTTGCGCTTCACTTCGTTCGCTGTGACCAGCTCACGGCGGGACTTGCACCCGTAAGAGTGCGCCCATGCTGGGCGCACAAGAAAGCGAGCGCGGCATAAGCCGCGCTCGTTTACGCGTTCGGAAATGCGGAGTGGAGCGGGTCAAAACTCCCTTTCCACTCCCGTTGCCGCGGTGCGCTAGTTAACCACGCAGGCCATTCCATTGAGTGAGATTGCCGTAGGCACGGCGTTGGTTATGCCGTTCCAGGTTCCGTTGAATCCCACGCCGTTGTAACTGGCGCCGGCGGCGATGCTGCCGTTGTAACTCTCGTTGGTTACGGTCACGTTAGCACCGCTCTGGGTTCCGACGCCGTCCCAGAGTTGCGTAATTGTCTGCCCGTTGGCAAAGGTCCAGCTCAGCGTCCAACTGGTCAATGCCTTGGTTCCCGTGTTATCGATGGTGATGGTAGCTCCGAACGCGCTGCTGTTTTGAGGTTGAATCACGTAGTCTATTGTGCACGTGGAGGGCGGCGGCGCGGGGGTGACAGTTAGTGCGATGGTAGTGGATCCGAGCAGTACCTCCAGCGTATTGGATATATTCCCGAGAGCGGAAATGGTCACCGTGTAGGTACCGGCCGGGGCCGTGCTGCTGGCCGTCAGAGTTAGCAAGCTGGTGTTGATGGTGGACGTGGGGCCAAAGGACGCGGTAACTCCATTGGGCAGGTTGGTTGCTTCAAAGGTTACGCCGCTCGGGAATTTGCCTGCGGGAACTCCCGTCACTGCAATGGTGCTGGTGCCCTTGCCTGATTGCGGAATTGTCAGGCTCGCAGGCGAAGCGGAAACGGCGTAGAAAACGTCCAACACGAAGGTAGAGGTTTCGGTTTGCCCGCCGGAGGTTCCGGTGACGGTTACCGTTACGAGTTGCGGCACCGCGGAGCAGCTTGCGGCAATGGTGTAAATCGTCACTCCGACGGGGGTTGGCACGGGGTCTATGGTGGCGGTGACGCCGCTGGGCAGACCGGCAAAGGTGTAGTTTACGCCGGTCGCCAGATCGGCCTGCGTTAGAGTGACAAGTCCGGAGCCGCACTGGGTCACGGACAAATAAGTTGGCGAGATGGAGAGTGTGAAGGGCGCGGCGGTGATGGTAAGCGCAATTGTTGTGCTTGCGGTGTGGCCGCCGGAGGTCCCGGTGATGGTGATCGTGGAGTTTCCGGTGGCGGCAAATGCGCTGACCGTCAGCGAAAGCACGCTGGTTCCGGTGGTGGGGTTCGTGGAGAATGCAGCCGTTACGCCGCTGGGCAATCCGATTGCGGCAAGAGTTACAGGGCTGGCAGCTCCCGTAACAGTGATGGTGGAAGTTCCAGAACTGCCCTTGGCGATCGTCAGGGCCGTGGGCGCGGGCGTAAGGATAACGCCGCTGCCATTCACTACCTGGCTCAGTCCCATGGCTGTGCTGGATCCAAAGTAGCCGTTGCCTTCCGTGAAGACCGCTCCAATCACGTCCGTCCCGGCAGCCAAGGTGCTGGTCATGTAGGTGGCGGTGACGCCGGTGAAGACGTTGGCGCTGCCGCTGCTGACTGTAACCGGCGCTCCAGCGGCTACGCCGTTCACGGTGAACTGGACGGTTCCGTAGATTCCAGATGGAGCGTAAGTGGCAGTACCGGTTCCGGGGGTGCCGATAACACATGCGGGAATAGCTGTTGCCACAACCGTCGCCGAGAGGGTTACAGGCTGGCCCAGCGTGGACGGATTCTGCGAAGAGCTAAGTGTGGTGGCAGTGATTCCGGCGCAATTTCCAGCGACAGACTGGACCAGCGTGGCTGTGCTGGCGGTGTACCCTGAGCCGCTGGTGGGGATGTAAGTCGCAGTTATTCTGTTGCTGCCAGCGAACAGCGCGGCGGTCGTGTAATCCGCGTAGAAGCCCTTGAGCGGAACTGGGGAACCCATCGCCACGCCGTTGACGCTAAACTGAACCGACCCGATTGGAACATCGAGTAGGTCCGGTGCTGTAACCAATGCGGAGAAAGTTACATATTGGCTCACGTTGGACGGATTCGCGGAAGAGGTGAGAGAGAGGAATGTGGGCACCGCCTCAAGGTTGTAGGTTGCCGAAGCCACCGCGCTGATGGAGTAACCCGGAGCCAATGCGACGGCCTCGATGGTTTCGCTTGAAGAGATCAAGATTGCGCCCGTGTAAACGGGCGAACTGGTTGTGGGCGCGGTCCCGTTGGTGGTGTAGTAGATGGTCGCCCCGGCCGTCGCATCGGAGATGGTCACCGTCTGCGTCGTAGTAAAGGTTCCGCTCGCCAAACTGAAGGTTGGGGTGGCCGCGGCGGGTAGGTTGATGGTGTAAGCGGCGGTTGCCGCGGCGCTGGTCGAGTGTCCGCTGGCCATCGCAATCGCCTTGATCGTCTCCGTCGTGTCGACGGCGATCGAACCGCTATACGCGGTCCAAACCGGTGTCTCCGAGGTTGCGTTGGTGCTGTAGTAGATGGTTGCGCCAGACGTTGTATCGCTGATCTTTACCGACTGCACCGCGGTATACGTTCCGCTCGCGACGCTGAAAGTTGGTGTGGCCGCTGCCGGTAAGGAAGCGCTGGATAGCTGATACTTCCAAAGATCGTTGGGACTGCCGTAGCCGCCAAAGATCCAGAGATTGCCGCTGCCATCGAACCAACCCGATGCGCCTCGACGCCCGCCGGGAATGTTATCGGCCGCAGGTGTTCCGAATGTGCCGTACTCCGCGGCCGGGTTGGCGGCGCTGCTTCCATCGATCCATGTCCACTCGTTGGTGGAGGGGCTGAACTTCCAAAGATCGTCGAGATAGCCGTAAGCATCGGCCGAGCTGTAGCCGGTGCCGCCGAAGAGCCAGAAATTCCCGCTGCTGTCGGTCAAGCTAACGGCCTGCATGCGGCTGCCGGGGATGTTTACAGCGGCAGCCGTTCCCAATGTGCCGTACACACCGGGCTGGTTGTCCGCGCTGCTTCCGCCCATCCATGTCCACTCCATCGTGGTAGGGCTGAACTCCCACAGGTCGTTGTAAATGCTCTGGTCCAAAGCGCCACCAAAGAGCCAAAGATTGCCGCTACCGTCGATCCAACTCACAGGCCCCGTAAGTGCTCCGGGGACGTTTCCAGCCGCGGGTTTCCCCAACGTGCCGTAGACAGCGGATGCGCCGCAATTTGCTCCATTGATACCGGGACAGCTCATGGTGCTGCTTCCGCTCATCCATGCCCATTCTTTCGTCGATGGATTGAACTTCCAAAGGTCGTTGAGATAGCCCAGTTGCGTGCTGGAAGCGAAGCCCGTGCCACCAAATAGCCAGAGATTGCCGCTTTTATCGATCCAGCCCGTGGCGCCCTGGCGGCCTCCGGGGACGTTTCCGGCGGCAAAGGTTCCCAGCGTGCCGAAGACTCCTTCCTGGCCGCTACTGCTGCCGGCCGAGTCGCTTCCGCTGATCCACGCCCATTCCTTGGTGGACGGATTGAACTCCCACAGGTCGTTGAGCCAGCCCGCGCCGCCGACGCCATCGTAACCTGAGCCGCCAAATAGCCAGAAATTCCCGCTCTTATCGATCCAGCTCACGGCCCCATAGCGGGTTCCGGGGATGTTTCCGGCGGCAAACGTTCCCAATGTGCCGTACACTCCGGGCAGGCCGGAAGTGCTGCCGCTCTCGATGCTGCCGCCGATCCAGGCCCATTCGTTGGTGGAAGGATTGAACTCCCACAGGTCGTTGAGTCCGCTCTCGTACCCGTTGGCATCGATGCCATAGCCGCCAAAGAGCCAGAGGTTACCGCTGTTGTCGGTCCAACTTGAAGCGGCGTATCGGCTTGCGGGAGTGTTTCCGGCGGCGAATGTTCCCAATGTGCCGTACACCCCGGGCTGGCCGTTGTAGATGCTGGGGGAGCTGCTTCCGCTCATCCACGCCCAATCGCTCTTTTCCTGTGGATGGGCGGGCGTGGCAAACAAGAACAGCAGGCAGCAGCAGAAAACTGCCCACAGGGCAGCAGGTTGGGTTTGTTTCTGCGGACGACTGAGAATTCGACCGAAGACGATGATAGGAATCTGCGGGAAAACCGGGAGAGGTAGGGAAGTCATGACTGGAATTCTCCTTGAAGGAAGGTGGACCTGTTCGCCGCTGTTTATAGCAGTAGACAAACAGCGGCCCAAAGCAAACTCCGGCTCGCCGGGAGGGGGGCGCAGGCACCTGGAATCTGCCACCGTTCGAGGACGACGGAAGGATACCACAGCTCCGCCAGAGAAGTCCTCTACAAAAAAACCATCGATTCGTGTGAAAGCATTGCTGGATTTGGCGCGTCGCTAAACTCTGGCGAAGCGCAGTATTCCTTGCAAGCAAACACAGCGGCAAGCCTGTGGGAGAGCGCCGCGTCTGCCAAACCAGGCAGGAACATCGAAAGCGCAAACGGCGCTCTCCCTGCAAACGTTCCAGACTGTCAGCATGTGAGAAATCGAGCAAGATTTGGGATAGGTCCCGTGAAACCGCCAAGGGGCAAGGATTCCGACTGCCCGTCCCGGCGCCAGATTCCCGGTCGGAAGGGCGTTTACCGTTACGCGCCTGCCAGAGTGTGCGCTCGTTTCAGAATCTCGGCGGCATCTCCGATTTCGCAAAGATTGAGGCTGGCTGTGATGGAGCGAATGCTCTTCAACTCCCAGCCTCAGGGCTCCTGAGAATCCTTCTTATTGAACGGTTACCAAAACTGTTGTCGACGCCGTGATTTTGGCGTTGGCCGAATCCGTTCCAGCCACGGTGAAGGTGTAGCTGCCAGCGGTGGTTGCTGGAGTGCTTGAGCCACCTCCACCCCCGCCTCCGCCGTTTGTGCCCCCACCCCCGCCGCAACCGATTGCCCAGGTAGAGGCAAACAACACCAGGAAAACCAGCATCGATGTCCAGCGGCGGCGCCGGAGAGGGATGCCGAAGAGCAGTAATGCCGCCAGCACCGCGCCTCCACGACCCAGCTTCCACAAGTGCCGGTCGGTTGGCCGCGCCTGAGCAGTGGCTGAGGCGGCCGTCGTATTCACCGTCAGTGTTGACGTTCCGCTGCCGCCGGAGTCGAGGGTAACGCTCGTTGGATTCAATGCGCAGGTGGGAAGACTCTGCGCGCCAGCGGGAGAACTGGTCAGCGAACAGCCCAAATTCATCGTGCCAGAGTAGCTGCTGCTGCCGGTCAGAGTTACGGATGAGGTGGTGCTGCTGCCGGGATTTACCGGCAAAGGCGTTTTTGCCGTGATCGAAACCGGCTCGACCGTGACGGTGGCCGTCGAACTGGCAGCCGCATAGTTTGCGTCTCCCGAATAACTGGCTGTCAATGTATTCACGCCGGTGCCGAGCGTTCCAGATGCAATGGTGAAGCTGGCCGCGCCGCTGGCCAATGTCTGCTGCGCGCTATAACTTCCGCTGCTCAAAGTTACTGAACCGGTGGGCGTTGGGTTGCCGGTTCCGCCGCTGACAGCAACTGCGACCGTTACCGCCTGCGCCATCGTGATGCTCGATGAAGACGGAGTCACTGTGACCGAAGGAGTGGCCTCGGTAGCTCCAGTCCCCGTACCGCTCAACATGATGATTTGTGGGCTGTTCCCGGCGTTATCGGTTAGTGTAATGGTTCCACTGCGCTGTCCAGTTGCTGTCGGCGAGAAAACCACGGAGATCTCGCATGCGGACTGAGCGGCCAGATTCATGCCGCATGTGCTTGTCGAAGCGAAGTCTCCTTTGGCCGCAATCGAGGAAATGGTCACTGCAGCCGTTCCGGTATTGAGCAGGGTAATGGGCTGCGGCGTACTCGAACTTCCCAAGTTTATGCTCCCAAAACTCAGCGACGAAGCCGAAAGCGTTGCCGTAGGACTCGCAGCAACAATCGGCAATGAAAGCGCGTTGGATGTTCCGCCGCCAGGCGCTGGACTGGTGACGGTCACCTGAGCGGTTCCGAGCGAAGCAACCAAGGAGTCTGGACCGGTAGCTAACAACTGCGAGCTGCTGATATAGCTCGTTTGCAACGCCGTGGAATTCCAGTAGACTACCGAACCCGGCACAAACCCGGCGCCGTTCACCTCCAGCCAGAATCCTCCCCACCCCAGTGTCAAGGACGCGGGAGAGAGTGAACTGAGGCTTGGAACCGGGTTAGAAGACGGCGGTTGCGCAACGCTGCTGCGCGTCAGATAGAGTTCCTGGTCCGTTAAGCCAGCGCCCGCCGCAATGAACGCGAATCCATCGGTCCCCCAACTAACGAGATTCTCAACCACTGGATAATCGATCTGCGGAAAGGCCAACGTCCCCGACAATTTGAGCGACTGCTTTCCGAAAGCGGAGAGAACGACGGCGGAAGAATCAAGTCCATAATCCTGGTAGCCGATATCGAATATCTCACCCAGCGATGTGTCCAGCGAAGAAACTTCGTTGTAGATGGTGACCGGGAAGGTGCCCACCTCCGTCTGAGTAACTGGATTCCACACCTCACCGGCACTTGTGTAGAGCAACGTTCCGTCTGAGACGACCTGATCCCCGGTGGTATTATTTCCCCCGTAGTTTGTACCCGAGATCGGCGTATAGCCAAGACCTGAGCTGGACAGTGCCACTATGGTGAAGAACGGGTTTTGCACGGATGTGAAGGGCAATGCGTAAATGCTCTGGGGATTGCCAGCAAACGCAATGCTGTTGAATGTTGGAGCAAAGTACTCGACAGAGCTACTTGGAACGTAGTTGACTAGCCCGCTGTCATTATAGAGAGCTAACCACGATCCTTCCGCCAGTACCACTTCCTGAGGCACTCCAGGCACGGACTTCAAGTCCGTAGGTATGATGTTTGAGCATCCAGTAGGGCAAGTAGGAATGGGCTGAAACGCAAAAGTGCGCTCCACGGCTTGCGTCGTCAGGTTGATTCGTTGAACGGTCTGGTCTGCATAGAGAGCTACGTAGAGATAGCTGCCGTCACTCGATGCAGCAAGAAGGCGCGGATCGTTCCCTACAGGAATTGGTGCGCCGGCGGCGCCCGTTGCCGGATTAATCGGTATGACGGTATTCGGATTGCTGCTTGAGGCGGCAGGAATGGCTGCGTACAAGAGATTGGTGGCTGGCACAAAGACGACGAAGGATGGGTCGATCGTCAAGGTTTCGTACGGCGTAATGGTCACCGGAACGCTCGTACCTCCGCCAGGTGCCGGATTGACCACGGTCAGTGGCAATTCGCCGAGACTGGTCAAGGACGAGGCGGCAATTGTGGCCTGAAGCAGATTTCCATTTTGAAATGTCGTTGTCTGGCTGACGCCATTGACCTGCACCGTTGACGCGGGATAGAAGTTGCTTCCGGAGACCTGGATCGTAACAGGGCCGTTGTTGATCTGCACTGTACTTCCATCCATGAAAGTGCCTTGGCTGATAGAGTTAATTGAGGGCACACTGTAGGAACTGTCCCCTACACCGCTGAGAACGATCACTAACTGCGGATTCACCGGATCGTTCGAATCGATGACGAGCGCCCCGGAAAGCGGGCCTGAGGATGTTGGAGCAAAACCAAGCTGAAGGTAGCATCCTCCTGGTGCAGGCATCGTTCCTACACAAGAATTGCTTGCAAGCGTGAAGCTAGAGCCGCTGAGAGTTATGCCTGTGATTGCGAGCGGGGCGTTGCCCTCGTTTCTAAGAAGCAATTGGGTAATTGGGCCCTGTGTGCCGGCCAGCAGATGCCCGAATGAAAGTAAATTGGGAGACGGTACCAGGTAAGGAGCCTGTCCCCTTCCGCTGAAGTACGCAACTTGCGGTGAAATGACAGCATTATCCGCAAGTGTGATGGTGCCCGAAAACGCGCCACTGCTCAGCGGTGTGAAGGTCAGCGTGATGGGGCAGACAGACCCCACGGCAATCGAGCCGCAACTCTGGCTTGCAACCACCGAAGGATCGGAGGAAGCGAGCGACGTCAGGCTCAGCGGTGCGTTTCCGCAGTTCTTCACTTCCAGCGTCTGGTTTGCCGAAGTCTTTGCCGGAACGGTCCCGAAACTGATGCTGAGAGTGCCGAGGCACACAGATGATGCCGGCGTAGCCAAATCAATCTTTGCGATGAACCCGTGCGGTGGCGACGACTGCGGATTTGTGGGTGGCGGCAGCGTCGCCTCGAAGCTGCCGGCAGTCGTCGGGAAGTCCGTAGCATCTGTAATTCCCACCACCGTCAGGTGGTTATTCGCATCCATAGCGATCCCGCCAAAGAGCGATCCAGCAAACACTCCGTCTGTAGGGTTCAGGAAGCTGCCGAATTCGAGGGTGCTCAGATCGGCGCTGAGCCCCGCAAGCACCATCTCCGATGCGCCTCCCGTGTACTCCCAAGTAGTCACAAACGGATCCTGCATCGGAAAATCCTGCGAATTCGTCATTCCCCCCACGTAGGGATTGCCTTTGTTGTCCAGAACAAGGCTGGAAAACGAAGTATAGGGATCCTGATCCGGGAAGCCTGTCTTGCCGTTCACATACGTTGCCGCTGTTACGGCCGTGGCCAGCGCATTCAGCTTCAGAATGTACCCTGCGCTGCAATAGCAGGTTCCGCTTGCCCCCGGCGACTTCTGGTACGCGTTTGTGCTCACCGCCAGCGTGGTCTCATGCGTTGCTCCCGCGATGTAGAAGTTCCCGCTCCCGTCCGGCGCCACTCCGCCCGCTGAGTCCGTTCCCGGCAGGTACGTGGCGAAATCCAGGGCCGACGCGGTCGCGTTCAGCCGCAGCGCAAATCCCGCTTCCGGGTTCTCGCTGTTCGTAGAATTTGGGAACGCCGGTCCCACAACTCCAGAGGTGGTCGGCAGCCCCAAGCCCGCCGTTCCCGTCACAGTCGCGTGCCCCTGCGCGTCCACCACGATTCCGCCGGGAGTAAACTCGTTGTTAGTTGTTGAGGGATCAGCCGTCGCGTTGCCTGGAACCACCGTCGAGTACACCAGGTTCCCTTGGCTATCGATCTTCATCACCGCGAGTTCCTGGTAGGAGTAGCCCGTCACGCTCGAGGCCAGTGTCCCTTGCGTGATCTGAAAGTTCGGGTCGTCCGTAACTCCTGTCATATACGCATTCCCTGAAGCATCCAACGCCAGTAGCACTGGCGAGCCCCCGCCCGTCTGGCCGCCGCCAATCATCCCCGCGTAGTTCAGCGTCGATCCATCTGGAGTCAGCGACGCGATGAAGAAGCAGTTCCAATTAATCTGGCAGGCCGGTTGTTGAATCGCCCCTGCATGGGGGAATCCCGATGTCACCGCAGTTCCGGCGACAATCACATTTCCCTTGCCGTCTACTGCAACCGCCATTCCGGCATCGGCGTAGGCTCCGCCCAGATACGTGGAAAAAAGAAGTGTCGAGCCGGTTGGATCGACCTTCGTGACAAACGCGTTCTGGCAATATCCATCCGTGCATTCTGGAATCTTTCCTTGCTCGGGATTGGACAGAGGGAAATCGGTTGAGGTTGTCGATCCGGTGACATAGATATTTCCTGCGGCGTCCGTTGCCACTGCCAGCGCGTTGTCGGTTCCCGTGCCGCCCAGATACGTAGAAAAGGTAAAAACTGGATCGATCACCAGGCGCCGTTTCGCGTCGAACCCTCCCAGCCGGAAGCGAGCCACACCGTCCTCACCCAGAACAAACTCCGCCTCCACGCTCTCACGCTGCATTCCGTTCATCTGGTAGGCCACCGGCCTGCGCAGCTTCATCGTCGCCCCACCAGCATCGATTGCCAGATCGCCGTTCTTCTCCAATGCAACCCGCTCTGCGCCTGCCACACGAAACGCGATCTGCCGCGGATCGGCTCCCGGTTCCACCACAAAATCGTGCTCCAGTTCTGCGCCATTCCCGTAGAAGCTCAACGATACGCCGCGATAGACCTCATTCATCTCTACCCGCGCGTATTGAGCCGCTCCGTGCACCCAACGCGATGCATCATTGCCAAAAAAGTAATTGCTTTTCCCCGGCAAAAGCCCGCTGCCCACGGGCGTCGCCAGTTTGCCGCCCACGAGTTCCATCCGGACTCTGCGCGCACTGCCGCGCACTCTGAAATCCACGCCCTGCTCGGAGAACTCGCCACACACCCCATTCCGATTAAAGATATACCGGTATGTGGCGGGCGCTTGGCCGCGATTCTCCTCAAAGCCCAGCGGCAGATCCAACTTCATGGGCAGTTGCTGGCAATTTGTGACGGGGACAACGACGCTGAACGCACAAAGACAAACGAAAATAGCAATTATATTTCGCGACATGGAAAGCACTCCGGGGTGAATGCCGACAGAGTATACCATCTCCATACTGCGTGTTAATGGCCCCCCCCGCTAACTGCATCCTTTTGTTCGATGTGATGCTTCAGCCTCGCAACCGATCTCCTTTCGCAGTCCACTGTGCGGCGCGAGATCGTAGTCGGAAGGCAGAGCGCGATTGGCACTACGCACTAAGATTCTGGAATCCATTGCTTAACAAGCTAATAAAGGATGAGAACCCTGGAGTCGCCCAGTATTCAGAAATTCGGCTGTCAACTGTCGCCACCTACTTCGGCGACAGCCGCTACGATGGCCGTTACTGGCACAACTTTCTTACGAAAGACAGCGGGCTCCCCTCGAACTTCACCAACGCTATCAAGGGCGTGGACGCCAATCGCGCCTGGTTCTGTACAGACATCCGCCGGGACCGGTGAAGGATCGCGTCGTCGAGCCATACGCGGGCGAACCTACCGTGTGGCGAAAATGGATAACGAGCTTCATGTGCTACCAGCTTCTCCTGCCTCGCAAGCGGCATCTGCCGCGCCGCAGGTGCCGTACGCTCGCGTAGGCGAAGATGGGGTGGACTATGCCGGACCGCATCGCGATGACGTGCATGCCGGACCAGTGCGAGTCGTTCTCTTCGGACCGAAGGCGGTCCAGGTTGCGCAGTCACCGGAACTCCAGGCGGAGTTGTCTACCACCACAACAAAAGGGCAGGCGTGGAAGCTATTGCCCGTGGCAAGCGATCAGAATTGGGGGGCGGCTTCAACCCAATTGGTTCACGCGCTTATGGACGAGCATGCGTTGGCGATTATTGCTCTGGATCGCGACGCCGCCCATCTGGCCGAGCAACTGGCGCTCAAAACCTTTGTGCCAGTGGTTGCTCTGAGCAGCGACAAGAAACTTACCTCAACCAACATCCCGTGGATATTCCGCTTGCCGCCTGAAACCAATCCCGCGGCAGCGCTACGCCTCCTCAAAACAGCCGCTATTCGCAGCGGCGCTAATTCGGAGCGGCTCAGGGATCTCCTCGCTTCGGGAGACGATATTTCCGGAATCGCTTTCCTTCCGACTGGCGAGCCACGTGGACAGTAATGAAAATGGAAAAAGGTCTGATACCTTCACAATTGCGCACAGAACGAGCCTTTTGCGCAGCTCTACAAGTGAATCCAACCGCCGCGAATGAGCGTCAGCGATCCTACCGCGACGAAGATCCATAGAAGGATTCCCTGAAGGAACGGTCGAATGCCGACATCTCGGAGAGTCTTCATGGAGAGTCCGGTTCCAATCAGAAAGAGCGTGACGGTCAGGCCGATTCCTCCAAGATGCTTGAGCACTGGATAAGCGGGCTGGAAATAGTGGACGTAGGTATTGAAAACAGCCGCGAGACAGAAGAACAGAATGAACCAGGGCCAGCGAATGTGCGCCTTGCTCTTGTTTGCCATAGCGGTCCCGACCGAAACCGGTACGATCCATAGAGCGCGGGCCAGCTTGACGGTCGTGCCGACGGTAAGCGCCACTGCTCCGTATTTTGCCGTCGCGCCGACAACGGAACTTACATCATGAATGGCGAGCGCCGCCCAAAGACCAAACTGTGACTGGGTCATATGCAGCGCTGCCCCGATTGCCGGGAATGTGAGCAATGCAACCGAGTTCAGCACAAAAACAGTTCCGAGCGAGACGGCAATCTCTTCCTGGCTCGCATTGGTGATGGGGGCAATTGCGGCAATGGCGCTTCCGCCGCAAATGGCCGTGCCGGCCGAGATTAGATAAGAGATTCTTTGCTTCACTCGAAAGAGTTTTCCCAACCCCCAACCCAAGAGCAAGGCGAAGCTGATGCTGCCGGCGGTATAGATGAACCCGGAGCGTCCGGCTTGCATAACCTGCTGCAAATCCATACCAAACCCAAGTCCGACAACGGATGCCTGGAGGAGGATTTTAGATAGTTTCCTCGCCTCTACATGGAATGGGTGAAGAAATGAGAATCCGTAGACGAGACCAGCGGCCAGCGCCACAGGCGGAGATATGAGGCCGCTGGCCGCGATAATCAACCCAATAAAGAATATGTTTTTGGACATAGAACAAGTGTCGCTAAAACGTGCGCCTGTGTCCAAGCAGAAGCACTCATTGCACATAAGCGCATCTTATGAGGTGTTTCAATTACGGCCGTTTGGTTTTGGCCCGTGTCCTCTGCACGCCTGCGCGTGCGATGAGAAACCTGCGAAATTCATGAGCTAGGCCTTGTGGCTCAGGACCCTTTACGTACGTGACCAGGAACTCTCGCTTGATCCGGAGTCCTTCGATTGCAACAATCTTGAAGTTTGTGTCGAACCTCAAATCCTTGGCGATAGCCCATCGAGAGACGAAACCGACGCCCAGTCCGGCTTCAACGGCCGATTTGATGGCCTCGGTTGAATCAAGTTCCATTACGATATGCATCAAATTGCGCTTGATACCAAGTCGTTCAAGCGCCATTTCAATCACTCTGCGCGTACCGGAACCGCGCTCCCGCATGAGCAGCGGGGCAGAGCATAAATCGGGAACGGAGACAGAAGCGCTCTCTGCCCATTCGTGCGCAGTAGACGCAATCAAGACCAACTCATCCTCTAGAAATGGTTCGCTCTTGACTTTGCGGCTTCGCGCAGGACCTTCGATGAAGCCCAACTCGATCTTCTGACTTTCCACAGCACTAACGATTTGCTCTGTGTTGCCACTGACCAGTGTTGGATGAACGCGTGGATATTCCCTGCAGAACTCCCCCAGAAGACGCGGCAACACATACTGAGAAATGGTTGTGGAAGCTCCAAGGGAAAGTCGTCCAGCGTGATCGCCGGCGAGGACTGCAATATCGCGCTCCGCCTGAACGAAAAGCGAATTAACCTGCTTTGCGTACCGGAGAAGCACCTCGCCGGCCGGCGTCAGCGTGATATGCGCCCCCGAGCGATCAAAGACTTGAACGCCAAGTTCCTCCTCAAGCGCCTTGATCTGAAGGCTCACCGCGGGTTGAGTGAGGTATAGCTCTTCGGCGGCTTTGCGAAAGCTGAGTTGTTCCGCTACTGCCCGAAAGACTACCACACGGAAGTTTTCTAGACTTGCCATAGATCGATTAGAACACCGCTGTATGGAGGAAGGGGAACCCAACGGCGATTCTGCCCGTTCGCTCATTTCAGAGAAAGCATCATCCAGTATGGATTCCCGTCTCGTCTGTCGTCTGTTTGATATGGTGTATATCTCTTACTGCGTTAGGCATTGCGTCATGAGGGCTTGGTTCTCTTCGTTGCCGGCTTGATCAGGGTCTCATGGACCTCGCAAACGAAGCGGGTCATGGATTTCGAAAGGTGTTCCAGCACTGCAGCCCATTCCTCCAGGTGCCGTTCGCCCTGCTTCGTGATTTTGTACACTCGGCGTGCCGGGCCTGCCTTGTTCGTCTCCCATTCGGACTTGACATTTCCGTTTGTCTCCAACTGCCGAAGTGTCCTATAGAGAGCGGCCTTCTCAATTGTTGTATCGGTGAGGGAATGCTCCTGCATCTCCGCGCAGAGATCGTAGCCATAGGCATGGCCCTTCTTCTTCAGTAGGAGCAGGACGAGCGGCTCCACAAAACGATAAAGGTTTCCCATGCCGCAGGAACAAGGAAAATTCTTGCCGTGACGCGCACATATCTTTCGTGGCACTTCGATCCTCCATATGGCTTTACGTTTCCGCAAGCCAACGGCTTCACCCTATCACAAATGAAAATAGATGTGAAATGCACCTGGCAACATCGCTATCCTCTTGCCGTTCGGCGGCCGTACCGATAGTATATAGGTGTAGTTAGCACCTTTAAGGCTGCAGTGCTTGAAATGGACAAGAAGACGTTGGCATAGGGTTCAGGGAGCGAGCATGGCGAAGAAGCGGGTGGTAAGCCGTCCAGCGAATTTGCTTTTACAGCGCGTCGGAAGCCTGTTCTGTGCCTGGCATACCCAGTAAACGCAGGTATTCCTGGGTAAGAATTGAACGTAGACGAGGAGCAACAGCGGGATTGCATGGAATCTCCAGCGAGCGACAGCGGTCGATGGCTTCGCGCAGGTGCTGGACGAATGCGAGGCAAGCAGGGCAGGCTTCGATGTGTTTGCGCATCGCTTCACAGGAGATTGGTTCTACGCGACCATCCAGATACTCCGAGAGATTCGAGAACAGCGCGCGGCAATCGGCAGATCGTTGATTGGCTTTCGCGCGAATGCCATTGGGCTTCTTTCTGGCGAGACTTCGATTCGGCGCCTCATGAGGAACAGAATCAATCAGCTTGTTCATCTCTTTGCGTACAGAAAGGCGTGCCCGGTGAAGCCTAACCCGAATCGTTCCCGGTTGCAGGCCGAGAATCTGCGCAACTTGTTCAGTTGTCAGTTCCTCCATGTCGTGGAGCACAAGAACAATGCGCAGTTGCACTGGAATACGCAAGACTGCCTGATGGATCAGATGGTGCTGCTCAGCGTACAGAAGATTGCCTTCAGGGTTCTCTGCGGCATCCCGCAACAGTCGCTCCAGCTCCACCTCGTCCGGGATCAGTTCATCCAGTGAGAGAATCTGCTTTGGGGCATGCGCCGGTTTTCGGCGCATTTTCCAGCAGCGATTTCTAGTCACGGTATAGAGCCAGACCGCGAGAGCCTGTGGGTCTTGAATCCTGGCCAGATGTTCCAGCGAACTGAAGAGAACCTCCTGTGTCGTATCCTCTGCGTCTTCCGGGTGTCCGCAGACTTTCATGCTGAAGGAATAGACCGTGTTCTGAAGCAAGCCGATTGCTTCTTCGATAGCTTCAGGCGTACTGAGGCGCAAGAGATCGGCTGCTTGAGTCAGTTCGGGGCGCATGGATTCGGTCTCTCAAGAACAAGATCAGTATATTCTTTTGACGCGCAAAAACAGAGCATGGAATGCCGCTGAGGCTGTGCTCATGCAAAGAGGTGGCTGTCCGGAAAAATGGACGACTTCATTGAAGACATTGCTTTTCAGCTTCGCGCACCTTCCGCGCGGCTTCGATCATGGGGAGACAGATTGGACAGATCTTCATAAGCCACTCGCGTGAATTCGGCATCTCTGCTTCGGTGTTCGAAGTAATCCAAGCACGCAGCAAGGCAATTGCAAGGGTCAACTCGGCTCCCGGACGGCTTGCTTCCAGCCGATACATTTGACGATAGACCTCATCTTTGAGGCGTTCATACCGCCTTGATGGCGAGCCTTGGGTCTTGGCTGTGCTCTTGCGCGGAGTCATTGTTCTATCTCCCGTTGCATGAGTCCCTGAACGAGCCAGGAGTATATCCCGACGTTGCTCTGCTTGAGCTCAGCAAAACCTGCCGATTGCAGCTCATCCAAGGCATCTGAAGCACTGATTCGGTGATGAAGTGGCGGCCCATGCACGGCTTCCACGTCCGGCCGCCAATCGAGAACAGCAATTCTTCCTCTGGTATTCAGAATGCGCCTGGCCTCTCGCAGAACAGCAGGGCGGTCAGCAAACTCATGCCACACATTTGCCATGAAAACAAGATCGCAAGATGCGTTTGGCAACCCAGTTGAATTTGCATCTGCATTGATCACGCGTATGTTGGATATGCTTCCCGTATCCAGCTTGAACTGGAGGTGTCCAAGCATTTCAGCCTGACAATCGACCGCATATACCCGGCCAAGAGATCCAGCTGCTTGCGCCAGGGGCAGAGAGAAGTATCCAGTTCCAGCGCCGATATCCGCGATCGCATCACCAGGCTGGACTGCCAGTGCGCCAATCACCACCGCTGGCGGAATCCAGAGCAGACGCTCTGGATCGTCGAGCCTGCCTGCCAGGGATGCATTCATGAGTCGATCATTCATATCATTCACTCTTGCCGCCACCGCAGCCAGTATCCTTCAGTCCCAAAGCACGAAAGATGGCCATGGCAGGGCACCAGTTGGTGAATGCCGACTGTAACAGATTTAATCCGACGAGGGCCGTCAGCCATAGCCAATTCGGCGAAAAGAAGTGGGCGAGTGCAAGTGAAAGCAGAATCATCAATCCTGCCATGAGTTGTGCTGCGCGTTCAACGGTCATAGGGTTTCTCCTGGATCGGTGGTGGGTGCACAGGCGATCTCGGATTCAGCGCGCGAATGAACCATGTAGTAGAGAATGGGAATCGTCGGCCACGACAGGAAAGTCGATGCGACGGCTCCGGCAATCAACGACAATGCAAGGCCCTGGAAGATAGGGTCGGAGA
>Ga0326727_10015314_pt1 | contig 16495 bp, 15 predicted proteins | sample MB2enrmetagenome_FD_207643 | JGI IMG/M metagenome (GOLD analysis project Ga0326727, IMG submission 207643) | Lab enriched peat soil microbial communities from McLean, Ithaca, NY, United States - MB29MY | ecosystem: Environmental > Terrestrial > Soil > Wetlands > Peat | place: USA: New York...
GGGTGATCTGCTGTACCTCCGAGCAATGGGATGACGTACGGAAGGAATGTGGTCACGTCATTTGTATGAACGACTTGACGTTGTCCTCCGCTTGGAGCCGCAGGGTTAATAGAAATTGTACCTGCGTTGATGATGCCGCCTGTATGAAGGACTTGTGGTGTTCCTTGGAAACTGAGTGATCCTAATGCGTTAAGTCCAATAGAAACTGTGGACAAATCGAGCTGGACCTGTCCAATATCGTCGCTCATATAGATCACGATGCAGTCGACTTGAACGTCATGTAAGAATATGCGTTTGTTGAATTCAGCTGTGGTGAGGATTGGCGTAAGTGTTGTGAGACCGTCATTGCTATCGCTGGCGTGTCCCGAGACATTGGACGGATCAACGAAGAAGGTGGTGTTAAGCCACGGAGTTCGAACGCCCGCGAGCGCGACGGTAGCGACTGAGCTTACGGTAGTAACGGCAATTCCGTCTCCCGCATCGACGGCCAAAATGCCATTGGGTCCTGTCGCACCTGTTGCTCCAAGTGGTCCTGTAGCTCCTGTAGTTCCGGTAGTTCCGATAGGACCTGTTGCGCCTGTTGCGCCTGATCCTGGTCCCGTAGCACCTTGTGCACCCGTGGCTCCTATGGGACCAGTGGCTCCCGTAGCTCCTGATCCGGAACCGCTCGGCCAAACAGCTGGAGTAATTCCTTGTTCCGTGAAGTAGTTTTCCGAGGCAAGCACGAGCGCAATGACAGATTCGCAAATGGTTGCGAAAGTGCTTGAATTGGTAGTAGTCGCATTTGCCAGTGTATCGCGTGATTCCCAAACAGCCTTGCAGGTTTTCTCGATAACAAAGACTTGAAGTGTATTGGGAGGATTGGTATCTGGGTTTGTCTCCCACGCAGTATCGAATTCCGTCGCGAAAGCGCCTGCGATTTGTGTAAATCCTGCGTAGTCAGCTACTGCCTTATCCTCTAGCCATCGTGACGAGCCGACGAGTCCTGAGATTGCGCCGGAATAGGCAGCTGTATAAACTGTGAGGTTAATAGGAGTGTATGTGACGTTACGACTTTTTGGAGCAATCTTTTCAATGGCTTCTTTGGAAGCAATTTTGGCCATCGCCTCTTCTACAGTGAGTCTACTGGTCTTTCGCCCTCGGTACCCTCGTTTGAGATTCATGGGATGTTCCTCTTACCGTGGTGGCGCCATGAGCGTCCGGTCGATCTTGTCCACCTTTTGGTCAAGTTCTTTCGTTTGACTTTTCAGATCTTCGAGCTTGTCATTGTGTTCTCGCGTGGCTCGGTCGAAGATCTCTTTGGACAAAGTTCCTGACTTGAGTCCGCCGATTTCCGCTTCCACGGTGTTCATGCGCCCACGAAGTGATTCAATTTTGAGGTACATCCCATCCGATCCGATAAGATGGTTTGCAACCTCTTTGAGATCCTTCTCCGCGCGCGATACGCGCGCTAGTAGTAGCGACCATACGAGCATCGAGAGCGCACCAATGCAGGCGCCCCCAGCGCCGATGATAAGCGCTAGGGGGTCTGACGTGGTCTGGATGTCGGCGAGAAGGATCGGGCTCAAGAGCCCCCTTTATGTAGGATTCCTGTCGAGATAGGAAAGCCAAAGTTCCACAGCGTTTTTCTGATGACGCTGCAAGGCCTTGAGGCCATCGGCTGCGGCCCCAGGGTCACTGAGGAGCGCCATCCCAATGCGGGCGACGTTGTGAGCATCGTCCGGCGACGCTTTCCACTCGTCTGGTAGCCATTCGATGGCTTCTCCTCCGACGACGGGGACTCCTTCGCTGACAGCATCGGCGGCTGTGATGTTGAAGGTCTCTGTAAATGAGACTTGCATGAGCAAATCCATGTGCGCGATGGTGCGCCGGAAGCTTGCCCACGATTCCCAGGGAGACTCCACAAGCTTTGCCCAAGGGAGGCCTTTGAACATATTGCGAATGGTCGGCAATACGTCCTTGGCGCCGTTGGTCTCTTCGCGCCCGACGTTGATCCAAAACTCTAGATCGCATCTTCGGCGTTTGCCGATAATGAGAGCGGCAGCGGCAGACGTCGTGTGATTTTTGAGCAGGCGCAGTGCTCCAAACGAACCGATGACGAGCTTTCGGTGATCGTGAGCTTCGGAGAGTTTCGTACTTGGGCGCTCCAAGTCGTAGAGATTTGGCAGGTGAACGGCGCGCCCTTGGTAGACGTTCTCGAGAATGTTGGATAGCCTGTCGCTATTGGTCGCGAGCGTGAGATTGAGCTCGACGTCTTGCATGTGCATAAGCTCACGCAAGATGTTGACAGCTCCCGGTTCGACCTGGAGAAAGCCTATTTGAGAGTGCGTACGAACGACCCAATGGATCTGAGGATTCTCGATGAGAAGCTGCGCCATGATGTCCACGGGAATCCACGGAGCTTCAATGACGCAGTGGGTGCACGTCGGAAAGAGTTTGATGTCTTTGAGAAGTGATTTGGCAGGCCAGACGCCGAGAGGGTCACACTGAATTCCGTTTTTGCGGAGGACTTTGCAGGTGTGCATGGCGTTAACGCCAAGGGCACGATGGGAGTGTGGACCCATTTTCTGCACGTCGCGATAAACGATAACAACGTGGGCGAGCTTCTTATCTGGATTGTGGTAGTGCATGAATTAGGCTTTGGTTCTGAGGTCTAAAGATACACTTCAATAGACAGTATACACCATTTCACGACAATATGCAAGTACATTATAGCCACTGAAGCACTTTCCAAACAATGTACGTCACGCCCGCAACTTTGATGGTCGTTCGAATGGCGCGCCCGTAATCTTGCTCGTAGAGAAGCTCGTCAGCGAGACGCTTAAAGTCTTTCTTTCCTTGTTCGCGCTTATTCTCGAGAACGATTCGATTCTGGAACTTGTCTAGCGTGACAGGCTCGCCCGCTTTCCACCTATCTCCGATTTCGTCTACAACCTGCCAAGGAACGGCAATCTTGTAGAGCCCACTCGGATCGTAGAAGTTTTCGGTAATGGGGTCGAAAATCCACGGGTCTCCGCCTCCTTGCAAGTAGTAAAGAAATGGCGAAGACGCGATAGGCGGCTGGAGATAGTCAAGATCGTACCATCCAGCCGCTTGTCCAGGGTCACTACTCGTAAAGACATCGACGTCAAACCATGCGCTTGCGCCGGCAACAGAGTAATCGAAGATACCAGCGGACATGTACTGCGTACCCTAGATTTGCTTCTGCAAACGTGCATGCCAGTCGATCGTAGTATTCCAGAGCGTTCGAAATCTTTCTGCTTGCACTTCTGCGCTTCGTAGACCCTCTTCTTGCGGCAGTGAGTGGCTGATGTTGACTCCGAAGTTACAACTCACGCGATAATGGTCGAGCGCATTTTGCTTTCGCCATTCGCGAGCGAAGTAGAGGAAAGTCTCTTGCATAAAGAAACGACGGTGGGTCGGGTCCCAAAAGGCTCTATTGCTTCGTCCGGATGGGACAATGACGGTCATCCACGCGTCCGGTTTTAGGATGCGCCAGCACTCGTCCATGAAGGCGAAGAGCATGTCTTGACCGTAAAAAGACGATGCTCTGGGCAGTTCAACTGGATGACCAATAATAGGTACTCCATAGCTCGAAAAGTCGCGTTCTTCCACTTCCCGCGCTGGTACATGCTCGAGAAGATGAGACGCATGAATCTCGTCGATGGAATTGTCCTTGAACGGCCAAGGGAATTTGAAGAGATCGACCTTGTGTTTCGCCTTGTCGCCGTAGAGGTCTACGCCATCGAATCCTTCTTTGGGGTTTTGACCGCACCCTAGGTCAAGTTTAATGGGTTGAACAGTGACGGCTTCCACGAGCTTGAGAGAAGTCTTCTTCTTATTGAGTTTCTTGGACATATGAATTCTCCAATGATTGAATTTACTTGGTCTTTGGTGGCGTGACGTCGTCTTCTTTGTTGACTGTGACCGTGACAATTGCGTGCGCGTTGCACCGGCCGCAGATGATTTCGCAATCGAGGATGTTATGGTTAAATGGGCTCACAGCTGGAAGATCCCACTTGTGTCCCTTGAGCGCGCACCATTTCTTTTTGAGCGCTTGCTCTTCGGCGACCAATTGCGCTTCGGCCCGTACCATATCCTCTTTGCTAAGAGCCATTAGTATATCACTCCACTTCCAATATCTAAATGTCCAACTTTTACGCGCATGTCAACAGCCAGTCGCTTCCCAGCTAGGATCATCTTCTGACAGCAGGCCAGATCCTGCGTCATTCCGATAACTCCTTTGCCTGGAATGAGATCGTTCATCGTAACATACCAGGGAGGCGGAATTTCGCGAAAGACGCTCATTCTCCAGAGCGCACATCCGCAAGCGATCCCGTTCACGCGCATCACCTGTCCCGCCGCAAGCGCCTCCCTCACATCGCGTGGTCGAAAGTCTAGGACTCCCGTCCTCGTGTACTCGTCCGGGTCCCCATACGCCATCGGCATGTTCACTTCGCCTTTGGTAAAGTAAAGGCCACTGACGGCGTCATAGCTGCCCCATTCGATGGATTCGAGAAGTCGTATATGAGCATCAGGCGGAGGGATGTTGTCGTCTTCGAGGGTCATGATGTACTTCCAATTCTTGAGCTCTGGATGCTCGAGAATCATTTTGATCATGGCGTCGTAGGCTTGACCCACTTCATGGCCCGAGGCGAAAAGCATCGCCCGCTTTTGATTCATGGGACTGATGAGTCCCTGCCAGGCACTGACGACTTTGGAAGCAATGAGACCTTCTATTTCTTTTCCTTCCGCGTTCTTATACTTGCCGCGCGTGGGGATAACGATGACTGTCGAGTTATCCTTGTAGGTTGTGCCAGGGAGATGTTCGACTCGTTCGAATCCTAACCCTGGTTTTTTCATCTCTTGAACAACGTCACTTATCGTCACTTTTTCTGGGAGCGTTTGAAGCGGAGTTTTTTTGAGGTTCTTCTTGGCCATTTTCCTTGTCCAATTCTTGAATTATGTTCCTTGGAAGAGAAACCACGGTTGGTTGAGAGCTTGAGATCCTGTTCGAAGATAACCGGACGTGTTGGTGATACCAATCGAATTGGGAATAGCTCCTACGCTTGATGCTGAGATGCCAGGGAGAATCATATTCGACATGGCAGCCCCAAGTCCAGAGGCAAAGTTAATGGCTGATGGGTTGTGAATGCCGTTGAACGTAAACGATGCTGCGTTGATTGGAGCGGCGGCAAACGCAAATACGTAGGGTCCTGGCGTAAGTGCCCATGAGACAGCCATCTGCCTGTAAGCGACACCTGTATAGCTACTGAGAGCTGCTCCTGACGTGAATGTAAGCGCCGTAGAAGACGAGCTTGCGATGCTGAGACTTCCCGTATTTCCAGCGTTGATCGTATAAAGACCGGCGCTTACCGTGATTCCGCCCGAAGCATTGGTTGCAGATGCCGTCGCATTGGCAATCCACACAACGTTCGTGACGGTTATCTCGTACGGAACGACAATAGGCTGCAAACTCAAAAACGCACTGGAGCTTGCAAAGGTGGTGTTAACAGGTCCTGCGCTCCAGCTTGAGAATCCTCCGTAGGCGGCTGTGATACGAGTCGAACCGCTCATTCCAAATGAGAAGCCATTCGAGTTCGAGAATACAACCGTACTACCTGAAGATGCGGTTTGCGTTCCAGCTGCAATAGCGAGACTGTTGTCGCTTGCGGTAACGACCGAACCGTTTAGACCAAACGAGATGCCGTTCGAATTGGAGAAGGTAACTGCCGAGAGATTATTGGACGTCGTTCCGGCCGAAATATTGATGTTGGTGAGCGATGTAGCGACGGAACCTGTAACGACAGAACCGTTGAGACCAAACGAAACTCCATTCGAATTGGAGAAAGTGACTGCCGAGAGATTATTGGATGTCGTTCCAGCTGAGATATTGATGTTGGTGAGCGATGTGGCGACAGATGCGCTGGCCGTAACGATAACTTCGTTTCCTCCGGCGTTACTGATTCCGAACGAAACGTTGTTGCTGTTCGAAAATACGATTTCAGTCGCATTGACGTTATTGCCGCCCTGAGAAACACTGATAAAGGCACTGGCAACCATCGTCGAGCCAGCCAATACAAAACCAACATTATTGAAATTCGAAAAAATTATGCTTGTCAGATTGATAGAATTGGCTCCACCTGAAAAGATAACTCCTCCACTTGCTGTGACCGTCGACCCACTAAGGCCAAATGAAACGTTGTTCGAATTGGAAAAGACAACGTTCGACAGATTGTTGGATGTCGTCCCGGCCGAGATATTGATGTTGGTAAGTGACGTGGCGACGGAACCTGTCACCACTGACCCGTTTAGTCCAAATGAGATACCGTTCGAATTGGAGAAGGTAACTGCGTTGAGGTTATTGGATGTCGTTCCTGCTGAGAGATTGAAGTTGTAGGAAGCGGTAATCTGAACCGGATTGCCGTTCGATCCGGACATTCCGAATGAGATGTTGTTTGAATTTTGGAAAAGAATTGTTACATCGTTGGGTTGAGTTACTGTTTGGGTTCCAGCCGCAAGCGCAAATGTGCCTATACTTGCTGTAATGTTTGCGCCGTCAAATCCAAAGGATACTCCAGATGGTCCACCATCGTTTTTGAATGTAATCGCACTTACATTGCTTGAAGTCGTTCCTGCCGAGACGTTGATATTGGAAAGTAGCGTCCCCCCTGAAGGCAGGTTGATGGTCTCGTTTCCCGTCTGCGCGGCGGCAAGTGCGAGGATGCCTGCCGAGTTCGAAAAGCCGATGGTGACCGTGCTGGCGGCAGTATTGCCGACAAGAAACTCTTCGCCCAAGTGGTAGAGCGTGTCGCCACTTAGCTGAACGAGGTCATTGAATCCGCCAACGGTATCCGGCATCGTTTAGTTCCTGAATTATCTGATTAACTGCGGACCGCAGGTCAGGTTCCTTGGAAGACCATAACGACTTGCTCTGCTGCTGTAGCGCCTGTTCGGATGTACGAAGCGGTGTTGGTGATTCCGAAGGATGCCGGAAGGGCGTTGACGGTAGCTTGGCTATAGCCATTGAGCATGAGGTTACTCATGGCGGCGACTTGTCCGCTCGAGATGGCTGGCTGCTGGACGTCTCCGTAAAAGCTCATGCTGGCGCTATTTTGGGTCGATACCCAAAAGCCGAGCAGATACGGGCCAGGCGTGACCGACCACGAGTTGACGGTCATTTGCTGAAAGTTGATTCCCGTATTGCTACTTAGGGCCGCGCCCGACGTCCAGGTGAGATTGGTGCTACCGCTCGAGACGAGCGTAATCTGAGTTCCGCCGGAGAGGACGTAGAGCGCCGCTTGAACCGATAGGCCCCCCGAGGAGTTGGTAGCGACGTTGGTTTGCGATGCGAGCCAAAGAAGGTTCGTAACGGTGATGTTGTAGGGGACGATGATAGGCTGAAAGAATGCGGTCTTCTGTCCGCCCGTCAGAGCTGTGGCAAAGCGGCCGTTACTCCAGCTTGAGATGCCGCCATTTTGCGCTGTGAGGGTTGAACCGTTGAGGCCAAAGGAGATGCCGTTAGAATTGCTAAACGTAATGGCCGAGAGATTATTGGACGTCGTTCCGGCTGAGACGTTGATGCTCCCTTGGGTGCTAGCTACGGTAGCTGAGGCTGTGATGGTTGAACCGTTCAAACCGAACGAAACGTTGTTCGAATTGGAAAAGACAACGGCGGAAAGATTGTTGGATGTGGTCCCTGCCGAGACGTTGATGTTCGTGAGCGACGTCGCAACCGATGCCGTGACCGTCGAGCCGTTGAGACCAAAGGAGATGCCATTGCTATTGCTGAACGTAACGGCATTGAGGTTATTGGACGTCGTTCCGGCCGAGAGATTGAAGTTATAGGAAGCGGTCACTTGGGATGATCCGCTCATCCCAAAGGTGATGTTGTTACTATTGCTAAAGTCTACCGTTCCGCTCGTGGCCGTCTGCGTGCCAGCGGCGATAGCTCCTATGGCCGCTACGGTAACCGATACCGATGCTGTGATGGTAGAAGCGTTGAGACCAAAGGAGATGCCGTTACTGTTGGCGAACGTGATGGCTGAGAGGTTATTGGACGTCGTTCCGGCAGAAACGTTGATATTGGAGAGAAGCGTGCCGTTTCCGTTCGGCAGCCAAATAGTCTCGTTAGCGGACTGAGAAGCGGCAAGATTGAGGAGGCCCGCTGAATTCGAGAATCCGTACGTGACCGTGCTCGCGGCGGAATTGCCCACTTCGAACATGGGGCCAAGATGATAAAGCGTGTCTTGACTGAGCTGGACGAGGTCTTGAAAGTTACCTGTGGTGACCGTCATAACCAATTCCTCTCAAAGGCACGTTCGTACCTTGTTTCAGACACACCTATCCAATATAAGTATACCACAATTCAATCACTACTGTCAAGTATCTTTATGTGCCAATCAAAAGAATTCCCGGTTGTCGTAGTGCGCTAAATCCGGTTCGGACATATCCCGTATCGGTCGCGACGACGCTTGTGGGTAGCGCCGCTACGCTACTTGTCGAGATGCCGTTCAAAAACGTGTCTTCTTCGATTCTGTCGTAAACTCCGACGATGTTCATGGCAGCCCGACCAAAGACCGATACATCATTGCCGTTGGCGGTCGATATGGCGTATCCGAAGAGGTAGTCCCCTGGTGTCATGCTGTAATTGACGCCGAGCGTCCGATAGCGTGTTCCGCTTGCCCCTCCAAACACTGCCGAATTGGCAGTATCGCTACCACTCGTCCACGAAAAGACGCGCGACGCAGAGCTCGCGAGACTCGCGGTTTCTCCCGAGAGAGTGTAGACGCCGTGGCTTATGGTGACTGCTCCCGACGAGTTCGACAGTCCCCGAAAGTCGGCAATGATCGCGCACTCGGTTGCCCGAAGATTCATGGCCAAGCTAAGTTTCTGGAGAGAGAGTGCCGCCTGGGAAACCGGAAAGTGCGTCACGAAGTCAGCATCTTGCGAGAACATGCTGACGGTTCCTACCCCCAGGACCGAGCCTGTCATGGTAGAACCGTTCAAACCAAAGGAAACTCCATTTGAATTAGCGAACGTAATGGCCGAAAGATTGTTGGATGTCGTTCCGCCTGAAAAGTTGATACTGGCCTGCGATGAAACTACAGTCGCTGAAGCGGTAAGTACCGAGCCGTTGAGACCAAAGGAAACGTTATTGCTGTTTGAGAAGGTAATGGCCGATAGATTGTTCGATGTTGTTCCGGCCGAGACATTGATATTGGATAGTCCAGAATTGTACGATGCGGTAACAGTCGAACCATTGAGACCGAACGAGATGCCGTTGGCGTTTCCGAAAGTGACCGCTTGTAAATTGTTCGACGTCGTTCCGGCCGAGAGATTGAATGCGTAGGAGCCTGTAATTGTTGAATTATTGATACCGAAAGAGACGCCGTTACTATTGGAGAATGTAAACGCAGTTCCTAGATCAACGTTTGGACCGGCAGAAATGGCGATACTGCCGACCATGATGATGGCGCCGCCAGTAACGAGAATCCTCCCCTGGTCATCGATGGTTTCCCAATCGTGGAAATCATCATAATGAATGGTGTAGCCTGGCGGTAGATTGAATGAATACTTCGTGCTTGCAAAGCTGCCGTCAAAGACCTTGACGGTGACTTGCTCTGGGGCTCCCCCGGCATTGAAGGCAGTGAAGTCTTTGACGTTTCGGAAAATGCCGGGAGGTACTACGGGCGGACCGTCTACGACTACAGTTGTCCCTACCGAATCAATGGCAAGACTCTGCCCTCCCGGAATAAAGGTAATAGGCAGATTCGGTGAAGCGGGTGGAATTTGATCCACCCAGCTCACATTGACTTCGATATCCTGACTACCGCCCGTGATGACCTGAAGCTCGTAGCCAGGCTTGAGGATAATCATGGGCGGCGGACTAGGATAGCAGAGATTAGGGCTTGGTGTCTTCCAAAGATTTCGCTACGCGTTCAATTAAGAACTTGAGCGAATGCTTTGGATCAGTGTCCCAATCGACAGGCTTTTGGACAACCTCCAAAATTCCTTGCAAGGGGTCTCTCCAGTTTGCGCGCATCTCAGAAATCGAGTGGCCCGTGATCATAAACTTGGCGCATCCAGTTGCCATTTCACGCGCGACGTCGGCTCCCGTAAGAGGCGTTCCCAATTCCCAATCGAGAAGTGCCAAGTGAAAGCGGTGGTGTTGAGCGAGCTGGATAGCTTCTATGGCCGATTCAGCTTCGATGACTTGGTGACCTTCTTCTTCGATAAGCTCTTTTAAATATCGCCTTTGTGCAGGATCATCGTCGAGGATGAGGATGCGCATAGATTCCTTTTCTCTTTCACTGACACGGAACGTTGCACGCCTGTACACTTCCCCCATCGTAGAGACAAGAAAACCAAGCAGGTTGGCTTGGGTCGTCATGCTCTGCGGCAATTGCTTCAACGCCGTCCTGTGACGGAGTCAAACAGTTGGCCGCGACGAGTTTATTGTAGGCGACTTGTGCGGCGCTCACAGCGCACGATAGAAAGAAGAGTGCTACCCAGAACCCTAAAAACCAGATTCTGATAGAAATGCGTGCCAATTCAATCATTGTCTTTTCTTTTTCGCTGCTGTTTTGGTAGCACTAGGCCAGCTCGATGCGAGTCCCGTAAGGACCAAGTTGACGGCTGTCTGTTTGGTGAGAAGCGGCCTTCCACGATTGATAAGATACGTTCCCCACTCTTGCGCCTGCGCGAGCGTCACTCCTGCCGCAGGCGTGGGAGTAGGAACTGGAGATGGTGCCGGAGCTGGTACGGGGATGTTTTTGCCGAAGAGTGCGTTGAAGTCGCTGCAAAGGTCCGAGTAGGCAAACCCGCTCGGAGTCTTGCCGGAGTTTTTGATGACCCAATCGGTTGTCACGCGTACTGCCAAGCCTCCGCCAGCTGCGTCCGAAAACGCCGCAGCGAGCGCGGGCCAGGTGACCGTGCCAATAAGGCCCCAGGTCATCACCTGAACACCTTGACTATTCGATCCGACAATCTTGGGAGAGTTATAGCCTGGAGAGCCGATGCAGTGGCCGTTGTTCTGGTCTACTGGCGCAACGTCCCACACAAATCCGTTTGAGCTCGGAAACGGATTGATCCACGGATCGGGTAGTCCCACCCACATCTTCAAGTTGCCGAAGGCGCTGATCGCGAACTCCACTTCCGCTTGATTGGTCGCATCGACCTCCGCGTACCCCGCATTGATGCTACCATCCGCATACGGCTTTTGCGTAAAGTAGTTCAGGCACGCAATTGGGTCTGTTCCTTGGTCCGTGGCGGGATTGCCAGGTACGTAGCCTGTGAGAGCCGAGTACATGGCGAGTGTCATCGCGGGAGTATAGGTAAAGAGACTATTTGCATTGCCTGTGACGACACTGATAAAGTGGGCTTCTTCTGCTTCGACGCAATCGCCCACGCTGTCGTTACCTTCTACGTTTTGGATGACAGGCATCGCGGGAGTCGTGTAATCGCAGGATGCTGGTGCTGTAGGAATCGTAGCCTTGTCGATATAGCTCGACAGGCGAATCCTCGGCCTGTGAGGAGATGGAAGTTTGCAGGCGCCGATGACGACGTGACGACCGAGACGCGGAACGAAGATTCTCTTCATGATTATTTTTTCTCCTCGATGATGGTAGTTAAAAACTGACCGTCTTTGCTTTAGGCCCACCAGTAGACGATGAGACTTCCGCTTCCGCCTGCGCCGCCGTTGGCTCCAGCGCCGCCCGATGTGCCTCCCATACCTCCGCCGCCGCCGCCTCCTCCGCCAGCTCCTGAATTGGCAGCTGCGCTCCCTCCAGCGACTCCAGGACTGCCTGCGGTAGCAGAACCGTTTCCTCCATTTCCGCCATTGCCTCCAGGACCATAGAAGCCGCCGCCTCCTCCTCCTCCGCCGAGTCCTCCTGGGTTGGTAATGGTAGTTCCAAAGCTTCCGCCATTGCCTCCGCCTGCACTACCATTGTCAGCTTCGAGCGCTACTCCTGGTAGTCCAGGGAATGGTGCAACCACGGAAGCAGTGGAACCGCCAAATCCTGGACCACTGAAGGTCGGTTCGGTTCCGTCGAACCGATCATGATAGATACTGCTCGAGAACATGGGACTGCCGTCGTAGGTGTTGTAGATATTTGCGCCTCCTCCAGCTACGTCTGCGTCTACACCAGCAGCCTGTCCTCCCGAGGCTCCGTAGAAGTTTGCAAGCGATCCGAACTGAGTTGCGCCACCGTTACCGCCATCGGTAGGTGAAACTCCCGTAGCTCCCGCTGCACCACCATTGCCGATAGAAACCGGAATGGCGGCAAGTGGTGTAACTGTGATGGGACCAACTGTGCGAGCGAGCGCGCCGCCGCCTCCTCCGCCTGCCAAACCTTGTGTTCCCGTATTTCCCGCTTGTCCTCCTCCGCCCCCGCCTCCTCCCCCTTCTCCAAAGAGAAAGACTTGACTTACGGTAGAAGGAACGTTGAAGGTGCCATTGGCAAAAAACGTTTGACTATGAAGTGATTGCCCTGCCGCCCCCGTAGCTCCTGTTGCTCCTGTAGCTCCGGAGCCTGTAGCTCCCGTCGCTCCGGCGCCGCCGCTCCCTCCCATGGGACCCGTCGCGCCCGTGGCTCCTGCTCCGGTTGCTCCCGTAGCTCCCACTCCGCCAGTAGTTCCCGTGGCTCCCGTCGCGCCTGTGGCGCCCGTAGCGCCGCCGCTCGGACCTGTCGGCCCTTGAGGTCCTGTTGCTCCCGTGACACCCGCGCCTGTTGCCCCGCTCGCGCCTGTCGCGCCCGTGGCGCCCGTGGGACCTGTCGCGCCCGTTGCGCCCCCTGAGGGTCCGGTCGGTCCCTGACTTCCGGTAGCTCCTGTGACGCCCGCGCCCGTAGCGCCTGCCGGTCCCGTAGCGCCCGTGGGACCTGTCGCTCCGGTTGCTCCTGTCCCTGAACCGCTCGGCCACGCGTCTGGAGTAATGCCTTGCGCGGCAACGTAGGAGTCGGACGAAACGATGAGCGCAATGATAGAATTGCAGACGTCCGTGTACGTAGACGGCAAAATGGAAGATCCTGTATTTTCTGTGGATCGATTCTCCCATATGGCTTTGCACGCCGTTTCGATGATGAAGACTTGGAGTGTGTTTGGCGAAGTGTCAGGACCCGCGGCCCATGCTTCGTCAAAGCTTTGAGCGAACGCTCCAGCAATCTCAGTTTGACTATTGTAGTCAGTCGCTTCTGAATCTGTGAGCCACCGTCCGCTCGCGGTGAGACCCGCGACGATTCCAGAATACGCTGCTGTGTAAACGGTCAGATTGTTCGGAGTGTAGCTCACGGTTTTGATCTCCCTTGTTTGATGATTAGTTCATGAATTGGCTATAGTGCTATGGTACGCAGTACTTTTGGAAAACCATACCGTTTTGCGTAAGCCAACCCATGTGATACCCTTGATTCATCCATCCTAGCCACTGTTCGGTCGCATCGGGGTTTAGCCAGTAGCCGCGTTTATAAAACTTGGCAGATCGTCCACGATGACCCTTCCGCTAACGGTGATTCCAGAAATGGCTCCAGAGAAGGCTGCCGTGTAGACCGTGATGTCATTCGGTGTGTAGGACATGATTTGCCCGGTTTCTCCGTATGATGGTGTTTACTTGGATGTACTATATCTTCGGAACACGAGACCGTTCTGAAGTAGCCATCCAATGTGATAGCCCTGGCGCATAAACCAAATCCACTTGTCCGTCTCGTCCGGATCGTGCGGACCAAAAAACTTCGCCCGCTCTTCTTCCGAAAAGATAGTCACGTTTTCGCAAGGGACGACTGCGCCTTCGTTACTGTGTATCGGTGAGAAGCCGTCCGCTTGCGGCGAAACCGGACAGGACGCCAGAATACGCTGCTGTGAAAACCGTCTTATCGTTGGGTGTATAGCTCACGGTTATTCTCTCCCTGGTTTAGCTTGACCTAATTCACGAATTAGATATCTTCGTAGAGAAAAGCCCAATCCAATCGTCCACCATCTTTGACCAATCACGTTCGCATGCTGCATCTTGTGCTATCTTGCATGTATGTTGATAGGCAATTGGATTGTTCTTAAAGAAATTTAGACGTTCTACAGTGAATTGTAGAAACGCTTTCTCATCAAGCGGACCCAGAATACCTAAACCTTCATAGGCGAGCCGTGGAAAGTGCCCTACTGGTGTACCAATGACCAACCTTCCGGACGCGGCGGCTTCTATCGCCGGCAGGCCCGCTCCCTCTTGGAGTGATGGCATGATGAGTGCGTCGATCGACTCGTAGAAGTCCGGCATCTGATCCATGGGGGTGTCTTCCGTTCGCTTAAACTCAAGACCCGCCTCTTCCGCGCAAGACTGCGCCAGCCGCCCTCGCTTCTGTTCGACGCCGGAGTTTGTCTTCCGCTCCCACCTAGCCGCGTAGCCGACGGTCCGCAGTCGCTTCGCGACAGGTCGTCGGTACTTGTCTGTCTCTACGCCGAGCCGCACTACAGTCGGGATTCTTGGAATACCCAACGCGAGCGAGGAACATGCTAGTGAGTCGGACACTACTGCGTAGTGTCTGTATCGACTGAAGCTGTCGATGCCCTCGGTGGCGATGATCCCTTGGATGTCGAACTCCGCGTGCGCGACAAACGTGATCTTCTCCCGAGGTATGCCGTAGCCGACAAGCGCTTGGGGGCCATCGAAAACCGTCATGACATGATCGTGTTGCGCGGCCTCAGCGGCGAGGTTTGGATTCGACGCACGCCAGTCCTTGATCGTGACTTTCCACCCACGCACGCGGAGTTGTTCGGCGAGCGCGTTATGAAGCTGCCCGTAGGCCCATTGCGTGTATCCGAAGATGAGAAGGTTTTTCATGAGATCTCTACCGTTGGAGGATTTAATTCAAGCCAGTTTGCTGGTGTTTCCTCGTAGCCCGAGACCCACCGCTCTTTGCCCTCGACATCGTGCCAGTTCTCGTAACGCGCGAGCTTCAACCGCTTGCGCACGAGCGTGATGTTACTGTCATTCGCGTTGAAGAGCACGTCGCCGACTTCTTCGAAGTTTGCTCGGATGAGCGCTTGAACGTTATCGATATCTACTTGACGGCGTGTATCATGAAAGCCAATCACTCCATTTGGCGCGAGTAGTGGCCAAGCCGTCATGGCGAATGAGAGGCGGAATGGATCGGCACCATCGACAAAAATGAAGTCAAAAATCAAAGCTGCTGGAGGTTTGTGACTTACGAGAAACGTTGGCGAGACGGTTTCTTTCAACACGGCAAGCTTACTTTGCGTACGTTCGATCCATCTCTGGTCTGTGTCGACAGAGATGAAAAATCCGTCGCGTGGCATTGCTTGCGCAATAATCATCGTAGAACCGCCAACTCCAAATTCGAGAATTCGACCGCTTGCCAATGCGATGTCGGCGAGCACTTTTGCATCCGTTTTGGATAAGTCACCTACATAAGGTACGCGGCGTTTCATGGTAAACTTAGAGTTTCAATGTCTCGCATCTCGTACCAACCGGCCCACCATCTTGAATACAAACGATTGAAGTACGCCTCAAACTTCGGAGCGACCGCATCGAAAGACCATTTGCTGACAGCCCGCGCCCGAATATGCATGCGTTCTTCGAACGTCACGGTTTTCGCTTTGATGCAGGCGAGCACGAATTCCCTGTGACTCTCGCATCTCCATGGGTCAAGGACGGTTTCCGTGAACGCTCCGTGGTCTGTCGTAATGGCAGGAGCGCCGCAGAGTTGACTTTCGGCAGCCGTTCCCCCAAACGGTTCTCGGAAGAGTGTAGGACAAAGACAAGCGACTGCATGCTGCATGAGGATATTGCGCTCTTCCGTGTTTGCATATCCGAACCTGATGACGTGCGGCGGCAATTCTCCCGCATCTCCTTGACCAGCCAAGATGAGCCGAGCGCCGAGCGTCTTGGTCACTTCAATGGCAATCTTGTATCCCTTCTCTTGAATAACGCGTCCGATGAAGAGATAGTACGGCTCTTGGAGAGAAATTCCCTTGAGCGATTTTGGACGAGTGGTGATGGAAAAATCGCGCATGTCCCAATAGTTATTGACGACGGCGCTATCGGTATCGTGCCCCTTGTTACCAGCGGCTCCCATGAGCCATTCCCGGTGCGCGTGACTTTCGTAAATACGGTAGCGGCTGAACGTACCGTAGTAGCCGATAAACGCTTCCACGAACGCTGCTGTTTGCTGGATACCCGAGTAGCTTCCCGGGAACGCGTCCGCCACAGGCTGCGCGCAGTTGCCACTTGCTGAGAGAATGAAGTCTCCTTTTTTTGCTCGTTTCCAGAGTTCTTTGATGCACCGGATATTGAACTCTTGCCAGTATGGTTGCTTATGGTTCCAGTCGATGATATAGGGTTTTTGCGGATCGTGAGCGCCGAACCATGTTGCACGTTCTTGTTCCGATAAGATGGTGACGTTTTCGCAGGGGACACTCGCTCCCTCGTTAGAATAGAGAGTGACCGAGTGTCCCCGTGGCACCATCATGTCTACGAACTTGAGAA